>Ga0307414_10001498_pt1 | contig 12125 bp, 11 predicted proteins | sample DK1Ometagenome_FD_203804 | JGI IMG/M metagenome (GOLD analysis project Ga0307414, IMG submission 203804) | Maize rhizosphere microbial communities from greenhouse at UC Davis, California, United States - DK15-O-3 | ecosystem: Host-associated > Plants > Roots > Rhizosphere > Soil | place: USA...
TATCGAAGAGATTTCTATGAATAGCATGAGTTGGGACAAATTGTTGAACAACACCCGCCTTGGCGGGCGTCCTCCTAAGTCGGAGGTTGGCCGTTCACCATTTCACTCTGACCACGACAAGGTTGTATTCTCCGGGGCCTTTAGGCGTCTTGCTAGGAAAACTCAGGTTCACCCACTCGCTACCAATGATCACGTCCATAATCGCCTCACACATAGCTTGGAAGTGGCTTGCGTAGGTCGGACGCTGGGGGTTCGAGTAGGGCAAGAGCTTCTAAATGAAAGACTTATCCCTGAGCAGCATTCTGCTGCTGATATTGGCGATATTGTCCAAACTGCTTGTTTGGCTCACGATATTGGCAACCCCCCCTTTGGGCATACGGGCGAAGAAGCTATTCGTGATTGGTTCTCCAGCGATGTTGGAGAAAAAATTATTAAAAAGTTGCCATTTAATGAAGCCGCTGATTTGCGTAGGTTTGAAGGTAACGCCCAGGGGTTTAGAGTTTTAACCACCTCGGAATATCACCCCTATGATGGTGGAATGCGCCTTACCTATGCGTCATTGGGGGCGTTCATTAAATATCCTTGGCTTGCTGGTGATGCACTCAACGACAAAAGACCTGTTAAGAATAAGTATGGTATTTATTGTTCGGAGCTAAGTATATTCAATGAGGTTGCCGATGCTACTGGCTTGTTGAAGCTTGGTGATGGCTGGCGGTGCCGTCATCCACTGGCCAATCTGATGGAAATCGCTGATGACTTCTGTTACGCCATTCTTGATTTAGAGGATGGTGTTGAAATGGGGATTCTTGAGTGGGATAAGGTCTTCGAGATTCTTTGTCTCGTACTTGATGACCATCAGAAGAATCAACTCGTAAAAGAGTTTCAAGGAATGAAAGTTGGCAGGCGGTTGTCAACGATTCGTGGAAAGGTTATTTCGGCGTTTGTAGATGCTGGTGCGGCTGCTTTTATGAATAACCACGATGAAATTATGTCAGGGAATGTCCTTGGTATATTTGATCTTTGTGGGAAAAATGTTCGTGACTGCGTAGCAGCTGCAAAGGCACTTGCGCGTGATGAAATCTTCCAACACCCGCGCAAGGTTGAGTTAGAGATAGGAGCGTATAGCACTATTTCTACGCTACTTAATGTTAGTTGCACTGCTGCTTTGGATTATGTCAGAAAGGGCGGTGTGGCTGATTTTAAGACGAGGAGGGTGGTTGAGCTTCTTGGGCTTGACCTGAAGGCTTTAGACGCTAACGCAGAGGTGTCGAGGGAGTACGGTGCAGTCATGCAGGTTCTGGATTACGTGAGCGGTATGACTGACAACTATGCTATTCACTTGGCTCGCCAATTTAGTGGGATGGGCGGGGAGCGTTGACTGATAGTTTTCTGGTATGTAACTATTTGAACCCTATACATAAAATCATAATTTTCGGTTCAAGTTTTAGCTACAGTTCGTTCTGGTAGCAGCCGAACTTGTGTTTCTTGTAGCCCAGGGCTTCAGCGTGGCGGGCGGTCCAGGGGTATTTCAGGTAGGTGCCCAGGGTGGCGTAGGTGAGCCGGGTACCGCCATCGAACTGGTGATACTCCAGTTGCGTGAGCACGCGAAAGCCTTGGGCATTGCCCTCGAAGCTGAGAAAGTCGCCGCGTTCGGCATCGCTCATGGCGTCCAGCCAGCCACGCCCGGCGGCCTGCTGGAACCAGTGGCGAATGGCGTCTTCACCGGAGTGGCCGAACGGTGGGTTGCCGATATCATGGGCCAGGCAGGCCGATTGCACGACCATCCCCAGGTCGCTGGGTGCGCACCAGTCCGGCAGCGCTTCGCGCAGCATTTCGCCGACGCGCATGCCCAGCGAGCGGCCCACGCAGCTGACCTCCAGGGAGTGGGTCAGGCGGGTGTGGATGTGGTCGTTGCTTGAGACCGGGTGCACCTGGGTCTTGCGCCCCAGGCGGCGGAAGGCGCCGGAGAAGATGATGCGGTCGTGGTCTTTGTGAAACGGGCTGCGTCCCAGTTCGTCGACGCTGTGGGTCGGTTTGCCGAGTCGTTCGCGGGTGAGCAGGGTATGCCAGTCCAAAGCCGATCCTCGCCATTCAGTGGCTGATAGGGCTAGCTTCGAGCTTCGCGCCTTCGCCTGCAAGTGCGCTGAAGGCCAAAGGCCGAACGCGTACCGGAAGTCGTGGCAATGACTGCTTTGCGACCAGCGGTTGCCGATTGTACGGACAGGCGGTGTGTCGAGTATGGGGTGGTTGTTAAATTTTTATAGTTATTCGATAAAAATCATCAAGTTATTTGTCATGATATCGTTCGTCTGAATAAATGACGGCTAATTGACATGGCGCCGTAACAGCGCTTAAGTAGGGTGAGAAGCGTTTGACGCTTTCGTGGTTCGCTGTGAAGGAGAGGGCACGGCAAAACCACCTTCGAGGGTTTTCGCTAGGGAGATCGTCATGAACATCGACTCGCAGGCTCACCGCGTGAGTCATTCCCCGATTCCGCCAGGCTCCACGCTGCCCATCCACGGTCCGCCCAGGTCCTGACCTGGTCACGCCGTCAGGGGTGGATGTCGTCTCGATATCGCCGTTGCCCCAGCATTGACAGGCGCGATCTGCGTAACCGAAACCATCGTCGCTCCACGTTCGCCTTTCGCACGGTGGCGTATCGCTGCGCCCGCGCTTTCTCTACATGCGGGTTGGCCGGCCCCACCGGGGAGATGGAACCTATGAAATCTTCATTTTTGACAGGTTGCTCGGGCAAGCTGCGCCCGTATAGCGGCAGCCTGTTCCTGGCAAAGGGGGGGCAGCCACCGGCTGCTGCGGTACAGGATGCGCCCGCGCAAGCGTCACGGCGCACCTTTCTCAAAGGCGGTGCCGCGCTGATGGCGGCCCCCCTGTTGATGACATCGCAAAAAAGCTTCGCCGCGCTACCGCCCAGCCCCCCCACGGTACCCTGGCAGGCGATCCTGCCGGATGAGATCACGCTGGTCTACGGTGCGCCGCTGAGCCCCGCCCCTACCGAAGCCGCCAATATCGCCAATGGCGAGGCCGGGCGCCCGCCGCACCAGCGCTGGAGTGAGTTCGGCCCGCAGGCCGAACCCTATGAGCTGCACATTGCGCAGCGTGATGACTGGGTGTTCAACCCCTCTTATCCTCCGCAACGGACATGGACCTACCAGGCGGCCGAGCCGGACCTGAATACGCTCGCCCCGGTGGTGTTCGCCCACTACGGCCACCCGATTCTCTGTCGCATATACAACGACCTGCCCGCCGAGCATGTCGGCTTTGGCACGCCGGATGTGTCCACCCACTTGCATAACCTGCACACCGGCTCCGAGAGCGACGGTTTTCCTGGCGATTATTACAGCCTCACCAAGGCCGGCCCGACCCTCACCGGCCCTGGCGGTTTCAAGGATCACTTGTATTCCAATATCTATGCGGGGTACGACGAGCTGGGCAATGGCATGGGCGACTACCGCGAAGCCCTGGGAACGCTGTTCTATCACGACCACACCACGGACTTCACCTCTGCGAATATCGTTCGCGGGCTGATCGGTTTCTACCTGCTGTTCGACCACCTCGACTCCGGTGATGAGCACGACCCCACGCCCGGCGCCTTGCGCCTGCCGAGCCACCCTTACGACTACCCGCTGGGTTTTGCCGATCGCCGTTTCGACCCCAATGGCATCCTCTACTACGACCAGGTCAGTCCCGAGGGCGTGCTGGGCGACAAGATCGTGGTCAACGGCAAGATCGAGCCGGTGCTGCAGGTGGCGCGCCGCAAATACCGCCTGCGCCTGCTCAATGAAGGGCCGAGCCGTTTCTACCAGTTCTACCTGGTGCGGCCGAACAATGTGATCCAGCCATTCACCTATATTGCCAATGACGGCAACCTGCTGGAGACACCGCTGCTCAACCAGACCAGCGTGCGCCTGGGCGTGGCCGAGCGAGCCGATATCGTCGTCGACTTCTCGCGCTACCCGGTGGGGACCGAGTTGTATGTGGTCAACCGCCTGACCCACCTTCCCGATGACACGCGCCAACCGTATCAAGTGGTGGCGCCCGGGGTGCGGGTGTTGAAGATCGTCGTCAACCGCGAGCCCCCGGAACAGGACGTCAGCCAGGTGCCCAGCACCCTGCGGCCCTTGCGCCCGTTGCCGACTACCGCGCAGCTGGCGGCCCTGCCGGTGCGGCGCTTCCTGTTCGAGCGCAGGCAGAACATGTGGGCGATCAATGGCCAGTTCATCGACATCAACGTACCGCGTGCGGTGATTCCCCAGGGCAGTGCGGAAATCTGGGAACTGACCAGCATCGACGATGGCTGGGATCACCCTATCCATATCCACTTCGAAGAGGGGCGCATCCTCAGCAAGGTCATCAACGGGCGCAGCGTGGCGGTGCCACCGCATGAGAGGGGACGCAAGGACGTCTTCGTGATCGAGGGACGGGCAACCACGCGGGTGCTGATGCGCTTTCGCGACTACAAGGGCAAGTACGTCATGCACTGCCACAACCTGATCCACGAGGATCACGCCATGATGATGCGTTTCGACATCGTCTGACGCCGCAACGTCTCACCGAGTGATCCAGGAGGACTGGAATGAATACGCGAAGAAAATTGCTCACGGGAATGGGAGCGGCAGCCTGTGGTCTGGTCGCCTGGCAGGCGAGCACGCGCCTGCCGGCCGCCGCGCCCGCCGCCGAGGTGACGGGCGCTACGCGCTTCCCCAACGTGACCCTGTACACCCACGAAGGCAAGCAGGTGAAGTTCTACGATGACCTGATTCGTGGCAAGGTCGTGGCGCTGAACATGATGTACGCCCAGTGCGAGCGTACCTGCCCGACCAGTACGGCCAACCTGCGCCAGGTGCAGAAACTACTGGGGGAGCGAGCGGGGCGTGAGGTGTTCATGTACTCGCTGTCGTTGCAGCCTGAACTGGACACACCGGAGCGCCTGCGCGAGTACGTCAAGCGTTACCGTATCGGGCCGGGCTGGTTGCTGTTGACCGGGGCGCGCGCCGATATCGACCTGCTGCGCAGGCACCTGGGGTTCTTCGACGTGGACCCGGTGGTGGACTTCAACGACCTGTCGCACACCGGGATGCTGCGCATCGGCAATGATCGCCTGGACCGTTGGACCATGGCGCCGACCTTGACCGGACCGGAGCAGATTCTCTCGACCATCAACCACGTCGACACCACGGTGGTGCATACCGCCTACCGGGCGCCCGAGCCCGTGTCGCTCGGTTGAGCCGCGGCTACGCGCCGCCAGGCCTTTGCGGCGGGCGGCGTTTGCCGTGGGTTCAGAAGCCTGCGGCGTCGATATCGAGCAGCAGCAGGCGACGGCCGTTGTCGATGAACTGCCCGGCGGTGAGGCAGTACTGGTTGCTGGTGGCATCGCGGTAGGTCGTGGAAAGGATCAGCCGGCGCTCCTCCCAGCCTTCGGCCAGTAACTGGTAGAAATACGGCCGCCAGGACCAGTTATGGCCCAGGTAGCGGGCGTCGGCGTGCCAGGCGTTGGTGCGCCACTCCAGGTTGGGGCTGATCTGCGTGCCGTGACGGTCACACTGGTACAGGCGCAGCAGCCAGGGGTAGGCCGCTGGCGCGGGCAGCTTATCCGCCGATGCATTGGCCTCGGCCCAGGCCTTGAGGCCGCCCATCAGGTTGTTGAGTTGCTGGCGCAGGGTCATCAGCCGGGCGCGTTCGGCCAGCTTGTGTTGTACATAGCGGTCGCGCAGCTGGGCGAAGCGCTTGACGAAGGCGTCACTGCGGAAGAACGCCAGTTCGGGCCTGGCGAACAGGAAACCCTGTACATAGCGCGCGCCGCACTCCAGGGCAAAATCCAGCTCGGCCTCGGTCTCCACGCCTTCGGCAATGATCCAGCATCCGGTTTTCTCGGCCATCTGCGCCAGGGCCTTGACCACCTCGCCACTGGGTCCGCCCCGGGCGGCCGCCTGGAACAGGCGCATGTCGAGTTTGAGGATATCCGGTTGCAGGGCCAGCACCCTGTCGAGCTGCGAATACCCGGCGCCGAAATCATCGATGGCGATACGCGCGCCGGCCTGGCGGTAGCGTGCGACCACGCCTGGCAGGCGCTGGCTGGCCCCGCCCAGTTCAGTGATCTCGAACACGATGCGGGCCGGATCGATGCCGCTGTGCGCCAGTTGCCTCAGGCTGGGCAGGGGCTGCTCGGGGCGCAGGCGGCTGATCCAGCGGGGTGAAATGTTCAGGCTGAGAAACCAGTGCGCGGGGGCCTCATGGAAGCGCTCGAGGGCCTGGGCGCGGATCGCCCGGTCCAGCCTGCGCAGCGCTGCCGGCGGGGTCTTGGGATCACTGAACAGCGGTCCGGCAGAATGCAACTGGCCATCGGCACCGCGCAGGCGGGCCAGTGCCTCCACGCCTGCGACCTGGCCGGTGGCGGTATCGATAAAGGGCTGAAAGACGGCGAGTGGTTGACCGTCGAGCACCGGGCACTTCCTTAGCTGGCTGGCAGCAGGGCACCGCGTAAGGCGGCAGGTGGCTCAGCCAAGCAAGAACGTGGCCAGTTGCCAGTCATGGCGTGGTTGTTTCGCGTGGCGTATGACGGGCCGGGCGACGCCGGAGCAAGGGGAAGACGATCAGGGCGATGCGCAACAAGCGCCGCCACTTGGTGCGGCGCTTGCCCAGCGTGGCCAACAGCACGGCGCCCCCGGCGACCCAGAGTGGTGCGTTGCTGTTGCGCAAGCCGTTGCGCCATTGATCGCCGACGTGCTTGGCTTGGCGTAGGGGGTGCAGCAACACCAGGGTTTCGTGACGCAGCTCCTGGCGGTGCATTTCCAGGCGCAGGCGCAACATGGCTTTGCGCAGGTCGCGCCGCGAGGTCTTGGCAGGCAGTTCCGGTGGGGTCATGGCAGCAATTGCTCACGGTCGCGGGCCAGTTCTTCAAGGCTGGCGCTGAAAGGGGTGGGGGCGTTGCGCAGGCGCGTAATCAGCACGCCGGCGCACGTCAGCAAGCCGACGGCATAAAACGCGCAAAGGGAGAAAATCACGGTCAGGCGGTGGCTGTCCCAGAAGCTGATCAACAGCGCAGCGGACAGGCCGATGAGTAGCAGCAGGGCGAACACCAGGCTCAGGCTGGCCAGCAGCAGCAGGCGCAGGGTGTTGCTTTGCTGCTCCTTGAACTCTTCGCCGAACAGGGCCACATGGCCGTGCAGCAAACCAAGCAGGGCGGCCAGGAAGCGCCGCGGCGAGGGGCCGCGGGCCGGCGTCGAAGCGGAGGGAGGCGGGGTGGCGTCCATGTCGTCTCCCATCAGCGGCGGGTGCACAGCATGCCGAGCAGAACACCGATACCGGCAGCGATGCCCAGGGCCTGCCAAGGGTGGGTCTGCACGTAACCTTCGGTTGCCTGGACCGCAGCCTTGCTGCGCTCGCGCACCGAGTCTTCGGCGTTGTGCAGGGCCGAGCGCGCGCGGCTGAGGCTGGCGCGGATCTGCTCGCGCAATTCCTCGGCCTGCTCACCGGCCAGGCTGGCCGAGTGCTGCAGCAGGTTCTCGGTATCGCGCACCAAGGCCTGGAATTCGTCGAGCAATTCGTCCTGGCTGGATGGGCTGGGGGCTTTGTAAGGCATGGGTCTCTCCTTCCGTAGGTTGATCAGTGTAAGGGTTCGAGTCTTGGCGGTGGGCCTGGGTTCATTCTTTATATGCCGCTGCACGGCGTCAGGCATGAGCGCAGGCGCACTGGTACAGCGCTTGCATTGTGCTGGTGCGCAAGCGTGCGCGCGTGCGCGTTCATGGGGCTCTGCAAATGCTGGCTAGATTGCCGCTTTGCGTAAACAAATCATTGATAAATAAGAAATTAGTACCTTGGGTGTGGACCCGTGGGGCGCCACTGTGGCGCGCCATGCCCTCGTTCAATGCACGGTCGATCGATGGGTGTGCTGCTCTATGGTGCATCTGTCTGCCTGATTGATCCGCTTTGGTGCTTTTTCCCTTGCAACGGAGTTTTCTTCGCCGATGGAAAACATCAACAGTGCCGTGGAAACCCTGATTCACGGCTCCAATACCCTGTTCATTCTGCTAGGCGCGGTAATGGTGCTGGCCATGCATGCCGGCTTCGCCTTCCTTGAGGTTGGCACCGTACGGCAAAAAAACCAGGTCAATGCCCTGTCGAAGATCATTTCCGACTTTGCCGTTTCGGCGCTGGCGTATTTCTTCGTCGGTTACTGGATCGCCTATGGCGTGACCTTCCTCGAGCCGGCCAGCGTGCTGACTGAGGGACACGGCTATGCCCTGGTGAAGTTCTTCTTCCTGTTGACCTTCGCCGCCGCCATTCCTGCGATCATTTCCGGCGGCATTGCCGAACGGGCTCGCTTCGGCCCGCAGCTTTGCGCCACGGTTTTGATCGTGGCGTTCGTCTACCCCTTCTTCGAGGGCATGATCTGGAACGGCAACTACGGTGTGCAGGGCTGGCTGGAGGCGCAGTTCGGCGTCCCTTTCCATGATTTCGCCGGTTCTGTCGTGGTGCATGCGGTGGGGGGCTGGCTGGCCTTTGGCGCGGTGATCCTGCTGGGGCGGCGCGATGGCCGTTACCGCGACGGGCGCCTGGTGGCGTTTGCGCCATCGAACATTCCGTTTCTCGCCCTGGGCTCGTGGATCCTGATCATCGGCTGGTTCGGCTTCAACGTGATGAGTGCGCAGACCCTGGGCAGCGTCAGTGGCCTGGTGGCCGTGAACACGCTGATGGCAATGGTCGGCGGTACCGTGGCGGCGTTGCTGGTCGGTCGCAACGACCCCGGCTTCCTGCACAACGGGCCATTGGCAGGCCTGGTGGCGGTGTGTGCCGGCTCCGACCTGATGCATCCGGTGGGCGCCCTGGCGACGGGTGCGATTGCCGGGGCGCTGTTCGTCTGGGCGTTCACCGCGACCCAGGTCAAATGGAAGATCGATGACGTGCTCGGCGTGTGGCCGCTGCACGGCCTGTGCGGCGTGTGGGGTGGCATCGCATGTGGCATCTTCGGCCAGCAGGCACTCGGTGGCCTGGGCGGCGTGAGCCTGGCCAGCCAGTTGATCGGTACCGCGCTGGGGGTGGTGGTTGCGCTGTTGGGAGGCTTCCTGGTGTACGGCATCCTCAAGGTGCTGGTGGGCATTCGCCTGACCCAGGAGGAGGAGTACAACGGTGCGGACCTGTCGGTGCACAAGATCGGCTCGGTCAGCCAGGACTGATTGCCAGGCCGTTGGCACCACCGTCGCAGGCGGTGGTGTTGCAGCGCAACCGTGATGGGCGCGGGGGCATCACCGTTGGTCGATGCGCATTAAAGTTTTGCCGCCAGCTGCCGCCAACCGGGTAGATATTCTGCCCCTGGTGCCTCGTCATGAACCCTCTGGCCTCGCTGTATTCTTCCGCCTCGCGCCCGTCGCAGTTGCATAACCAACCGACTGCGCGCGCGGCCGCCGACGCCCAGAACACCCTGGCAAACCGCCTGGCGGACCGCCTTGGCCTGGAGCCGGGTGCCCTGAATGGCAAGCGCAACGACTACACGCCGGAAAAGGTTGCCGACCGGGTGATTGGCTTCATCGAACAGCGCTTGCAGAGCGAGGCGGCGGCCGGGGCTGATCCTGCGAAGCTGGAGAGCCTGTTGGCCCAGGCGCGAGAAGGCGTGGAGAAGGGCTTTGCCGAGGCCCGCAAGATTCTCGATGGCATGGGCGTGCTCACGGGCAAGGTCGCCGAGGACATCGACGCTACCTACACACGCATTCAGGACGGCTTCGCCGACCTCGGCAAGCGGTTCTCGGCGGCCCCGCCAGCGAGCGGAAGCAGTGCCGTGGCCGCCTATAGCGAGCGTTTCGCCGCCGTGGCGGAAACCTTCGACATGTCGATCACCACCCGCGATGGCGACCGCCTGCGCATTTCCGTGGCCCAGGCGTCGGCCAACTGGTCGCAAACCAGCATTGCCGGCGCGAGCAATGGCAACGGCAGCGCCGTGGTTGCCGGCAGCCAATCCGGCAGCATTCAGATTGCCGGCTGGCAGGTCAGCGTCGAGGGTGAGCTGGACGACGAAGAACGGGCTGCCCTGGAAAAGCTCTTCGGCCAGGTGCAGGACCTGTCCAACACATTCTACGCCGGCGACATGGCGGGGGCTTTCGATCGTGCCATGGCCTTGGAGATGGACGGCGAACAGCTGGCCTCAATGTCTCTGCGCTTGACCCAGACCCGCGTGCGCCAGGCCACCGATGCCTACGGTAGCGTGGCCGAGCAGGGCGGCCAGGCCGCCAGTGCGGTGAACACCTCGTTGGCGGACTACGCCCAGGGCCTGCTCGATGCGCTGCGCAGCGCCGATGAAGTGAGCAAGGACAGCAAAGGCACGCTGCTGGAGTTGCTTAAAGGGGGCTTTGCCATGGATGAGCGTTTCGACCACTCGCTGTTGGAAAAAGCCGGGCAACTCAACAGCCGCCTGCTCGACGGCTTGCAGGGCATGCTCCTGCCCGCGTCCGCGGAACGGCAGGCCCCCGCCGCGGATGCCTGAGGCAAAATGCTAGACTGCACGCCTCGTTGTTAAGGAGGCGTGCGCATGCTCCCTGAATGCCAATTGTTCGGCACCCTGGGCTGCCATCTGTGCGAGGTGGCCGAAGCGTTGCTGATACCGTTTGTCGAACACGGGTTGCTGGTCGAGCTGATCGATATAGCCGACCGCGAAGAGTGGGTAGAGGTTTATGCCCTGCGTATACCGGTGCTGCGTCGCTGCGACACCGGGGCGGAACTGAATTGGCCATTCGAGGCGGAGCAGGTGGTGGCGTTCCTGCGCTGAATAGCCGCCATGAACGCAAGACCGAGGCACACCCCGGGGCTCGTGGGTGTGCCATCTATATCCTATGAGGGAGATGTTGATGAGTGTGGTGTCAGGAGATGCGTTGTCGCTGTTGCTGTTTCGCTTGCACAGTGGTCGTCTGCTAGGAATCAACCTGCTCAAGGTCAATGAAATCATTCCCTGTCCGGCGCTGACCAAGCTGCCCAACAGGCATGCCCACGTACGGGGCGTCGCGACATTGCGCGGGGCTGCCCTGACGGTCATCGACCTGGCGCGCGCAATCGGTGAACGGGGTGGCAACGACAGCCAGGACGGCTGCCTGATCGTCACCGAGCTCAGCCGCTCGCGCCAGGGGCTGCACGTGCAGAGCGTCGAACGCATCGTCCAGTGCTCGACGCGTGACGTACGGCCACCACCGGCTGGCTCAGGCAACAAGGCCTTCATCACCGGCGTGACGCAGATCGATGGCGCCATCGTGCAGATTCTCGATATCGAGAAAGTCCTGCATGAAATCGCCCCGGCCGAGGCGGAAGAAATCGATGAGCAGGTGCTCTCGGAAAAAGAACGCGCCCTGCTCAAGGGGCGCCGCGTGCTGGTGGTGGATGACTCTCACGTGGCGTTACAGCAAAGCCTGAACACCTTGCGCGCGCTCAACCTGGATTGCCAGGCCGTGCGCAGCGCGGCGGCGGCGCTGGATTTGCTGCACGCGCAGCACCAGGCCGCAATGCCGATCGAGGTGCTGGTATCGGATATCGAGATGCCCGAGATGGATGGCTACAGCCTGGTCCAGGAGATTCGCAGGGACGCTGAGATCGGCCACACCTACGTGCTGTTGCACACCTCGCTGGACAGCACCATGAACACTGAAAGGGCCCGTTTGGTGGGTGCCAATGACGTGCTCACCAAGTTCTCCACCGTGGACCTGAGCAAGGCCTTGTTGCGGGCTTTCCAGAGCCTGGGGTAAACGGGACAGTCGGATTGAAAAAAAGCCCGCGGAAGCGGGCTTTTTAGTGGGTGTTTGTCCCGTCAGTCGCGCATCGGCCGCGTTACGCCTTGTGCGCCAGACCTTCCATGCAGGTGCGCACGGTGGCCTTGGCCATCTCCACCAGGTAGGTGCAGGCATGGCCAAGTTGCTCGCGGTTCGGGTCGCCCGAATCGCTCATCCTGATCGTCAACTCTTCCGCTACATCCAGCAGGCAATACACGCTGTCGAGTGCGTCCGCCAAGGGCACACCCGGTAGCACCGCAAACAAGGGTTGTCTGGCGGCGTTGCAGGGATGAAAGGTGGTGCTGGTAGTGGTCAGCGGGGTGGCAGGGTGGGCGTGGAGATCCATCATGGGGGTGTTGC
>Ga0307414_10001499_pt1 | contig 12124 bp, 11 predicted proteins | sample DK1Ometagenome_FD_203804 | JGI IMG/M metagenome (GOLD analysis project Ga0307414, IMG submission 203804) | Maize rhizosphere microbial communities from greenhouse at UC Davis, California, United States - DK15-O-3 | ecosystem: Host-associated > Plants > Roots > Rhizosphere > Soil | place: USA...
GATGCGGTTGGCAGACGGCGTGCCAGCCCCGGCCATGCCCATCAGCTTGCCCATGATCCAATCCTTGATGCCGCTCACCCCGCGCGCAGGACTGTTGGTTTCCGCCACCAGCACATCACCATTGGGTAGCAGCAGCATGGAACGGGGATGATCGAGCCCGGCGGCAAAGCGCTGGACGGAGAGCTTGGCCGCAGCAACCGGCGCAGCGCCCTCAGCCCAACCCACCGGCTTGGCGATCTTCACGGTTGGAATAATCTGGCGACGGCCCTCAGTGAATTGCGGCTCCCGCCCCTCCAGCGCCTTTTCATCGAGCCGGGATACATCCGGGCGGGTCAGATAGAAGAGCGTGCCCGCAATGGCGATGATGACAGCGCCGAGCGCCATGAGGAGATATTTTTTCATTACCGCGAATTTAGGCTTTTAGCCCAGCTTCCGCAACCTCAGCCAGGCTCAATAGGCAGCGATCTTGCGGTTTATGTTCGCGGCGCGGCGATCAGCGCCCCTGCCACCAGATCAGCAGCGCGATGATCACGCCGATACCGAGCCCGACCAACAGTCCAATGGAAGGCTGGCCAAGAAAACCGCCGATGAATGTCCCTGCAATGGTCAAAAGCGCAATCGGCGCGCCGCCGCCCATTGGGTTCTTGTTCTGGGGATGGGCTGGATCGTTCATGCCACCGCCTTTGCCACGTCCGGCTGCAGGTTTCCAGTCGTGCTGAGCAATCAGGCAGTCACTGTACCGATTGCCCTGTTATGATACGCAACGCCCCTGAAGGGGACGTGACTAACCTTCCCTTCATTAGCTAGCCCGATGAAATTCAGGGATATTCCATTTTTGGCACGATAACTGCGCCTTAGCCACGTGTACCGGCAGCGGCCGGACCAGAGGGGCTCAATCAAATTATGCAAATGCTCATGTTTGTAGACCGTCGCAGCTATGATGATGCTGCCGCGCTGATCGAAGCTTTTGGTGAGATGGCTGGCGAAGAGGCGGAGCTGCGGGCGGATCAAAGCCGCGAACGGGGCAATTATGTGAAATTTTGCCACTGGCGCCAGATCGGTCGGGTGCTCCCCCTGCTTCAGGGCGATCAGGCGATGGGCACATTGCACTGAGGGAACTTTGCAGCGACCGGGACGTTCCAAGCGCAGGTTGGTGCGCTTCCAGCGTGCCCAGCCGCCTCTCCCGGTTTGCTTCATAGTCCCCAGAGGTAAGCCGGGAGAGCGCGGCGCACAGCCAGCAGCCTAGCTGACGCCAGCCTTCTCCCGCTCCTCCGCTACCAATTCCTTGCGCGATAATTTGCCGACCAGCGTCTTGGGCAGGCTCTCGCGAATCTCCACCTCGCGCACCCGCTCATGCTTGCCCAGTTGTGCATTGGCCCAGATTTTGAGCGTCTCGGCATCCACATCCTTGGGCGCATCCGGCAGGAGCGTCACAAACGCCTTTGGCATTTCGCCGCGATAGGCATCAGGCACGCCAATCACCAGCGCCTCACGGATCGCGGGATGCTTGTAAAGCACATCCTCCACCTGGCTCGGGAACACCTTGAAGCCGCCGACCGTGATCATGTCCTTGATGCGATCCACAACGCGCAGATAGCCATCCTCATCGATCGTCCCGACATCGCCGGTGCGCAAATAGCCATCGGCGAAGGTTTCAGCGTCGGCATCGGGATTGTTCCAATAGCCGCGCATCACCTGCGGACCGGCCACCACGATTTCGCCCGGCATCCCCACCGGCGCAGCACGGGTCGGGTCTTCCCGGTCGAGCAATTTCACCCGCGTGCAAGGAATCGGCTGACCGATAGAGCCGACTTTGCCGGTCGCTTCATAAGGGTTCGCCGAGACGACACCGCTGGTTTCCGTCAGCCCATAGCCTTCCACCAGCCGCGCGCCCGTCGCCGCCTCGAACCGCTCCTTGAGTGCGAGCGGCAGTGGCGCACCACCGGAAATGCACACGCGCAGGGATGAGAGATTGGTGCGCGGCAGCATCGGGCAATCGAGCAACGCCTGGAACATCGTCGGCACGCCCGGCAGCGCCGTCACCTTGCCGCGCTGCACCGCGGCCAGCGCCTGCTTGGCATCGAAACGGGGCAGCATGATGATCTCACCGCGGTTGGCCAGCGTGCGGTTGAGCACCGCCGTATTCGCAAACACATGGAAGAAGGGCAGCACGCCAAGGATGCGGTCGCCCTCGTTGCGATGCGGGTCGATCATATTCACTTGCCGGGCATTGGCGCTGAGATTCTGGTGGGTGAGCATCGCGCCCTTTGGCCGCCCTGTCGTGCCGCCGGTATATTGCAGCAACGCCAGATCGCGCTCGGGATCGATGGTGGGGAGCGGCGCCTTGCCGTCATTGGCCATCACGGCGGAGAAGCGCTTGATGCGCGGATCATCCGGCACCGGCTCATCGGCAGCGCGCTTGAACAGCCGGTAAAGCAGCGATTTGGCGGGGGGCAGCCCACCGGCAACGGAGCCGACAATAAGCTGCTCGACGCAGGAGCAATCCAGCACCGCCCGCGCATTGCCAAATAGCGGCTTGGCCGAGAGCGTCACCAGCAGCTTCGTGCCGCTATCCTCGGCCTGATGGGCCAGCTCATCCACGGTATAGAGCGGCGAGAAATTCACCGCGATGGCCCCGGCCATCATCGCGCCATAATAGGCCGCGACATAATGGGGCACATTGGGGAGGTAGAGCCCGACCCGATCGCCCGGCTGCACACCCAGCGCGATCAGCCCGGATGCGAAGCGGCGCGCGCCCTCATAACATTCGGCATAGCTATAGGTGCGGCCATAAAAATCGAGGAAGAGTCGCTCGCCATCCTCCTGCGCAACCGCCCTGAGCGTGTCAGGCAAGGACATTGGCGCAAAGTCCTGCGCCCATTGCGTCGGGTGGTCATAATGGTCCTGCCAGACCGTGCGTTCGCTCTCCATGAGAGGAAGCTATGCCATTGCGATAGGCAAGGCAATCCATGCGATCCGACGCTACGTCGCTGGTGGGCAGGCGCGCCACGCCCAGTCGCGACTCGGCTCAAACGCAGAAACGCCGACCTGTGAGGGCCGGCGCTTCATCGCAATTCAATGATGGAGAATGTCAGTCTTCGCTGGCGGGGCGGCTGGCGAACAGCGCCGCCTCTTCCGCCAGCAGCGCTTCACCGGCGCGACGCTGCGCAACTTCGCGCTCCAGCCGCAGCTCGGCGATCAGCGCCTCGCGGTCGCCATCCAGGCGATTGTCGACAGGCGCTTCAATGCCTGCCTTCTTGGCGGCCTTCACCACCAGCGCATCCAGTTCGCGCTGCGAGCAAAGCCCGAGCGTCACCGGATCCTTGGGCTGAATATTGCTGATGTTCCAATGCGTGCGATCACGGATCGCCGCGATGGTCGTGCGCGTGGTGCCGATCAGCTTGCCAATCGCGCCGTCCGAAATCTCCGGGTGATGGCGCAAAATCCAGGCGATGCCATCGGGCTTGTCCTGACGCTTGGAAACCGGCGTGTAGCGCGGGCCCTTGGTGCGGCGTACAGGGTCCGGACCCTTGAGCATCTTGAGCTTGTAATCGGGGTCGGCCTCGCCCTTCTGAATCTCCTCATTGGAGATTTCATGCGCGCGCACGGGGTCGCGACCGGTATATTTGGTGCCTGCCGTATCATCGGCAATCGCCTGCACTTCAAGAATGTGCAGCCCGCAAAACTCGGCGATCTGATCAAAGCCAAGCGCGGTATTGTCGATCAGCCAGCTGGCTGTGGCGTGGGGCATGAGCGGCTGAGCCACGGCAATGTCCTTCTGTGCAAAATAAGAAGGGCCACCCCTCACGGGGTGGCCTGATGCCAGCACAGATAAGCCATTGGCGCGCTAACCGCAACTCTTCTGACGCGCGGAAGATATTGATGCTGCGGGGATAGGCGCTGCGCGCGTCAGGCCGCTTGCCGCAACCTCTTTTCGGCCAGCCAGTGGAGACTGCCCAAGAACTCCTCAGCACTACGCCGCCAGCTGAATCCCGCGCCATACCGCGCACAATCGGCGCGACTGGCGAGCAGCGCTTTCTCCACCGCGATGCCCAGATCCTCATCCATCGCGCCCACCGCGTCAGTCAGCACATCCACCGGCCCCATGACCGGATAGGCCGCAACGGGCGTGCCGCTCGCCAACGCCTCGATCATCACCAGACCGAAGGTGTCGGTGCGGCTCGGGAACACCAGCGCATCCGCCGAGCGATAGGCTGCCGCCAGCGGCTCACCCGTCTGCAATCCAAGAAAATGCGCATCCGGATAGCGCTCCTGCAACGCCGCGCGCGCAGGCCCCTCGCCCACCACCACTTTGCTGCCGGGGCAATCGAGCGCCAGAAACGCCTCGACATTCTTCTCCACCGCCACGCGGCCCACATGCAGCAGGATTGGCCGGGGCAGATCCTTGAAAGCCGGATGCTGCGGCCCCTCAGGGCTGAACAGAGCCAAATCCACCCCACGCCCCCAATGATGCGTGCGCATAATCCCCGCGCGATGCAGATCAGCACGGATCGATGGTGTCGAGGTCAGCACAGCGCTCGCCGCGCCATGAAACCAGCGGAAATAGGGCCAGAACCAGTTGGCCGAGAGCCCCGTGCGCTGCTCGACATAATGGGGGAAATTGGTGTGATAGGCCGTCGTGAAGGCACGGCCCTGCCGAACACACCAGCGCCGCGCAGCAAGGCAAAGCGGGCCTTCCGTCGCCAGATGGATCGCGTCCGGCGCAAAGGCGGCAATCATCTTGCCGATAGAGCCCGGCGCGGCCATCGCCAGCCGAATCTCTGGATAGGTCGGGCACGGCAAGGTCATGAAGCGATCCGGCGCAATCACATCGACCACATGGCCCATCTGCACCAGCTCCGCCCGCACGGACTGCAAGGTGCGCACCACGCCATTTACTTGCGGCGCCCAGGCATCGGTAATGATGAGGATGCGGCTCATGCCGCGACCTCGACTGGCACCTCTGCCGCCAGTTTGGGCGCCGCATCCCGCTTCGCCATCTCATCGGCCCAGTGGAGGATTTCCATCTCGCCATCATGATGCTCGACCAGCGCCGTGCAGCCCTCCACCCAGTCACCATCATTATAATAAGTTATATCGCCAAACTGGCGCACTTCGGCGGTGTGGATATGTCCGCACACCACGCCATCGACATGCCGCCGCTCGGCTTCATGCGCCACAATCTCCTCAAAGCGGGAGATGAAGGCGACGGCATTCTTCACCTTATGCTTGGCCATTTTGGAGAGCGACCAATATTGCAGGCCGAACATGCGCCGCACCTGATTGACCCGGCGATTGAGCGACATCAGGATCGTGTAGGCCGCATCGCCCACCACCGCGAGCCAGCGATGCGCGAGCATCACCGCATCAAACTCATCGCCATGCAGAACCAGCAGCTTGCGGCCATCGGCGGTCGTGTGGATCATCTTGCGCCGGATCTCGACCCCGCCAAAGCTCATGCCAGTGAATTGGCGGAACATTTCATCATGATTGCCGGGAATATAGATGACCCGCGTGCCCCGCCGCGCCCGCTTCATGATGCGCCACACCACATCATTATGCTCGGTCGGCCAATAGACGCGCTTGGTCAGCTGCCAGCCATCCACAATATCGCCGACCAGATAAAGCGTATCGCTATCCACACTGTCGAGAAAATCGATCAGCATCCCGGCATTGCAGCCCTTGGTGCCAAGGTGAATGTCACTGATCCAGATCGCCCGATAATGGCGCCGCGAGCTCCCGCTCCGTGCCGAGCGCTCCTGCGTGATAGAACTGATCGCGTTCATGGCTGGCAAACACCCCCGTGGAAACTCGTCCTTGAGGGGCGCCCTAACGGATGTGTGTGACAGTTTTTCTTGGAATGTTACGGGATGGTTGCAGGGGGGAACCAGTATCGCAGGCCATTTCCTCGTCACCCCAGCGAAGGCTGGGGTCGTTCGCCATCAGAGGATCAGATCTGAAATGTCGCGCCAATCCGGATTACTCTCTTCGATAAGCCGAATTTTCCAGTCACGCTTCCAAGCCTTGAGCGCCTTTTCGCGAGCAATTGCCAGGGTGATGTCATCATGTGGCTCTGCGAGGACCAGCCGTGTCAGCCCGTACTTCCTGCAGAAAGCCGAGCCAGTGCCATTGCGGTGTTGAGCAACGCGAGCGCCAAGGTCGGACGTTACGCCGATATAGAGTACGCCCCTGACCTTGTTGGTCATGAAATAGGTGAAGCCGCCCCGCGCCATACTGCCTTGTCGCGTATCGCCGCACCAGATGCCAGTCTTCGCTGGCATGACGATGGATTGGAGACGCTGCCCCGCCTATCAGAGCGCCGCCCTCACCGCACCTTCAGCACAATCTTCCCCACATGATCGCCCGCTTCCATCCGCCGATGCGCCTCCGCCGCGTCGTCCAGCGGAAACACCTTGTCCATCGCGGGCCTCAACGCGCCCTCAAGCGCCATCGGCCAAACAATCTCCCTGATCTCGCCCACCAGCAACGCCTTGAAGCCCGCCGTCCGCGCGCGCAGGGTTGAGCCGGTCAACGTCAGCCGCCGCATCATGATGCGCGGGATCAGCAGTTCCGCCTTCGCACCGCCCAGCACAGCGATGGAAACATGCCGCCCATCCTCGGCAAGGCACTCCAAATTGCGCGGCAGATAATCGCCGCCGACCATATCCAGCACCGCCGTCACGCCAGCCCCGCCGGTGATGCGCTTGATCGCCTCCACGAAATCCTCGTTGCGATAATTGATCGCATGGCCTGCGCCCCAGTCCAGCGCCGCGCGACACTTCTCGTCGCTGCCGCAGGTGACGATAGAGGTAATGCCGAACAGCCGACACAGCGTGATCGCCATCGTGCCGATGCCGCTCGTTCCGCCATGAATGAGCACGCTATCGCCCGCGACCACATAGGCACGCTCGAACAAATTGTGCCACACCGTCATCAATGTTTCGGGGATCGCCGCGGCTTCCTCCATCGGCATGGCGGGCGGCACAGGCAGGCACTGCTCCCAATGCGCGCAGACATAATCGGCATAGCCCCCGCCCGCGACCAGCGAGCAGACCTTCTGGCCAATCACGTCGCGCGGCACGCCCTCGCCCACCGCCACAATCGTTCCGGCAACTTCCAGCCCCGGCAAGGGCGAGGCGCCCGGCGGCGGCGGGTAAGCACCCATCCGCTGCAGCACATCAGGCCTGTTCACGCCCGCAGCTGCCACCTCGATCAGCACTTCGCCTTCACCGGGCATAGGCACTGGCACCTGCACAGGCTTGAGAACCTCCGGTCCGCCGGGCGTGCTGATTTCGATCGCTCGCATCATGCTTGGCAGGGTCATTGCGCTTTGCTCAGCCTCTCGAAATGGTCGCTCGCGCCTGTCTAGAGTCCGCTCGGAAAAAGACCAGCCCCCCCGGCGCGGAGCGCTAACCCAACAAACGCAATTCGTAAAAACGGCAGGTTGACTTGGGGCGGCTTTCCGTTGAGCATGGCGCTCATGGACTTTGACGACGCCTCACCTCGGGCGCGACCCGACGATCCGCTCGCGATGCTTATCCGCGAGGATCTTGATCGGCTGTCTGTTTCCGAGCTTGAAACGCGCATCACGCTGCTCACAGCGGAAATCGAGCGTTCACGGGCCAAGAAGAATTTTGCGGTTAATCACAAATCAAGCGCTGAAGCATTATTCAGAAAATAGGGAGAGATGAGGCAGGATCGCCCTCGGGCAGATATCGGTCTCCGTGCGGTTGGATGAATGCAGCACTGATCTTTGGGGTCATCTTGAAGCAAGCCTGCAGGGTTCCAACATTGATGACAGCACGGTCTGGATCCCAGGCCGCAGGAGTAAGATAAAAATGCCCTCTTTCGCGCCCGCCTTAGAAACGACGTTACACAACGCGCTGGCACATGCGACCGAGCGCGCGCACGAATATGCGACGCTTGAGCATCTGCTGCTGGCCCTCATCGATGATGAACATGCCGCCAAGGTCATGCAGGCCTGCGGTGTCGATCTCGGCGAGCTTGGCGATACCGTCATCCAATATCTGGATTCCGAGCTGGAGAGCCTCAAGGTTGTCGGCACGGTGGATCCTTCCCCCACCAGCGGCTTCCAGCGCGTCGTCCAGCGCGCGATCCTGCACGTCCAGTCTTCCGGCAAGGAAGAAGTGACCGGCGCCAATGTGCTGGTCGCGCTCTTCTCCGAGCGGGAGAGCTATGCGGTCTATTTCCTGCAGCAGCAGGATATGAGCCGTCTGGATGCCGTCAGCTTCCTCTCCCACGGCGTCGGCAAGGGCTCGACCCCAACCGAAGCAGCCAAGCCTGCCGCTCAGCCAGAGGAAGAGAAAAAGTCCGAGAGCAAGAAGAAGGAAGGCGCGCTCGATCAGTTCACCGTGAACCTGAACGAGAAGGCCAAGGAAGGCCGTGTCGATCCGCTGATCGGCCGGACAGCCGAGGTTGATCGCACGATCCAGATCCTGTGCCGCCGCTCCAAGAATAACCCGCTCTATGTGGGCGATCCGGGCGTCGGTAAAACCGCGATTGCCGAGGGCCTCGCCCGCAAGATCGTGAATGGCGAAGTGCCCGACGTGCTCAAGGAAGCCGTGATCTACTCGCTCGACATGGGCGCGCTGCTTGCTGGCACGCGCTATCGCGGCGATTTCGAGGAGCGCCTGAAGGCCGTTGTCACCGAGCTGGAGAAGATGCCGCACGCGGTGCTCTTTATCGATGAAATCCACACGGTCATCGGCGCTGGCGCAACCTCGGGCGGCGCGATGGACGCCTCCAACCTGCTCAAGCCAGCGCTGTCCGGCGGACAGATCCGCTGCATCGGCTCGACCACCTATAAGGAGTTCCGCAATCACTTCGAGAAGGACCGCGCCTTGCTGCGGCGCTTCCAGAAGATCGATGTGAATGAGCCCACCGTGGAAGATACGATCAAGATCCTGATGGGTCTGCGCTCGGCCTTCGAGGATCATCACTCGGTGAAGTACACGCCCGATGCCATCAAGGCAGCCGTGGAGCTCTCCGCGCGCTACATCAATGATCGCAAGCTGCCGGACAAGGCGATCGACGTGATCGACGAGGTCGGCGCGATGCAGATGCTTGTGCCGCCTTCGCGTCGCAAGAAGATGATCACGCCCAAGGAAATCGAGCAGGTCATCGCGACCATGGCGCGCATTCCGCCCAAGACCGTGTCGAGCGACGACAAGACCGTGCTGGAAACCCTCCAGACCGATCTCAAGCGCGTCGTCTTCGGTCAGGACAAGGCCATCGAGGTGCTCAGCTCCGCGATCAAGCTGTCGCGCGCTGGCCTTCGCGATCCGGACAAGCCCATCGGCAATTATCTCTTCTCCGGCCCCACCGGCGTCGGCAAGACAGAGGTTGCGCGCCAGCTTGCGACGCTGCTCGGCATTCCGCTCCAGCGTTTCGACATGTCGGAATATATGGAGCGTCACTCGGTCAGCCGCCTCATCGGCGCGCCTCCGGGCTATGTCGGCTATGATCAGGGCGGCTTGCTCACCGATGCCATCGATCAGCAACCACATTGCGTGCTGCTGCTCGACGAGATTGAGAAGGCGCATCCAGACCTGTTCAACATCCTGTTGCAGGTGATGGATAATGGCCGCCTGACCGATCATCACGGCAAGACGGTCGACTTCCGCAATGTCATCCTGATCATGACGACCAATGCCGGCGCGTCCGATATGGCGCGGGAAAGCATCGGCTTTGGCGCCAGCACCCGTGAGGATGTGCAGGAAGAAGCGATCAAGAAGATGTTCACGCCGGAGTTCCGCAACCGCCTGGATGCGATTGTGCCGTTTGATTATCTGCCGACCGAGGTTGTCGCCCGCGTGGTGGAGAAGTTCATTCTCCAGCTCGAGCTGCAGCTGGCCGACCGCGATGTCCACATCACGCTCGATGAGGATGCCCGCGATTGGCTCACCGCTCGCGGCTATGACAAGCTCTATGGTGCGCGCCCGATGGGCCGCCTCATTCAAGAGAAGATCAAGCAGCCGCTCGCTGAAGAGCTGCTGTTCGGCAAGCTCGTCAATGGCGGTGAAGTGCATGTGCGCCTCAAGGATGAGGCCCTCACCTTCGAGATCACGCCCGCCGCGCCCAAGCGCAGCAAGGCGGCGAGCGCTGGCAAGAAGCCAGCGAGCAAAAAGCCCAAGGCCGATGCGCCGAAAAGCTGAGGCGCATCCCTCACGATAAAAAGATCACGGCCTCCGGTTCAACCCGGGGGCCGTTTTCATGTCTCGTGCGTTCCGCTCCTCCGATCCACCCAATCTCAAGGCATGATGGCGCCAATGCCAGATCCGACGCCGCCGCCCATCGTCATTCTTCTCCACGGCTTTGCCGGTGTCGCGGTCATGAACCGGCCTCTCGCGGCCATGCTGCGCCGCGCAGGCTATCGCCCCGTCGATCTTGGCTATCAGAGCTGGGCAAAATCGCTGGAGCAGATTTGCACCCACCTTGGCCCGCGCCTCCGCGAGATCGATAAGGCAGGCAGCGCCCCCATCCACTTCGTCGCGCATTCCATGGGCGGCCTCGTCGCCCGCGCGCTTATCCATCGCGAGCGTCCCAAAAATCTCGGCCGCGTCGTCATGCTCGGCACGCCCAATGGCGGTAGCGAGATTGCCGACTTCCTCCACCAGCAAGCCCTGTTGCGCGGCATCCTCGGCCAGGCAGCCCCCGCCCTCCTCACCCAGCGCCCCGCCGCCATCGATGCAATGCTGGGCGTGGTCGATTATCCAGTCGGCATCATCGCAGGCAACAAACCCCTGCTCCCGCTCACCATCGGCCGTCTGGTGCCTCTGCCAAGCGACGGCAAGGTGAGCGTCGCCTCAACCCGCCTCGCGCAGGCCAGCGATCACATCATTCTTCCCCTGCCCCACAGCCTCCTGCCCTATCATTCAACCGCGCATCGGCAGATCAAGGCATTCCTCGAACAGGGCCATTTCGTCCACGACGCATAAAGGGGTGGCGGCGCGCAAATGTTCCTGTAATGTTCCAACATGGAGGTGCATATGGCAGACAAGATTCAATTCTACACGAACCCCATGTCCCGCGGCCAGATCGCGCGCTGGATGCTGGAGGAAAGCGGCGCGGACTATGAGGCGCATATCCTCGATTATGAGACCAGCATGAAGTCGCCCGACTATCTCGCCATCAACCCGATGGGCAAAGTCCCCGCCATCGTCCACCAGGGCCATATCGTCACCGAATGCGCCGCCATCTGCGCCTATCTGGCCGAGGCCTTCCCGCAGGCCGATCTCGCCCCCCGCGCAGACGAGCGCGCCGACTATTATCGCTGGATGTTCTTCGCCGCTGGCCCGCTCGAGGCTGCCATCACCAATCGCGCCGCCGGATTTGAAGTGCCAACGGGCCGCGAGAAGTCGTTCGGCTATGGCAGCTATGAGGACGCCGTTGGCGCGCTGGAAATCGCCCTGACGGACAAAGACTATATCTGCGGCGCCCGCTTCACCGCTGCCGATGTCTATGTCGGATCGCAGATCGATTGGGGCCTGTTGTTCAAGACCCTGCCCGAGCGCCCCGCCTTCACCGCCTATGCCGAGCGGATCAGGCAACGCCCGGCTTATCGCCGCGCGAAAGAGATCGACAATGCGTTGATCGCGAAGATGCAGGCGGGCGCTGGCTGAGGGCAAGTGGACGCGAGATGCAGGCGGCGAGCCTGCTGCGCTACACGCTATGCTGTCCTGCCCTGGCAGGATGAAACGCCTACGGGATGGCAGCAGAACCTCTCCGCCTTCATCGTCACCCCAGCGAAGGCTGGGGTCTAGGCGTCATAGAACAAAGCCTCGATCATTGTGCTCGTGACGGTCCTGTCAGACCGTTGCGCACGCCCGCCCCAGATGCCAACCTTCGCTGGCATGACGGATATTTGTCGCTCGTCTCGCTCTGCTCCACGCGAGAGCAAGAGCATGTGCGGGCGACCATATGACTGACCGTAACATCCGGCATGCAAGCCATCTGGTCAGAACGGGATCTTCACCCTCACCATCGCTCTTTTGCTCGTAACACCCTGCCCCATATCGACCTGCTCGGTATCCACGCTGGCGCGCACCTCACCGAACAGACCCATTTCCGCGCGCGGAAATAGAGGCTCGACAGGACGGGGATT
>Ga0307414_10001501_pt1 | contig 12107 bp, 12 predicted proteins | sample DK1Ometagenome_FD_203804 | JGI IMG/M metagenome (GOLD analysis project Ga0307414, IMG submission 203804) | Maize rhizosphere microbial communities from greenhouse at UC Davis, California, United States - DK15-O-3 | ecosystem: Host-associated > Plants > Roots > Rhizosphere > Soil | place: USA...
CCCGCACAATTCCGCTTGGCAACCCATGACACGCGGTAAGTTCGCGCATAATTCGCGGTTTCCCGCCGCCGCGCCACGCACCGTTCGTCGTTAACGAGCCGAAACAGGGTTAATAGCGCTTGGCATGTCGGCGAAGCTTCGTGAAACAGGATGCAAGAGTGCCGCGTTGCACAGCGGCAACCAGCAATAAGGAGTGATTATATGAGGAGGACGATGCTGGCGCTTGCCGCCGCTACCCTCGCAGTTCCCACGCTTCCCAGCGCGGCAATAGCCCGCGATGGCTATTATCATGGCAAGGTTTGGCGTGACTCCCACGGCCGCCTGCGCTGCAAGCGTTCCAACGGCACCACGGGTCTTATCATCGGTGCAGCCGGCGGTGCGCTGATCGGGCGCGCGATCGACACGCGCGGCGAACGCGCAACCGGCACCATTGTTGGCGCCGCCGCCGGCGCCCTCCTTGGCCGTGAAGTCGAACGCAGCCGCAGCCGCTACCGCTGCCGCTAGAGTCAATCAGTTAGGCCGGCGCCGACCTCCCACCCCCTGATCAGGCGCCGGCCACCCCTTCGAGCAACAGAGGACAAGGGCACGATTGCGGAAGCGATCGTGCCCTTGTCCGTAAAGATTGCGAGAAGCGGCCAGCCTCGCTCAGCGAGGACTCACGTCACAGATTTATTCCGTGACGGCCCGCAACGTACGGGAGAGGGCCTCATCGCTTCGCTGCGCTCGGCGGTTCATGATCTACTGTATTGACACAATAATACACCTGTGCGACGCTCGCGCGCACAGGGAGGTATTGTCCATGTACAGCCAAAACGACCTCGACGAGGCGGTGGCGGCCGGTGCGATCAGCGCCGAGTCGGCCACGGCCCTTCGCGGATTCGTCGAAACACAGCGCGCATTGCCCGGTGTCGACGAAGAACATTTTCGATTGATCACCGGCTTCAACGACATTTTCGTATCCATCGCCAGCGCGATCCTGCTGTTTGCGGTGGGCTTTATCGGTCAGTCGTTCGGTCAGGCGTTAGGCCTGGTCGTCGATCACGACGGCCCAAGCCCGCTTGCGCCTTTGGCCATCGCGGCGACCGCCTGGGGGCTGGCGCTGTTCTTCACCGCCAAGCGCCGGATGGCGCTTCCCTCGATCATGCTGCTGCTGGCTTTCGTCGGCGGGATTTTCGCCACGGCGGCCTTTGCACTGGCGCTTGGCGTCGGCGACCCGCCCAACGAACAGGAAGCTCTGATCGTCGGAGTGATCGGCGCGGCCGCAGGCGCGGTCGCAACCGGCGCGGCATGGCTGCATTGGAAGCGCTTTCACGTTCCGATCACCATCGCCGCCGGAGCAGCCGCCGTCTCCGCGATCGCCATCGGTCTGTTGATCGCGGCGATCGGCAATGTCGAGAATTTCGAAAAGCCGATCCTCGGCTTCGTCCTGCTGCTCGGCATTGGCGTGTTCCTGTTCGCGATGAGGTGGGATTCGTCGGATCCGGCGCGGGTCACGCGGCGCAGCGACGTGGCCTTTTGGCTTCATCTCCTCGCAGCACCGATGATCGTGCACCCGGTCTTTACCTTGCTCGGGTTGAACGATGGCACGGCAACGATCGGCGAAGGATTGGTGGTCGTCGCGCTATACGTCGCGCTCGGCATCGCTGCCCTGGCGATCGACCGCCGCGCGCTGCTCGTCTCGGCGCTGGCCTATGTGCTCTACGCGCTAAGCGAGCTGTTCAAGCAGGTCGGAGCGGTCGAGCTCAGCATCGCGCTGACGGCACTGATCATCGGCTCTGCGCTCCTGTTGCTGTCAGCCTTCTGGCACCAGGCGCGGTCTGTGGTTGTGCGGAAGCTTCCGGCAGCCTTGCAATCCAAGCTGCCGAACCTCGACCGGGTTGCCGCTATTCCCGCACCAGCCGCATAAGCCGGCGCTCAAGCGGGGCGAGAACTCCATGGAGCTCGTCGCCCCGCTTGAGCACGGCACCATGTTCCGAAACCAGGGCGAACGCCCCTTGCTTCAGCTGGAGCCGGGGGCGTTTCTCTATTCGGACCTCGGGACGTTCGGCGGAACGGCGGAAGGCAGCGAACACCGCAACGTCGGTGTCGAACCACATGCCATAGTCGCGCCAATGGCCGGCGGCGACCATCCGCCCGTAAAGGTCGAGGATCCGCTGGAGCTCTTTCCTGTCGAATGTCGCTACGGCTCGCCGATCCCGCGGATGCGGAAACGGCGTGACGACGCTCAAGCGCTTTTCACCTTCGGCGCGGGCTGGCGGCGGGCGCGGAGCTCCGCGACCTCTTGCCGAAGCGCCTCTATTTCATCCTCAAGCTCGGTCAGCCGCGCGCGGCCAGGATCGCAATCTTCTCCGCACAGTGTGCCATAGGGGAGGAAGCCGGGACTGTAATGCACGGCGTCGACCAGCACCGGTTTCGCCGGGATGCCGACCATGGTAGCATCCGGATCGACATCCTTCGTCACTACCGCATTCGCGCCAATCTTGGCGCCCTCACCGACCTCGATCGGGCCGAGCACCTGGGCGCCGGAACCGACAACAACCCTATCCTTCAAAGTCGGGTGACGCTTTCCTCCAACCCCCGTCGTTGGATTGGTGCCACCCAAGGTGACATTTTGGTAAATGGTAACATCGTCGCCGATCTCCGCCGTCTCACCGATAACCGTGAAGCCGTGATCGATGAAGAACCGCTCGCCGATCTTCGCACCCGGGTGGATGTCGATGGCGGTGAGAATGCGCGCAAGGTGATTCACGAACCGCGCCAGAAAATAGAGCTTTCCGCCATATAGCCAATGCGCGACGCGGTGGAATGCCAGCGCCCAGACGCCCGGATAAAGCAGGATTTCCCAACGCGAGCGGGCGGCCGGATCGCGCGCCTTCACCGAGTCGAGATAGTTCACAAAGTTCGAAGCCAAGCAGTCACATCCTTTGCAGCCTGAGGTCCAATTTATGCTCTCGGCGGCGTAATGAAAAGGCGAATGGCCCTTTCCCTGCGCCGGAACGGCTTGCCGCAACGCAGCATCTCCGGCAGTTAACGGCGAATAACTGGATGGAGACGGCGCATTTTCGCTGAAATCCTTGCCGATCCATCGGTGCTCCTGCCTTTCGTGCTGATCGGCTTTGCGGCGCAATTGGTCGACGGCGCGCTAGGCATGGCGTTCGGCCAGATTTCGAGCACGCTTCTCATCACGATGGGTGTTCCTCCCGCGGCCGCGTCGGCCGGGGTCCATACGGCCGAGACATTCACCACTGCCGTGTCGGGCATCAGCCATGTCGCGCATCGGAATGTCGATTGGCGGTTGTTCTTCCGCATCGTGATCCCTGGAGTAATCGGCGGCATCCTGGGCGCTTATGTGCTGACCCAGGTCAAGGCAGATACCGCCAAGCCGTTCGTTTTGGCCTATTTAACGGGCTTGGGGATATATCTTTTCTATCGGGGCATCATGCATCGGCACACGGAGCGACGTCCGAAGATCGTCGAGCCTCTTGGGCTGGCCGGCGGCTTCCTCGACGCGGCGGGCGGCGGCGGATGGGGAGCGATCGTCACCACCAACCTTCTGGTTCAGGGCAGCAACCCGCGCAAGACGATCGGGACGGTGAACACGGCCGAATTCTTTCTTACCATCACCATTTCCGCCACCTTCCTCGCCACGCTAACCTTCGCTGGTACCGCGGAGGATCGGGACCTGTTGCTGAAGGCTACGGCCGGACTGCTGATCGGCGGCGTCCTTGCGGCGCCCTTCGGCGGATGGATTGCCAAGCGGGTTCATCCCGACCGGCTGCTGACCTTCGTCGGCGCGCTGGTCACACTGACCAGCGGTTACGCGCTCTACCGGATATTGGCCTGAGCTCAGAGCGTCGCGTGTACGGTCGCGACGGCCTTCATAATGGCTCCTATCCGGGCCGCGGCCTGGATGGTCTCGGCCCTCACGCCGTGCTGCTGAAGCACCTTTTCATGACTGTCGATGCACATGCCGCAGCCGTTCATTGCCGACACCGCCAGGCTGAATAGCTCGAAGTCGGCCTTCTCGATTCCCGGCGAGCCAATGAAGTTCATCCTAAGGCCTGCGCGCATCGTTGCATATTCCGGATTCGAGGCGAGGTGGACGAAGCGATAGTAGACGTTGTTCATCGCCATGATCGTAGCCGCGCCGCGCGCTGCATTGGCTGCTTCCGAACTGAGCTTGCCCTCGACTTCCACTTCGGTCGCTTCGACGAGCGGGCGGTAGCCCGTGCCGTGCGCGCAGGCGAGCAAAAACCCGTATTTGCGCTGGTCGCCCAGCAGCTGGTCGTTGAGGATCGAGCCCAGGTTCAGGCGCAGATCCTTGGCATATTCGGGAAGCGTATCGGCGAATATCTTGAGGCTCATGGTCAGTTCCTAACTGGATTATCTGCGTCCCCCTTCCCGTTCGTGTCGAGCGAAGTCGAGACACGCGGCGCCAGCGTCCCTCGACTTCGCTCGACACGAACTGAGATGATAGGCGATGGATAAAGTTTGACGGCGGGAGCGAGGGGGCAGCGCTCCCGCCGTCGGCTGCCGCCCGCGTGCGGGGCGGCAGGGGAGAAAGGCTCAGGCGGCGAGCGGCCTCAGCACCTCTTCGCCGTCGTTCCAGTTGCACGGGCAAAGCTCGTCGGTCTGGAGTGCGTCGAGCACCCGCAGCGTTTCCGCCGGGTTGCGGCCGACATTGAGGCCGTTCACCGTGACATGCTGAATCACATTGTCCGGATCGACGATGAAGGTGGCGCGATAGGCGACCCCTTCCTCTGGATGAAGAATGCCCAACGCTTCGGCGAGCTTCTTCGAATTGTCCGCGATCCAGGGGAAGTCCGCCGCAGCCAACTGCTCGTCCGACTTGCGCCAGGCGAAGTGGACGTGGCTGGTGTCGGTCGAAGCGCCGATCAGGACGGCGTCGCGGTCGGCAAAGTCGCCCTTCAACTCGCCATATCCGACAATCTCGGTCGGGCAAACGAAAGTGAAGTCCTTCGGCCAGTAAAACAGGATCTTCCACTTTCCATCGGTCCGGCCAAGGTCGATCGTCTCGCCGGCGGGAAGCGCGGACGTGCCCTGCTGGACGGGGACGGTGAGATTGGGAAGCTTGTCACCAACGGTAAGCATGAACTCTCCTTGTTGTTGCAGTGCGGAAATGATGTTGCACTGCGGTATCTAGGAAACTGGCGTTAATCGTTCAAGACGATTATATCGCTCATTCCAATCGGATTTATCGATGATCGTCCACTTGCCTACGCTGAAGCAGCTTCAGTACCTCGTCGCCCTTCGGCGGCACGGCCATTTCGGCAAGGCGGCGAGCGCCTGCTTCGTCACGCAATCCACATTGTCCGCCGGGATTCGGGAGCTGGAGACTCTACTTGGCACGACCTTGGTGGAGCGCACCCGGCGGGTCGTGCGCTTTACGCCGCTCGGCCAACGTATTGCGGACAAGGCGGAAAAAGTGCTGCGCGAAGGCGAGGAACTGGCGGACATGGCGCGGGCCGAAGCCCAGCCCCTGACCGGCGAGCTTCGAATGGGTGTAATCCCGACCATTGCCCCCTTCCTGCTGCCGACGATGCTCCCGAAGCTCCGCGAGCAATTTCCGCGCCTTCGATTGTTCCTTCGCGAGGATACCAGCCAAGCCGCTTGCGATGCGCTCCATCGTGGCCAACTCGACTGCGTGCTGCTGGCATTGCCGTTTGCTTGCGGCGATATCGATCATGTCGACCTGTTCGACGATGCGTTGCTGGTGGCATTCCCCTCGGGTGAAGCCCCGCTGTCGCGCGCGATTGAAGCCAGCGAGATCGACGAAGGAAGATTATTGCTGCTCGAGGACGGGCATTGCCTGAAAGATCATGCGCTGGCCGCCTGCAACCGGCCGGACCTTCGCGCCGGGGCGACGATGATGGGCACGTCGCTGCACACGCTGGTGCAGATGGTCGACAATGGGCTGGGCCTGACCTTTGTGCCGCAGATGGCGGTGGACGCGGGCCTGCTCGACGGAACGCGGATCAAGGCCCTTCCCCTCGACTCAAATCATGGCGCCAGAAAGATCGCCCTCGCGTGGCGGCGGTCGAGCCCCAGAGAGGAGGAATTCCTCCTCCTCTCCAAGGCCCTCCGGTCTATCGCCGGGGAGGTCAGGCGAACGCCGGTTCCCGCCTAGCGGACGCTTTCGACCGCGCCAGGTCATGCCGGTCGGCATTCATCACCTTGGTCCAGGCGGCGATGAAGTCGCGGACGAACTTCTCCTCATGACCCTTTTCGGCATAGACTTCGGCCGTCGCCCGCAGCTGGCTGTTGGAGCCGAATATGAGGTCGGTCCGCGTCGCCCGCCATTTTTCCTGCCGGCCGCCGCGGTCGTAGCCAACGAACTCCTCATCGCCGCTGCCGTCGACCACTTCCCAGAAAGTGTCGTTGTCGAGCAGGTTGACGAAGAAGTCGTTGGTCAATTGCCCCTTCCGGTTGGTGAAAACGCCATGGGGCGCATCCTTATGGTTGGCGCCGAGCACGCGCAGCCCGCCGAGCAGGACCGTCATCTCGGGGGCCGAAAGGCCAAGCAGCGAGGCCCGATCCAGCAGCAACTCCTCGGTTCGCACCGAATGCTTCGTCTTCAGATAATTGCGGAATCCGTCCGCCGCCGGTTCCATCACCTCGAAACTATCGACATCGGTCCATTCCTGCGTCGCATCGCCACGTCCGCCCGCGAAGGGCGCCTCGACGTTGAAGCCGGCGTCCCTAGCTGCCTTCTCGACCGCTGCCGTTCCGGCAAGAACGATTGCGTCGGCCATGGAGAGGCCGCCACGCAGCTCGTCGATCTTCGAAAGGGTGCGGGCGAGCTCGTCGGGCTCGTTGACCGCCCAATCCTTCTGCGGCTCCAGCCGGACGCGCGCGCCGTTGGCACCGCCACGATAATCCGTCTTGCGGAAGGTCGAAGCCGACGCCCAGGCCGCCTTCACCAGCTGGCCGATGCTCAATCCTGAATCGAGGATCTTCGATTTAAACCCGGCGACATCCGCATCCGACGGCATGGTCACCACCGGCACCGGATCCTGCCAGATCAAATCCTCCTCCGGCACTTCCGGCCCAAGGTAGCGGCCCTTGGGCCCCATATCGCGGTGGGTGAGCTTGAACCAGGCCCGCGCGAACGCATCCTTGAACGCCTCATGGTCGTTGCGGAACTTCTCCGAGATTTTGCGAAACTCGGGATCCTCTCGAAGCGCCATGTCGGCCGTCGTCATCATCGTCGGAACGCGCTTCGACGGGTCGTGCGCCGCCGGAGCCATATCCTCCTCGCGCTGGTTGATCGGCTGCCACTGCTGCGCGCCCGCGGGGGAGCGGACCAGTTCATATTCATAGTCGAGCAGCAGCCGGAAATAGTTTTCCGACCATTGCGTCGGCGTGTTCACCCACGACCCTTCGATCCCACTTGTGATGGTGTGTTCGCCGAAGCCGCTTTCGTGAGCGCTCGCCCAGCCGAGACCCTGCAAAGCGATGTCGGCCGCCTCGGGCGCCACGTCCACCAGGCTTGGATCGCCGGCACCGTGCGCCTTGCCGAAGGTATGGCCGCCGGCAGTCAGCGCGACGGTCTCCTCATGGTTCATCGCCATGCGCTCGAAGGTGATCTTGATGTCGCGCGCCGATTGCAGCGGATCGGGATTGCCGCCCGGCCCCTCCGGATTGACGTAGATCAGGCCCATCTGGATCGCCGCCAGCGGATGCTCCAGCTCTATCTCGCGGTCCGGTTGGATACGCGTCTCGGTCGCCTCGACCCACTTCTCCTCGGCGCCCCAGTAGACGTCGCGCTCGGGCTCGTAGATGTCCTTGCGGCCGCCACCGAAGCCGAAGATCGGCCCGCCCATCGATTCAATCGCGACGTTGCCGGCCAGGATGAACAGGTCGGCCCAGCTGATCTGCTCGCCATATTTCTGCTTGATCGGCCACAGCAGCCGCCGCGCCTTGTCGAGGTTGCCATTATCCGGCCAGCTGTTGAGCGGAGCAAAGCGCTGGTTGCCGCTGTTGGCGCCGCCGCGACCGTCGGCCGTGCGATAGGTGCCCGCGGCATGCCACGCCATGCGAATGAAGAAGGGTCCGTAATGCCCATAATCGGCCGGCCACCAGGGCTGGCTGTCGGTCATGAGCGCCGTCAGGTCGCGCTTGAGCGCCTGGTAGTCCAGCTTGCTAAAGGCTTCGGCATAATCGAAATCCTCGCCCATTGGGTCAGGCGATACGCCGCCCTGGTGGAGGATCTCAGTCGGCAGCGCTTCCGGCCACCAGTCGCGGTTGGTTCGGCCGAGCAGCGAACGCACGGTGGTTGGTTTGTCCATCGGGCAACCCGAGCCCATTTCGCCGGTCTTCGCGTCCATGTTGTTCCGCCTCCTGTCGCTTGTGTAATTGAGGGCTTAGGCCTCACGCTTCAGCGAAAGAAACGAACAAACTTGGTCAAAGAGAACTGGAAAATCGATTAGTGCGCGTGGATCAATCCATGTGCCTCAGGCCGATGCGCAAATAATCATAGCCGGTGACCAGCGTCAGCGCCGCTGCCGCCCAGAGGCTGCCAAGGCCGACGGTGTGGACCCACGGCTGGCCGGGGAAGGCTCCGCCCAAAATAAGCGCGCCCAGCGAGACGAGCTGGAAGGTCGTCTTCCATTTCGCGAGCCGGCTAACCGGCATGGAGATGTTGAGCGGCGCCAAAAATTCGCGAAGGCCGGACACAATGATCTCCCGCAACAAGATCACCAGCGCAGCGAGAATGTGGAAGCTGTGGATCACCGGCTCGCCGCTGTTGTTGCGGGTCGAAACCAACATGACGACCACCGCTGCCACCATGATCTTGTCGGCGATCGGGTCCAGGAACTGGCCCAGCCTGGAGATCCGCGCCTGCGCCCGCGCCAGATAACCGTCGAAATAATCGGTGATACCGACCACGCAGTAGAGGACGAAGGTGATGGCATAATCGATCGGCGTCGGCCGCCACAGCAGGAACACCAGGATCGGCACCGCCAGGATGCGCGACAGCGTCAGCAGGTTGGGCAGCGTCAGCATCGATCAATCGCTAAGCGAAGCCGTGGCGATTGCACAGCCCTAAAGGCTATGCTTGCGGGGACAGGCGAAGCCGCTATCACCTCAGACCGAAAACGATGCAGAACAGCGCTCACCTTCTCCGCACCCGGCGCTTCCTGCCGATTTTCGTCACCCAGTTCCTCGGCGCGTTCAACGACAATTTGTTTCGCACCTCAATGGTGATGCTGGTCATTTACGGCATCTACAGGGACGCGACGCAGGAGGCGACCTTCAGTGCCATTGCCGGGGGCCTGTTCATCCTGCCCTTTTTCCTGTTGTCGGCGCTGTCGGGTCAATTGGCGGACGAGCGCGACAAGGCGAAGATTGTCCGCATCGTGAAAACAGCCGAGATACTGATCATGATCGTCGGTGCGGCGGGATTGCTTCTGCATAATGTGCCGCTCCTGCTCGCGGCGCTGGCTGCGATGGGTGTCCACTCGACCTTCTTCGGCCCGATCAAATATGCAATCCTGCCGCAGCATTTGGGCAAGGACGAGGTTCTCGGCGGCACCGGATTGGTCGAGGCCGGAACCTATATCGGCATTCTTGGCGGGACGCTGCTCGGCGGCGTGCTGGTCGTGCAGAATCCCGACGGCACGTTCCACGCCGAATGGGCCGCCCTTGGAGTCCTGTTGGTGGCGTCGATCGGCCGTATCGCGGGACACTATGTGCCCGCAGCGCCGCCCGATCCCGACGCACCGCCCTTCCGCATGGACTGGCATATCGTCCGCGCGTCGATCCGGCTGGTCAATGCGACGATGCACGTGCCTCGCCTGTTTCTCGCCATCCTTGCGATCAGCTTCTTCTGGGCAATGGGTGCGGTGCTGGCGGCCCAGTTCCCGCCGCTGGTCAAGAATGCACTCGGATCTGACCAGACTGTCGCAACGCTGTTCCTAGCCACTTTCTCGGTCGGCGTTGCGATCGGCTCCGTGGCCGTAAATCGTCTGCTGAAAGGCCAGGTATCGGCGCGCTATTCGCCCTCGTCGGCATTGCTGATGGGCCTATTCATCCTCGACCTTTATCGCCGGGTGAGGAGTTGGCCGCCCCCGCCGGCTCAGCTTCGCGATCTGTCCGCGTTCTGGGAAGTGCCCAATAGCTGGATGGTGGTGCTCGACCTGTTGGGCGTAGCGGTCGCCGGCGGCATGTTCGTAGTGCCGCTCTACGCCTTCCTGACGACGACCGTGTCCAAGGCCGAGACCGCGCGCACCATCGCGGCAAATAATATCGTCAATTCAGGCCTGATGGTGGCGGCAACGCTGATCCTGACCGTTGCGGTGCAGATGGGCGTGACGGTCGCCGATAGCCTGCTGATCGTGGCGGTCGGCAGCATCGTCGCGGCGTGGCTTGGATGGAAGCTGCACGTCGCCTGCGACTAGGCGAGATAGATCGCCATGAACAGGAAGCCGCCGAGGAAGGTAAAAACGAAAATGCGCAGGTCGTCGGATAGGCCCGACGGCGCGTGCTCGGGAGCGGCCACGGCATAGGTTCTTGCCCGCCCGAAATTACGGGCACGGAGCGGGTTGGCAGGGCGGTGAGACATCCGCATGGAAACTTTCTTAACGACTTTTTTACCAAGTCATCAACGTCTCTGTTCGGCATGGCGATCCGTCCGTCCCAAGGCGGGACGGAAGGCCTTCTTCCCTTGGCAATCTCTAGGCGGTGCGGCGGCTATCGCTGTTAGCGCCAGGCGCCTTGGCCTCGCGCGAGCGAAGGAGGGCCGCGGCCTGGTCACCGCTCATCGGCTTTCCGAAATACCAGCCCTGCCCGACCGCGCAGCCGAAGCCCGCGACCGTTGCATGGGTTGCCGCATCCTCAATGCCCTCGACTGTAACCGGGACACCGATCGCATCGGCCAGCGTCGTGACCGCGCGGACGATCGCAGCGCTTTCGCGATCGTTCTCCAGAGTCGAGACGAAGCTGCGGTCGATCTTGATGACATCGAACGGCAGCGAACGCAGATGAGCGAGCGACGAAAAGCCGGTACCGAAGTCATCGAGCGCGAGCTTCACGCCCTGGTTCTTGAGCCCGGTGACGATCTGCTTGGCAAGATCGAGGTCGGCGAACAGCGAGCTTTCCGTGATTTCCACCACCAGCCGATCGGCGGGGAAGCCCGCTTCGGCAAGGAGCCGGACGATGCGCTGCGCCAGCCAACTATCAGTCAGCTGGGTCGGCGAGATGTTGACGGACAGCTTGATCGCGGGATCCCAATCGGCAGCCTGGGTCAGCGCCGACAGGATGATCTGTTCCGACAGCCGACCGATCAGGCCATGCTCCTCGGCGACCGAGATGAAGCGGTCCGGCTCGATCAATCCAGACAGCGGATGCTCCCACCGGGCAAGCACCTCGAAGCCGACGATCTCGCCGGTCCGCAAATCCACTTGCGGCTCGAAGAAGGGCAGGAACTGGTCGTGCTCGAGGCCATAGCGAATGCCCTGCTCGATCTCGCTGTGAACCATTAGCGCCCGCTCCATCCCCTCATCGAACCAGATCGGACGAGCTGAGCGTGCGGACTTGGCCCGGTCCAGAGCGATATCGGCGCGGCGCAGGAAGTCGGGGATCTGACCCTCTTCAGGATTCGATGCCGCGATCCCCAGGAACGCTCCGACCTGAACCAGCCGTCCTTCGGCTTCGAAGGGCTTGGTAACGGATCGAAGCAGGCGGTCGGCCAGCAGTTCGACCTCGCCGAACTTCTCCTTCGATGTCGCCATTGCAATGGCAAACTCGTCGCCCGACAGGCGCGCCACGAGATGGCCGGGGCCCACGCCCTGCTCGAGCGACGCAGCGATCATGCGCAGCACGCTATCGCCGACGTCATAGCCATGGCGGTCGTTGACCGCCTTGAACCGGTTGAGCTGAAGCGAGAAAATGACGAGAGATTGGCCCGTCCCGGCGGCGACGGCGCGCAGGCCCTCGCCTTTGTCGGCGAAGCCCTTGCGATTGAGCAGTCCGGTCATGCCGTCGGTCGAGGCGATCACCGCTGCCCGAAGCTCGCCCTCTCGCCGCATCTCCGCTTCATGCTGAAGGTCGACGTAACGGCGCCAACCAAAAAGAATGAGGGCAAC
>Ga0307414_10001502_pt1 | contig 12106 bp, 5 predicted proteins | sample DK1Ometagenome_FD_203804 | JGI IMG/M metagenome (GOLD analysis project Ga0307414, IMG submission 203804) | Maize rhizosphere microbial communities from greenhouse at UC Davis, California, United States - DK15-O-3 | ecosystem: Host-associated > Plants > Roots > Rhizosphere > Soil | place: USA...
TGGCGCCTGCCGCGACGGCCAGCTGCGTGGCGACCGGCAATACGTACTTGATCACTGCCGCAGACGCAGTGGCAGGCACGCGCGCCAATACCGCGACCGCCACCGGCGACGCGCCGGGCAATGCGGTGGATCCGACTGCCAGCGATACGGCGACTGTGACCACCGAAACACTGCTGATCGACGCGGAGGACGATACGTTCCCGTCGATCAACGGCGGCACCGGCGGCACCACGGCAAGCGTGCTGGTCAACGACACGCTCAACGGCGTGCCTGTGACGGCGACGACGGTAGTGCTGTCTCCGGGCACCAGCCCGAACCCGGGCCTGACGATGAACCCGGACGGCACCATCACCATCGCCCCCGGCACGGTGGCGGGCACCTACGCCTACCCGTACACGATCTGCGAAGCGCTGAACCCGACCAACTGCGATACGGCCGTGGCCACGGTCGTGGTGGGTGCGGCGCCGATCCTGGCCGTGGACGACACCAGTCCTGCTCCGGTCAACGGCAATGCGGGCGGCACGGCGATCGCCGATATCTTCGCCAACGACACCCTCAACGGCCTGCCGGTCGTGCGTGCGGAAATCACGGTGACCAATACCACCGTTCCCCCGCAGCTGGTTTTCGATCCGGCTACCGGCGCCGTCAGCGTGGTCCCGGGCAGCCCTGCTGGCACCTACACCTTCGACTACACCATCTGCGAATTGCTCAACCCGACCAACTGCGCGACGGCGGTGGTAACGGTCGTGGTGGAAGCCGCGCTGATCGAGGCCACCGATGACAGCTTCCCGCTGGTCAATGGCGGCCAGGGCGGCACGACGGCGACGGTGATCTCGAACGACACTCTCGACGGCCAGCCCATCACCCTGGGCAATGGCGGCAATGCCGGTTTGATTGCGGGCGCGAGCCCGAGCCCGGGTCTGGCGATGAATCCGGACGGCACCATCACCATCGCCCCGGGCACGCCCGCCGGGACCTACCAGTACCCGTACACGATCTGCGAAGTGCTCAATCCGGACAACTGCGATACCGCGATCGCCACGGTGCTGGTGGGTGCGGCGGTGATCGATGCGGTGGACGACACGTTCCCGTCGGTCAATGGCGAGAATGGCGGCAGCACAGCGTCGGTGCTGGGCAACGACACGCTCGATGGCGTGCCGGTGACGGCCGCGTCGGTGACGTTGACCCCGGGCAGCAGTCCCAACCCGGGCCTGCTGATGAACCCGGACGGCACCATCACCATCGCCCCGGGCACCGCGGCAGGCACGTACACCTATCCGTACACGATCTGCGAGGTACTCAACCCGAGCAATTGTGATGTCGCGAATGCGACGGTCGTGGTGGTATCCGACTTCGCACTGCGCGTCCTCAAGACCGCGGCCGTGCGCGAAGTGAAGATCGGCGATCTGGTGCGTTACACGATCACCGTGGAGAACGTGGGCACCAGCAACCTGGTCGACGGCAGCGTGCTCGACACGCCGGCGCCGGGCTTCAGTTACGTCGAAGGTTCGCTGACCGTGGTCGACGGTGACAACATGGCCACCGCAACAGGCCAAAGCCCGGTCCGTTTCGACGGACTCGACATCACCGCCGGCGAGACGGCGACTCTGGTGTATGCAATGCGCGTGGGCGCCGGCGTGCGTCCTGGCGTGCAGGTCAACGAAGCGCTGGCGATCACCCAGAGCGGCCAGTCGATCTCCAATGTCAGCCGGGCCGAGGTCACCCTGGTGGCGGACGCGCTGATCGACGACAGTCTGCTGATTGGCACGGTGTTCGACGATCGCGACGGCGACGGCTGGCAGGACAGCGCGGCTCTCGGCGGCGTTCACGTGCAGGGTGGCTTCGCGCCGACCGCGTACATGCCGAATTCGACCACGGTGGATCGTGGTGCGGGCCCGCAACCCGAGGCCGATGCCAGCTCGCCGATGCTGCACGGCATCGACGTGGGCGCCATCACCCCGCGCCAGTCGACGGCCGATCCGGTCGGCGACCACCAGGTCGTGATCCGCCAGCGCCTGAGCGAACTGGCCTTCACCAACGACTTCGTGCTGACCAGCACGCAGGGCGTCACCGTGCGCATGGATGCGGCCGGCAACACCAGCGTCGAGAAGAGCGGCGAAGCGGCCAAGGGCCTAAACGCGGCCGAGCCGAAGGTGGAGCGCCGGGTGGCCCGGGGCGAGGGCGGTTACGTGGTGGATTACGTGATCAGCAACCTCGGCATCGACGAGCGCGGCATCCCGGGCGTGCGCATCGCGTCGGTGGAAGGCCTGTTGATCGAGACCGACCAGTTCGGCCGCTACCACCTGGAGGGCATCGCCGGTGGCGATACCGGCCGCGGTCGCAACTTCATCCTCAAGGTCGATCCGTCGACGCTGCCGCCGGGCACGGTGTTCACCACCGACAACCCGCTGGTCCGTCGGATTACCCCTGGTGTGCCGGTGCGCTTCGACTTCGGCGTCAAGCTGCCGGTCGAAGAGATCCAGGGCGGCGAACAGCAGGTCGAGCTGGAGCTGGGCGAAGTGATCTTCGCCCCTGGCAGCGCCAGGCTGCGCGAGGAATACCTGCCTGTGGTCGACCAGATCGTCGCGAAGGTCACGGAATACCGCGGGGGCGAAGTGCTGATCAGTGCCAACGGCGACAGCGAAGCGCTCGCCTTCGACCGGGCCACGGCGGTGAAAACCGCGCTGCTCGAAAGGATGCCGGCCGGCATCGCCGGTGCACTGACGGTCAGTGTCCGTGCCGAACCCGACGACCCGTCGTCGATGGTGGTGGGCATCGCCGAAGGCGGTCCGCTGCTGGGTACGGTGCTGTTCGACACAGACAAGTCGACGGTCAAGCCGCAGTTCCTGCCGATGCTCGAGAAGGTCGCCGGCTATCTGGGCGAGAAGGGCGGCGGCTCGGTCGCCATCGTCGGACATGCGGACCCGCGTGCCTCCGATGCCTACAACCTCGCGTTGGGCATGCGCCGCGCGAAAGCGGTTTACGAAGTGCTCGCGGCGAAGCTCAGCCCCGGGGTGCGCGCCAGGGTGCGCGTGGAATCCAGCAACGATCCGGCAGCCCCTGCCGGCAGCAAGTAAGGGGCCCGGATCATGAAGATGAAGATGAAGCGACTCGACTACACCCTGATCTGCTTGCTGGCGGGCGTCGCGCCGCTGGCGCATGCGCAGGAAACCAGTGAACGGACCGTTGTTGCCGATCAAACCGCCAGCACACAAGGCGTAACTCCTGCGCCGAAGGTGGATTGCTCCGACGCTGGCTGCAGTTCGCAGGAAGGCCTGCTGTTCCGCTTGCGCACGCGTGGCGAACGCAAGCCGGCGGTGGATGCGGGAGAGAACGCTACTTCCGAAGCGCTGCAACCCGATCGTCGCGTCACCGTGGCGATCGAGCAACCCGGCAAGGCCGTGGCCAAGGGCAAGTTCTCGGTGCAGCTGGCCAACGGCGGGGTGATCTGGGCGACCGAGGATCCCTCGCTCGGCCAAGCGGAGCTGACGGTTTCCGCGCCCAGCATCGTGCCTTTCGACGGCAAGGTCGTCACCAAGCCGGTGCAGTTCTACACGCGCAGCAACTATTCGGCGTTCGTAGAGCGTTACGAACTGTCGATCTACCGTGCCAGCGACGCCGACCTGGTCGATGCGATCGTCACCTTGCCGATGGGCGTGGGCAACATCGTGTCGACCGAATGGGATGGCGCGTTGCCGTCGAAATACCATTTCCGCGCAGGCGACGAACTGGTCTACGTGCTGCGTGCCTACGATGCCAATGGCAGCTTCGACGAAACCTGGCCGAGCAAGCTGCAACTGGTTTCTCCCGAGGAGGCCGAACGTGGCGGACAGGCATTGCGCGCCAGCACCGAGAAATACCTGGGTACCGCGCTCAGCGCCGACCAGGCCCAGACCCAGAGCCTGATCCAGGACGCTTTCGCCGAGAACGGCCTGCGCCAGCAGAACATCCCGATCTACGGCTCGCGGATCCGCGTCCAGGGCCGCAACCTGCCCGAAGGCTACGCGCTGAAGATCAATGGCGATGCCTATCCGGTCGATCTGGAACGCAAGTTCGTCGCCGAGTACCTGGTGCCGGTGGGGCAGCATGCATTCGATATCGAACTGCAGGGCGGGGCGCCACGACTGGACGGCGCGCCTGCCACTACGTCGGACAAGTCGGCAGCGCACCAGACGCTCAACGTCGATGTCACCGGGCGCTATTTCTTCGGCGTCGGCCTGGCCGACGTGACCATCGCCCAGAACAAGATCAGCGGTTCGGTCGACCCGTCGCTGGTCGATCCGCGTTACGACGACGACGTGATCAGCGACGGCCGCCTGGCGTTCTATGGCAAGGCCAAGTTCAAGGGCAAATACCTGGTCACGGCGCAGGCCGACACAAACGAACGCGACCTGGAACACCTGTTCGACGGTTTCACCAACGCCGACCCGCAGGACGTCTTCCGCCGCCTCGACCCGGATCTCTACTACCCGGTGTACGGCGACGACTCCACCACCTATCGCGACGTCGACACCATGGGCCGGTTCTACCTGCGCGTGGACTGGGACAAGAACCAGGCGTTGTGGGGCAACTTCTACACCGGCTTCACCGGCACTGAGTACGCGCAGTACGTGCGCTCGCTGTACGGCGCGGCATTCAACTGGCGTTCGCGGGCGACCAATGCCTGGGGCGATCCGGGCACCGAGGTGCGCGCGTTCGGTTCCGAAGCGCAGACCTCGCCGGGCCACAGCGAATTCATCGGCACCGGCGGCAGCCTGTATTACCTCAAGCACCAGGACGTGCTGCCGGGTTCGGACATCGTGGTCCTGGAAATCCGCGACCTGACCACCGGCCGGGTCGAGAACCGCATCCCGATGACCCGCGGCACCGACTACGAGATCGATGAACTGCAGGGTCGCCTGTTGTTGACGCGTCCGCTGCTGCAGATCACCCGCGACAATATCCCCACCCTGACCCGCGACACGCCGCTGGACGGTTTCGAGCAGCGCCTGGTCGTGGATTACGAATGGGTGCCGACCGGCTTCGATGCCGACGACGTCACCGCCGGCTTGCGTGCCAAGCACTGGTTCGGCGACCACGTCGGTGTTGGCGCGACCTACGTCGACGAGAACCGCGCGGGCGAGGATTACACCCTGGCCGGCGGCGACATCACCCTGCAGGCGGGCAAGGGCACCTACGTCAAGGCGGAGTACACCCAGACCGAGGCGTTCAGCGCACCGGTGTTCTTCTCCGACAACGGCGGCTTCACCTTCACCCAGCTCAACCCGGTCGGTGCACGCGAAGGCGAGGCCAAGTCGGTCGAGGCGCGGGTCAACCTGAAGGAACTCGGCTGGACCGACCAGAACTGGAGCGCGGGCGCGTGGTGGCGCGACGTGGGCGCCGGTTATTCCATCAGCCGTTACGACAATGGCCTGGACATCACCGAAACCGGCGCCGAAGTGCTGGGCCAGTTCACGCCCAACATCGGCATCTACGCCCGCTTCAGCAAGGCCGAGCGCGGCGATGAATCGCTGACCCAGGCCCAGGTCACCGCGGAATGGCGCATCACCGACCACAACGCGTTGAGCGGTGAGATCCGCCGGGTGCAGGAAGACCGCCTGCTGGGCGAAGTCGCCGGCGTGCTGGGAGCGGTGAAATACACGCATCGCTTCGGCACCTCGCTCGACGTCTACGGTACCGCGCAGGTGACTCTGGACGACGATGGCGGCAGGTATGAAGACAACAACGCCCTGACCCTGGGCGGCAAGTATCTGTTCGGCAACCTGTCGACGGTGGGTGCGGAAGTCACTACCGGCGATCGCGGCGACGCGGCCACGGTGAACGCCGAATACCGCGTCAGCGCCGAGCATTCGTTCTACGGTGGATATACGTATTCCACCGACAGCACCGAGTACGATTCGCTGTTCAATCCCAATCGCCAGAACGGCTGGACCCTCGGCCAGCGTTGGCGCCTGTCCAACCAGGTCAACCTGTTCAACGAGAGCCAGTACCTCAAATCGCCGAACGAGTCGGGGCTGGCCCACACCTTCGGCATGGATTTCTATCCGTCGCAGGGCTGGACCACGGGTTTTACCCTGCAGTCGGGCGAGTTGACCAGCAGCGAAGGCGGAGTGGTCGATCGCCGCGCGGTGAGCATCAACGGCGGCCGTACCTCGCCGGACACCGACTGGAACAGCAAGATCGAATGGCGCCGGGATACCGGCGCGGAACAGCGCGAACAGTGGGTCAGCACCAACCGCTTCACCCACAAGTTCAACGAGAGCTGGCGCGTCGCCGCACGCCTGAACTATTCGGACACCGACGACGAGCTGGATCCGGCCGCGGGCGCCAAGTTCATCGAAGGCAACGCCGGATTCGCCTGGCGTCCGTGGAACAGCACCCGCTGGGGCGTGTTCGGCCGTTACACCTACCTGTACGACCTGTCCACGCTGGGACAGGTCAACGGCGTGGATTACGACCAGCGCTCACAGGTACTGTCGCTGGAGGGCGTGTACAAACTGGATACGCACTGGGAGTTCGCCGGAAAGGCTGCAAGGCGCGAAGGCGAAGTGCGTTTCGGCCGCGGCACCGGCGCGTGGATCGACTCGGCCACCACCTTCGCCTCCGGCCAGGTCCGTTACGAGCTGCGCACGCAGTGGCACGCGCTGGCCGAATACCGCTGGCTGGACGTGGACGACGGCGGCACCCGCAGCGGCTACCTGATCGGGCTGGATCGCGACCTCAACAAGAACTTCCGCGTCGGAGTGGGCTATAACTTCACCGACTTCAGCGATGACCTCACCGATTTCGACTACGACCACAAGGGCTGGTTCCTGAATATCGTGGGTAGTTACTGATGGCCATCCACGTCGCAGTCCTCCGTGCAGTGAGAAACGACAAAAGAAAGGAAGAGCAGTGCGCCTGAACAAGTCTGAAGCTACCCGCGTCCGCAGTTCGTGTTTTCGTGCGAGCCTGGTCCTTGTCGGGGCGTTGCTGGCCTCGCAGGCCATGGCGCAGGGCGTCCGCTGGGAGGATTACCGAGGCGACCAGAATGCCGCCTCCGACGCGAACTACAATGGCCCCGCGGGCGCCCCGAAGTTCGTCAACAACCCGAACTCGGGGGCGATAGCCGCGTTGAGGGTGGTTTCCGCAAACTCGGCCAATGCCGTGCGAACCGGAACCAGCAACACCATCGATTTCGGCAGCGGGGCGACCGATGCTTTGTGCGACAACCGCAGCAACACCACCAATGTGCCGTGCCGTCTTCAGGCGCAGGGCAAGGTCGCCTATGCGCTGGTCCGGTTCCCACAGGCGGGCACATACAGCATAGCCGCCGCGCACGACGACAATGTGGTGATCGAACTCTCGCCCGAATTCACCAACATCAACTACCGCACGGCCAGCTACAGCATCCTGGCCGGGCAGGTGTCCGACTGGAGCAACAGCGAAACCGATTTCCAGACCTTTGGAACCTTCACTGCCGCCAACGCCAACAGTTGCGCGCTGCTGCGCATGTACTGGAACAACCAAGGAGGACTGAACTTCAACCACCTGCGCTGGACGACGCCGGGTGGAACCACCGAGATCATTCCGGCATCGGCTTTGCGCGATCCCGCGGCAGTGAGCAGCGCCACCGGCTGCAACGGCTCGATCACGGGCAACGTCGCCGGCATCACCCTGAACAAGGTGATCGGCTCGCCGCGGATCAATGCGGCCGATCAGTTCACCATCCAGATCGGCACCACTGCAGACGGCGGTACCGTTGCCACCGCAACCACGACCGGTTCCGGCACCGGCCAGCAGGCCAGCACGAACTTCGCCACCACGACCGGCACTACGTATCACGTGCGTGAGGTGATGGCGTCGGGCAGCAGTTCCGCCCTCACCGCCTACACGGCGGCGATCAGCTGTACCAGGAACGGAACCGCGTTCACGCCGACATCCGAGGGCACTGCCAATCAACGACGCTGGAGCCTCGGAGCGGCGGGTGCGACCGACCAGATCGTCTGCACCATCACCAACACCAATACCACGCGCACGACCGTGACCGTCAACAAGATAAGCCTGGGCGGTACCGGCGCTTTCGGATTCAGCGGCAGCAATGGCATCGCCAGCCATGCCATCACGACTAACGGCTCTGGCGTGCCCGCTGCCGGCCCCACGTACCAACTGACGACGGCTGGTGCGCAGACGACCATCACCGAAGGCGTGCCTCCCGCGGGATTCAACTTGCAAGGCGTCAGTTGCAGCGGCCTTGGCTCTGGCGGGACGGCCACGCCAAACCTGAGCACGCGGACGGTGACGTTGAATGCCGCAGCGACTGCGGCCGGCAGCGCGATCATCTGTACCTTCACCAACAGCGGCGTTCCGATTCTCCGCCTGCAGAAGTCGCTGCCGAACGGGCGCGTGGTGGCGGCCGATCAGTTCGCACTGGGGATGTCCGGCCCGGGCGCGCCTGCGGCAGTGACCACGACGGGCAGTGGCAGCACCGCCGCTGGGGTCCTGACTCATGCCGGCGCGACGGTAGGCGCGACGTACACCCTGTCGGAAACCGGCGCCAATGGCGCCAATCTCGCGAACTACGCCACGACCTACGCCTGTACCAATACCTTGTCCGGTGGACAGACGCCCAGTGGCAGCGGTACCAGCTTCAGCGTGACTCCGGTGTTCGGGGACAACCTGACCTGCACCTTCAGCAACGCGCCCCTGCGGGCCGACTTGAGCATCACCAAGACCAATACCCCGGGCGTCAACGGCGACATCGACCAGGCCAGCGACACGGTCATCAAGGGCAACGCCACCACCTACACCCTCGTGGTCCGCAACAACGGACCTGCGGCGGCCAATGGCGCGGTCGTGCGCGACACGCCTGTTGCCGGATTGAGCTGCGGTACCGCCACCTGCGCGGCGGCCGGTGCCTCGCAATGCCCCGCGGCCACCGGCGCCGCGCTCGCCAGCGCTCTGCAATCCGGCGCCGGCGTGGCCATCCCGCTGCTTCCGGCTGGTGCCGCCAACGCAGTGACGTTCACGCTCGCCTGCCAGGTGCAATGACGACGCGGTGAACCACCGCAGGCACTGCCACGCGCATGCAAGGTGCGCGTGGCATGCTGTGCCCCCCGGGTGCCTGCAGGCCACGATGAAACTCGCGATCCTCTCGCGCAACAGCAAGCTGTATTCCACCCGGCGCCTGGTGGAAGCGGCCCGCGCCCGCGGGCATACGGTCCGGGTGCTGGATCCGCTGCGCTGTTACATGCGCATCGCCAGCGACGGCTTCAGCATGCACTACAAGGGCAAGCCGATCGCCGGCTACGACGCGGTGATCCCGCGCATCGGCGCTTCGATCACCCGATACGGCACCGCGGTGCTGCGCCAGTTCGAATTGATGGGCAGCTACTCGCCCAACCCTTCCGATGCGATCCTGCGCGCGCGCGACAAGCTGCGCGCGCACCAGTTGCTCGCCGCGCAGGGCATAGGCATGCCGATCACGGTGTTCGGCGACAATCCCGACGACACGGTCGACCTGCTGTCGATGCTTGGGCCGCCGCCGCACGTCATCAAGCTCAATGAAGGCACCCAGGGCGCCGGCGTGATGCTGACCGAGAAGCCCTCCGCCTCGCGCAGCGTGATCGAGGCCTTGCGTGGCCTGTACGCCAACTTCGTGGTCCAGGAATTCATCGAGGAAGCGCAAGGCGCGGACCTGCGCTGTTTCGTAGTCGGCGACCGGGTGGTGGCCTCGATGCGCAGGCAGGCGCCGGAAGGCGACTTCAGGTCCAACCTGCATCGGGGCGGGACCGCCCAGCGTGCAGAGGCAAGTCCTGTCGAGATGAAGGTCGCGGTCCTCGCCGCCCGGGGCCTGGGCTTGAACATAGCGGGCGTGGACCTGATCCGTTCGCGGCGTGGTCCGCTCGTCCTGGAAGTCAATTCGACTCCGGGCCTGGAGGGCATCGAGCAAGTATGCGGCGAGGACGTGGCGGGCTTCATTGTCGATCACATGGCCGGGCAGAGAGGAAAAATAAAATTAAAATAATCAATAGCTTACGAATAAATCCGATCTCACTGGCCTATTAGCGGCGCTTTTAACGGCGCTTTAATCGATGCCGGCGTAGCTTTGCCCAGCCGCAAGTCTGGTGTCTGGAGCTATCGTCAGTAGCTATCCGGAAGTCCGGATTACGGTAATCGGGTAAATTTTGAGCCCGGGCCACGGACCGTGGCTCGGGCTCTTTTTATCCAGTCAGGCAGCAGGCTTGGGCAATGGCCATCTGTGTAAGAATCGACTTTCACGCGGACATTGGCTGCAACCAGCATGTGGTCGAGCGCCGCCTGTTACATTCCAACCGAAATTCACGAGGTATGTATGTACAAACTCATATTTGGCGGACTCTTCCTGTTTGCTGCGGGTTGCCCCGCCATTGCAATGACCGCGTCCGCCAGCGTGGGTGATGCGAAAGCGGACGCATTGGTCGTCACCAGCGCATTCGCCGAACAACGCCAGGCGATCGAGAAAAAGCTGGCCGACGGCAAGACCTACAGCGAAATCAGTCCAAACCAACGTTCGATCGTGCGTGATGCGCTGAGCCGTATCTCGATGGTGCTCGATTCTGCCGGCGGCGTGGATACATTGTCCGAAGTGCAGAAAACAAGCGTTTTCAACGACCAGGAAACCATCAACAACATATTGACCAAGGCAGGCGCGGATAGCCGCTTGATCTGCGACCGAGTTGCGCCGGTGGGCAGCCACCGCAAGATCACTTCGTGTTCGACGGTCGCAGAACGCCGACGTGCAAGAGAGGGTTCGGAAGGCGCGCTGCGCAACGTCCAGCGTGCGCCCAGCTTGAAGGGCGGTGGCTGACCGATGCGCATCCTCGTCATAGAAGACAACAGCGATATCGCGGCCAACCTCGGGGACTACCTCGAGGATCGTGGCCATACCGTCGATTTCGCCGCCGATGGCGTCACCGGCCTGCATCTGGCGGTGGTGCATGACTTCGATGCGATCGTGCTGGACCTCAACCTCCCGGGCATGGACGGGCTGGAGGTCTGCCGCAAGCTGCGCAACGAAGCGCGCAAGCAGACCCCGGTGCTGATGCTGACCGCGCGCGACACCCTGGACAACAAGCTGGCAGGCTTCGATTCCGGCGCCGACGACTACCTGATCAAGCCGTTCGCGTTGCAGGAAGTCGAGGTTCGCCTCAACGCATTGTCCAGGCGCGGCAAGGGCGTGCAGACGCGGGTGCTGGAAGTGGGCGAACTGGAGTACAACTTGGATACGCTGGAAGTGCGCCGCCAGGGCAAGCTGCTGCAGCTCAACCCCACCGCGCTGAAGATCCTGCAGGCCCTGATGGAAGCATCGCCGGCGGTGGTCACGCGCCAGGAACTGGAAACCCGGGTCTGGGGCGAGGAGCTGCCGGATTCGGATTCGCTGCGCGTGCATATCCACGGCCTGCGCGCGGTGGTGGACAAGCCGTTCCCCACGCCTTATATCCAGACCCGCCACGGAATCGGTTACCGGATCGCTGCTCCGGATGCCTGAAAAAGCGGATAACCCGCGACATGCGCGCAGGCAGTTGCGTTTCCGGCGACGGCTGCGCACCCGCATCATCTTGTCTTTCTTCCTGCTCGGCACCGGGCTGACCGCGCTCTTCGCCTACCTGACCGACTACACCCGCCAGCGGGTGGAGAACCAGTTGGTCGAAGACGTGATGAACCGCAACATCGACGAGTACGCCAGGCGCTTCTACGACAATCCGGCCAAGAACCCTGATTTGCCTGTGCAGCAGATCCGGGCATACGTATTCACGCCAGATAAGTTCGAAAGAGTGCAACTGGAGCGCCCGGAGTGGGCAAGGCTTCCGAACGGCAATCACAATATTTCCGACTTCAACGAAAGCGGCGAGCCGTTCATCTACAAGCTTGCGGTGCGCAAGACGCCCGAGGCCTGGTTCTTCCTTGCCTATGACATCTCGGAAACCGCCAGCGGACAACGTCAATTCATGCGCGCCATCTATCTTTCGGTGTTGCTGTTCAGCGCCCTCTCGTTATTGGTCGGCTGGTGGGCGGCGTCGCGCGTCATGAGCCCGGTTTCCGAGCTCGCCGCGCGCCTGCGCGCTTATCGCGGCAGCAGCAACCC
>Ga0307414_10001503_pt1 | contig 12105 bp, 11 predicted proteins | sample DK1Ometagenome_FD_203804 | JGI IMG/M metagenome (GOLD analysis project Ga0307414, IMG submission 203804) | Maize rhizosphere microbial communities from greenhouse at UC Davis, California, United States - DK15-O-3 | ecosystem: Host-associated > Plants > Roots > Rhizosphere > Soil | place: USA...
TTCATGCTTGGCATGTACAAAAACAAGAAGCTCAACGCGGGAATCCTGACCGCCAGCGTATTGGTCTTCGCCGCGGCATTGTGGCTGCTGCGCAGCCAGGCGACCGTCGAGGACGTGTCGTACATGCGGGCGATGATCCCGCACCACTCGATCGCCATCATGACCAGCGAGCGGGCCAACATTTCCGACCCGCGAGTGCGCGAACTGGCCGACGAAATCATTGCTTCGCAACGTCGGGAAATTCGGGAGATGAAGGCGCTCATCTCGGATCTTGAGCAGCGAGGGAGCCAATGAGTCAGCTCGGACTGATTCGGGTGCGCGCCCGGTTTTATATCCATCAGAACAATGAGTTAACTTGCTTTTGGCTGTTTTTTTACACGAATCCCTGCCGACCCTCACTCTGGTCAAGGGTGCTCTACCCCGCGTTCGGGATCCTGCTGAGCCCGATGGTCGCGGCGCTCGCCATGAGCCTGAGCTCGGTGTCGGTGGTGGCCAATGCACTTCGCCTTACCAAGTCGGCCGCCGTACCGCCCTCGCCGAAAACACCTCCGGCAGACCGGGCCTTTGATCTGGCCACCGACTGATCTGGATCAACTGCATCGAACCACCCAAGCGGTACACTCAATTCATGGCCCGCCTTCGTCATCGGTATTGGTTCCAGCGCACCGTCATCCTCGCGATGGCGGCCCTGCTCTGGTCCCAGTTCGCGCTGGCAGGCCATGGCGAGTGCCTGGACCTTCCAGGTACGCCGGCAGCTTTTGTCGCTGCCGCCAGCGACACCCGTCACGACCATGGCCACGGTTGCGATGCCGAGCTCCCCTCGGCGAGCAAGGCGCTGTGCGACGCGCACTGCACCGAGGGTGACCTCTCGGCGGACAGTGGGCGCATCCCTTCGATTCCGCCGCTGCTGGCCCAAGCATGGTTCTCCTGGCTTGCGATCGCCGCGATTGCGGATGCTGCGCCAGGTGTCACGGCCACATGGGTGGATTGGCCACCCAGACGCGCTTGGCACCGACCTACCGCCCATCCAGCAGCGCTCCTGCTGATCTGATGCCCGAACGCTGACTGCTCCGCACGTCTGTGCGGCGCAGTCCTGTGCGTTCGCGCCGTGGCTGCGTCACGGCATGTGTTCCTGCCCTCGTCCGAGCGACCTCCGTCGCGCCGGCCAAAGGACACTGATATGGCATCCTCGCTCCACCGACTGCAGGCCAGGCGCCTGCACCCTCGTCCCTTGTTCCGCCGTCAACCACCGGTCCAGCACCTCCTTTCCTGCGTGCTTGCCGGCGCCCTGTGGACGTTGGCGCTGCCCGTGGCCGCAATCGGGCCCGTCCCGGGGCACAGCCTCGAGTCAATCCGCGCCTGGGTTCTCGAACACAACCCGGAGCTGCGGGCCATGGACTTCGAGGCGCAGGCCGCCGAAGCCCGGATCCTGCCGGCGGGCGCCCTGCCTGACCCGATGGCCTCGATAGGACTTCGCGGCCTCGATCCCGACAAGCCCTGGCGCACCGCCGGGGCCGACCGCGAAGTCGACTACGCGCTGCGCCAGCGTTTCCCCCTCTGGGGCAAGCGCGGCTTGGCACGCACCGCGGCCAGCCAGGACGCGGTCGCGGCCGGGCTCGACCGACTCACCACCGCGCGCGATCTGCTGGCAGAGGCTGAGACGGCCTACGCACGCTACTGGCATGCCGACCAGGCCGTCGCCGTGCTCGATCGCCGCATAGCCCTGCTCCGCCAGGTTGAAGAGATCGCCGGCGTGCGCTACGCCCTGGGCCGCGCGGCGCAGCAGGATGCCATCCGCGCCCAGGTCGAGCAGACCAGCCTCCAGCGCGAGCGGATCGAACGTCTCGCGACCAAGCAGGAGGCGGCCGCCACCTTGAACGCGGTGCTGGGGCGCCGGTCCGATGCACCGCTGGCGACTCCCGATGAAGCGCCGCGCCTCGCCGTCCACAGCGCCTCGCTCGCCGCGGCACTGGATGGCGCCGATGCGCACCCCGCGGTGCGGTCACAGCAGGCCCGCGCCGAGTCCGCGCGCACGAACGTGGTGCTGCAGCGTCGCAACCGCTTTCCCGACATCACCGTGGGCGTGGGCGCAATGCAACTCGGCAACGGCCTCGAAAGCACCGAGCTGATGCTGGAGGTCGAGATCCCGTTCCAGCAGCGCGTCCGCCGCGAACGCGAGCGCGAGTCGCGCTTGCTCGAAGACGCGGCCCTGGCCCGCAGGGATGCCACGTTGCGCGCCGTCGAAGAACGCGGTGCCTCCGCCTGGGCGCAGTGGACCAGCGCACGCGAGCGCCGCGGGCTGATCGAGAACACGCTGCTGCCGCAGGCCGACGCCACCTGGCAATCCGCCCTGGCCAGCTACCAGGTCGGCGAAGTCGACTTCGGAACGCTGCTGGAAGCACTCAATGAATGGCAGGGCGCCGACCTCGCACGGGTCGATGCACTGCGTGACGAACTGTTGGGCGCCGCCGCCGTGCGCGCCATCGAAGGAGAGATCCGATGACCCGTGTCCAGACCCTGTCGCTCGCCATCGGCGTGGCACTCGCCGCCCTCGCCGTCGGCTGGATGGCCGGCCGCGCGACGAACGATTCCCCGACCGCAGCCACGTCCGCCGAGGCGCCGGCCGCGGAACGCAAGGTGCTCTATTACCGCAATCCCATGGGCCTTCCGGACGCCTCGCCGGTGCCGAAGAAGGACCCGATGGGCATGGACTACGTCCCGGTCTACGCCGGCGACGCGCCTGCCGCGACGCCGGGAACGGTGGTGATGCCACCCGTCAAGGTACAGGCGCTGGGCGTGCGCACCGAAGCGGTCCGGCGCGCAGTCCTGGCTGCGACCGTGCGCACCAGCGGCACCGTCGAGGTCGACGAGACCCGGCAGTACGCGATCGCGCCGCGCTTCGAAGGCTGGGTCGAACGGCTGTACGCGAACCAGACCGGCATGCGGGTCCACGCGGGGCAACCGCTGCTGTCCGTCTACAGCCCGCAGCTGGCCGCGGCGCAGCAGGAATATCGGCTGGCCGACGAGACCGCCCGCCGGCTGGCGCAGTCGGATCCCGCGAGTGCGGCGTCAATGACCCGCCTGCGCGACGCCGCCCGCACCCGTCTGCGCAACTGGGAAATCAGCGACGCGCAACTGGGCAAGACGGGTCTGGTCCTCACCGCCCCGGCGGACGCCGTGGTGATCGAGAAGCCCGTCGTCCAGGGCGCGCGCTTCCAGCCCGGGGAGACCATCCTGCGCCTGGCCGACCTGTCGACGGTCTGGGTCATCGCGAAGGTGCCGGCGGCGCAGGCCGTGGGCATCACCGTCGGGCAGCCGGCCCGTTTCGAAACCGTGGCCCTGCCCGGCCAAGTGGCCGAGGGCGAAGTCACCTTCGTGCAGCCCGTCATCGATGCGCAGACGCGCACCGTGGATGTGCGCATTGCCCTGACCAACCCCGACGGCGACCTGCGTCCCGGCCTCTACGGAACGGTGCTGCTTGAGGAGCCGGGGGCGGGGCCGGTCCTGACCGTCCCGCGCTCCGCCGTGCTCGACAGCGGCACGCGCCAGGTGGTGCTGATCGAAACCGGTCCTGGCCGCTTCGCACCGCGCGATGTCACCTTGGGTCGCCGCGGTGGCGATCGGATCGAGATCCTCGACGGACTGGCCGAGGGCGAGCAGGTCGTGGTCTCCGCGAACTTCCTGATCGACGCCGAAAGCAACCTGCAGTCGGCGCTGGAGGGTCTTGGCGGTCATGCAGGACATGGCACGCCCTCGGGCACCAGCGAGGATCCACAACCCGAGTCCGGCGATGGCGTCTCCGACCCGGACGCAGGCCATGGTGACGAGGCCTCTGATCCGCACGCTGGTCATTCCATGCCGGCCACCCAGGAGGAGACTCCGCCCTCCCCCACCGGCCACGAGGGGCACTGACATGCTGGCCCGTCTCATCGAATGGTCGGTCCGCAACGTCTTCCTGGTCCTGGTGATGACGCTGGCGATCGTGGCCGGCGGCATCTACGCGCTGATGCAGACCCCGCTGGACGCGCAACCGGACCTGTCGGATGTCCAGGTGATTGTGTTCACCGAGTATCCGGGACAAGCGCCCCAGGTGGTCGAGGATCAGGTGACGTATCCGCTGACCAGCGCCCTGCTCGCGGTGCCCAAGTCGAAGGACGTCCGCGGCTTCTCGTTCTTCGGCGCCTCCTTCATCTACGTCATCTTCGAGGAGGGCACGGACCTGTACTGGGCGCGCTCGCGCGTGCTCGAAAACCTCAACGTCGCGTCGAAGAACCTGCCGGACGGCGTGGCACCCGCACTGGGCCCCGACGCCACGGGCGTAGGCTGGGTCTACCAGTACGTCCTCAAGAGCGACCGCCACTCGCTGGACGAGCTGCGCGCCATGCAGGACTGGTACCTGCGCTATCAGCTCACCACCGCGCCCGGCGTGGCCGAGGTCGCCAGCGTCGGCGGCTTCGTGCGCCAGTACTCGATTACCGTTGATCCGGTCCGGCTGCGCGAGTTCGACATCCCGATTTCGCGGGTGTCGGACGTGATTGCCACGAGCAACCGCGACGTCGGCGGCCGCGTGATCGAGATGGCCGAGACCGAGTACATGGTGCGGGGCCGTGGCTACCTGCGCGGCATCGAGGACATCGAGAGCCTGGTGCTGCGCGCCGAAGGGGGCGCACCGGTATTGATCAGAGACGTCGCCCGGGTCGAACTGGTGCCCGACGAGCGCCGTGGTATTGCCGACCTGGACGGCCAAGGCGATGTCGTGGCCGGGATCGTCATTGCGCGATTCGGCGAGAACGCCCTGGCCGTGATCGGCGGGGTGAAGGACAAGATCGCGGAACTTGCACGCGGCTTGCCCGAAGGCGTCAGCGTCCAGGCGGTCTACGACCGGTCCGATCTCATCGTGCGTGCGATCAAGACGCTTCGCACGACATTGCTCGAGGAGAGCCTGATCGTCGCGCTGGTGTGCCTGCTGTTCCTGTTCCATGCGCGCAGCGCGCTGGTCGCGATCGTCATGTTGCCGGTCGGCGTGCTGATCGCGGTGATCGCGATGCGTGCGCTGGGCATGAATTCCAACATCATGAGCCTGGGCGGCATTGCGATCTCGATCGGCGTGATGGTCGACGCGGCGATCGTGATGATCGAGAACGCGCACAAGCACATCGAGCGCTCCGACGGCTCCCGAAGCCGGGCCCAGCTGATCATCGACGCCTGCCGCGAGGTCGGGCCGGCACTGTTCTTCAGCCTGATGATCATCACCGTCTCGTTCCTTCCGGTGTTTGCCCTGGAAGCGCAGGAAGGCCGCCTGTTCAAGCCACTGGCGTTCACCAAGACGTTTGCCATGGCGGGCGGAGCCCTGCTTTCGGTGACGCTCGTCCCCGTGCTCATGCTGCTGTTCGTGCGCGGCAAGATCGTGCCCGAGCAGAAGAACCCGGTGAACCGGTTCCTGGTCGCGGCCTACCGTCCCGTGATCAACCTCGTGCTGCAGCACCGCATGGCTACGATCGCGATCGCGCTGGTCGCCCTGTTCGCCAGCCTGTGGCCGGCATCGCGGCTGGGCAGCGAGTTCATGCCCACGCTCAACGAGGGCACGCTGCTGTACATGCCGGCATCGCTACCGGGCATGTCGGTGACCAAGGCCTCGGAGCTGCTGCAGCAGCAGGACCGGATCATCAAAGGCTTCCCGGAAGTGGAATCCGTCTTCGGCAAGGCCGGGCGCGCCCTGACAGCGACCGACCCCGCGCCCCTGGAGATGTTCGAGACCGTCATCAACCTCAAGCCCGAGGACGAGTGGCGTGACGGCATGACCATCGACAAGCTCATCGCCGAGATGGACGAGGCGTTGAAGTTCCCGGGCGTCGCCAACTCCTGGACGATGCCGATCAAGGCGCGCACCGACATGCTGGCCACCGGCATCCGCACGCCCGTGGGCATCAAGCTCTTCGGCAACGACCTGGAGCAGCTCGACGCCCTGGCCACCGAGATCGAAGCGGTGGTGCGCGAGGTGCCGGGGACGACCAGCGCCTTCGCGGAGCGCCTGACCGGCGCCTACTATCTCGACATCACCCCCGACCTGACCCGCCTGGCCCAGTACGGCGTGACGCTGGGCGAGGTGCAGGACGTGGTGGCGGCCGCGCTGGGCGGCGACATCGTCACCACAATCCTCCAGGGCCGCGAACGCTTCAGCGCGATCGTGCGCTATCCACGCGAGCTGCGCGACGACCCGCACCGTATCGGCAGCCAGGTCCTGGTACCTGTCCCCGGCGGCGCGCAGGTGCCCCTCGGCGAGTTGGCGCGGATCGAGGTCACGAAAGGCGCACCGAGCATCCGCACCGAGAACGCGATGCTGGCGGCCTACATCTACGTCGATACGCGTCAGAGCGATCTCGGCCGTTACGTGACGGCCGCGCAGGATGCGGTCGCCGAGCAGGTGCAGTTCCCGCCTGGCTACTACGTGACGTGGAGCGGACAGTACGAATACATGCAGCGCGCCGCCGAAAAGATGCGCGTCGTCGTCCCGGTGACGCTGGCGCTGATCTTCCTGCTGCTGTACCTCAACTTCCGCCGTGTCACCGAGTCGCTGATCGTGATGCTGTCGGTGCCGTTTGCGCTCGTCGGCGGCGTCTGGCTGATGTGGTTGCTTGACTACAACGTCAGCGTCGCGGTGATCGTGGGTTTCATCGCACTGGCCGGCGTTGCCGCGGAAACCGGCGTGGTGATGCTGATCTACCTCGACCACGCGCTCGAGGCGCGGGCAGCGCAGCGTCGAGCCGAAGGCCGCTCCCTGGACGCAGGCGACCTGCGCGACGCGATCATCGAAGGCGCCGTTGATCGCGTGCGGCCGAAGATGATGACCGTGGTCGCGATCATGGCCGGCCTGCTGCCGATCATGTGGAGCAGCGGCACCGGCTCGGAGGTCATGCGTCGCATCGCCGCGCCGATGGTGGGCGGCATGGTCTCGTCCACGGTGCTGACACTGGTGGTGATCCCGGCGCTGTACTCGCTGATCAAGCAGCGGCAGCTGGCCAGGAAGCGGCCAACATCCGCTGCGCTGTCGGCGGACGTGTCGTGATGCGGCCGACCTTCAACGGGCCAAGGCAAGAGCGGTCCGCGTGCGCGTTGACCCAGCGCGATCGCTACGAGCGCACCGGCTGCCCTGTTGGATGGAGGTGTGTCGGTCGAGCTTGACCTGTGTGCGAGACACAGGTCTAGCGTGATCAGCATCTTTCCGGGAGCGCGCCAATGACGGGCAAAGACGAATCAGCGCCGCCGCTGATGACGGTACGCCAGCTCGCACAGCAGGGGGGCGTCACGGTGCATGTGGTGCGCAACTATCTGCGGCGCGGCCTGCTACAGGCGGCCACGCATACCGAGGGCGGGTATCAGCTCTTCTCGGCTTCGGAGCTCCAGCGCCTGCACTTCATTCGTACGGCGCAACAGCTCGGCTTCACGCTGGCCGAAATCGAGGAGATCATCCGCCACAGCCTGCTGGCACAAAGTCCCTGCCCGCTCGCGAGGGACATCATCCGACGCAGGCTCGACGACACCCGCCAGCAACTGGACAGGCTTCTGGCCATGCACGGACGGATGGAACGTGCCATCCACGCCTGGGCCGCGCTGCCGGACTCCATCCCGACCGGCGATGATGTCTGCGCATTGATCGAAGCCGTTGCCGCGTCAGAAGGCGGCAAGTTCGTCAAGTCCACCCCGCGGCGCGTCGGCCCCAGCTGCCGGCCTGTCAGCGTAGAATGTCATTTGCAGCTGCGGCAGGAGCCAAATGGAAACATTGCCGTAATTGCTTCACGGGCTTTTCTTGACGTTAGTTCGCCGCGTTGCACGCATCTGGACGGCGGCTTTGAAACGTATGTGTTCTCGCCGGAGGGCAAGTATGTTCGTGTGGAGCTTGGGCTTTAGGCCTAACAATTCATTCAAGCCGAAACCGCTTCGCGGTTCGGCTTAATTCAGGTGTTAGGCCTCATTTCGGAACCCTCATGCGCGTTGATCTAGCTCTCTTTCAAAGGGAGATCTATCGCATCGCCATTTTGGATAGAGAATTGCCATGAACGACATACTGGCCAGTGATGCGGCTCAGCTCGCCGAAGACCTTCGCGAGCCAGGCAATTCCTATATTTCTCCGGAGCTCTTTGCCAGTCGAATGCATATCTCGGTCCAAAACCTAGCCCAGCTCGCGTGCGTAGACCGCACCACGCTACTACGCTCTCCGGACAATGAGAAGGCTCAAACCTACATGCGTAAAGCGATCAGCGTGATCGGCATGACCATGGAGGTTAACGGTGGCGACGCAGAGCGCGCAATCTACTGGTACCGCAATATTCCGCTAGTAGAATTGGGAGGCCTGACAGCTGAGCAATATGTGGATCAGGGTGAGATTGGGGGGATTCTGGACTACGTCCAGAACCTGTCCGCCGGCGCGACAGGGTGATCGATAAGTGCGGCCAGTGATGCGACATCTGCGGGCACCGGCTCAGCCAGCGCCTCCAATATGTGCTCAGGAACGTCTCCTCACACCCGTCCCTGCTCTTCCGAAGGACCGAGGTTGTCGAGCGCGTCAGCTTCGCTAAAGATGACGAAACTAGGCTCGTCTGCGCCAGACGCCAGAGTGGAGAGCACGGCGGCCATGGCGGTCGATCCTCTAGCCTAGGTTGAGGGGATGGACAAATCAACCGCGGCTCGTCATTTGGCCGATAGGGATGGATTGCGGCACGTTGCGGGGCTTTCTAACGCGATTGGAAGATCCGCAAACGAGCGGTGTTTCCGCCGGATGCGAATTCCTTGCTACCGGTCCCCTTTGGTTGCCCTCGCCGCTGAAGGTGACTTGGACGCCTCAACTGCAATCCCAACGGCAATCGCAGGGGTTAAGCCGAGCTGGGAGGTCAGATGGAGAAACTCCATCACGTCTAGCCGGCGCGCGCCAGCCTCGATTGCCGACAGGCGCTGCTGAGGCCATCCGAGTTTTAAGGACAATGCGGTTTGTGTGAGTCCAACCTCCTCCCGTCGAGCGCGGAGTCGCTGGACCAGCCGCCTGTACTCGGCTGAATAGATTGTTTTGGCCATGGTGGCGCCGGTGAAAGGCGACCCCAGAACCTATGCCACACCTACCGATTACATGAAATTCATGTAGCATCTAGTACCCCGCGCGCCCCCCTTCTGCCTCCACCCTCGGCGAAGCGACATGGCTCTGTACCTGGTGAATCCTGCTGTTGAGATGACACTCGAGCTGTTCGTCTCTCTTCCTCTGGAAGAAGCGCTGACGATCCAGTACGAGCGAATCAAGGATCGACGGGTGCGCGACACTTTCGTGAAGCGCTTGGAGAAGCAGGTGGAGACTCTCCTCAAAGACAGCATCGACTGGGATCTGAAGGAGCCTACCGCTTCCCAGCTCAACTACGCCCTTCTTATAGCGCAGCGGCTTGGCATCGCCCTGCCGAGCGAGGCACGAAAGTATCGGTTTCACACCGCAATGTTTTTGGAAACGTACGCGCCGCAGAGCCGGAAAGACGGCGAAGCCCCCAGACGCCCAACAACCGGATCTGCAGCCGACGCCGCGCAGCGGCTGGCCTTGGACAACCTGAGGAAGGATGCGCCGGATAACAGTTCGTGATCAGAGCCGTAGCCAGCACCTCGGTAGAGCAAGTTCCTACCCGCGATAATGTTGCCTAATCGCCCAGGCTCATGAATCGTCTTGGCGAACCCCAGGGCTCCCACCGCTCTTAGGGATGGCCTGAAGAATACGGTCTGACGCTGAAATCCCCGCGTCAAAGGTGAAATACGGCCTTTTCGGCATTAATTGCGTCACTTCTGGCGCCTTTGGACGGGTTTCCGCGTCCAGCAGGCGCAACTATCCCGCAGCCGACGCCAAACGCCGGCGAGCCATCCACATATCTGAGAGCGCAAATAGCGTCAGCACTTGGGTGGTGTTCTTGGCCAACCCGCGATAGCGCACCTTGGTGTGGCCAAACTGCCGTTTGATCACCCGGAACGGGTGCTCCACCTGACGGCCCATCTTCGGGTAGTGCGGCTCGATCAACTTCAGTAGCGCTTTCCACGGCACCACTTGGTCGATATCGGCCAAAAAGATCCCTCGGCGCGTGCGCTTGCGCTGGCCCTCGGCTTCACCGAACGTCAGCTGCATCGATCGTCATCCACATCAGGTGGCGCTATTGTCGCCTGAGTCGAAGGAGTGCTCAGACCTTCCTTGGCTACTTGATCGGCCTCCTTCTTCACGCGCATGCAGATTGCGTACGGCCTGATATCAATGATCATGGCCGCACACCAGACGACAATGCAGAAGACAAATGCTAGAAGCCGCGCCGCCAAGCTCGCGGCAGTCGGTGCGGGAACGAAGATCATGTGGGCAAAAATCGTCAGCGAGAGCACGCTGAAAACACTGAGCACAGCATAGCCCCGTAGATACTTCACTCGCGAGGGGGCGAGCCATACCGAGGGCCCTCCTGTGTCCAGCGAATCGGTCCACCACAGGAGCGCGATTTCCCCATCAGTCACGCCCGTAGTCTTCTTGAACGCCAAGATCTTGGCCCGTTGCGCTTCGCCCACCTTGAACCAAAAGCGTTTGAGGAAAGCCTGCTCGTCAAGCAGTGCCAGCCGATCGCGCTCGGCAGTGGGATCAGGTTCTGAGAATGGGGCCGGTGCGGGTACCGAAGATCTATCCAACTCAACCTGCCGCATCGCAAAAGCGATTTCTTCGCGGCAGTGCGCTGCCACATCGAACGTGGGATCCAGCATGGAAGCATGCACGTCCGCGACGTCCGGCTCAGACCGAGGTTGCGGGCGAATTGGGACCACTCGCGGGCTGGTCTCTCGTTCGTCGCTTGGTTTATCGGGACCACTAGCGCCCACGGGCCACCGCCACGTCCACGACACTCGCTACCTTTTCCGGTGTCACACGCCCCTTTTCAAGCGCCAGCAGGTAGAGCGCCTTCACTACGCGGGCCTTATGCTCGTCGCGAAGGCGGTGTCCGGCCTCGGCCAGCTGGCGCTCCAGTTCACTGGTGATCTGCACTATGAGTCGAAAGTCGACCTGACCCGCGCCGGCAGCAACCGGCTCCATGCCTGGTCCCGATAGCAGCCACACGGGCTCGACCGCGTACAGATCAAGCACGGCCTTCACGACGCCAACGGGGACTTCTCGCTCGCCACGTTCATAATTTGCGTAAGCACGCTTAGACGCGCCTACCGATTCGGCGAATGCGTCTTGACTCAAGCCGTGTTGGTCGCGAACGGCGCGCAGCCGGCGACCAATGAGCACCTTGTCGAGGGGCTGTGTTGTGCTACTCAATTTTGCCCTATAGTGAGGCACTAGTTAGAGGTCAGGGTACCGGTTTGCGCGCGCCAATCAAGGTCCATGAACGCATCAAGATGCGCCTGCGGCTCGCAGGTACCTCGCTGGCACAGATCGGCCGGCAACTCGGAGTCCGGCCAAGTACGGTCGCGTCCGTCTCGCGGGGCACGAGCCGCTCGCGCCGGATCGAAGACTCGATCGCCCGCGCCCTTGGCACCGAGCCCCAGAACCTGTGGCCAGATCGTTATTCACATTGCACTGAGTCAGAGGTGCGCACCACAGCTGCACCCGGACGGAGGACTCCCATGACCTAGCGCAACTTTCTGCCCGCGCAAACACAAGAAAGGCCGACTTCCGGCAAGAAGTCAGCCCCTCTTGGGTTTCGCACATCGTGCTGAAACCATGTCGATTAACCGGCGACATGTCTATCTTCGGCACGCCCTCGATCCTTGTCAAGGTCGTGACGCGTCATTTGTGCGCCCGCACCTTGCCTTCTCGCCGCTTTGTCCGGCGGAGGAGCCCCCATGTGGCGGCCTTGCGACGCACATCTTTCGAACCGGCCACACCGGGCGTCAACGCACTCCCGCCGAAAGCCGGCTCACGTAACCCTTTTTCCATGGGCGTAGTGAACCGACCTACGCCCAGCGGAAACGCCGGATCGTCGCCTCGCCTACCTAATCACGGCTGCCTCCGCACGTAAGCACCCGCGCCCTGAACTTCTCGCCTCGCAATCGTCCAACCGCGCAAAGGAGATTTCATGCCTCTGGTTTCATACCTATCTCAGGCGAACT
>Ga0307414_10001505_pt1 | contig 12101 bp, 10 predicted proteins | sample DK1Ometagenome_FD_203804 | JGI IMG/M metagenome (GOLD analysis project Ga0307414, IMG submission 203804) | Maize rhizosphere microbial communities from greenhouse at UC Davis, California, United States - DK15-O-3 | ecosystem: Host-associated > Plants > Roots > Rhizosphere > Soil | place: USA...
CGGTCGTCCTTCAGAAGGACCTTGCCGTCGAGAACAGCGGCCGCAGCCATCCATTCCCACCGGCGCTCGATGGCGAAACGGTGCTGACGGATCACGTCGGCAACGATGGCGGCATAGCGCTGCGCAGGCGTAAGCTTTTTGCGGGCGCGGCCGAGTTCGCCAAGGCCAGCAGCCCGGCGGATCATGCGCGAAGCCGTTACCGGGTCCTTCGGCTTGATGTACGCGGGCTTCACGACTGCGAGGCGTTCAGCGGCCGAATACATGGGCACGCCCTGCGCGGTCGGAACGACCAGCGGGGCCAGCTTGCGGACATCGGAGATTTTCGAGAAATCGACTTCCTCGGTGTCGAAGGTGACTTCGGTCGGGAAGAACGTCGAGAGCCAGTAGTTCTCCGGCGGCTCCATGTAGTCATCAGCCCAAAACACGCCGAGAAGCGTTGCGCTGTCATATACTGTTTCGTCCATTGTGCTAATCCTTTATGTTCTGGACATCGACGGCGACGGTGACACCCCCTTAGTTGGGGATGTCGATAGCGTCGTCCGAGAATTTCTTTTTGCTGACCAAGATGGTCGGCCGGTTGGCTTCGAACGCGCCTTCCTTGGAGGTCTGCGTGGCGAACGACGCATCCCAATTGAGGGCGTCCATCGACCAGTGACCAGCGACATAGACCGCCACGCGGGCCGTAGCATTGGCCGCAAGGTTGATCGGCATCGCGGTCAGGCAGTTGGCGTCCGACTCGCCTGCCGTGACAGCAGCCAGCGTCAGGGCCTTCGTCGCCCGGTCATAAGAGGCCACCGAATAAAGCGGCAGCACAAGGCCACCAGCCCCGGCGGTCACTTCGATATCGATGGTGTCGGCAACGCCTTCGCCAAAACGCGGCTCTTCGTTGTTGCCCCAACTTTCCGTGGCGAAACCGGCTACACCGGGCTCGTTACGGGGAATTTTGTGATCCTGCATTTGGATAATCTCCGGTTTCGTTTGTCTACTCGGCCAGCCGTGCGCCTGAAGGCGCAGGCGTTACGCGACCTTTTTCTTGCGGGTCTGGCCGGTGTGCTGGCCGTAGGCGGCGAGGATCGAGTTCGTCGCCTTCACGCTGTCATCGCCATCGTCATCGTCGCCGGTATCACCGCTTTCGACGCCCGCGCCGCCAGTCTGATCCATGCGTTCGTTGAAGTGGTTCCGGCCTTCGGCCTTGGCACCGTTCTTGCCTTCCTCGGTCTTGCCTTCGACCTTGGGTGCCGGGGCGGCCGTGGCCTCTTCCTTCGGCATATCCTTCAGGACGGCGACCGCTTCGGCGGCAGTCATGGAGGTGTTGAGCGCAAACGAAGTTGCGGTCGTGGGACGTTCCTTGCCTTCGTCCGACTGGATGATGGCCTTGATGCGCGTGAGCATGGAGGCCGAACCTTCGGTGACGCCCTCGGCCTTGGCATCAGCGATGCCCCGGTCATAGGTCGCCTGATCGATACCGCCTTCGGATGTAGTGCCCGGCTTCTGACCGGTGACGTTGGGCTGCGTTGCCATGTAGTTTTCTCCTTCACTGGCCGCTTCGGTGGTGTAAATCACCATCTCGTCTTCAAGGGAGCCGATCTTGTCGGCAAACCCCACTTCCATGGCTTCCTCGGCGTCATAAGTGAGCGCGTTGGTTGCCCTGACATCCGCGTCATCCATGTTCCGACCTTCCGAAACATGACCGCAGAACACGCCGTAAATCTTGTCAATTCGCTTCTGAATGCGATCCTTAACAGCTTTCGGCAGTTTTTCGTAAGAGTTCCCGTCAACCTTGTGGTCTCCGGCGAAGATAAATGTGACCTTTATCCCCATCTCTTTGAGATATTCGCTGTACTCGACGTGCGCCGTGACGACGCCAACCGAGCCGACGCCGCCCGAGGGGGTGACGATGATCGTGCCGCACGACGCAGCGATGGCGTAGGCGGCCGAGTAGGCGTGATCCGCAGCGAACGCCCGAACCGGCTTGTCCCCGGCGGCCGCGCTGATCTTGGCGCAGAGTTCGAAGCACCCGGCAACCTCGCCGCCGGGGCTATCGATCACGAAAGCGATGGCGAGAACATTGTTGTCCTCCATGCCGCGCTTCAGTGCCATCTCGATATACTTGTAGCCGGTCGCCCACCGGCCAAGCTGCCACGGGAACCGGTTCAAGAGCACGCCCATAACCGGGATTTGGAGAACGCCGTCCTTCACATTGTAGGGGCGGTAGTCGCTCATCCAGCTATCGGGTTGCGGCCAGAAGTCGTCATCGTCATCCGACATCGTGGCCGCGTTGAAACTGGCCATCACGTTGTCATTGGCGACGACGTGCTCGACGCTGGAGACGAACAGGCCCTCGCTCTGCGAGGCGATCATCAGCGGGTTGAGCGAGATGTGCTCCAGTAGGGGGGCGCTACGCGGCTTCGGCATTTGCGGTTTCACCTTCCGTCGATTTTTCGTCCTGCTCACGCGGGCTTCCCGACGCTGCATTGACGGAGTTGTCTTCCAGCAGAATGATGCCGCGCCGTTTGCGCTCGGCCGTCTCCCGCTCCAACTGCGCATAGACCTTGCGCCAGTCCTTGCCGAGCTTGGCAAGTTCGTCTTCGTGCGTCGAGAGGCCGAACTTGATCCGAAGAACCGCTGCCTGCGTTTCCTTCAGTTCATCGATCTGGCCGCGTGCTGCGCCGATCCATTCGACCGCGCAATAGGCTTCGGAGTTCAGCCCGTCATAGTAGTTCGGGCACTTCGAATACTTCATCGCCTCGATCTCGCCAGCGTTCATCTGTTCCTCAAACCAGAGGGTGTAGATGATGGTCGCCAGCCGATCCGCGAACAGTTTCTTGCGGCTCTGCATGAACTTCCAAGTCTGCGACAGGGCTGCGCGGGCCGACGAATAGTTCGTCTTGCTGTAGTCCTTCGACAGTTCCTCGTAGCTGACTCCAAGCACTGCCGCAATGTGCCGGAGAAGAGACTTTTCGAAATCCTGACCGGGGCCGCCCGGCGCACCGGCATTGCGAACGTTCAGGCGCGTGCCGGGGAAGAAATGCGGGATTTTCACGTTGTCAATCGTGATCCCTTTCTTGCCGATGAATTTCTGCACGGCCGCCAGATATTCCGCCCCGTACTTCGCCACGGCTGCGCCGGGGCCGGTGGTCTGGCCGAGGGTCGCGAACGCGGCTTCCGGCGGCAGGTCCGACTCGATGTTGACCGCGTACATGGCCTGTAGCACCGCCTGCTGAAGGGTCAGGTCGCGGAACTTCTGCGTGATCTTGATCGACTTCAGCCCGGCCACGATATCGGCCACGGCGCGGGTCTGTGCCGCTCGGTTCTCTTCCTTCAGGTGGATCATCTGCATCCGGCCCCACGACTTGCGGGCGGGAACATATTTCCAATCGAAGGCATCGCCGCCTGTCATCAGCCGGTCGAAGTCGGTCGGATGGGCGTTGCGGATGTAATAGCCCTGCGGCGCACCCATGCTGTTGAGCCGCACGCCGCCCCGGATGATCTGGTCGCCTCGGTCATATGGCGTCGTCAGCCGGTCGAGATCGATAAACTGGATCGCGGTCTTGAACGGACGCGGCTTGTCGCGCAGCCATTCCGCCGACGCGAGGACTTCCCCGGTGGACGAATAGATACCCGTCGCCAGCCGCATCATCCCGGTAAAGGTCTTGGTACGCTGCGCGTCCAGCCAGCAGTTCGGGCTTTCCGCCGCCAGCGTGAACTTCGTCTCGACTTCCTCTTGGAACTCTTCAGCCCATTTTTCGTCCAGCCGGAGATGCTTGTGCTCCGGCTTGCTGTTGGCCAGATACATGCCGCCGACGATGCTGTCCTTGGCGATCCCCTGACCGGCCTGAACATAGCCGTCGTTACGCGCAACGTCGCGGCTGCGGGCATCGGCCAACGCCTTGATCGGCAGCATGTCGCCATCGGCGGAATTGGTGCCGGGTTGCCACTGCGCCAGCCATTGGTTGAACTGGTCGGCACCTTCATAGGCCGCGCCTGCCGCAACGGCGCTATCGCCAGAGGGGAGGCCCATGCCGACGACATCATCGATATCCTGAAAAATCTCTGCGGCGACTGCCGGGGTCATCCTAGCCATGTTTCGAGCGGGCCTCCCGTGCCATTTAAGCCAAGTTCGACCTTCAGGCCGTAAATGTACTTGTTGAGTGAGGTCATGTTGGTGGGGCCGTATTCGATCCGTTCGCCGTTCTGGTCAACGAAGGTCCGAACCGACCCGCCGATGGCGACGTTGTGAACTGCGTCCTCGGCGTCGGCCAGCCTCTTCAGCAGAAGGGCGCGGCGCTCGGCAGTTAGTGTGGTCATTCGGGCGTCCTCAATTCATCATCTCGCCAAGGGCTTCCAGATCGGAGAAGGCGTCTTCCTGTTCAGTAAACGGCGTCTCCGCACCGGAGATGCTGAACACCATGGAATTGACCGGCCACTCCGCAGCCCAATCCGGCGGCTCATCCCATCGGATATGCTCCCAACCGACGACATGGTGCAAGAGCCCGGCGAAACAATACACTAGCAAATCCCACGACTCATTACGATGGCCGGAGATATTTTCCCACTTACCTTCCTTGTTTTTGGTCTCGACTGTCAATTCCTTGTAGAACCAGAGCGGGAGCCAGTCCGGGAAATTGATGCGGCCGCCGGGATCGGTTCGGTCCAAAACCGCATCGACGTGGTTCTTGACCGCATTGGTGTTGATGAAGAGAACCGGGACTTCCCCGCGTGCCGAAGCCTTGCGATCCTTGCGCTGCGCGTCCGGCCAACCGAGGCGAACACGCGGGGCCGAGGGCGTCGGCTCACCCTTCGTCAACTGGAACCGGCTTTCGAAACCGGGCTTCCATGGGTAAAGCTGCCGCACCTCATCGCTCACCGCGTCGTCATAGCCGAGCCGGAGCCAACGGTAGAAATCGTAGGCGTTCGCCGTGAAGCCCGTTTCACCGGCCGAGTCGCAGAAGGTGTGGAAAATCGCCATGTGCTTGTCGGGATCGTCCACCAGCGGGTAGGTCTTCTCCATCACCTCATACAGCAGATGCCGCCAGTCCTCCGGGTGTGCGCCGGGGGAGATCGGCTTCAACTGTTCAGCCCGGTCGGGATCGCGCCGCTTGGAATACTGGACCTTGAACCGGTCGATGATCCACAGGTCATCCAGCCCCACACCCGTAATCTGCACCTCGAAACGATTGTTCTGAACGTCCACCGTGGCGATCAGGAACCGGACGCCGTGCGGCACCACGCGCTGCCCGTAGTTCTTGGCGCGAGACTTCAGTTGATCCGCCAGCCGGGCCGTCGCCTGCGCCTTCGGCAGATATGGCATCCCGAGCTTGGTGTTGACCACCGTCTTCAGGGTTTCTTCCTTGAAGGTATCCTCCCATTCCTTCTCGGCAGACACAAAGTCCGTCACCAACTGCCGCCAGTTATTGAACGCTGCCGCGACACCCATCAGCCAGAAAGACGCGGACACGGCCCGGCGCGGGGTGCCCGTCAACAGGCCGGTCTCGGGAACCCAAAACTGCCCCTCTTTCACCCACCGGGCATGACCGCCTTTCTCGTAAAGCTGGTTCATGCCGCTCTTGCCGGGGTTGTCGCTGTTCTCATCGTGTGTGTATATTTGTCCACAATGGGGACAGCCCATGACGGCCGCCTCTCCAGCCTCCAGCGGGTCGGCCGTGTTGGGGTAGCTGATCAGGTTCCAGTGCGGCTCAAAGGCGTTCTGGCAAGAGATGCAGCGCCAGTAATACCGCCGCCGGTCGCCCGCATTGTAGAGCGCCAGAATACCCTCGCACGGCGGGGCTTCGTGCGGGGTTTTCTTCGACCACTGCGGGTCGAGGATCGGGTGGCCCGGTGAGCTTTCCGCGATCACCTTACCGTATTGCTTGTAGGAAGTGGCACGGGCTTTCGCCATGCCGAACGGCGTACCTTCCCCGCCGATGTTGGTCTCCATGCGGTCCAAGTCGGTCAACCACAGGCGCGGGATCGGCTTGCCGGACAGTTCGTTCGGCGTCGGCCACTGCATACGCAGGATCATGCCGGAGCGGTATTGCTTGTCGTAGACGTTATCCACGATGCACCGTTCCCCGACGCAAGGGGTGTGCATGTGAAGCCGATCCACACGGGCGATGGAGAAGTCTCGGGCCGACGCCTGAACCGTCTGGATGAGCGACAGGTCGGCCGGGTCACACATGACCGTGTAGGTCAGGTAGTTGAGGAACATATCGGTCTTGCCGCACTGCGCGGGGCCGACGAAAACGACGCTCTCATAGAGCCGATTGGTGAGTTCGTCCTGCGGCTCCACCAGATAGGGCGTGGTGTCGTTCGACCACTGGCCGACGAATGATCCCGGATTGTTGATGTAGCGGTATTTCTCGGCCGCCTGCGAGACCGTCAGGGCCTCTGACGGCCGGATCGCCTCGGCCGACTCGTAGATCAGGTCCTCAAGGAACTGCGTGCCCGGCTCGGAGCCGTGGAAGTCGAAATCCATGTCCAGCATCAGATCACACTCATATCGTCGTCATCGTCATCTTCGATCTCCAGCGGTGCCGGTTTCTTTGGCATCGTCTTGGCGATCATCGCCTCTTCCTCGGCCAACATGGAGCCCGCCTTCACCGTATCCGGGCGCAGCTTCAGGTTCACGATCTTCTGGAAGAAATCCTTCAGCAGCGTGCGCGTCATGCCCTCCAGAAGCTCTTGCTGCCGGGGCGTGACCTCCGTCGATGTCTGGAGGTTCTGGACGAACAGGTTCGCGCCTTCCTTCAGGTAAAGGAACACCTCACCGAACGCTGCTGCCACGCGGGCCGTGCGCCACAGTTGCCCGGCGTTCTCTTCCCACTTCTGGCGCTTGTTCATGGCCGACCAGTATTGATCCTGTAGCCGGGTCGGAAGCTCTTCGACCTTCATGTTCTGGAGGTAGGCTTCGATATCGACCACCGGCTTTACCAGATACCCGGCCGCCACCTTCACGTCATAGATCGCGCCGTTCTTGTGCCGCGCCTTGATCGGACAGTCCTTCAGCAGCGCCTTGACCTTGCCGTGCTCGATCTGGAAAACCTGCGACAGCCAGTTGAGCGTGACGCCGCGCATGACCATTTCCGACGCCATGTCCGGGGAGCTATCGCTGCCATTCATGCGCCCCTGCGCGTACTGTTCCGCCTTGCCGCGTTCCAGCAGATCGTCCAGCTTTTCGAAGCCTTGGACACTCCGGCGTGCCCGTCGCTGCCGGGGGGAGTTTACGCTGCCATTTTCCACGGTGTCTGTACCCTTTCCAGTCGGACGCGAACAGCATCCGTAATCTCGTCTTGTGTGACCCCCTTGCGATCCAGCGTCCGCAGCACGTCGAAGTCCACCGTGTTCTTTGCCATGATCCGGTGCATGATAACATGGTCTTCCTTCTGGCCGGAACGATGGAGCCGCTTGATGAACTGTTTGTAGAGTTCAAGGCTCCAGTTCAGCCCGTACCACACCGCCTGATTTCCGCCGTGCTGGAAGTTCAGCCCGTGCCCGGCGCTGGCCGGGTGGGTCAGCAGCAGCGGGATACGACCGGCGTTCCAGTCGCGGACATCGTATTTCCCATCCCCGAAAATCCGGGCTTGCGGGAAGCGTTTCTTGATCCTCTCCAGATCGAATTGATACGAATAGGCCAGCAGCACCGGTTGCCCGAACGACTCGGCCATGATGCTGGAGAGAACGTCGAGCTTGGCGTCGTGGACATGCGCCGCCGTCTGGTCATCCTGATAGATCGAGCCGTTGGCCAGTTGCAACAGTTTGTTGACCAATACCCCCGCATTTACCGCCGAGACGTTCAGTTCCTCGATAACCGATGTCCGCTCCATCCGCCGGTAAATCTCCAGCGCCTTGGGGGGCAGAGTGACCGTGTGATCGCGGAAGATCAGCGGCGGCAGTTCCAGATAGTCCTCTTCCCGGAGTGAGTAGAAGATGTCGCTGATCGCGCCCATGATCTCTTTGTGAGACCATTCGAATGGCTCGTATTTCCGGGCGTACATATCGTGCCGGAAGTACCGATCCCGGTAGGCGGTGATCGACGTGCCGAGCCGTGCGCCACGGTCGCAAATGAACATCGGTCCCCACAGGTCGATCAGCCCGTTCGGTGCCGGGGTGCCCGACAGCAGGACGATTTTCTTGAACTTGTAGCGCATCCGGGAGAGCACGCCGAACTCGCTGATCCGCTGGCTGTCCGTCTTTTTCGATCCGCCCTTCAACCGGCTGGCCTCATCGTAAACCAGCATGTCGAAGTCCCATTTCGAGGACCCGATCCACTTCTGGAGCCAAGGCAGGTTTTCCCGGTTGATCATGTAGACATCGGCTTCTGCCCGGAGCCCGGCGATCCGTTCGTCCAGATCGCCCGTGATCACCGAATATTCCAGATGCCGGGAGAACGCCCATGTCGCGATCTCGTCAGGCCATGTGTTCTCGGCCACGTTCAGGGGCGCGACCACCAGTATCTTTTTGACGGTTCCCGCGTCCAGCAGTTCGACCATCGCCTTCAGCGTGGCCCCGGTCTTGCCAAGGCCCATTTCCGCGCCGAGGAAGACCGCGAAATGCGACATGATGACATCGGTCATCCATTTCTGGTATGTCCGAAAGTCGGAGTATCGCAGGATTTTCTTCGGGGGATCGAAGATCAGTTCCAGCGCTTCGATGTCGCACAGCAGTTTCGGTTTCCGCCAATGGCGACCGAGTACACGATCCGCCTCTGCGGGGTTGTCTCGCAGTGCCTTGGGTACGTGTGTCTGTGCCATCAGTTCGTAAGCCCGAGGATTTTGAGCGCCTTGCTCGGTCGATCACAGACATAGACCTCGGCTCCGGCCGCCCGCATCTCCCGGTGGACCTTAGCCTGAAGCGGGTCTGCGTCTTTCCCCCAATCCTTGAACTCGATCCAGACCGTCCGGCCGCCCTTGATGAAGACCCGATCAGGGCCGCCGCGCACGCCTTGGAAGGTGATTTTCTTGACGTACCAACCGTCGTCCTCGGCGCACTCGACTACCGTTTTCTCATATTGGTATTCAACCATGATCAGTCCTTGATAAAGATCGGAGAGGTGAAACCGGCGGAACCGAGCGGGAGACCCGGAGCCCACCGGGGCACCACTTCCATGCACTGCTGAAGAACCTTGAGATCGTCCTGCGACCGCTCGATCAGTGACAGCGAGGCGATCTGGTCGTGGACGTGGAGGCGGATGTCCAGCCCCTGCGCATAGGCAAGCATCATGCCGTGGGCCAGAAGGTCCCGCGCAATCGCTTGGTCGGCGTTTTCCGTCACCTTGCCGGGGTGTGTCGAGATGCGCCGCCACATTTTCTTGTCGTCAAGACCCTCGTAGGTGATGGTCTCTTTCATGTCGCCCCACGGGGCGCGAACCATTTCCAGCCTCGGGCGGCAATAGTGCAGCGCCCGGCCGGACGGCAGCACCATGCGGATGAAAGGCGGCTTCATCTCAAACTTGACGATCCCGCAGGCCGTGGGCTTGCCGGTTCGGATGCACTTTTTCATCGCCCGTTCGATGGCGTACCAGAAGTCCTTGACCTCGGAAAACTCCCGCCGGAAGGTGTCCACCGAGAGCTTGGATTGCTCGACGGTGAAGTCCCGGATACCCATGTCCCACGCATAGCCCAACAGGCCGGTCGCCTCGATCTCGCCGGTCTTTTTGTTGAACCGGGCCTCGCCCGCGCCGAGCATGTAGCCGCAGCCGAGAACGCCCGGCTTCGCGACCGTGCGCTTGGTGCTGTTCCCGAGGACCTTGTATTCGTGCCACAGGTCGTCGTATTTGCCGCCGAACAGGTATGTCGCAAAATCGATATAGGGGTCGCGGTTGAGCTTGAAGACGCGCAGGATTTTCTCGCAGTCGGCCAACCAGCCGAGCACGCGGTTTTCGATGGCGTTCAAGTCCGCGTCCGCGAACTCCATGCCTTCCGGTGCCTGCGCCGCCGGGCGGATGCAGGTCTTCAGCAGGTCGATAGGCTTGTTGTAAAGCTGGAGCAAAGACCATGCGTCCAGTTTCTCCAGATTGCGGACGTGCGCCGCGATCTTTTTCTCCAGCGCCTTCGTGGGCCGGGGAAGGTTCTGCGCCTGATACAGGCGGCCCGCCCAGCGCCATGTGCGACCTGCACCGGCAAACTGGAAGGCATTGCGCAGGACGAAGCCCTTGCCGTCTGCTGACGGCCCACAGGCCCGGCGCAGGGCATAGTATTTCTTCGGGGAGGCGGCGGCCGTTTCCAGCCGCATCTCCAGCACCTCCATGACATCGACCATCTCGCCGCGCTCGACAGGATCGGCGTCGAACTCGCCCGCTTCGAACTGTTCCTTCAGCTTGTCATAGGCTTGCTGGATATGGCCCTTCTGCACGTCATCGAACGGGTAGCCGAACTCTTTGAGCCATGGCAGGATTTGCGCGTTCGATGTCGGATTGTCGAGCTTGGTGATCTCTTTCATCCGCTCGACGCGCTGATAGATCACTTCCTCGTAAACGCTGATCGCATTATCGACCAGCTTCATGTTGATCGGGATACCCGCTTGGTTGATCTTCTGATCGACCACCCACAGGTCCCATTCGTGCTTCGGCAGATCGAAGGCTTTGATCCGGTGATAGATGCCGCGCTCGGCCTCCACGTCCGTCCGATTGTAGAGCTTGAAGCGCTCCCATTTCTCCGGTTCATGGTGGGGCAGCGTGCGCAGCCACGGCTTCGCTTTCGACGGCTTGTGCGGGGAACAGAAGGTTCGGATCAGCGCCTTGCCGTCCTTCATCTTTTGCGCGTCTTCCGGTAGCTCGACCACCAGACCGGCCTTCTCCAGCGAACCGGGGAGCGACAGGGCGAACGCCATGATCATGGGATCGCGCCACTGTTCATGCGGCGTCTCGATGCCGAGCGCGTTGGCCCAAATCGACCATTCGAAGGGTTTGTTCCACGCGAATTTGACCGCGTTGGGATCGCGCAGCATTTCGTCCAGTTCGACGGGCATCTCTTCGCCCTCGGCCGGGAGCCATTGCAGCACGTCGCCGTCATTGACGGCGTAGGCCAGCATCAGCGCTTCAAGCGTCGGATGCCGGGAATATGCGTCGGACCCGATGTCCACGACGCTCTCTTCACAGAATGTTTCGAAGTCGTGGTGGAGCCGGTAGAGCTTGCCGGAAATCTGGATCGCCCGGTTGGTGGCCCGCGCCAGATCGCGGCGGATGTGATCCGGCATACCCTGCACGTCAGCCGCCGTGGCCACGATCTCAAGGTATTTTTCAATCAAGCTCATTGCCGCCCTCATCTAAGAAAGGACCGGGAGAGACCTCGTATCTCCCCCGGCCCTTGGCCCGCCTCGGGTGGTTTTAGATGACGCTATCGTCGTCGTCATCGTCATTGGTGCGGCGCGAAGAACCCATTTCTTCGCCTTCGTCCTCTTCGATTTCCGCGAACTTTTCGTTCGGGTTGATCGGGCCGGAGCCGGAGAACGCATCGCCCTTGCGATTGAACTGGACAGCCTTCAGGCGGGCGTTGATCCGCTTGCCGTGCTCGTTGTCCTGCGCCCACAGGACGACGATCATGTTGACGTAGCAACCGGCGTAGATTTCGCCGGGCTTCGCCGCGATCCATTCGTCCTTGGCGTCCTTGTGCCGGGTGATGAGGACCGGCTGTTCCTGCTCGTTGGCAGAGATATACCACATGCCCTCGTAGCCGTCATAGTCTTCCAGATCGCCGTCGCGAACGCAGATTTTCTCCGGCTTCAGCTTGGGTTGGTTCTTGCCCCACTTCGCCTCCATGACGCGGGCCTTGGCTTCCTTCAGCAGGCGCATGTTGCGCATGGCCGTCTTGTCGCTCTCATCCTTCGGGATCAGACCGTTGGCCTTGTACTGGCCGGGGATTACCTTTCCGGGGTTTTCCTTGTCCGGGCGGTCCTTCGACTTGGTGTAGATGTCAGCAAATGACAGGCGAACGTCCTTCAGCAGAACTTCGCCAATTGGTGCTTCCTTGTCGCTCATTCGTCGTCTCCGTTGTCTTCCTCGGTCAGAAGGTCATCGAACTTCATCCCAAGCGTTTTCTCCGCTGGACGCCCGTCAGTCTCGGGCACCAGAATGATCTTGCCGGGCGGCTGCACGACATGCTCTT
>Ga0307414_10001506_pt1 | contig 12098 bp, 12 predicted proteins | sample DK1Ometagenome_FD_203804 | JGI IMG/M metagenome (GOLD analysis project Ga0307414, IMG submission 203804) | Maize rhizosphere microbial communities from greenhouse at UC Davis, California, United States - DK15-O-3 | ecosystem: Host-associated > Plants > Roots > Rhizosphere > Soil | place: USA...
GCTCCATCAGGTGGCCACTATGGTTGAGCTCAAATTTATTCAGATCTATCGCCGCCGCCAGGTCCGCTCCGGAAACATTGCCATGCTGGGTAAAGGAACTTGCTTCCGAAACATCCGCTTTAAACAGGTTTTGTGTCTTATAATCCCAGGAAATTGCTTCTACATTAGCCCATTGTGTCCTTGCATCCATTTCCGCTTCAAACTCAATGATGGAAGACCCATAGCTCACCTGTAAAACAGGCGCCGCTGTCGTATCCGGCCGGGATACTTTGACTGTGCCATCGTCCACATTGACCAGCATGCCGTTTGCTTCTGCCCGGAGTAACATAAAGTCCCAATTGCTCAGGTGGTGTTGTACGAGCTCCTTATGTCGCAGACTGGTCGTGGTAATGTCTCCCTGCAGGCCGCTGTAATCTCCGATCAGCCGATCGAAAACCTCACTGTCTTTGACATTCAGGAAATAGCGGCTATGGCGACCAATCGTCATGCGTAGCGCTAAATCCCTGCATTCTATCAATAGCTGGGTGTTTCCATTTTCTTTTACCTTGATGGTATGTTTGGTGATGATCCCTTTAAAGGCCTGGGTATTGTTGCTGTCGAAACCCATTTTGATAATGATCTGTTTTCCGGGCACAAAATCTTCTTTATTGCTGATTTCAAAATCGGCCAGTGCCGCATCCCCATCTTTCAGCAGGATTCTGGCGGTGGGGATCCGGTTGATTTCCTTTTCAATGGAAATGCTCAGCACCTCATACGAAGCATCCATAGCCGCACCGTCCAGCAATATATTGAAACTGGATACATCATGCGTCGAGGGATTGGGGATGATCAGTTCTTCCATCAGATTTCATTTTTATTAAAGGGTGGGAAATAAATGTCGTTCCCTGATTTCAGCTTTTTAAGCGAGATCAGGTTGTTGGCTTTGGCGACCTGCATAAAGTACTTCGGGTCATTGTAAATCGAATACGTCATCAGGTCTAAGCGGTCTCCCTGTTTGATCGTCCGGTGGTGGGTAAGGTCCGGCGAAGCCGGTGCATCTTCGGCAATCCGTGTTTCCCGGGACTGGTAATCCAGGAAAGTGGCGCTTAACTTGGCCCTTAATGGGGTACCATCCGGTTTGAACAGGGTATAATTTACATCCAGGTTCGTGAGTACACAACGGAACCTGATTTCCGATCCCCAGATGATCAGCAGGAAATTTGGCCGGTGAATGTCGCCCTGGTAATTATAAGCACAGTTCATAAAGATTTTCAGCTGTTCATAAACCGGCTTTTCTTTATATTCCTTCCAATAGCCCTCCATCGTGCCGGTGCCATCGAGGGTAAACTCCAGTTTAAGCTCTTCCGGTGCTGTGGATTTAAATTTTACTTCCGGTGCACCGCTTCCGTGTGGGCGCTGTACATCGTGTTCAATCTTATAATTTTTGGTAAAGGTTTCGGGATTGATGGGCGCGACGAAAGCAGGCTTATTCGTCTGCTCCGCATCCTTGATCTGGAATTTGCGGTCAGTAAAGGAATAAATCAGTAGTTTCTCCAGTTTTCCGGACATGTAATCAGCGCTCATTTCTTTCTTTTATAATTTCCAGTACCTTTTCAACACATGTTTTTACCAGCTCCTCAGAAGGAGGAACACCATTATTTGGCGCAGAACCGCTATTGAGGTCCTGCAATACCGTGGCTTTGATCACCAATTCTCTTATTTCAATCGGCATATTATGATTTTTGAAAGATCAGACGGTTATAATTCAGTTCCAGGGTTTCGATCAGGACATCCCCTCTCGTTCCGTTCAGCTCGGCAATTTTCCAGCTTCGCGGCCATACATTGTTAATTTTCCAATGCATCAGACTTTGATGCTGTTCGTCCAGAAGGCTGATGACAACGGTTTCCAGTGTTTCATAAATCTGGTCGTCAAAAGCCTTTTTCAGCCAGTCTGTAAGGCCTGAAGTCCCCGGTGCGAGCAGTCCGCGTTTTAAAATCAGCGGGCCATACTTACGCCGGGTAGGGATTACATGTTCAAATCTGTTTTCCCCACCTTCTTTTACGGTTTCCGTATCAATGGTGGCATCTAAGCCCGTTACAGACTGAAATTTCACATCTACAGATTTCGCGCCCTGCAGCTCAAAATTCACTGCAAAATGAAAGTTGACGGTTTGATAAGTTTGATCGGCCATTGTTCTGCTGGATTTATTTTTTCGCCTCTACGATGGACAACCCTTCATGCACCAGCTCTATCGTCTCGATGGCGACTTCATTGGCATCCGATTTCAAATTGGTGGATTGCACTTTTGAAGGCCAGGCTCTGGACAATGTCCATGAAATGATCGGCTGATGTTCCTCGTCCAGCAAGCGGATCGTGACATCTCTCCTGAACTGCTCCTTTCCTTCCTGAAACATCATTGTTTTCTTCCATTGCTCAAAAAACTCGAAATCGCCGAGAAAGGTTCCCCTTTTCAGGACCACATTCGCATATTTGGTAAGTCCTGGTTGTTTTGTTTTATTGTAAGTCGGGCTGCTGCCTTCCCTGTATTCAATTACCTCCGTTTCAAAATCAAGTCCGCTTACTTCTGTAAACCCGATTCTTGTTCCTCCCCAATCCAGTTGAAAATGAAATTTAGGAAGAGGATAATTCTTTTTAGGATCCGTTGCCATAATGGTAGGTTTTATTTTTATGGTATTTATTTACACTTATTTGCAGGATTCACCTCTTCGATTGCTTTCTCCAGACTTTGCTTGCAGGATAATAAAGCATCTCTTTTCTCTTTTGCTGCATCGAGGTCTTTTTTAAGCTGAACCACCTCATTCTTTAATTTTTTATAGTCATTTTCCAGGTGGATGAAATACTCGTCTTCATCTATTGGTAAAGAGATACGTGGTTCCAGGCAGCAACATTCTTTCGCATATCCGCTATGTTCAATCTTAGCCTGCTGCTGCGGATAAGGGTTAGGATTAGGATTAGGCTGCTCGCCACAGGTACCTCCGCAATTGAATTTTTTCTTCCAGTAAAGGATCACTTCTTTCAGGCCATAATCTTCGCAGATGCTGAGGTGCATGCCATAGGCAAGTTCCAGCGCGGTTACAATCTGTGTAATCAGGACATCCCGGGTAAGGATCACGGCGTCGAGTTTCGCCCCGTAATTTTCAATACACTTCATGATCCCTACTCCTGCTGCCAGTTCCGGTCTTTTTAGGCATTGGATGCATTGAATCAGCTTATCATAAGAAGCTTTCAGTTTATCCACGCGGATATACAGGTCTTCCATCATACAGAACAGGATTTCAATGGCGTCATTCGTTTTCTCTGTCACCATGCAGACCTTACAGAGATGTAGGGTAAACAGTTCCAACTGTCGACAAAGCGCATCGGCTTTTTCATCGGTTGCTTCCCAATCGGCCCACCATCCTTTAAGCCTTTCCAGCTCTTCGACAGTCAGGTTATACTCCGTTTCTTTATTCTGGGCATCTGCATTAGCCTGCTTCCAGTCGGCCGTAACCTGTACCAGATCTTTTACCCAGGCATCATAACAACAATCCCCTCCAGGGGTCTCATTTCCTGGATTTTTATGACAACAATCAAATATATCTCTGTCAATGTTGCATATTTTATCGTAGACTAACATAGTAGTGATTTTAATGATTTAACAAATTAGCGCCGGCCCATAAAGGCTTAATCGCAGGATGAATTATCTGAAGGGTTTTCACAGGAATAGACCTCCGTAACCTCTTTACAGATATCGCAGATGTCGCATTTACATTTTTTAAGCCTGTTGTCATCGTCGCCTTTCTCGCCATCACAACCACAACCAGCAATGCATTTACATTCATGGTGACACAGGTAATCCTTGGTTTCATCCAACGTCCCCACTTCATTACGCTTATTATACAAGGCATAACCCGACTGGGTAACCGTTTTGGTAGATAGCACAAAATCCTCCTGTGCCTTTTTCAGGCTTAGTCCTCCGCTAGTGGTTTGCGCCAGAATCAGGTCGTCAAATGCTTTCGCGTTGGCCGCAAAATCCTGTTGAAATTTCTCCAGGGATTTGATATTGGAAAAAGATTGAATGCCTACAATTTCGGCTGCCGAATTAAAAATGATGTCGATATCCTGGCTCAGGCCATCTGGTATCGTAATCAGATCGTCCAGAATCTGGCAAACATTGCGACATGGGTCTGGTCTTCTGGCAGAATCTTCCTGTTTCGTCTGGTCATTACAATCGTCGCCCTCGCTGCAACCTAATATTTTCATTTGCACTGCGCTGCAGCTGTCCTTTCTGCAACCATCCAGTTTCCCTGCAGCTTCCCTCAGTTCTCCAAACTTCGCTTTCGCTTCTTTCGCCGTTTTCACCACTGCTTTTAATGCGAGCACCAATGCGTCATTCTGAGCGATATCAGCGGTTACATTTTTCTTTATTTCTTCTGAGGCTGTGATGAGCTCCACCCCGATTTTGAGTTCCAAATTCCTGACCAGCAGGTAATTTTTTTCGGTTTTCACAAAAGCGCATTTCCTTTTCTGGTAGATCATTACCGCGCCATCGTAGGTCAGTTCGCTTTCACCGAGCTCAGCGACCTTCCCTTTCAGCCTTTTGCAGTAGTCCTCCTTTAGCAGATGGATCGTCTTTTGTGTTGCTGTCTCTGCTTCTGCATCATTGCAATTCCCATTTTGTGGTTCCCGAGAACCTGAGCTTTCTATAGACATGACAATAGATTTAAGTTCAATAAATAACAATTCGATGATTAAGACTCAGCCAGCATTTTGTGCATAAACCGGAGGACAATAAACTCTGCCGGACGAACAGCGGCCATACCGATTTCGACGATCATCCGTCCTTCCCAGAGGTCGAGTTCTGTCATCGTTTCTCCTAGCCCGATGTGTACAAAAAAGGCTTCTTTAGTGGAAGCACCCATCAGCGCGCCCGATTTCCATTGCTGGGTCAGGTAGTTTTCGACCATCGATTTCACCCTGACCCAGGTATTGCGGTCGTTGGGCTCAAAAACGAATTGTTCCGTTGCATTTTTCACCGATTCCTCGACCATGCTGAAGAAGCGCCTTACCGGCACATAACGCCATTCATTGTCGTTTCCTGCCAATGTTCTGGCGCCCCATATGATGGCCGGTCCACGGCCCGCGAAAGAGCGGATTACATTGATGGATTTACCTGCCTGAGCATCTACGTTGAGCCCCATTTGCTCTTTATGTGTGACGAGATACTGTGGCCGGATGGCATTGGCGATGTTGATATTCGCCGGTGCTTTCCATACGCCACGCGCATTGTCCACCTGCGCATATACTCCTACCATAGCCACCGAAACAGGCAATAACATCTGGATATTTGTGATCGCACTTTTAGCCTGAAAATATTGCGCATTTTTTGTCGCCAACAGTTCAGAGAGTTTCGTTACGCCTGCAATGCCTGTTATTTTAACCAGATCATCGTTATCTTTAGACTGATCTCCGACCACCTTATAGTTATAATCCACACCAGAATATATCTTCGGAAAATACACCGCAGCATATTTCAGAAAATCTGTAGGCCCTGATAAGGTATCACGCAGGGCCTGGATATCCAGCTCCCATTCCTCGAGGTTTGCTGCATCATGATAGACATCTAAAACCGTAAACCGATCCTGAAGTTCTACGCATTGCTGAATGGCCTGGGTATGAACATCGTAATAATCTGTCAGCGTTGCGAGGTTAACCGAATCCGGAAATACAAGTAAGGTAACTTCGTTGATTTTAGCAACCTGTTTCAGTCCTGCCGATAAGTCTGCCGCCATGATGAGTCCTCCGGTATCCGTATAATTTCCTACAGAAGTGATCCAGCAGGCTCCTCCGCCGTTTCCGAAAAACAGCTGCAGGGAGTAATACATAAGAAATTTAGACCGCTTGGTTTCGTCAATTTTCCCGTTCACCTCATTTTTACCGGCAGTGGTATCAAAAACTACAGTCAGGCTTTCCTTTTCAGGATCAGGATAGCCGAAAAACTGTTCATATTGCAACAGAGATTCGATGCGCCAGGGCTTGTTTCTCAGGTCATCGGTCTCTTTCCATTGTGCCTTCTCGGTATAACCGATAAATGCTGGAATAGCGGTTTCTACTGATGCAATAGAAGGTGGGAGATGCGGAATTTCCTCAATATAAACTCCCGGAGTTTTATAATCTTGCATAACAAATGTTATTTAGTTTAAAATTTTAAATACATTTTTAGATTAAGGTGCTAATGGAAACAGGCTTGATTCCTGAACCATGATGTCACTATACAGTTTATTATTTTCAAAGGTTAAAGTCTGATAAGGTTCTGGATTCGGCAGATAATACAGGCTGTTATCGGGTTTACGAAATAAGGTCTGGCTATAGGTCAGCGATCTCGGCTTTTTAGCCACGAGCATCCCATTTTTGGAGAGTAGAAAATCGGGATGAAGCCCTGATTTCAGATTTTTCCGTCGGTTATTGATGTAGCGCCAAAAGGACGGTTTGCTCTTAAAATTGAGCTCAAATACCGGCGGAAGCGGGTTTACGGTCTGATCAGGTTGTTTCCTCGTGATCAGACGGCCAAGATTGTCGATCAGATTATACGCCGGTACTGATGTTTTTACTTTCATTACAATCAGCGCGAGGCTGTCCCTGATCTCCTGTTCATCCTGGTAAAAAATGAGTTTATAGGTTTTGTTATACCCTCCATTTCCGGTTACCTTTAGGCTATACACCATTTTTTCCGTGATTGCAGCTGCCGGAATCTGTACTACTTTTTTAGGATCTATGGCCAGCTGAACTTTACGAAAGGGCTGGCTTCCTTTAAACTGATATTTATCGATGGTATTCCCATCTTTATCTTTGAGCAGGAAATCTGCTTTGCTAACGTTACTGCTTTTCGGGAAGGCATAATAGAAGTTGAGCGGTAATAGCAACCTGTCATTTTCATTGGCAAAGGCCTTGCCCGACAAGGAAATCCATTGTACCGCATCGGCATCGTCTTTATAAAACTCCCGGTAGTCATTGGCCGCAAATTTGGTCAGCTCCCCTTGTTCATAAGTTGCCCCTGCATCAAACGCAGTAATATCAGCGGATAAAAAAGGAAAAATTCTTGGCCCCGTCACGGTATTCTCATTGGAGAAGTAATAAACAGCCGGCAAAACTCTTTCCATTTTAGCATTGGTAAAGCTATCCAGGCGCTGACTTTTCTTAACGGCCAAAATGGAGATACACAAATCATCGGGTAAAGTAAACTTAGGTTCATAAACAACCGTTCCTCCTGGTAATTTCTTAGGGATTACATTAACAGCCACTTTAAATCCGGCATAGGCAGGTATCAATTTCAAATGATAATTATCAAACAGTACCCTGGTTTTTTCGGGTATCTCAAAGGCAATTTCATCTTCTATATTTTCAGCATCAGCATCGAATCGTTGCTTTAAAAAGTTCAGTCGGTCGGCCTGCGCAGGAAAATCAAATATATTTTTACCCTCTTTATCTGTCAGATAAAATTCATGCAGCAATCGCATTTCAAACAAGATCTTATAAACCGTATTCATCAGTTGTGCCCGGATAAGGTGGATATATTGGTTTCAATTTCCTCGATCAACGGTACTTCTCTTACGGTGGCATGTTCAGAGATGGCCACCAACCTGAGTTTGTACATGGCAAAAGGAACCTGCCTTCCGCCCAATGAACCCCATAAATGGTTGATCTGTTCGAAAGTGAGCGTATATAATTCCATGGTAAAGGTCAGTTCCTCGGTATCGTTGGGATCTGTTGATCCTCCGCTTCCGGAACCCGCAGAAGCGAATGAAGTCTTGCTCTGAAGAAAACGGATCACAGAAGAAAGTCTTTTGAGTGCAAGGACATACCCGTCGCCAAAATAGTTACAGCTCAATAGCACGTACAGGTTTAGGTAAACCGGGGCATTTTCATAAATCGCCGTTCCGGAAGGAAAACGTTTTAAAGGAGACTGATTTTTGAGGGTGCTTTCTTCTTCAATGTTGACCAGACTGATGACAATGCTATCGGTCAGACTGGTACCACTTGCAGTTTCCGACAAGCCGATGTTGTCAATGATGACATTCGCGGCATTGTCGCCCTTAGCAATAAGGTAACTGGTCAGTTCTGATTTTAACAATTGGAGCGTCTTGTCAATCATGGCTAAATAATTATCAGATTAAAGCTCCATAAGTTTTGGGGTAACCACAATAGCTATCATTAGTCATTTGTATCAAAAAAATACCCGCAATCCCTAAGTGGGATGCGGGTATTTTTCATCAGACAGTTATCGTCACAGGAACTTACCTTCTTTTGATTAAATGATATGAAATGACATGGCAAATTTCGTAAGCTGACAGAGGTTATTTATTTCCAGCTTTCTAATGATATTCTTCCGGTGATTGTTAACGGTATGGGTAGATATGTACAGGATCATGGAGATCTCACAACTGCTTTTCCCCTCCACAATCAATTTGATGATCTCTTTTTCCCTTTTGCTTAACAATTCAAAGCGGCTACGGTATTTTTGCGCATAATCTACTTCTTCAAGGCTTTCCGATCCGCAGCCGGCGATGTTCAGCTCAAAAGCATAATGAAACAATATCGGAGAAACTTCTTTTTCAACGGAGGATGTTTCAGCGGAGGAACAAAGCCTGGAGGTCGAAAAATGCCATTTATAATCCGATTTTTTTGAAGGCCTTAAACGTTGAAAAAAGAAATGAACCTTCCAATGCTCCTTCTGCTGAATGGCCTCAAACAATTCCGGATCAATGACAATATCATCCTCCGGAGGAAAGAAAAACTCGAAGTAAGCAAGCCAAAGCCGATGTGCTTCTTTATCATTTTGGTTTAGGAGTTTCGATTCTACTTGATTGGCATAATTACTTACCATTACTTTTTGATTATCTACCAGCACATTTCCAACAAAGTAATCGCCAATTTCAGTGGCATGAAATCTCCTTTGCATGATCAAATTAATGACACGATGCATTTGATCCGGGCAAGTCTCCACCTGTTCAACCGGAATAGAATGTACTAGATTCATAGGGTATGATTCTTTAGTAATCGTACAGCACAACACCTATGTATTATAAATTGTTTTTAAAAATAAAACTTATTTTTCAACCTCAAACGAACACATATCTATTTCTTTTTCAATTGATTACAAAAGCAACTAAATCAAACGGAGTTCTTAAAACGTTTTATGATTGCCGGTTACCGAAAAACAGAGCGTTCTTTAACCCACATCATCAACAGCGCAAATGCACTAAAACCCAGCATCGCCCATGGGGCATGATGAATGCCATAAACTGCAATCACCAGACCACTTGCTGCTGTACCGATGGCGATACCGAGGTTCCCAAAAGAGATCGAGAGGCTATTGGCAAATTCAGATGCTTCTGTTGCCGTTGCGATCATGTAAGCCTGCCCGGTGAGGAAGCATGGCGTATGCAGGAAACCCCAAATGCCAACGAGCAGAAAGGTGGTTACAGGCGACAAAGAACCGGAATAATAAATCGCTACAGCAACCAATGCCAGTCCGGCTAAAAAGAATGTCGTGGTCGCAGTCAGACTTTTGCTCAATGCTTTACCAGCAACAAAATTCCCGAGTACGCCCATCACTCCAAAGAGCAATAACATACTGCTGATCATTTTAGGCTCCATACTATTTACCCTCCCCAGGTAATCTGCGAAATAAGAATAAGTGGTAAACATGGCTGCATTCATCAGTAATACCACCAATGAGCTGATTAGAAAGACAGGTTTCTTTAAAATTTTCAATTGCTTTCCATAGGTCTTTCTCTCCAGCACCGGCATCGAAGGCAAAAGCGCCAGGATAGCAGTCAGCGCCAGTAGACTAACGATTGCCTGAACTACAAAAGAATAATTCCAACCATGAAGTTCATCCGCGATGTAAGTGGCAAAGGGAACCGTAGTGACCGTTGCGATCCCGATTCCTCCCAATACAATGGCCATCATCTGATGTTCCTCTTTTTTGTTTACCCCATTTGTTGCTGCAGCAATTGCAGTAGAGATGTAAACGGGCTGGAGAAATGCAGGAAGCATCCGAACCAGCAACAACAACCAGAAAGGAGGTGAAAGCGCGGAGACAATTCCCGTAAATAAAAACACAGCAAGGCTAAGTGCCATGATGTACTTTCTATTGTAGCCAGACATAAAAAGCGTCATGAACGGGCCTGCCAGCGCGATAACAATGGCAAATGCGCTAAGTAACAAACCCGCTGTATCAATGCTAATGCGATAATGCCTGGCCAGCTGCGGCAATATCCCGATGACACCGAATTCGGTCGTGATTACCCCAATCAAACCAAGGCAACCAATATAGGCGACTTTCTTCATCTTCATGATGCTTCGGTCATCTTCAGGTAGGCCCGTAACACTCCGGCAACTTCTTTTATCGCTTCATTTCCCTGATCGATCATCCCTCCCATTTGGAAAAAACCATGTACCATACCATTGTAGGTAGTTTCTGTAAGAATTACACCGGCAGCTTTAAGTTTTCGGGCGTAAAGGGCCGCTTCATCACGCAATGGATCATATTCTGCCATGATAATATGCGTAGGCGGCAATCCGGAAAGATCATCTGCAAAAAGTGGCGCAGCATCGGGTTGTATGCTATCCGTTGCATTTGGAGTATAGGAATTCCAGGCATTTTCTGCACCTTGTAACGTTAAATTCGGACCTTCCGCAAACTCTTTCCAGGAAGCTGTGCCAAGGGAGGAATCGGTAACCGGATAGATGAGTACCTGCCCGGCTATTTTAGGGCCATTTTCAATAACGGTTCTTCTTGAAACTACTGCAGCAAGCGCTCCTCCCGCACTATCACCAGCCAATGCAATGCGGTTAATGTCAATCCCGAGTTCAGCAGCATTTGCTGCAATCCATAGTAAGGCCTCATAACAGTCGTTAGGCCCATATGGGAATGGAAATTCCGGTGCCAACCTGTAATCCACCGAAATAATTACAGCCGCCGACAGGTTTGCCAATGACCGTAAGGGCCTGTCATGGGTATCTAGTCCGCCGGCAGTAAACCATCCCCCATGGAAATAAACTACTGCAGGTAAATTCTCTTCCGCGGAAGGACGGTAAATTCGAATCCCGATCTCTGCTTTATCCTGTAAAGATGAAATTAACCGGTCTTCTACCAGGTATACATTTTCTGCTGTTCCGGCCATTGGAATAAAGCGCTTATAAAATTCTCTTCCCGCCTCGATCCCCTCCGGATAAGCGGATACATCTATGGTCCCGATAAATGTTAAGGCGGCCTCTACCTGAGGCAAAAATGATAGTTTATTCTTCATGATATTTTCTTTAGGCCGCAAATCTGGCACTATAAAACCTATAAAGAAAATAAGGTGATTTATCAGTGATCATAAAAATATTTATACCTTTATCTGATGGTAAACCTGGAATGGTACAGAACATTTAAAGCGATCTATCAGACGGGATCTGTCACCGCAGCCGCTAAAGTATTGTTCATCTCACAACCCAATGTAAGTCAGCACCTCTCGGCGCTGGAGGCTCATGTAGGAAAACAACTATTTGAGAGAAAACCTAAATTCCTGGCTACCGATTACGGAAAGTTATTTTACACGCAGGTGGTAGAACCACTGGAAAAACTGGAAGATGTGGAAACAGCATTCAGGGCCATTTGTCTTTCAAAAAAGCTCCCCTTACTTCGACTGGGATCTGCAAAAGAATTCTTCCATACCGTTTCTTCTAGATACCTCGCCGACCTTCCTGCACAACTAACCGTATCCTTCGGCCTGACTAAAGACCTTATTCAAAAACTTTTGAAAGAGGAATTGGATTTTGTAATCGCTACACAGCGTGGTCAGGAACAAGGCATCCTTTATGAGCCGATACTCACAGAGCATTTTACAATTATCGGAGATGCAGGCATGGATGCTACCGCATTTAACGAATACCTTCATCATGAAAACTGGTCCGCAGCAGAACAATGGCTGCTTCAGCAAACCTGGTTTGCCTATAGCCCCGATCTTGCGATTATCCGGCGGTTCTGGCTAAACAATTTCGAAAAACGCCCGGCGATAAAACCCGCATTTATGATCCCGGATATGAATACCATTCTTCATGCTATAAG
>Ga0307414_10001508_pt1 | contig 12094 bp, 13 predicted proteins | sample DK1Ometagenome_FD_203804 | JGI IMG/M metagenome (GOLD analysis project Ga0307414, IMG submission 203804) | Maize rhizosphere microbial communities from greenhouse at UC Davis, California, United States - DK15-O-3 | ecosystem: Host-associated > Plants > Roots > Rhizosphere > Soil | place: USA...
GGACGCAAGCCCTTTGCCGTAGGAACGTCACATTTTTGACGCTCCAAGCTGGTTTGCTGAATGTGACTCACTTATCATGAAAACGTTTTCCTAACAGGGAAGTCCCTATACATGAACACCGTTGACCTGACCCGCTTCAGCCCGAAGTGGCAGTTCCGCTTCAACTTCTTCCAGCAGCACGGCGCTCCCAAGGAGCCCGGCTTCAAGCAGGCCTGGAAGGCGCTGTCCTTCGGCGACCGCCTGAAGATCAACCTGAACTTCTTCGCCTTCTTCTTCGGCGCGATCTATCTGTTCATCCTGGGCATGTGGCGCAAGGCGCTGGTGGTGATCGGCATCAACATCGTGCTGATCGCGGTCAGCCTGGTGCTGCCGGACATCGTGGCCCGCGCACTGTTCATTGCAATGAACTTCCTGGTCGCCTCGAGCACCAACTACAGCTATTACCTGGAACAGGTGAAGGGCAACACCAGCTGGAACCCCTTCGAAGGCATGTTCTAAGCCCAGCGCACCACGTACGCAGTGGCACATCGACGCCCGGCCTTGGCCGGGCGTCGTCGTTCATGCCCCGGCTCAGGCGGCGCGCAACGCGGCAGCCGGCCGGGTGTCGGCCTGCAGGCGGAAGCGGGACACCGCCACCGCCAGCTGCTCGGCCTGTTCTTCCATCGCCCGCGCCGCAGCGGTGGCTTCTTCCACCAGCGCAGCATTCTGCTGGGTGGTCTCGTCCATCTGCACCACGGTCTGGTTGACCTGCTCGATACCGGCCGACTGCTCGCGCGAAGCGGCCGAAATTTCGGCCATGATCTCGTTGACCCGGCCGACCTGGCCGACGATCTCCTGCATCGTGCGGCCCGCACCGTGCACCAGCTGCGCGCCGGCGCCGACATGGCCGACCGAAGCGTCGATCAGCTCCTTGATCTCCTTGGCCGCGCCCGCCGAGCGTTGTGCCAGCGCGCGCACTTCGCTGGCGACCACCGCAAAGCCACGGCCCTGTTCACCGGCGCGCGCCGCTTCCACCGCCGCGTTCAATGCCAGGATGTTGGTCTGGAAAGCGATGCCATCGATCACCGAGATGATCTCGGCGATGCGCTGCGAAGAGGTCTCGATCTGCTCCATGGTCTGCACCACCTGGCTGACCACCTGCCCGCCTTCGCTGGCAACGCCTGCGGCCGAGGCCGCCAGCTTGTTGGCCTGCAGGGCATGATCGGCGTTCTGGCGCACGGTGGAGGTCAGTTCCTCCATCGACGCGGCGGTCTCTTCCAGGTTGGCCGCCTGCTGCTCGGTACGGCGTGACAGGTCGCTGTTGCCCGACGCGATCTCGCCTGCGGCCAGGCGGATGCTGGCCGCAGACTGCTGGATCTGGCCGACGATCTGGGTCAACTGCTGCACGGTGCTGTTGGCATCGTCGCGCATCACCGCGAACACGCCGTGGAAGTCACCCTCCATCCGTGTACTCAGGTCACCGGCGGCGATGGCGCGCAGCAGCGTCGACAGCGCAGCCAGATTCTGGTCGCTGACCTGCATCATGGTGTTGAGCGTTTCCACCATGCGGCGGAAGTCATGCTCGAAGCGCTGGGCATCGCCACGCACGGCGAAAGCACCTGCCGCCGCCGCAGCGGCCAGCTGCTGGATCTGCTCGTTGATCGCCGCCAGGTTGGTCTTGGTGGTTGCCATGGCAGCGGTGAATATCGCCTTTTCGCCCGGCAGTGCCTCCATGTCCACGCTCAGGTCACCCACCGCGTAGCGCTGCATCACCTCGACCAGGCGTTGGGTGACCGCATTGCTGTCGGCCACCAGCTGGTTGCTGTCGGCCACCATGCGGCCATATTCGCCCGGGAACACCGAGGCATCCATGCGGTAGCTGATTTCACCGGCATCATGGCGGCGCGCCATCTCCGCCTGTGCGGCCATCACTGCCTGCAGCTGGCCACGCATGCCCTGCATGGCGTCCAGCAGGCGGCCCACTTCGTCGTTGCCCAGCGCCGGCATGGCGGTATCCAGCTTGCCCGCAGCCACGTCGCCGGCGATGCGCACGGCCTGCGCCAGCGGTCGCACGGCCAGGCGCTGCAGCAGCAGGTAGACACCACCACTGAGCACCAGCGCAGCCACCACACCCACCAGCAGGATGATCCACAGCAGCTCGCGGGCCTGCGCGATGATCACCGCATGCGGCACCACCACGCCCAGCGCGAAACGCTGCGGCGCGTCACCGACCTGCAGAGGCACGTACAGGCGGACGTTGCCGGCAGCGTCGGGCTCGAACGCTTCGTAGGTCTTGTCGGCGGCGATCTGCGCCAGCATGCCGAGGGTGGCGGCATCGGTACGCGGCTTGCCGATCTCGGCAGCATCGGCCGAGGCCAGCACCACGCCCTTCGGCGACAGCAGCTCGACGCGGCCGGCGCCCATCGGCGTCAGCGTGGCCAGGTGCTTCTGCAGCGCGTCCAGCGAGAAGTCGACGGTGAAGACACCGAGGAAGGTGCCGTTCTCGACGATCGGCGTGCTCAGCGTGCTCATCAGCACCTGCTTGCCGCCGATGTCGTAGGCATACGGTTCGCTGACCAGCGGCAGCTTGTCGCGGCTGGGCACCATGTACCAGTTGCCCGAGCCGCTGGGCGTCTCGGTGTAGTCGGTCATCGTCGACTGCTGCGGCTTGCCGTCTTGCCAGGCCCAGTAGCTCATGTAGCGGCCGGTGGCGTCGTGCGCCTCGCTGTTGACGAACTCGGCGTCCTTGCCGTCGAAGGCATTGGCCTCCCACATGGTGCTCTTGCCCAGCCATTCCGGGTGCGCGTGCAGCTGCTCGCCGATGACATTGGCCAGGCTGGCGCGATCAGGGGCATCACCGCGCGCACGCTGGGCCAGCACGGTTTCCACCATCGCATCGTTGCTGGCAAAGGCCGTGCCCAGGTCGGCAGCCACCTGCCGCGCCTCGGCACGGGCTTCGCTGGCCATGGTCTGCCGCGAGGACGACACCAGCGCCGAACTGGCCTGGTGATAGATCAGGAACGCGGTCGCGCCGAAGCACAGCAACGCGATCACCGCGGTGCCCAGCATCAGCTTGTGGGCGATGCTGCCGGGGCGACGGGCAGCGACGGAACGGGAAGAAGACATGGGAGGATCCGCAGGCAGTTCAGGTCGACCGGTGCCACCAGGGCACCGCGCAGATGCGCGATCCATCGCGCGGGCCGCCTGCCCTGCCGGATCGGAACCCGGCGCAGGAAAGCGCGCACCGGGTTAGCGGCCATGGCCGGGCGAGGTTGAGGCTCAGCGCACGCACAAACCTGAACCTGCTCAGCTGCGGCCGTCGACGCCTGCGTGTACTACTCGGCCACGCGGTCGCGGATCCACTCCGCACGGGGCAGGACCTCGATGCTGCCGGCGGCGTACTGCTGCAGAACGTCCTCCGGACCGAAACGCGGCTGCCAGCCCAGCGCTTCGCGCATCCGGCTGCTGTCATAGACCCGGTCGATGCTGAGCGGCAACGGCCAGCCACGGCGCTCGAACTCGGCCAGCAGCTGCGGTGCGCGGCGCGCCAGCACCTGGCGCGGATCGGCCGCCAGCTGCAGGCAGTCCTCGCGCCGGAACGGCGTCGGCGCACAGGCGAGGTAGCGCTGGAAGGGCGCGCCTTCATCGTGAAGCAGCGCGGCATGCGCGCTGGCCACATCGCGTGCGTCGATACCGCGGTGCAGGCGGAACATCGCCATGCGGTCAGGCGGCTCAGGGAAGCAGCGCGCCATCCGCAGCACGCGCACGGTGAACGATGTGCTGGCCGCCGCTTCAGCAGCCGCTTCCGCCTGCAGCTTGGTGCGGTGGTAGATCGTACGCGGCAACGGCTCGGTGTCCTCGTCGATCCAACGGCAGCCACCGGACACCACGGCATGGCCGTACAGCGCCGTGGTGCTGGTCAGCACAAAGCGCTGCACGCCAGCCTCGCGCGCCAGCTGCAGCAGGTTCGCGGTGGCCTCCACGTTGATCTGCTGGAACACCGCGTCAGGTACCAGGCCCACGTGGGGCGCGTGCAGTGCCGCGGTGTGGATCACCGCGTCGACCCCCTGCACAGCGCGCTCCAGCGCCCGGCGATCGGTGACATCGGCAATGACGCGCGTGGTGGCGAACGGACTGCGATCCAGCCCCACCACCTCATTGGCAGCGGCCAGCGCACCGAAGATCGCCCGCCCTATCCGCCCGGAACTTCCGGTCAACAGAATCTTCATTGAATCCATTCACTCGACAGCGCCCGGGACCTACCGGGATGACTTGATTCTAGGCATGCACGATGGCATCGGCGATAGCAGACGATGACATTCTGCATGCCATCGCCATCGGGTCGGCGGCGCTTGACCGGGCAGCGGGAACTCACGCCTCCGAGCGGGCCGATACCAGCCGCAGGAAGGCTTCGTTCTGGTAGCGGCTCATGCGCAGCTGCTGGCCGTTCTCCAGGGTGAGTACGTGATGGCCGTTGAACCAGGGATGGATCGTCCTGACCCGCGCGATGTTGACGATGGCCGAGCGATGCACCCGGGCGAAATGCCGGGGATCAAGCCGTTCAGCCAGGCTGTTCATCGTTTCGCGAAGCTCATGCACGCGATCAGCCAGGTGCAGCTGCACCGTATTGCGATTGGCGCGGATCCAGAGGATGTCCTGCACCGCCAGCAGCAGCACCGTCTCGCCATCACGTACGGCGATACGCTGCAGATGATCCTCGCGCCTGCGCAGCACATCCAGCGCCTGCAGCAGGCGCGTGTTGTCGGTTGCATTGGCAGCCTGGGCCAGCCGGGATTTCGCGCGCAGCAACGTGGCCGCGAAACGCTCCCGACTGAAGGGCTTGACAAGGTAATCCAGCGCGTTGGCTTCGAATGCACGTACCGCATACTGCTCGTAGGCGGTGACAAATACCGTGGCCGGCATCCGCGCGGCACCAATGGTGGCCAGCACGTCCAGACCGGTGATGCCAGGCATCTGCACATCCAGGAACACCAGGTCCGGCGACTGCGCACGGATGGCTGCCACGGCAGACACGCCGTCACCGCACTCGGCCACACTGTCGATGTCTGCATCGCCGTGCAGCAGGCGCGTCACCGCGCGCCGGGCGATCGGCTCGTCGTCCACCACCAGCACGCTCAGGCTCATGCGGCACCGCCGTGCACGACAAACTCGGGAGCGTCATCGGCATCGTCCAGCATCCGCAATGGCAACCGCACCCGGCAGGCCACACCCTGCGGCCAGAGCAGGTCCAGGCGCACCTCGGCCGCATCGCCGTACAGCTCGCGCAGGCGCAGCCGTGTATTGGACAGGCCGATGCCATGACCACCTGCCGCCCCGGGCTGCTGCAGCGTGCTGTTCTGGTTGCGCACCTCGATGCACAGCATGTCACCGTCGCGGCGGCCCTCGATCTCGATGGTGTCCTCGCCAAGGTTGCGGCCGATGCCATGGCGCAGCGCGTTTTCCACCAGCGGCTGCAGGATCAGGCTTGGAACCGCGCCATCAAGCAGTTCTGGTGCGACGTAGATGCGGCTGTGCAGGCGGTCCTTGAAACGCGTGCGCTGGATGCCCAGGTACAGCTCGATCAATTCCAGTTCCTGGCGCAGGCTGATTTCCTGGCCATCGTAGTCCTCCAGAAAGGCACGCAGCAGCTCGCTCAGGCGCAGCAGCATGTCTTCGGCACTGGCCTTGTCTTCATCCAGCAGGGTGATGATGGCGTGCAGCGTATTGAACAGGAAATGCGGCTGCAGCTGCGACTTCAACGCCAGCAACCGCGACTGCGCCAGCTCGGTCGCCAGCCTGCTTGCCTCGACCTCGCGGCGCACCTTTTCCTGCTGGAAATGCAGCGCCTGCTGGATCGCGAACAGGGCCCAGTAGGTCAGCAGGCCCATCGCGAAATGCTGGGCAATGAAATACCACAGCTGCTCGCCAAAGCTGCTGGGCTCGAACCATGTGGACACCAGGGCACCCACCACCATCGCCAGCCCGGTCACCCCCACACTGGCCAGCAGCTGCACACCCAGACCGGCCAGCCTTCGCTCGGGCCGCAGCGGATAGCGTTCGCCCAGGGCGAACACCAGCGGCGCCAGCGCCGCCCAAGTGAACCACTGGATCATCGACCAGCGCAGGTAGACCTCGAACGGGAATGACTGGCCCTGCAGGCTGTGGCTCAACACCCTCTGCAGGGTGAAGGCGAAGGCGACCGCCAGCCACAACAGCAGGTAACGCAGCACGTCGATCTGGGTATGGCCAAGGCGGATCTTCATCGCATGCGTCCCGGTGCCCGAAGCGGGCCAGCGCCATCTTAGGCACAGCATGGCTGGCAATGAAGGGCGGCGATGGCCGATTGCGATTGGTCCCGCTGTCGCGACGATTCGTCCCGGATCGATTGCAGGCGCGTGGCCTCCACCGCCAGATGGCGATGTCCCCAACGGAGGTCCCCCATGCACCTGCCCCGCACCCTGCTCGCTGCCAGCCTGTTGTGCAGTGCCTTCAGCGCACATGCCGCGCCGCTGCACTACCTGACCCTGATCAATCGCGCCCATGCACCCATCACGTCACTGGAAGTCGCGGCGAGTGAAACCGACGCATTCCACACCTTGGCATTGGCCGGTCCCATCGCCGGTGGTGGCGGCCAGGCAATCGTGGCACTGCGCGGAACCGGCTGTCGCGTCGATCTGCGCGTCATCTTCAACGATGGGCGTCGCGCGCTGTACAGCGCCACTGATGTCTGTCGCGGTGACCGGCTGGTGATATCGGCACTTCCTGCACGGTAACCCGGTGTCAAACGCATGCGCAGAAAATGTGAGTTCAACGCGGTCAACGTCCACTTGCCCTTACCCCGCGACGCGGAACATGAAGCTGTCGCTGATGGTGGCATCCCAGTTCATATCCGGAGACCGGCAATGGCCAACTCACGCAATGGCAGCAGCAACCGTGGCTTTGCCTCAATGGACGAAGACAAGCAGCGCGTGATCGCGTCAAAGGGGGGGCGTGCCGCACACGCATCCGGCAATGCGCACCAGTTCAGCCCGGATGAGGCCCGCGTGGCGGGCCGCAAGGGCGGCGAAGCGATCAGCCAGGATCGCCAGCACATGGCCGCGATCGGGCGTGAAGGTGGCCATGCACGGCATGCCAGTGCCCGCCAGCAACAGCACCTGCAACAGCAGGACATGCCTGGCAAACCTGGCAACGGTCAACAAGGCTGAGCTGAGTTGGTGCGGTTACTGCGCCACGTATCGGCGGTGCAGGGCAAAGGCTGTCAGCACCGCCAGCGCACCGGCCAGCGCCATTGCCCAAGCGAACCCACTGGCCATCGCCGCGCGGTAGTAGCCCAGCAGGTGCGGTGAACCGGACGCCATCGCAGGTTCGAAGATGAGCAGCCGTGCCTGCAGCGCCACCTGCGGTTGGCCGGCGGCATGGGCTGCCGCAGTGAGGTGCTGTACAGCGCGCTGGCTCATCACGCTCCCAAGCAGCGCGATGCCCACGCTCATCCCCGCCTGGCGCAGTGCATTCATCGTCGCCGAAGCGATACCCGCCCGCTCCTGTGGCACGTCGCCCATTACGGCCATGCCGGTCGCAGGCACCGCCAGCCCCATGCCAGCCCCCAGCAGCAACAGAAGCAGCGTTGCATGTGTGCGCGTGCTGCTGGCATCGAGGCCTGGCATCGCACACAGAGCAATGCCTGCCAGTGCGTAACCGGTCGCCAGCGCCACCGGCAAGCCAATCCGCCCGACAATGCGACTAAACAGCAGCGAAACCCCGCCCATCATCAGGAACTGTGGCACCAGTTGTAGGCCCGCGTCGGCGGCGCTGTCGCCCCGCACCTGCTGGAAGAACAGCGACAGGAAAAACAGGCTGGCGTAGGCGCTGAAGCCCAGCACGAAGGACGCGACGTTGAGCAGGCGGAAGCGATGATCGGCCAACAGGGCCAGCGGCAGCAGCGGGCGCGAGACCCGTCGTTCCACACAGCCGAAGGCCACCAGGCCGGCGACGGCAAGGGTCAGCGCCAGTACGGTCCGAGGCGCCGCCAACCCATGCTCGCCGATGCCGATCAGTCCGTAGCTCAGCGCCGCCAACGCCACGATGCTCAGCAGTTGTCCCGCCGGATCCAGCGCGGCATGCTGCGGGTGCCGTCGCTCGGGGATGCCCCAGGCGCCAAGCGCGATCGCCAGCAACCCCAATGGCAGGTTGATCAGGAAGATGCTCGGCCATCCTGCCCGCTCCACCAGTACACCGCCCAGCAGCGGCCCCAGCACCAGCGCCAATGCACTGAAGGCCGACCAGCCGCCGATCACCTTGGCCCGCTGCCGGGGATCGGGAAAGGCATGGCTGAGGATCGGCATGGCGCTGGGAATCAGCAGCGCACCGGCCACTCCCTGGATCGCACGTCCCATCACCAGCACCTGCAGACTGCCGGCGCAGGCACATACCAGCGAGCCGGCGATGAAGCTGGCGACACTGACCAGCCACACCCGCCGCTGGCCATGTCGATCGCCCAACGGACCGGCCGAAAGCATGAACGCCGACAGTGCGATCGCGTAGGCGTTGATGACCCATTGCAGCCCGGCGATGTCGGTCCGCAGTGCGGTCTGCAGTGTCGGCAGTGCGACGTTGACGATGCTGATGTCCAACGACGCCAGGAAGGTACCGAGATAGGCCGCCAGCACCAGGGCTGGGCGTCGAAAGCGTTGCATGCCGGAAAACCCCGAAGGAACATCGACGCATACATTAATCACTGACTGACCGTCGGTCAATGACTGGCGGTCAGTCAATACCGTCCGCGCCGTAGAATGGCGCTCACCCTCTTCAGTCCGGATCGCCGCCGATGATTCCGTCGCACGCGTCAGCCAAGTCCCGCACCAAGCCCGCAGAGATCCGTCTGGAGGAGTTGATGGACGCCGCTGAGGCACTGTTCCTGTCGCGCGGCGTGGAAGCGACCACCATCAGTGACATCGTGGCTGCAGCCGACGTCGCCAAGGGAACGTTCTATACGTACTTCGCGTCCAAGGGCGAAATCCTGCAGGCGCTGGCCAAGCGCTATACCGAGCGTTTCCTGGCCGAAGTGGAACTGGCGGTCGAGCAGCATCCGGCCATCGCAGGCGAGGCCCGCCTGCGTGCCTGGATCGAGGCCAACATCCGCATCTATGCGCGCACGCATGCGCTGCATGACGTGGTCTTCGCCAACCACCATCACCACGAACGCGGCAACGCAGACCGCAATGCCATCCAGCAGCAGTTGTCGGCAATCCTCGAAAGCGGTGTCGAGGCAGGGCTGTGGTCGTTGCCCGCGCCACGGATCACCGCCTCGCTGATCTACGCCGGCGTGCATGGCGCCACGGACGATCTGATCGCCGCTCCCGAACAGTCACCCGATACGTTCATCGCTGCGGTGGTCACCGATTGCCTGCGCATGGTCGGTATTGCCGCGACAGCCGCGAAAAAGCGCCGCTGATCCGGCGCGCGCCGACTAGGCGTGGACGAGGATGTTCAACAGGCGCCCGAACGGGTCGCGCACGTAGAAGCGACGCACGCCCCATGGTTCTTCGGCCGGGCCATATTCAAGAGCGATGTTGGCGTGTCGCAGGCGTTCGAGCACATCATCCAGGTCGTCCACCTCGATCGAAAGATCCGGCACCGGCGTACCCGATCCGCCTTCGCTGGCAACGCTGAGCTGTGCCAGCGCAGTGCCCTGCCCGCCGTAGGTGACGATCCAGCCGTGGTCCATCACGATGTCCATGCCGAGGATGTCGCCGTAGAACGCAGCCGCCTGCGCAGGATCGGCACTGGCGATGTTGGCGACGACGCGTTTTACAGCCATGTGGCGGCTCCAGACGATCACGACCGCGGACCACGTGCCTGCGGCCGGGTGGAAAGGGGGCCCTTGGATGGCCCCCCCAATGCGAACGGTATGCAGGCCTCAGACGGCGCCGCACCTGTCCATGACACAGCGATCGTATTCGAACTGGCACTCCATGGCATCACCGCCGCCGGAAACGCAGGCCTGGTACGCCTTCCAGCACGGGAAGTCGCACGGCTGCACCGGACCGGCCACTGCCACCGAACCGGTACACGCAAGTGCAAACACCGCCGCAGCGATCACTTTCCTGATGGCTCGCATCGATATCTCCCTGATTGGCCTGGTCACTCCAGGCCGCACCACCCTACCCGCGTGTGCGGGAGAGGAAGTGAAAGCGCCGGTTCAGCCTGCCAGCAGCTGCAGATGGCGCAGCTGCGCGCGCAGCTCGGCGATGTCGTGCCACGGCAGTATCGGCGAGTTCCCGCGCTCATCGGGCGGGTTGCCGGGAAGACCATCCGACCAGCCACCCGCGCCCACCAGCGGCAGCAACGGCCGCTTGTGCAGCCAGGCCAGACACACTTCGGAAATCGTGCCCGCGCGCCCGCCGATGACAATGCAGGCATCGCCGGCCAGGGCCATGATGAGGTTGCGGGCATCGCCCATGCCGCATGGCACCACCACCGTTGCCGGCCAGTCCGCTGCGGGCATGCTGCCTTCCGGAATCACGCTCAGCACCGTGCCGCCGGCTGCGACTGCATGCTCGGCTGCCACCCGCGTGGCTGGGCTGCCACAGCCGCTGACCAGGGTGATTCCATTTTCGGCGAGGAACCTGCCCGCCTGTGCAGCGAGGTCGAACGCCGGTGAGCCAGGATCGGCACTCCCCAGGATGGCGATCTGGGGCTTGCGGAAGGACTTGCGGGAGGTTGGTGTCATGAAGCGACCTGGGTGACCGAACGGAAGGACAGCATGGAGACGGAACCGATCCGGGCAGCCACTGTTCAATTGCCCGACGCGGGAACGTATCACGCCAGCAGTTTGTCTTTCTGATGCTGATTGCACAGTTCACCGCCTCAGCATCACCAGGCCACCCAGGCTCAGCGACGGCAGCAGCAGCCCAAAGGCCACCAGCGGCCAGACCGTATCGCCCGGCAGCAGCAGCGTCGCGAGCGTGCCAAGCGTTGCCACGATCAGGCTCTGCACGGCGTAGTACAGCGCCACTGCCGTGCCGGAGGCATCGGCAAAATCGCGCAGCGCACCGTTGGCCGCCACCGCAGCCACCATCACGATGCCGATGGCCACCAGCCACATCGGCAACACGACACTGGCAAAGGATGGCGGCAGCATCGCCGTCATCGCCATGACCAGCGCGCCGCCAATCATCACCATCAGCCCACGCTGGAAACTGCCACCAATGCCCCATCGCCCGATGAATCGAGCAGCGAAGCGCGAGGTGACGATCATCACCAGTGCCACCGTCGCGAAGGCCAGGCTGAAGCCCATCGCCGAATAGCCGGCCCTCCCCATCAGCACCCGCGGGGCGATCGAGAAAAACACGAAGAACGTGCCCATCGCCGCACTGAACCCCAATGCATGGACCCAGAAGCCGGCATTGCCCAGGATGTGCGCGAAGGCTGGCGATGCGTGGACATGCTGCGGTGGCCGTGTCTCCTGCCAGCCCCGGCATGCGCGCGCACCCGCCAGCAACCCCAACACACCCAGCGCGACGAAAATGGCCCGCCAGCCCAGCGCGTAGGCGATCAACGCGCCGAGGATGGGGCCGAGTGCCGGCACGAACGCCAGCATCGAGGCGAACAGACCGTAGAGCGTGGCACCCTCGGCCGTATCGGCATACACATCGCGCACCGTAGCGAAGGTGGCGACCAGTGCGGCCGACGCACCGATCGCCTGCACGCCGCGCCAGGCCAGGAACCCCGCACCACCACTACACGCGGCGAGCGCGAACGACGCCAGCGTGAACAGCAGCGCGCCCATCAGCAGCACCGGCCGTCGCCCGATCCGGTCCGACAGTGGGCCGAAGATCAGCTGACCCAGCCCGAGTACTAGCATGTACAGACTCAGCGTCAACTGGATGATGGCAGGCGATGTGCCGAGTGCATCCGGCATGGCCGATACAACAGGCAGGTAGATATCCATGGCCAGCGAGGCCAGGAGGTCGAAGGGAGCCATCAATGCGATGGCGCCCGGCAGGGAATGGGCCCAGCGAAGGGCTTTTCGATCAGACATGGGGAAACATCCGCTCAGGAGGGAATCCGGCGGTGATCAACCCAGTGCGTGGAAATCGCAGGACAAGATCACCGC
>Ga0307414_10001510_pt1 | contig 12089 bp, 10 predicted proteins | sample DK1Ometagenome_FD_203804 | JGI IMG/M metagenome (GOLD analysis project Ga0307414, IMG submission 203804) | Maize rhizosphere microbial communities from greenhouse at UC Davis, California, United States - DK15-O-3 | ecosystem: Host-associated > Plants > Roots > Rhizosphere > Soil | place: USA...
ATGACGCCCCGGGATGCCGATGCCGCATGGGAAACCATAGCGGGCCAGCCCGCGATCCTGGAGGGCTTTGTCCGCTTCGACCGGGAGTTTTCCGTCATTCTCGCCCGCGCTACCGATGGCGAGGTGCATTTCTGGGACTGCCCCGACAATGTGCATGAGCAGGGCATATTGGCGCTGTCGACCGTGCCTGCCGATCCCGTTATCGCGGCACAAGCCGACGAGGCGAAAGCCCTGGCGCGCAAGGTGGCCGACACGCTCGATTATGTCGGCGTTCTGACCCTGGAATTTTTTGCCGGAGAGGATGGGCCGGTGTTCAACGAAATGGCCCCGCGCGTCCACAATAGCGGCCACTGGACGATTGAAGGCGCGATCACCAGCCAGTTTGAAAATCACATCCGCGCCATTTGCGGCCTGCCGCTGGGCGACACGCGCCTTGCCGCGGCAAGGGTGGAAATGCGCAACCTGATCGGCGATCAGGTTGAAGACGCTGGAAAAATTCTCTCCGACCCTTCAAATCACCTGCACCTTTATGGCAAAGGTGAGGGACGGCCGGGGCGCAAGATGGGACATGTGACGCGGTTGTTTCTTTAGCCGTCACCCCGGCGAAGGCCGGGGTCTCCCGCGGCTGGGCATACGCTACTGACCCAGATTCCGGCTTTCGCCGGAATGACGGAGCGGAACGAAAAAGGACGTACACAGCATAATGCCGATGAACCGCCCCGAAATCGTCCTTTTCCTCGCCCGCGCGGACAATGGAGTCATTGGCCGCGATGGCAAGCTGCCCTGGCACCTTCCCGCCGACCTGCGCCGCTTCAAATCGCTGACGCAGGGCACGCCGATGATAATGGGGCGCAAGACCTTTGAAAGCCTGCCTGGCCTGCTAGAGGGCCGCCGTCACATCGTGCTGACCCGCGATTCTGAATGGGAAGAGGAAGGCGTTGAGGTTGTCCACGGCATGGAGGAAGCCATTGCCAGCGCCAATGCGCCGCATATCTCGGTCATTGGCGGCGCGGACATATTCGCGCTGTTCCTGCCGCGCGCAGACCGGATCGAGTTGACCGAAGTCCATGCCGCGCCCGAAGGCGACGTGGTGATGGACGCGTTCGATCCCGCGATCTGGAAGGAAACCGCGCGGGCAGATCATGGGGCCGAGGGCGGGCGGCCCGCCTACAGTTTCGTCACCCTGCGCCGCGCGGATTGAACGGCTGAGCGGAAATACCTATAGCGGCCCGATGGAGCGGCTGGACAGCGGCTCGGCAGCGCCGCCGCATCTGCGCGGAGCGATTGTCGCGCTGGGAAATTTCGACGGATTTCACCTGGGTCATCAGGCGGTGGCCGGGCGCGCCATCGAATGGGCGCGCGCCGAGGGGCGGCCGGCGATCATCGCAACCTTCGATCCGCATCCGGTGCGGCATTTCTTTCCCGACCTGCCGACCTTTCGCCTGACGACGCTGGATCAGCGCGAGCGGTTGTTCGCGGCGGCGGGGGCCGACGCGATGCTGGTGTTCCATTTCGACGATGCGCTGGCCGGCATGACCGCGCAGGAATTTGTCGCTGAAAAGCTGGTGAAGGAACTGGGCGCGGCGGGCGTGGTGACGGGCGAGGATTTCACCTTCGGCAAGGGCCGGGGCGGGAACGTCGAAAAGCTGGCCGAATTCGGCGCGGCCCATGGCCTGCGGACGCAATCGGTCCCGCCGGTCATGGGCAATGGCGAGCCCGTCTCCTCCAGCCGCATCCGCGAGGCGCTGCAGGCGGGCGATTGCGCCGAGGCGGCCCGGCTGCTGACCCGCCCCTTCGCGATCGAGGGCGTGGTCCAGCATGGCGACAAGGTCGGCACCGACATCGGCTATCCCACCGCCAATATCGACATGACCAAATATCTGCGCCCGGCCTATGGCATCTATGCCGTGCGGGGGCGCCTGCCCGATGGCCGCATCGTCGATGGGGTGGCGAACCTGGGCATTCGGCCGATGTTCCAGCCGCCCAAGGAATTGCTGGAGCCCTATTTCTTCGACTTTTCCGAAAATCTCTATGGCCAGACGGTGGAAATCCAGTTCATCGCTTTCCTGCGCCCCGAAGCGAAGTTCGACAGCATGGACGAACTGACCGCACAGATCGCCCGCGATTGCGACGATGCGCGGCGAATCCTTGCAGCAACGCCCCGCCTGCCCTAAGGCCGTGCGTCAAGATCACCCTCCCCCGCTCATGCTGAGTAGGGGCTGAGCTTGCCGAAGACCCGTATCGAAGCACCCGGCCAGGCTCCTTCGATACGCCGCTTCGACTTCGCTCAGCGGCTACTCAGGATGAGCGGCGATTAGAATATTACAGGCCCGATGACCGACGCACCAAGCCCAAAAGACACGGATTATAAAGACACCGTCTTCCTGCCCGTCACCGACTTTCCAATGAAGGCGGGCCTCGCCCAGAAGGAACCGGCGATCGCCGAACGCTGGGCAAAGATCGGCGTCTATGAGAAGCTGCGCGAGACGCGCAAGGGGCGTGAGCGCTTCATCCTGCATGACGGCCCGCCCTATGCCAATGGCGACATCCATATGGGCCATGCGATGAACAAGGTGCTGAAGGACATCATCGTCCGCAGCCAAAGCCTGCTCGGCAAGGATGCACCCTATGTCCCCGGCTGGGACTGCCACGGCCTTCCGATCGAATGGAAGATCGAGGAGGAATATCGCAAGAAGAAGCTCAACAAGGACGAGGTCCCCGCCCAGGAATTCCGTGCCCAGTGCCGGGACTATGCCGACAAATGGGTGGGCGTGCAGAAGGCGCAGTTCCAGCGGCTGGGTGTCATGGGCGACTGGGACGATCCCTACCTCACCATGAAGTACGAGGCCGAAGCGGCGATTGTCGGCGAACTGCTGAAATTCGCCGAGAGCGGGCAATTGTATCGCGGCGCCAAGCCGGTGATGTGGTCGCCGGTAGAGAAGACCGCGCTCGCCGAGGCCGAGGTCGAGTATGAGGATGTGACATCGACGCAGATCGATGTGGCGTTCGAGATTGTCGAAGCGCCGAATGCGCCGGAACTGGTCGGCGCGCATGCGGTGATCTGGACGACGACCCCGTGGACGATCCCTGTCAATCAGGCGATCGCTTATGGGGAGGATGTTGAGTATGTGCTCTTAGAAGGTGATGGAGGCCAGCGCTTTCTGGTTGCTGATGCACTCGATACTGCCTTTGGCGTCAGGATCGCTAAGCAGCTTGGCGATACCTCTGTGTTCAAGCAGTTGTGGGAAGGTAAAGGCTCCCAACTAGCCGGAGCCATCGCCCGCCACCCCATGCACCATCTCGGCGGCTTTTTCGCCAAACCTCGCCCCTTCATCGCCGCCGAGCATGTCACCACCGACGCCGGTACGGGCCTTGTCCATATGGCTCCCGACCATGGCGAGGAGGACTTTATCGCCTGCAAGGCCATCGGCATCAATCCGGTGTTCGCGGTTGAGGGCGATGGGAAATATCAGGCCGAATGGCTGTGGCTGGGCGGTCAGGGGTCGGTCATCAATCCCAAGTTCAACGCGCCCGACGGGCCGATCTGCACCGACCTACACGAAGCGGGCGCATTGCTCTCGGCGTCGGCGGATTTCCAGCACAGCTATCCCCATAGCTGGCGGTCAAAGGCGCGGATCATCTACCGCTGCACGCCGCAATGGTTCATCCCGATGGATACGCTCCCCTCCCGCCTGCGAGTGGGCGCTGCGGCCCTGTCTGGGGGACAGGGCCGGTCGCCCACTGGGTCGGGGGAGGGCCTGTCCGTGGCAGAGGGTGACGGGCTTACATCCCCTCCCCTAACCCCTCCCGCAAGCGGGAGGGGAATGACCCTCCGCAACACCGCCCTCGACGCCATCGAAAGCACCCGCTGGGTGCCGGAACGCTCCAAGAACCGTATCCGCTCCATGGTGGAAGGCCGCCCCGACTGGGTGATCAGCCGCCAGCGCGCCTGGGGCGTGCCGATTGCGCTTTATGTGCACAAGCAGTCGGGCGAATATCTGAGCGACCCGGCCGTCAACGCCCGCATCGTCGAAGCGTTCAAGGCGGGCGGCGCGGATGCGTGGTTCGGGGCGGATCATCAGGCGCTGCTGGGGGCGGACCACAGGCTGGACGACTTTGAGGTCGTGAACGACATTCTCGACGTCTGGTTCGATTCAGGCTCAACCCACAGCTTCGTCGTCGAGGCGCGCTATGGCGTCGGCACGCGCGCCAGCCTGTACCTTGAAGGCTCCGACCAGCATCGCGGCTGGTTCCAGTCGAGCTTGCTCGAAAGCTGCGGCACGCGCGGCCGCGCGCCCTATGACGCGGTGCTGACCCATGGTTTCGCGCTCGATCAGCAGGGCCGGAAAATGTCCAAGTCACTGGGCAATGTCGTCGATCCGCTGAAGATCATCGGCGAAAGCGGCGCGGACATCCTCCGCATGTGGGTGGCGAGCACCGATTATTTCGATGACGTGCGCATCGGCAAGGAAGTGCTGGCCGGATCGTCCGACGCCTATCGCAAGCTACGCAACAGTTTCCGCTACATGCTGGGCGCATTGAGCGATTTTGACGAGAGCGAGAAGGTGCCGGTTTCGGAGATGCCGGAGCTGGAGCGCTATATCCTCCACCGCCTCGCCGAACTTGACGCGGAACTGCGCGCGGCGACCGACGGCTTCACCTTCGGCCGCTATATGCGCGCGCTGACGGGCTTTGCGCAGGACGATCTGTCGGCCTTCTTCTTCGATATCCGCAAGGATTGCCTCTATTGCGACGCGAAGAACGACCCCAAGCGCCGGGCATATCGCACCGTGCTCGACACCCTGTTCCACGCCCTAGTCCGCTACGCCGCGCCGGTGATCCCGTTCACGGCGGAGGAAGTCTGGCAAAGCCGCTTCCCGAGCGAGGATGGGTCGGTGCATTTCCTGGAATGGCCTGATTTCGGGAAGCTTCTTGAGCTTGAAACCCCTCATGTAACCGATATGGCCGGAAATCTTGAGACTAACACACTCTATAGGCCGCACCTCGCTCTCGAATGGAACGCTATAAGAAGAGTTCGAGAAGCGGTGCTCCGCGAAATTGAACCTATGCGACGAGACAAAGTCGTAGGGTCTAGCCTTGAAGTTACGGTTTACTCGGCGTCTGCGAACATTGCCCCAGCCGATTTGCTTGCAGAGGTTTGTATCGTTTCAGAGTTCATTTCCGATGCTGACGCCAGAGTCGAACGAACTACCCATCACAAATGTGGAAGATGCTGGCGCCACTTACCGGAAGTCACCGAAGATGGTGCGCTCTGCGGGCGTTGTGAGGATGTGCTCAAGGGATGACCCTGCCTCATTTCCTCTCCGCGCCTCCGCGCCTCCGCGCGAAAAAACTGGTCACGCGGAGACGCGAAGACGCGGAGGATTGGGCTGAACGGACCACCTCCAGTTTTCTTCGTCATGCTGAACTTGTTTCAGCATCCATCTTGCCACCCGCGATGCTGGTGCGGGAGGAGGAATGGACCCTGAAACAAGTTCAGGGTGACGAAAGAGGGATGGGGTAGAGAGCGGATATGGCCATCACCAAAACCCATCGCAAACTCGGCATCATTGCCGCCGCGACGATTTTCCTCCTCGATCAGCTCATCAAATTCGTCGTCGTCTACCCGCTCGCGCTGGAATCGCGGCAGACGATCGAACTGCTGCCCTTTTTCGATTTGAACTTCGTGCGCAATTATGGGGTCTCGATGGGCTTTTTCCGCGCGGATTCAGAGGTGATGCGCTGGGCGCTGGTGGGCATGACCGCCCTCATTGCCGCGTTCGTCGCCGCCTGGATGTGGCGGGAAAAGGCGCGGGATGACGTGCTGGCGCTGGGGCTGGTGCTGGGCGGGGCGCTGGGCAATATCGTCGACCGGGCGCGCTTTGGTTATGTCGTTGACTTCGCCGATTTTCATATCGGAAGCTGGCGGCCCTTTTTGGTCTTCAATCTGGCGGACGCCGCCATTACGATAGGTGTGTTGATCCTGCTTGCGCGCGCGTTGCTGCTGCGCGACAAGGGGGACAAAGTGGAGAAAAGAAATGCGTAAGTTCGTTGCGGGCATCAGCCTTTGCGCCATGGCCCTCGGCCTTTCCGCCTGCGGTTCGGGCGGCGGTCTCTTCAATCGCGACCGGCCCGACGAATTTGCCGTTTCGCGGGCAGCGCCGCTGGTCATCCCGCCCGATTTCGCACTGGTCCCGCCCCGTCCCGGTGCAGCGGGCCGCGCGGACAGCAGCAGCGCCAATCGCCAGGCGCTGGAAGCCATGTACGGCAGTGACGCCGCGCGCAGCGCCGCCGAGCGCGGCCTGCTGAACGCTGCGGGAGCCGCAGACACCGATCCCGCTGTCCGCTCCAATGTCGGCGATCCGGACACCGCGACAGTGGACAAGGGCGCCACCACCCGCGACATCATCGCCGCGCCGGAAGGCGATGGGCAGAATGCGCGGGCGATTACGCCGTAGTAAAAACGATCCGATCCCGTCACCCCGGCGAACGCCGGGGTCTCGTGAGCCAAGCCGTCACAGGTCGAGGGAGATTCCGGCTTTCGCCGGAATGACGCTCGACATCCAGCTTTGACCCATTCGCCATTGGCTGGCATAGGCGAGCGCCTATGCTCTATGCCCTGCTGCGTCCCCTGTTGTTCAACCTTGATGGCGAATCCGCCCATCGGCTGACCATCCGCGCCCTTAAAGTCCTGCCCGCCGGCAATCCGCCGAAGGACGACCCGATGCTGGCCACGACCGTCGCCGGGCTGCGCTTCCCCAACCCGGTGGGTCTAGCCGCCGGGTTCGACAAGGATGGCGAGGTCGCGCACAAGATGCATCGGCTGGGCTTTGGCTTTACCGAGCTGGGCACGCTCACCCCCCTACCCCAGCCGGGCAATCCCCGGCCGCGCCTGTTCCGCCTGCCGGAGGATCGGGCGGTCATCAACCGGATGGGCTTCAACAATGGCGGTCAGGCCGCTGCCATGGCTCGTTTGCGGCGGCGGCAGGGCGGCGTGACCGGCATCAATATCGGCGCGAACAAGGATGCGGCGGATCGGATCGCCGACTATGCGACCGGTGTCCGCAACATGGCGGCGCTGGCCGACTATCTGACGGTCAATATCAGTTCGCCAAACACGCCGGGCCTGCGCGCGCTGCAGGACCGGGGGGCGCTCAATGAATTGCTGGCGGCGGTGATGGCCGCGCGCGGTACGGACGGGCCGCCCATTTTCCTGAAGGTCGCGCCAGATCTGGAGCCCGCCGACATTGACGATATCGCAGAGCTGAGCGCGGCGCATCGCGTCGATGCGCTGATCGTTTCCAACACCACCATCGCCCGTCCGCCGCTGACCGGGCGTTTTGCGGGAGAAAGCGGCGGCCTGTCCGGCGCGCCGCTGCACGACCTGGCGCTGCAAAGGCTGCGCGACTTTCGCAAGGCGACGGACGGCGCGATCCCGCTGATCGGCGTGGGCGGCATAGCGTCCGCCGAGCAGGCCTATGCCCGCATCCGCGCGGGCGCGTCGCTGATCCAGATCTACAGCGCACTGGTATTCGAAGGCCCCGGCCTTCCCCGCCGGATCAATGCGGGCCTCAAGTCGCTGCTTTTACGCGACGGCTTTGCGCATATAGAAGAGGCCGTCGGAAGCGAAACCGGCTGACCGCAACCACAGGGGGCCGCGTGCTCAAGATCATCCTTTCCTTCCTGCTCGTCCTCGCTCTTCCCGCCGCGCCCGCGCTGGCGGGGGGCGGCGTGGTGTCCTCCGCCGATCCGCGCGCGAGCGAGGCCGGGCGAGAGATGCTGCGCAAGGGCGGCAGCGCCACCGATGCGGCGCTGGCCATGCTGGTGGCGCTGACAGTCGTCGAACCGCAGTCGAGCGGCATTGGGGGCGGCGGATTCCTGCTGCACCATGATGGGCGGATGGGCGTTCTGGACACGATCGACGGGCGGGAAACCGCGCCCGCAGCAGCTGGAACCGACCGATTTCTGGGGCCGGACGGCAAGCCGATGCCGTTCAGGCAGGCCGTGCCCGGCGGGCTGTCGGTCGGCGTGCCCGGCAATCTGCGCCTGATGGAGATTGCGCACGGAAAATGGGGCAAGCTGCCCTGGGCCGACCTGTTCCAACCGGCGATCCGGCTGGCGGAAGAGGGCTTTGAGGTCAATGAGACGCTGCACGGACGCCTGCAGATGCTGGCTCCGCTGTGGAAGGAGTTTCCAGCGGCGCAGGGGATCTACTGGCGCGACGGCGCGCCCGCCCCAGTGGGTTCGGTCATCCGCAACCCCTCGCTCGCGGCGTTCCTGAAGCGGCTGGCGGCGGAAGGGCCGGACGCCTTTTACAGCGGCCAGAATGCACAGGCGATTGCCGATACGATTGCCAATGCCCCGCTTAATCCGGCGGTCATGACGGCCGAGGATCTGTCCGGCTATCAGGCCAAACAACGTCCGGCGCTTTGTTCGCATTACCGCATCTATGTCGTGTGCGGGATGGGGCCGCCCTCCTCCGGCGCGACGACCGTGCTGCAGATATTGGGCATGCTGGAGCGCTTCGACATGGGCGCGCTGGGCAAGGACAGCCCGCAAAGCTGGCACCTGATCGGGGAGGCGATGCGCCTCGCCTATGCCGACCGCGACACCTATCTCGGCGACCGGGATTTTGCCGAGGTGCCGGTTCCGGGGCTGATCGATCCCAATTACCTCGCCAGACGGTCGAAGCTCATCTCGCTCAGCCAAGCCCGCAAAAGCTATGAAGCCGGAACGCCGCCCGGCGCAGGCGCACGCACGCCCGCGCCCTCATCCGAAGTCCCGGCCACCACCCATTTCGTAGCGGTGGACAAGGCGGGCGATGTCGTCACCATGACCTCCACCATAGAGGGGCCGTTCGGCAGCCAGTTGATCGCCAATGGCTATTTCCTCAACAATGAGCTGACCGATTTCAGCTTCGCACCCGAAAAGGACGGCGCGCCGGTCGCCAACCGGGTGGAGGCGGGCAAGCGGCCGCTGTCCTCCATGTCGCCGACAGTGGTCTATGACGCCAACGGCAGGCCGGTGTTGGCGCTGGGGTCGGCAGGGGGCAAGCGGATCATCATGCATGTTTTAAAGACACTGGTCGGCGTGCTGGACTTCGGCCTGTCCGCGCAGGACGCGATCGCGCTGCCCAACATCTATTTCAACGATGCGGGCCTGCTGGTGGAACAGGGCAGCTTCCTTGCCGGCATGATCCCGGCATTGGAAAAGCTGGGCCAGAAAGCGGTGGCGGCCGATGTCTCGTCCAAGGTGAATGCGGCGCAGCGTATCGGCGGCCGCTGGATCGGCGCAGCCGACCCGCGCAGCCCGGGGGTGGCGCTGACGGAGTGAATATATTGGCGCTGCGTCACTGAAACGACATGTGCTCCTGCGAATGCGCCTTGACACACCGGCCCCTCCCGGCGGACATCGCCCTAACGCTACGGAAGACGAGCATAAACAAAGAGGGCCTGCATGCGCGCATTCGAACATTTCCCCAATCTGGTGAGCATGTTCTTCGCTCGCGCGGCGGAAAAGGGCGATGCCCCATTCCTCTGGCACAAGGAAGAGGGAAGCTGGCGCGCGCGGAGCTGGGCGGATACCGCGCAGCAGGTGGCGGCGCTGGCGGAGGGGCTGCGCGCCCATGGCCTGCGCCGGGGCGACACGGTGATGCTGGTGTCGGAAAACCGCCCGGAATTCTGCATCGCCGACCTTGCTATCATGGCGGCGGGCGGCGTGACGGTGCCGACCTACACCACCAACACCACGCGCGATCATCAGCATATATTGGACCACAGCGCCGCCAAGGCCGTCATCGTTTCCACGGCCAAGCTCGCCCGCACGCTGATGCCCGCCGTGTTGCGGTCGCAGGCGCAAGTTGTGATTTCGATGGAGCCGCTGCGCAGCATGCAGGGCGGGGCGGTGCAGATCCTGGACTGGGACGGCGTGATCGCCAGTCAACCGGGAGACGTTGCCGCCTGCGCCCAGCAGGCCGGGCAGCTTCATCGCGGCGATCTTGCCTGCCTCATTTATACCAGCGGCACCGGCGGCGCGCCGCGCGGCGTGATGCAGCATCATGGCGCGATCCTGCACAATATCGACGGCTGCATCGACATCATCGCGGGCGATTTCGGCTGGGAGGACGAGGTTTTTCTGTCCTTCCTGCCCCTGTCCCATGCCTATGAGCATACCGGCGGGCAGTTCTTCCCAATCGGACTTTGCGCGCAGATCTATTATGCCGAGGGGCTGGAAAAGCTTGCCTCCAACATGGAGGAGGCGCGGCCTACCATCATGGTCGTCGTCCCCCGCCTGTTCGAGGTGTTGCGAGCGCGCATGATCAAGACGGTGGAGAAGCAAGGGCCGCTTGCCGCCTATCTGCTGCGGCAGGCGCTGCGCATCGGCGGGAAAAGCTATGAAGGCGCGCTGCCCCTGTGGGACCTGCCGATGCAGTTGCTGGTAAACCGCACCATCCGGCCGAAGATCCAGCAACGCTTCGGCGGCCGGATAAAGGCGCTGGTGTCGGGCGGAGCGCCGCTCAATCCGGACATCGGCATTTTCTTCCATTCGCTCGGTCTCACCCTGCTGCAGGGCTATGGCCAGACAGAGGCAGGGCCGGTGATCAGCTGCAACCGGCCGAGCGTCGGCCTGAAGATGGACACGGTCGGACCGCCGCTCAAAAATACCGAGGTCCGCATCGCCGAGGACGGCGAGATATTGGTGCGCGGCGAGCTGGTGATGAAGGGCTATTGGCGCAACGAGCGGGAGACCGACCGCGTGCTGGCGGACGACTGGCTGCATACCGGCGACATCGGCATCATCGACGAGAAGGGCCGCCTGAAGATCACTGATCGCAAGAAGGACATCATTGTCAACGACAAGGGCGACAATGTCGCACCGCAGAAGGTGGAGGGCATGCTGACCCTCCAGCCTGAAATCGGGCAGGCGATGGTCTGGGGCGACAAGCGGCCGCATCTGGTGGGCCTGATCGTACCCGACCCCGAATGGGCGAAGGAATGGGCCAAGGCGAAGGGCCTGCCGCAGGACGAGGATGCATTAAAGGCCAATCCGGCCTTACTCACAGCGATCCGCGAGGCTGTGGATCAGGTCAATCGCGACCTGTCGGTGACCGAGAAGGTGCGCCGTATCATGCTGGCCGACGAGCCCTTTTCCATTGAGAATGAAGAGATGACGCCGTCGATGAAAATCCGCCGGCACGTCATCAAGGCCCGCTATGGCGAACGGCTGGACGCGCTCTATAGGGGGTGAAGGAAGGCCCTCACCCGCAATCGCTATATCCCGCCTCCTTACAGGCCTTGCGCTGGGCCTCGGCGGCTTTCTTGGCCTCGCGCGCCTCGCGGGCTTCCTGCTCGCGCATCTTGCGCCCGTAATTGCGGTCCGATTCGTCCTGGCTGGTGGTCGCCCAGTCAGCGGCCTGCGCGGTCGCCTTCACCGGCATGGTTGCGACATCAAGCGCCGTTTTCGCAATGCAGCCGGGCAGCAGCAAGGTGAAAGGCAAAGCGTAGGCGATCAACTTCATGGCTACTCCGATCCGGCCCGTGATGAGCCAGGTTGCTGGTCTATCACCAGATCATGATCGCTTGATGAACGTCTGTCAGCCCTGTTTCAGCCTTTCCGCAAATTTCCTCCGCAATTTCTGCAGTTTGGGCGGAATGACCGCCATGCAATAAGGATTGCGATCGCCCACCCGGTCCCAATAACGCTGGTGATAATCCTCGGCCGGATACCATGCCGCCAAAGGCTCGATGCTGGTCACGATCGGATCGGGCCAATCCGCCCCAGCCCGCGCGATGGCGGCGCGCGCCTCTTCCTCCTGCGCGGGCGAATGCGGGAAGATCGCGGACCGGTACTGCGTTCCCACGTCGTTGCCCTGCCGGTTGAGCGTGGTGGGATCATGCGTGGCAAAGAACACGTCGAGCAGGTCGCCATAGCCAATCACATCGGGATCGAAGCTGATCCGGATCGCTTCGGCATGCCCGGTCGTTCCGGTGCAAATCTGCTCATAGGTGGGATCAGGCCTGGTTCCGCCGATATAACCGCTTTCGACGCTGTTGACGCCCTTCAGATCCTGAAACACCGCATCGGTGCAC
>Ga0307414_10001511_pt1 | contig 12088 bp, 8 predicted proteins | sample DK1Ometagenome_FD_203804 | JGI IMG/M metagenome (GOLD analysis project Ga0307414, IMG submission 203804) | Maize rhizosphere microbial communities from greenhouse at UC Davis, California, United States - DK15-O-3 | ecosystem: Host-associated > Plants > Roots > Rhizosphere > Soil | place: USA...
ACGCATGGGCGCGTTTTGAAGGCGGCGTGGACAGCTACACGGATTGGCGCAAGCTGCGTTTCCAGAAAATCAACGACAATGCCGATCCCAATCGACGCAATGACGCAGGTTTCCACTTCTCTGAGCTTGACTATCAGATGCAGAACCTGGCGCTGCCGATGCGCGCGCTGCTCGCCAAACGTGGCGAACGCCTGCATCTCAACCTTTGCTATGTCGACTTTCGGCCTGACGGAAGCAAAAGCGATGTCGAGCATGCGCTGGCCCCGGCGGAATATGCGGAACTCATTCTTGCGGCGTTCGATCACCTCAAGAATCGGTTCGGAATTACACCGGACTCGTTCGAGATCGCGCTTGAGCCGGAGAACACCGAACATTGGCGCGGCAAACAGATGGGGCGGGCGCTAGTCGCGGTGGCGGCACGCTTGCGTGCCGCAGGCTACAATCCCGAGTTCATCGCGCCTTCGACCTCGAGTGCCAGGGTGGCGCCTTATTACGTCGACGACATGCTCTCGGTTCCCGGTGCGTCGGACCTTGTCTCAATGATCTCATTCCACACGTACGATTCGCCAGGGGACGCGACTCGCGCGGAGATCTGGAGGCGCGCGCGGCGTCTTGGCGCATCTACCGGAATGCTCGAACATTTTCCGTCTACGGCTGATGAAATCCAACGGGATTTGACCGTCGCCAACGTGTCACGCTGGCAGCCCTATGGGATTGCCAACCTGGATGAGCCTGCACGCAATGCGCAAGGTGCGTACCTCTTGGTGGTGGATCCGACCGGTCCGCAAGGCAAAGCGGTACGGCCGTCCCCGTCGACCGGTGCGCTTTCACAATATTTCCGCAATGTGCGCCGCGGCGCGATCCGTATCGCAGCGCGGTCCGACAATTCGAGCAAGCCCGCGACCGCTTTTATCAATCGAAATGGCAGCCATGTCGTCATCATTGCCGCCCAAGGCGCGGGGGAGATCCGAATCTCGGGCTTGCCCAAGGGCGCATATGACATCAGCTTCGCACCTGAGGGGGGCGAGCCAGCACCATTGCTGCGGACGAGTGTCTCCGACCGGCTTCTGGTTGCAAGGATCCCGGGCAGGGGTGTCTGGGTCGCACGGCAGCAGAACATCGAACCTGAATAAAAGGCAGAGGGCGCTGAGCATGCTTGTGGATCCCCGGCAAACCATCGCGGGACGTCGGGTATTCGTTACCGGCGCAAATGGATTCATCGGCCGACGCCTGGTGCATACCTTGAACCAGGCTGGCGCGAAGGTGACGATCCTGTCTCGCTCTGGTCGGGGAACGACGGCAAGGCACGGGTCGTCGGTCAGGACAATCGTCGGTGAGCTGAACGACGCCGGATTGTTGGCGACCGCTTTCCGCAATCAGGAGATCGTCTTCCATCTGGCTTACGACGGTCGCGCCACTGCGGCGGCCAATCTTGCGGCGTTTGACTCCGTCCTCAGGGGGTCGATCGAAGCCGGTGTCGGTCGGATCGTCCATACCAGTTCAATCGTCGTCTATGACGACTGGCCCAATGGCGACATCGACGAGTCAGGCAGCATGAGCCGTCCTGGCGGCAGCGGCTACCGACAAGCGAAGATTGAAATGGAACGCCGCCTGATGGCGGGTCGCATTCCTGCAGCGATCTTGCAGCCAACCATCGTTTACGGACCAGGAAGTGCACTCTGGACGGAACAGTTTCTCGAGTGGCTGTCCGCCGGGGACATCGTGCTTCCCACGCCGGAGGGCCATTGCAGCGGCGTTTTCGTCGATGATCTCGTCCAGGCGCTGCTCCGGGCCGCCGCGCTGCAAGACCTCGGCCGGGAACGCTTCATCGTCTCCGGGCCGGAGCCGTTTCCATGGTCTCACTTGTTGGAAGGCTACGCACGCATTGTCGGCAGCCGTAGCGGCACCGTGCAGCAAGTCCCCGTTGAGGAGCTGCAGTCCCGATTGGGACCGGCGCCCGACGATGACCACCAGGATGAAGGGCCATCACGGGCGGCTGTTATTCACACGGTTGGACGGAGGGTTTTTGGCCGCGAGCGCTTCGAGCGCACGCTGCGACTGATAAAGGCCCGCTTGGCGGGAGGCGGTAGGATGTATCCCGACCGCCATCTCCTGGAGTTGTTCTCGGCTACGGGTCACTGCCACATCGGACATGCGAGGGAACGGCTTGGTTTCGATCCGGAATTCGACCTCGCGAAGGGGCTTGCCGCGACCGCATCAGAACTGCGCGGCCGCTACGCATCGTCGAATAGCCCACGGCGCCTCACGTCCGCCACTTAGCGGCTAACGAGACGGCTCCAGTTCAGACAAAATCATATCGGGGAAGAAGGAAATCGTATGAGATTTGGCGTTATCGGCGCGGGAAAGATCGGTCAGCTTCGCATAGCAACGATCAAGGCGCACCCGTCACTGAATCTCGTCGCCGTGTTCGACCAGTCGGAAGAGGCCGTAGAAAGAGCGGTCGTCGGCACCAGCGCGAAAGCCTTCACAGACTTCGAGGCGTTTTTGGACTCCGGACTCGACGCCGTAGTCGTTGCAACGCCGGCGTTTGTGCACCGGGAGCTGTGCATCGCCGCTTTCGAGGCCGGCGCGCATGTTCTGTGCGAAAAGCCGCTCGCCAATACTGTCGCGGGTGCAGCAGCGATCGTTGCGGCCGCCAGGAAGGCTGGGCGAATTCTCGCGCTAGGATTCAACCTCCGCTACTACCCGATGGTGAAATTCGCACGGAAGGCCGTGGATGACGGCCTCATCGGAAACGTCACCCACATTCGCGTGTATGGCGGTCACGACGGCATTCATAAATTCCATGCCGATTGGGAATATAAAATGCCGCAATCGGGCGGCGGAGCCATGATGGATATCGGCATCCACATGACCGATCTGGCCCGCTACTTTCTCGGGGAAATCACGATCGTCTACGGCTGCATGTCGGAGTCGGTGTGGCATGTCGATGGGTCGGAGGACAACGCCATCGCCGTCTTCAAGAATCCGCAAGGAATCGTCGCGAGCTATGAGACGACCTGGAGCGAATGGAAGGGCTACAAGTCGCACGTCGAAATCTACGGCGACAACGGCATGGTCCGCGCGGCCTACGCTCCAATGTCGAACCTTCTGATCTCGAATACGACCAGGGGCAAGCGGCGCGAGCTTCGCAAGTTTTATCCGGAAGTGATCCTGCGTGAAAAACTGCGGGGCTGGAAAACCACGGCGCTCTTGTCTTTCCAGGAGGAGCTGGCTGATTTTCTGAAGATGATCGATGGCGACTATGGTGTCGCGCTGGCCGACGGGCACGCGGGACTGCGGTCGATCGAAGTCTCGGAAGCGGTTCGTTTGTCCAGCAGGACCGGTCAACCCGTCGACCTGCCCAACATCGGCAACATGTACTCGTGACCTAGGTGCGCGCTTCCGCCTTGGCCGCCTTCAATCGGGTCGCAATGCGGTGGCCGGCTCGGGCGGAGAGCGCCATGATCGTTAGCGCGGGATTCTGGAACGGGTTGGTCGTGAAGGACGCGCTATCGGTCACGTAAACGTTCGGCGCGTCGAAGACCTGGTTGTCGGCATTCAGGACATGGCGCGATGGATCGGTCCCCATGCACGCGCCGCCGGACTCGTGAATCGACGAGCCCGGAATCAATGCACCGTCCCGGGTGAAGAGCAGCCGGCCTGCGGTGCTGTACACGACTCTCGACAGAAGATTCTCCTTGCCGAGAACGTTCGGCGGCAGCCCGAATGTCCGGCACAGATCATCCAGGGTCTCGTTCATATCGCGGGCCATTGCGCGTTCGTTATCCGAATAGCGCATCGTGATCTTGGGAACGGGTATACCCCAGGCATCACGTTTCGACCGGTCGAGCTCGATCCGATTCTCGGCACGGGGCAACACCTCGCCGATGGTCATGAAGTACCACCCGGGCTCGATCCGTCCGACGCATCCCATGATCGAGTATCCGCGAAGAAAACCCAGACCTTCGTTCGTCCCCCGATTACGGAACGAGGGAATGTAGATGCCGGTGTGCGCCCCGAAATCGTATGGATCGATGTCGCGGTCGAAGCCTTCGATTTCCGGCAGCCGTCCGGCGCGCACGACCACCAAATGATCGGCTAGATACCTGCCCAGATTGCCTGACGAATTGCCCAAGCCCCGCGTATGCCGCTGGCTGTCTGAATTCAGCAGGACCCGGACGCTTTCGATCGTCGAGGCGGCCAACACGACGGTCCTGGCGGTCACCGTCACGCGCTTGCGGGTCGCGTCATCGACGTAGGTGACGCCGGTGGCGAGGCCGGTCTGCGGGTCGGTTTCGATGCGGGAGACGACCGCTCCGCTGCGCAGCTCGAAGTTTCCGCTGGCGCTCGCCGCCTTCAGGGGGGGCGGCTGCCGGTCCGGCATGTGGTGAATGACGCGGCTGGTCGTCGCAGGTCGGTCCGGCCATTTTTGCGCCAGCTGCTCCAGCAGCCTCCGTTCGGCCGCCGTCAAATAGTTCGGGCCCGAGAATTCACCGTCCGGCAGGTTGGCGATGCCCGCCGGCTGACCGGTCACGCCAAGGAAGCGTTCGACCCGGCTGTACCACGGTGCGAGGTCTTCGTAGGAAATGGGCCAGGGCTCGCCGAACCCGTCGAAGTCGGCGGCCTTCAGGTCCTGCTCCGACATCCGCACCGCGTTTCGTCCCCAAAGGTGCAGCCGACCTCCGACCTGGCGCGCGCGGTACCAATTGAATTGTGTGCCTACTCCGGTGGTGTAGGGATTCTGGCGATCGTTGATGAACAGATGCGCGGTCGCGGGTTTGAAGGACATGCAGCGTGCCTGCACATGCTGCCCTGAGATCATCGCTTTCACGCGATTGACGAGGTTCGGCTTGGGAGCGCTTGCCTCCGAGTCAGGGAAGTCGGCCTTCGGGTCCAACGCCCTTCCGGCTTCGAGCATCAATGTCCTGCAGCCACCCTCCGCGGCCTCCTTGGCGGCCCACCCGCCGGCCGCGCCGGATCCGATGACGATGACGTCGTACTCGGGATTGGCTTCCATGTGATTATGGACGACGCGTGATGTATCCCCAGACCTCGCCCACGGTCCAGGCCATCGTCAACAACATGACGTAGGGCAGTGCCTTCAGGTAGCGGAGGCCGCGGCCCTTCTGCGCCTGAATGAGGCCATGCCGGACCCAGAGCACTGGCGGGATCAGCGGACTTCCGAAGATGAGCCCCAGGCGTTCAATCGGCGAGGTCTGCTTCGTCCTGACGTATCCAAAGAGAATTCCCCACTCGACACGCTCCCGGAGCAGCTTGCCCAACGTTATCGGAGGGCGTCGATGATTCACGACCAGATCGTTGGAAAGGTGCAGTTCTTCTCCCCTTCCCATCAAATATCTGTGGACGATCATTTCATAGAAGCGTTCGCTCCAGAGGTGACGCGTGTCCTCGAGCGCCTTCCGGCTATAACTGACATTGACGTCTGAAACCCATGAGACCCGGCCATTTTTGATCGGGCGGCCGTAGCGCCCGAAATCGGTAACGTAGAAGGCCCAATGCAGTAGATCGACCGGCTTCTTGCACTCGATGGCTCCGCCAATCACGTTGTTTTGGCGTTCCGCGTGAAGGCGGACCAGAGTGCTGGCCCAATCAGGACTCGGGTGCCCGCGGTCCTCGAGCATCGCTACGATGTCGCCCGAGGCAACCGCAAGACCGCAGGCCCGCCGCCGATCGTATAGCTCATGCTGCCCGCCCTGAGATTGAATCGACCGGGTCGGCACGACGACGCCCATGTCCAGAAATTTTAGGTGGGGGAACTCGGTGGCGAGCAATTTCGTGTCCGCGATGCTCGCGTCGAACGGAACAATGATCTCCAGCGGCGGCGAATCCTCCATCGCCATCACGGCGAGCAGGAAGTCGCGCAGATAGCGCCCGCCGTCGACGATCGTAACGACGATCGAGAGTGTTGGTTTACTGGTCGGCAGGGTCACGTCTCAAAAAAATGCACACCGTGCGCCAACCGTCAACCAAGCCCAGGCCATCCGACGAGTCGGTGTCCCATTTTGCTCCGAGTACTGAAGAAGGCCCGCAGACGACGCAGTGTTTATTATGAGCCATTGCTGCAGGCGCCACGTCACGCTGGTCCGGTCAGGCGTCAGCTGGGGAGGTGGCGACGGTCTTCACCGCGAGTGGCCGAATCGACCGGCAAGGAGATTGCCCGGTTGCAGGGTCGAACGGCAAGTTGTGCCATGGGCAGACGATCTGCCCATCGGTCACGTGCCCCATTGCAAGATCCGCTCCCTGGTGTGGACAGCGGCGGTCGAACGTGACGAACTCATCCTCGCCAAGACGAGCCATGCAGGTCTTCTTGTCCGTCGGCCGGATCTCGCCAATCCGCATGTCGCCAAGGTCGCCGGAGCTTGCCGGAGCAAGTTCGATGCGCGGCGTCTTGGCGGGGCGAAGCTTCTGCGCCACCCGTTCGCCGAACGAGCGCACATAGCTTGGCTGCATCAGGGCCGGCAGTGTGGCCGCTGCCCGTAGCGGACCATTGGCGAGGCCGCTGTGGCAATAACTGTGATAGTGGCCGTTGGGGAAATGGGGCCGGTCGAAGGTGATGCGATAGCTGATCACAAACCGTGTTTCGTCGGTGTAGTTGAGTGCGGAGCCGTGAAGCTGGTCGGTGTGGAAGAGGACGAAGTCGCCCGGCTCCAGATCGAAGGTCAGGGGCTCCGTCAGCCGTTCGTCCCGGGCGATATTGCCCATCCCGGTATAGCGCTGGTGCCCGTCATATTCGTTGCGGTAGACGGTGAGGCCGTTGCCGCTCCGCACCCGGCCGATCGCGATCCAGATGTTCACACCATTGTCCGGGCAGTCGAGCCATGAATCGCGGTGCGGCCCATGCGCCGTCAACTTGCCCTCGCCATGCTTGCGGGTGAAATCGTTGAATAGGGCGCGGTCGCCTTTCGTCGTGTCGAACGGCACGTGGAAGCGGACGTTCGGCGAGGTCTCGAAATAGTGCCGGCGCACACCCGCGAATATGGAGGGTATGAGAATTGAGAGATCCTGGGGTGCACGGGCTGCGACCCGAGCATAGATTTCGTCAGTGAGGCGCGGAATCTCCGAGGCGGGCACGATCTCGTGAATCTTCTCGAATCCCCTGGTCGCCACGGCGGCGGCGGCATCCGGCCCGATCTCGTCGGCCACGGCCTGGAGGCTCATCTTCAGGATGGGCTCCAGCAAGCCGGCCCGCTGGAACCCGCCCCTCACCACGACCACTTCCCCGGCGAGGACGCGATCCTTGAGATCCGGCTCGCTGGCGGGATCGGTCATGTCGGTCAGCCAGCCCATACGCTCAGGACCTTCAAGTCATTCAAAGGATGAAGGTTACACGATGCGGCGTGGCGCGAGCAATGAGGAGGGGCCAACGGTCTCGAAACATGACAGCGCGAAGTTCGGCGGCTCATCGACCGGCGGTTCGATCCTGGGGGATCTTCATGATGCCGGCGGCAGGCAGCGTGAGAATAGACGACGGGCAATCTGCGCCATAGGGTGAATCTCGGGGGTGGATCATGAACCTATGCGGGACTCGGGCCAGTCATGCCGCCAGAGTCTGACACTTGGACTTTGCGCCGCGCGCTTGCGCGCTTGCCCAACGCACTATCGGGCAGCGGCGCGAGATTCTTCAGGGACCTCGGCATGCTGGTCGGCGGCCAGGTCACCGCCAAGCTCATCGGGCTGCTCGCCTTCGCCTATCTCGCCCGCATCCTCGATCCCGACGCCTACGGGGAGGTGGAGTTCGTCGCCGGCCTTGCTGGTCTTTTCGCGATGGTTGTCGACCTAGGCCTCAGTACTATCGGCGTCAGGCAAGCGGCGGCGGCGCCGGAGAAGCGCGGCGAGCTTGCCACGCAGATCTTCCTCATCCGCCTTGCCATGGCCGTCGTCTGCGGGCTCATCATGGTGGCCGGGGTCAATTTGTTCGGCGGATCCCCCGCCCTGCACGGACTGGTCTTGCTGTACGCAATTAGCTTGTTGGTCAGCGCCTGCTACCAGGAGTGGCTGCTCCAAAGCGCCGGCCTGATGGCACAGGTGGCGCTCGCTCAGGTCATCCGCATGACGGTGTTCTTCGCGGCTATCCTGCTGCTCGTGCATGGCGTCGGGGAGGCCGTCCTCGTCGGCGCATCCGAGATCGCCGCGGTTGCTGCGGCCGCCGTCTACGCGCTGCGCGTGCAGTCGCGCAAAATTGCTCCGGTCCGCCTCTGGACACGCTTCGAGAGCGGCGCGCTGATCCGTGAAGCGCTTCCTGTCGCCCTCGGAACGATGATCTGGTCTGCCGCGCAATATGCGCCCTTGTTCCTGATGGGTGCTTTGGTCGGAGGCGCGGGCGTGGGGTTCTTCGCCGGCGCGAGCCGACTGGCCGCGTCCATTGCGACCTTCAGCTTCGTCTACCATTTCAACCTCTACGCGACCGCTTCGCGAGTAGCGCGGGAAAGTGCGCAGGCGCTCGCGGCGGTCATGCGAAGCTCCTTCCGCACCGTCGCATGGCTGACAATCGGCGGCGGGCTCTTCGTTTCGCTCGCGGCCATGCCCATCATGCAACTCATTTTCGGACGCGAATTCGGCGCAGCGGCGACTTCGCTTGCAATCCTGATCTGGACCGTGCCGGTGATGTTTCTGGCAGGCCACGCGCGCTGGTCGCTGATCCTGGAGCACAGAGAGATCGAGGTATTCAGGTCGCAAGTCGTCGGCCTTATAACAGTGGCCGTGTTGGGGCTGGTACTGGTACCGCGCTACGGGGAGACGGGCGCCGCAATTGCCGCGCTCGGCGGCAACTTGGGCGTCTGGGTCAGCTCCTACGTGCTCGCCTGGTACCGCAAGGTGGAAACGCCCCGGCTGGCGCTGGCAGCGAAGCCGCTCTTGCTGGCAGCCGCGCTCGCCCTTTGCACCGGCCTCGTCGCACTGCCGGCCCTGGCTGAGGCCGCGATCGCGCTTCTGCTCTACTTGCTCGCTGCACCCCTCTTCGATCGTGCGCTGTGGAGCGACACCCTCCATCTCGCCCGCGCCGGGCACGTTGCTCAGTAACTTGCGCGCACCAATCTGGATCTGACAGCCCGCAGCGTCTGCCTGAGGCGCAGATAATTCCTGCGTCCTTCTAGAAGTCCCGCCCAATGCCGGCGATCGCGGAAGTAGTGCATGTCGATCCGCGGAATGTCGAACCGGTCCCGCCCGCGCTCGGGCAGTGCCAGCCGCGTCCCGAAGGCTGCGCGATAATGCCGGGAGATCGCTTCAACGACTTCCGGTGAGACGCGGCCATAGGGGGCCGCGAAGCCGGCGACCGGCTTGCCTATTTGTGTGGAGATATCCTCTGCGCATCCGGCGATCTCGTCCTCTCGATCGGCTGCGGAAAGCCTGGTCAGGTCCGAGTGGGTGCGGCTGTGTCCGCCGAATTCGGTCCCCTCGCTCGCTAACGCGCGAACCGTCGCCCAATCCATCAGCGGGCGTGCGGGATCGTTTGCGCCCTTCCATCCTTCCGGGCTGCCCAATCGGCGTGTCGGAACGAACACCAAAGCCGAAAACCCGTGCCGCTGGAGGATCGGAGCGGCGACCCGCGCGAAGTCTTCGAACGCATCGTCGAAGGTTATGAGAACGCCATCGCCTGTGTCGCCGTTCGTCCCCTGATGCCAGTCGATGAACTCATTCAGGCGCAAGGTTCTGCGACCGAGATCGGCGAGGACCTGCATTTGAGCGGCGAAGACGGCAGGAGGAATGCTGGTCGGCCCACCGGCATCAGAGATCGAATGATATGTGAGGACGAGCACGTTGCTGCCCTCAATCCTCGACCACGTGGGTTTCGAACACACGCCGGTGGGCATGCCATTTGTCGAGGTCGAACGAGCCGTCCGCATTGAGGCTGTCCGCGGCGCCTTCGGCCATCGCCAGCGCGTGGTGAGTATTGTCGTGGGCGAAAAGGCCCTGGCGACCGAATGTAAGCAATCCGCCTAACTTCTCGGCCCACCGATCGAGGACCTTTAAGTGGCTTTCGAATTCGCGGTCATAGACCGGATAGGCATAGCCGAGCCGGCGCGTCTCGGTCCGGCGTACCTTCGCCGTTACGGGCAACCCGACCCCGGCGAGCCATTCGCACAATTTGGCCCCCAGCTCGTCGTCGCTCAGCGCCCATAATTCTTCTTGCGGGTCGCATGGCAGTTCCGCGCACAAGACCGTCACGCCCCTCGGCTCGGTACTCGCCGAATAATTCTTGGGCTCGGAGAGGCGCGAAATGGGCACTGCATACTCCGGGAAGTAATGCGCATCATATTCGGTGAACCGATCCTGCTCCAGCACCAGATAGATGAGGATCATGCCGCGGTATCGAATGTGCGAGGCGGCCTCGACGACGTCCGCCGGCGCGGGCGGGTCCATGAACGACACGAGGCTCGTAAGCGGCAGGGTCGACCAGACAGCATCGGTCGCGATCCGGGTTTCGACCCCGTCCTTCTGATAGCGGACCGCCTTCACCCGGCCGTCCTCATGCTCGATGCCCGTGACGGAGGCTTCGAGCGTGAAGTCGGCGCCGAGCTTCTCGGCCGCGAACCGCAGTGATTCGCTGATCTGACCGAAGCCCTTCTTCGGGTAATAAAAGCCCCCCGTGCGCGGCTTCTTCAACCCGGGAACCTGACCGAGGATCTTCTTCAGGATCTTGCCGATCGAACTGCCGGAAACGCGCCGCGTCGCCAGCGTGACGGCAAGGTCTTCCGGCGGCAGCGCCCAAAGCTTGCGCATGTAGGGATAGTAGAAGTTCTGGCACATTGCGGGGCCTAGCCCCTGATGAAGCACACTGGCGAAAGTCGGTTCGCCGGCACCTGCGCGGCGGAAACGCTTGGTCGTGGCGTCCCACAGCAGTTGGGCGGTGAAGCCCTTGGGCAAGCGCAGCAGCAGGTCGACGGGCTTCAGCGGGAAATGGATCCACCGGCCCTTCAGCCGGATTCGCCCGTGCCGCGGCCGCCAGAGCAGATCGGGTCCGACAGCCTCCTGGATCATCTCCATCAGGTGCGGCTCGGTGGACGGGTGCAATCGATGGCTACCGAAGTCGCAGTGAACGCCTTCGAGAACGAAGCTTCCCGAATTGCCGCCGACCCGGGGAGCGCGTTCGAGTACCTGGACCGGGGCCTTGCCGCTTCTGGCGAGCATCAGTGCCGCTCCGACTCCCGCCGGGCCGGCGCCAAGAACGACCACCGGCGCGGTCATGATCGTTCCATCGTCAATTTCGGGGGCGCGGGACGCTGCAATTGCACCAGGAATCCGATGAGGCCGCTGACATAGAGCACAGACTGCCAAACCAGCCCGATCGCCACAACCTGCGCCGGATCGGCTCCGAACGGCACGAGCAAAGCGGCCATGCTGGCCTCGCGAAGGCCCAGCCCACCGAGGCTGATCGGCGCGATTGCGATGATCTTCGCGGTGGTCCAGGCAAAGAACCATGCGGCCACCGGGGCTTCGATATGCGTCGCCTCGGCAAAAGCGATGTTGATGCCCACGAACAGACATTGCACCGCCATCGAGATGGCCAGGCAGAGCAGCAAGCGGCCGGGGCTTCGCACAAGCTCCGCCGCCGAATGGATGACCTTTGTCGCCAGGCGCATCAGCTTTCCCGATGGTTCCCGCCGGCTTACGAAGCGGTCGAACACCACCGCACCCGCGAGACCCGCCGCCACGACAGCCAGCAAGCCCAGCAACGGCCAGCCCATCCAGATGTCGGAATCCAGGCGTGGTCGCCATGCAATCCACCCTGCCGCGCAAGCGATGAGGACCAGGCCCAGCGTGTCGATCAACCGGTCGGCCACCGAGCCTACCGCCAGCCGCGCTTTGTCATGGGCGTGCTTCATCACCAGCCCCGCGCGCACGACATCGCCGCCGGCGACACTCGGCAGGGCCAGATTGGCGGCCAGCCCGGCGAGATGGGCGCGGAACGCCTGACGATAGGAGATGCCGCCGCCGATCAGGATACGCCATTTCGCTGCTGCAGCGGCATGCCCGGCAAGGAACAGGCCGAGGGCGCCGATCCAGAGCAGCGGTGAGATCTGGCGTGCCGCAGCCCACACGTCCGCGAACGGGACCAAGGTGAAGA
>Ga0307414_10001513_pt1 | contig 12079 bp, 8 predicted proteins | sample DK1Ometagenome_FD_203804 | JGI IMG/M metagenome (GOLD analysis project Ga0307414, IMG submission 203804) | Maize rhizosphere microbial communities from greenhouse at UC Davis, California, United States - DK15-O-3 | ecosystem: Host-associated > Plants > Roots > Rhizosphere > Soil | place: USA...
CCTGTCTTTTAAACCAGGATGATTTTTAAGATAGGGCGACTGAGCGTCATTTCCGCCTCCGGCAGAAGGAAGCATTAGAAAGATGAATTTTCCTCTTGATTTGTTGACTTCAGGCCAGTTTTTTGCAAGTACGGCTTCTTTTAGCGTTTGATAATCTCCCCTTACTTCATCAGGAGTGATGAGTTTATCTTTTCCCAAAACACTTAATATCTCCGCATCAAGCGCATTAAAAGCAGTTTCATCAAATTTTAATACCGTTGTTGAATGAGGGAATACCGGAATTCCACTGTCCTTTGCTTCCAGCTGGATAAAGATGGGAATGTGATTTGGGTTTTCATCTGACCATGTTTTTAACGCGGTTAATGCGTCTTTAAGTGTTGGATAATGGGTTCTGAAATCAAAATCAGCAATGTGTAATACTTTAAATCCAGGTTTGTCGAGCCCTTCTGTCTGATAAGGGGCAAGGTTTAGTACACCTTTCTCTTTAAAATAGCGGTAAGCAGCAGGATCACTAAAGCGGCTCCCCGTTGGGTCATAATAGACATCTATCTCCAGGTTTCTCAATCCTGCATTGAGCTGGTCAGGAAATGGAGGATGGTCATATTTCAGGCCTTCTGCCATAGACATCCCATTGGGATGGTATTCTTTAAATTCTTCCAGTTTTGCTTTAGGCATGGAAGACATATAGGCACCCATCATCTTGCTGATTAAAGAATCGCCATAGGCAAGCACGGTAGGATCCACTGGCCGGGCATAACTGTTATGGGTTCCCAGTACCTGGATTTCATTTATCTTCAGGTTTTTAGGGATGTTAGAGAATTCCATTTTCTGTTGCCCTTTTGCAACAGCAATAACGGTTAGGGAAATCAGGAAGGGACGAAGTAGGATTTGATATAAGTTCATGAGGATTGATTAATAAAAGTTGATGGATACACCTGCCTGGCCACGGAAAGAAAAATAAGAGACGTTCTCGACTCTTTTGGAGTTTCCATGGTAAAAGCGGTTGGGTTCATTGGTAATGTTATTGAGTTCCAGAAACATTCTGACTTTCTTGCTAAAGGCATAAGAAGAAGAAAAGTCTACCGTAAAATTTTTGTCAAACCATTGGTAATGCTCCGGACCGGCAGAGGTTCTGATGGTATTCAGATATTTTCCTTTGTAGTTTCCTGCAATTCTCGCCATGAATTTGTTGCTTTCGAAAAAGAGAATCAGGTTGTAATTGTGCTTCGCCTGTTTGGGTAAAGTGGTTTCTGTGACGCTTGTGGCCTGCCCGTTTGTGAAGTTAGGAATCTTCACTTCAGAATTGACATAGGTATAGTTCCCTTCGAACCCAAACTTGCCCAGAAAACCAGGGAGTTCAGTGAAGCGTTTACTGATGCCCATTTCAAAGCCGGCAAGCCAGCTGTTTTTCAGGTTACCAGGATTGGATTTGATGTAAGGCTGGTTGTTGAGCTGCACCAGACTTTGGTCGTCATAAATCACATTTTTCAGCTGTTTGTAAAAAGCTCCGGCAGATACCAGTCCGACATCACCGAAATAATGTTCAAACATGACATCAACGTTGTTCGAGAAGGTAGGTTTTAACTTGGTATTTCCTTCTGTGATGGTCCTGGCCACTTCATTGATGACGATTCCGGGATTTAGGTCGTCAAAGTCTGGTCTGGCAAAAGACCTGGTCAGCGCTGCCCTTAGTATCGTGTTTTTTGAAGGGGCGTATTTCAGGTGAAACATAGGAAGGAAAGCATGGTAACTATTTTTCTCTGTCAGGTCTACCGCTTCTGCACCTTTACTCGTGTTGACTACCTTTTTACCTGAAAAACTAACCTCGTTATATTCATTTCTGAAACCTCCGATGATCCGGACCTCATCAGATAATTTCAAATCACCCATTAGGTAGGCGGAATAGACGTTTTCTTTTCCGAGATAGGAAGTGCTGAGGTTGGCACTGGAATTAGGTCCCTGTACCTGAACCAGGCCTTTGCTTTGCCTGAAATCCTCGGTAAACAAATCGTCAATCTGTTGATTGCTGATTTGATTGATGATGACATCGTTATAAGGACTGCCAATTTCTGAGAGAAAGCCTCCGTTATAAGGGAATTTTTCCGTCGCCAGGCCGTTCATGTAAATCGGCTGAGCATTGGGAATTCCCAGGGCTGATGGGGGCATCCAGACTAAGGTTTTACTATTGGCTTCTTTTCTTTTGTTCACAAACTTAAGTCCTGATTTGAAAGAAAGCCGATCGGTTGTCTGATAGTTGAAATCTGCCTGTCCGCGGTAATCTCTCTCCTGATTGTTGTTTTGACTCATAATCACCTGATTAAGCTTCAGCTGATCAGGAGAGATGGCCGATTGCACATAGGGTAAGATCCCTGTGTATTTATTCCCGTCAGCGGATAAATTGCCATAGGTCATGGGCTGGATAAAATTAACGATTGGATATCCTCTGTCTTTCTTTGCGAGCTGATCAGGGGAATCAAATTTAAAGGAGGAACGGGCATTGTTCAATGACCAGTTTGCAGTTGTTTTTTTGCTGATTTTAGATTCCCCGCCTACTTGTAAGGAATACAGGTCTGTCAGGTAATCTGCATGCCTGGCCTGCAATTGTACATTCTTCAGGTTAAAGTTAAAATAGGTCTCCCGAACGGATTGCTGATCCAGGTATTGACTGTATAACCCTTTGAAATAGATTTTATGATTAGGATTGAACTCGTAATCAAGGCCAGTATTGAAACCTAATGTTCTTCTGTCGGCCACATAATCCCTCAGTTGTAGCTGATTAATGGCAAATGATTTTTCGGGTACAGGATCATTGAAATTATAAGTCATCTGGTAATTGTCAAGTGCCGAAGACCTGTTCCAGATCACCCCGGAGGCGATAAACCTCAGTTTATCGGTAATCTTGTCGCCATATACGACCGAAGTGTTATAGGTGGAGGATTGAGACTGGTCTACATATCCGCCGGCAAGATTTACAGACAGGGTCTTGCGGTAAGGGGATGTTTTAGTGATAAAATCTACATTACCACCAATGGCATCTCCATCCATATCGGGGGTAAGGGCTTTTGATAATTTTACATATTCGATCAGTTCAGATGGGAAAATGTCCATTTGTACGCCTCTGTTTGCATAGTCTCCGCTTGCACTGGGCATTCTGTTTCCATTTAAAGTAGCTGAACTCCATTGGATAGGGGTTCCACGGACGGAGACAAAACGGCCTTCGCCCATATCCCGCTCAATCGTCACCCCCTGCAGGCGTTGAACCGCTTCCGCTGCATTTCTATCTGGTAGTTTTCCAATGGCGTCCGCAGCTAAAACTTCGGAGATGGTTAGGGAAGATTTTTTGATGTTCAGTGCCCTCGCTTGTGATGGTTTGTAGGCACTGCTAATGGCGACCTCGTTCAATACATTTTTTTGACTCTCCTGCAGGATGATATTGCCCAGGTCCAGGATCTGCGATTTGCTAAGTGAGACTTCCAGTTCCTTCGTCAGGTATCCCATGTAAGAGATGAGCAGTACGCTTTTACCTTCGTTCAGGCCAGAAAACTGAAAGGCACCGTCGTAAGTAGAAGTCGTCCCATTGTTGTTTCCTTTAATTTTGATGGATGCTCCGGGTAAAGGACCCCGGGAATCCATAATCTTACCACTGAGTTGGGTTTGGCTAAACAACTCCAGCGTACTGAAAAGAAGGCATAAAAGTATGCCTGATTTGATTGCTCCAAATTTCATTTTGTTTGTTCTGTTAAAATTTTGAACAAATCTATCTGGAGTCTGTATTCGGGATGTTCGCTTGGGTTAAAACGAACAATTTAGTGGATTTTGTTTTTATAACTAATTGTATATCAGTTGTTTTGTTGATATTAAGAAATTGTAAAGGAAATAGGTGTTAAATGTTAACCAACGTTGATGTATCGGTGTTTTGGCTAATCTGATACTTGTAATCCGTCGGATTCAGTCCCATTTGTTTCTTGAAATACTTATAAAATGTGGTTCTGGATTTGAAGCCACATTGATAAAATACCTCCGATATCTGCTGTGAATGGTCCGCATTGATAATCCTGACAAACTCTTCCACTCTGTATTTATTAATCAGGTCGTAAAAGTTTGTCCCAAGGCTTTCGGTAATCGACTGGCTCAAATGATGTCTGGAAACCTGGAGTTGCCTGGCGACTTCTTCAAGAGTGACCTCTTCATTGAGATGGGGCTTGGAAACTTTAAGGGTCTGCAACAAATTTTCGGCGATCTCTTTTAGCGTGTTTTCCGAAAGACTGGAGGTTTTGTATTTTATCGTTTCCACCTTTTCTTCCTGTTTTTCCATCACCGTTGATTTTAATTTCATGATGATAATAATGGCAAACTGAACAAGGAATAAATAGGTATAAATCGTTCTCAAAAGATCTTTATTTAATCCTGCTTTATAAGAAATGTAATAACTGATAATGGAGATGCTCAGATAAACCGTTAATATCTTCAAGTACTTCAGCTCTGTACTTAATGGGTGTTTGGCCTTACTGATGTGGTAATAGGTAAGGAGGACATAGCTGAGCCAGTAATAGGGATAATAATGAAATATCTGCTGATAAATTTCCATCAACAGATTGGTCTGGCTTGCTCTGCTGAATACCATAGGGAGAATGATAATATTCCATAAAAACACGAGAAAAAAAGGAAACAAGTGTAAAAAGATCGTTCTTCCGGACACATTTTTTCCGAGGCAGTTCAAGCAAAATAAGAGTAATAAGGGCCCCTTTAGGAAACGGAAACTGCTGGGAATACTTTCTATATAGGAGGTTTCCCTGTTGAACAAATGGTAGATAAACAGTTCGAACAGGAAATCGGCGGTCACTACAATGAGGTATAGGTAGAGAAAATTGTACTTTCTGTCGTGATTTTTATTGTGGTATAACAGAAAAATGGAAATTAAAGCCTGAATAATGATGGTAATATAGATCCCTGTCATGGTTAACTATGGTTTCTTTGATGGTAAACAAAGGTAGGAATGGGAAAAGAAGACTGGGGAACAACAGGATTATGTTTTTGTTAATTCTGTTTTTTTACTAAATGAATGCAATTAATAGTAATTTCACATGATCCATCCGATTGTTTTATGTTCAAACGTGTTGTACTATCTTTTCTGTTCACAGTGGTTTTCTTCCTGAATGCCGACAAGGGGTTTTCCCAGATTGCAGAGCTCAGCAAACTGGAGTCAAGTCTTCCGCTAATCAAAGACAGCATCAGATATGTCAATACACTGAACCGTATTGCCATGCTTTCTCATATCCGATATCGGGATTCCTGTCTTTATTATGCACGGAAAGCAAAACAGATATCCCTCAGGTTAAATTACAGAAAGGGGATTGCTGATGCGAAGAATTGCGAGGCCATCTATTATGCCTCACTGAATAACTACCTGTCCGCGAAATATTTTAATGATGCACTGCAGATCTACAGATCGATTGATGATCAGGAAAATGTTTGTCAGGTGTTGATGAATATTGGTGTCTTAATCTCTATGAATAAAGACGACCGGAGACCGCTCGAATACCTGTACCAGGCTTTTGAAATGAGTAAATCACTGAAACGTGATTCCATCCGGTCGATTGTCATCAGTAACCTGCTCGATCTCGATAAAAGTATCACACCTGCACGTTTTAATTCTTTATCTGAAGAAGGAATGCTGATTGCTAAAAAATACAAAGACGAACGTATGGTGCTTTACTACGACGTCAGCATCGGACAACGGCTTTATCAGCAAGGAGAAAAGGAAAAGGGGACGGCGATTCTGTTGCGCTCATTACATAAAGCGGATAGCCTTGGATTGGAGAATGTGAAAGTTTGGATTTACGACCCGTTAAGCGATATGATGCTGGATCAGGGCAAACATGATCAGGGAATGGGCTATCTTAAGCGAGGCTTGGAGGAATCCGGGAAATTTGGTTATGCGGAGTTCTATCTCACTTTTGCTGAGAAATTGTACCAGCATTACAAACAAGATAACGAACCTGAGAAAGCTTATCATTATATATCTCTTTTACTATCAAAACAGAACAGCATTGCCGAGGCAGCAGATAAATCTGGTTATAATTACCTGAATTATGCCTTGCGTGAAAATGAAAATGAAGAACTGAAAGGTAAAGTCGGTTCAAGAAGAAATACAATAGCTTTATTGGGCAGTTTATTTGCAGTCAGCATGGCATTGTTATTTTTTGTATATCGCTCATTGATGAGCAAAAGACAGCACGTAAAGGTTCAGCAGAACCTCCATGAGGTCGCCCTGCAGCAAAATGCAATGTTGCAAAAAACAAATCACTTCAATACGATGCTGATTTCAGTGATTGCACATGATGTCAGGCAGCCTTTCAGTACAATTGTGATGTTGGCCAGTGTTTTTAATGATGATGTCGACCTGCTGTCTGAAGAGGAGAAGCTGGGAATCATGAAAGAGCTTGCAGAGACTTCTCAAAAGAGTCTTTCTTTTATGGACGGACTGTTGGAATGGATTAAATCCAAGAAAACGGGTTTTGAGTATCAGCCGGAAGAACTACAGATCAAAGACCTGATCACTGAGGCGAATACTTTCTTTAAGATTGCTCAGGAGAAGAAAAATATAAAGCTGACCGGGAATATAGCGGAGCAGACTACTGTTCTGGCACATAAACAGATGTTGCTTTTCATCCTGCGGAATATCCTGAATAATGCCACCAAATTTTCAGCAGTGGATGGATGGATTGCTATTGATGCGAGTACAGATAACGAAAATATGGTTATTGCCATTTCTGATCAGGGAGCAGGGATGAGTCAAAAACAGATCGATCAGCTGTTTAGTGCCGGGACAGGAGATCTGGAGCAAAATGAAAATAACGGTGCAGGACTTGCTTTAAGCATCTCCTATGAAATGGCTATGATTATGAATGCTGAGATCACTGTGACCAGTGAACCAGAGCAGGGTACGACTTTTTATATTTCATTGAAAAACAGCAGGTAAAAGAGAGCAGAATTATTTCTTCCTGCTTTCATGATCTGTAAAGAGAAAATAGAACATGGCTTTTACCGGTTGAGTCATGAGCCTGGTTCCGTTAACCCATGCAGAAAGGCTGCCTTTTTCTATGCCCGTATCTGCCACGATATCTTCAATCTGGATCTGGTGTTTTTCCATTCTTTCCTGTATCCATTTCGCGTCTACCACATCTACCAAAACTGGGGTATAAATCAATGGCTGCACAGCGATGACCGGTTTTCCCGGCAATACACTAAACAAATTTCTGGTCAGCTCAATCAGCTTGACTTCATCTGCATAATTTCCGGAAAGGTGTTTGTCTTGTTTGGTTCTGATCATTAATCCATTGGCATCCGAAGAAATCACCTGGAAAGAAATATTGGAATGTCGTAAATATAGCCTTGCCCCGGTTTCCAGCTTAGCTAAGTCCTTGGAGTCCACTCTTCCGGCAAGCTTCTCTATGTATTTAATCGTATTTGTCATGATCTTTTTTCTTAAGCAGATCGCTGCCTCTTCATTACAGAAAAGGGGAACAGGTTGAAAATACGAAACGTTTTTGTTGATTTTACCTTTTAGGTCAATAATGTTTTTAAGCAATTGATATCAAAAGGAGGTCGTTTTTCTGGTTATCAGGCTATTAACTGCTATTTTTCGCAATTCGTTTCATTATGTTGCATAATGTTGCATTTTGTTTAGGTTTTTATTGCATATATTTGCATTTGATAAACCTGATCTTTATGGATCAGATCCAAAATATTTCAATGAAACAACATTCTTCAAAAGTGATACGTACAGCGGTGGCTGCTATGTTTTTTATGACCGGCTTATGCTTTTCAAGCTGGGCATCGCGTATTGCGACGATACAGCAAAAGCTTTCGCTATCGGATGCAGAATTGGGTGGTGTATTGTTTGCTTTGCCTGTGGGCCTGATGTTGTCATTGCCCTTGTCGGGTTGGGCAGTAACCAAGATTGGAAGTCGCCGGCTTCTTGCTGCTGCTTTAATTACTTATGGTCTTATGTTGATTACCCTTGGGGCAGCTATTGAAGTTTACCAGCTCGTGATTTGCCTGGTTCTTTTTGGGTTGGCGAGCAATGCGACCAATATCTCCGTGAACACACAGGCAGTCGCTACGGAAGCTTTATATAAGAAACCTATTATGGCCTCTTTTCACGGATTATGGAGTATGGCCGGCTTTATCGGAGCGGGGATCGGAACTTTAATGATCGGTCAGAACATCAACCCGATGCCACATTTTATGATTATTGCTGCCATTACGATCCTTTCGGTTATATTTTGCTGGTCTTATCTTCACAATGACAAGAACCCGGTAAAGACAGGTTCTGCTTTTGCCATCCCGGATAAATCTCTGCTTACATTGGGATTAATCGCCTTCTGTTCCATGGTTTGCGAGGGGGCAATGTTTGATTGGAGCGTCATTTATTTTAAGAAGATTGTGCTTGCAGAAAAGGCCTGGATGGCTGCCGGATACACTGCATTTATGTGTACTATGGCGATGGGGCGTTTTGTAGCAGATCGCTTTGCGGCCCGTTTTGGATTGAAAAGGACCTTACAGGTCAGCGGGATATTGACCACGATCGGCTTGCTGATTGCTGTGATCTTTCCAACACTGGCGACTGCAATTATCGGATTTATGCTCGTTGGTGCGGGTGTTTCTTCCGTGGTACCGATGGTGTATAGTGCCGCAGGGAAATCAACAACGATGTCGCCGGGAGCAGCAATTGCCGCAGTTTCCACCATTAGTTTTGTCGGCTTCCTGATTGGCCCCCCTGTGATTGGTTTCCTTGCAGGAGCGTTTACTTTAAAAGTCTCTTTTATGTTTATTGCATTGATGGGTGCCAGCGTTGTGGTCTTGTCTACCAGGGCAAAACTCTAATAGTTTACATAACGCTCTTCAAATTTACCATCTGCATATAAATCAATCAGACCATAGCCGGGAGCAGTTTCTCTTTTGTTGCCTTTCCACCAGGCGCCACTTACCGCACCATTGCAAATGTAAGTGACCTCGTTATACGTTACCTTATCTCTGAGATGGATGTGTCCGCTCAGGCATAATTTAACGTTTGGATGCTGATGAAACAACTTGATGATTTTTGCGGTATCGGTATGCATATCTCCGCCCAGCATTTCCCATTTATTGACCACATCGTCTTCTATCATTAAGGTCGCTGTCAGGATCGGAATGTGCGATAGGACGAGTACCGGGGTATTTGCTTTGGTTTGTTGCAGCTCATTTTCAAGCCAATGAAACTGTTCTTCTCCAAGCTTGCCAATGTACCAGGTCTGATCGATATCCAAGTGAACACTGTCGAGCACAATAAATTTCCAGCCGCTTTTCATGAAGCTGTAATAGGGCTTGGAAAGCTGTAGCTGGTCCATCGCGTATTTCTTCCCATAAATGGTCTGCCCTTTATTGTTTTCATCCCACCAGATGTCATGGTTTCCAAGGCAGTATTGAACCGGTATGCTACATTCCTCTTTCCATAAGCGATGGGTTAATTTCCATTGCTCATCGATGGCATTGATCTGTTCTTTATTCATATCGAAAACGATATCTCCGCCATTCAGGATGAGTGCTACTTTTGGGGATTGCTGCTGAACATGCTGCAGACATTTCGCATATTTTGCAGGGGCATCAAAATCATTTTTTAAATGTACATCAGTAAGGTGTGCAATTCTTAAAACGGGAGTATCTGCTGCGGGGTTTTTACTAAATCCTGTAAAAGGGGATAGGAGAATACCGCCAATGCCTATATTTTTGAGTGCTGATCTTCTGTTCATGAACCGCAAAAATAAGGCAGTTCTTTTCCCCTTTTAGCAAATCGTGTATTATGAATATATTAAGATTTTTCTGTTGAATAGGGCAGGAGCCCCTGATCAGGGCTCTTGCAAAAAGATTAAAAATCAGTTTAAAGGCCTGGCTCTGCCGGCTGAAGCACTTTGTTGCAGGGAACATTGTAGGCTACACCACCATTGAATGAGCCGGGATGCGAGGTTAAGTACGAATTTCTTAAAGCAGCGGTGGCGAAATAAATGGTGTTTCCGGCGTTATAGGCTACATAAGCAGTCATTGTACAAGCGAGCGTAGTAGCCGGTTTAACAAGAGCCATTCCCGGTATTGCGGTTGCGGCAAAGCCAAGGCCAAGCATACCAATGATCATTAGTTGTTTCATAATTTTAGGATGATTAAGTTAGTTTTGTTAATTTACTGTAATGTCAGTTAAATTTGTTTTAAAATTTCGTAAGCGGTATGTTTTTGTTTTTTAACGGTCTATTAAATGCTTTCGTTGTTATTTTTTATGTTTTTATAGCGTTATAAGTTTGCTGGTAAATGCCGCTTCCGTTAGCTTTGCACTTCTTAAATTGGATTGTTTGAATTGTGTAATTTTATAAAACCCTTAAAAAGCTGTTATGAGGTGTTTTAAGTGATAATCGTGCTTTGGTCTTAGTTGCTGAATTGCGTTTTCATTGATTTTCGTAAGTATATGTTTGAATATCATAATTTGGGCTCCCGGAGAATTGTTAATTTTGTGGCGTCTATGATTACGATTACATCTAAAACAAAAGAAATAAAAGAAAGCCATCAGGGCATTGCTACGCTTTTGGCTTTCGCATTGCTTCCTTTATCCGGTTTTGCTACCGATATTTATATTCCATCTTTACCTACGATGGCAGGGGAGATGCAGGTGAGCAGTATCCAGGTTCAGCTTACCCTGAGTATCTTTCTAATCAGCTATGGAATTTCCCAGTTATTTATAGGAAGTGTGTTGGACAGCTTTGGGCGGTATAAAGTGTGTCTGGTTTCTCTGCTGATCTTTGCCGCTGCCAGTATGGTGATTGCAGTAACGCATAATATCTACCTTATATATGTCATGCGTGTCATCCATGGCCTTACCGTAGGTGCCATTGTGGTGGCTAAGCGTGCTTATTTTGTCGATTTGTTTAGTGGTGATAAGCTGAAACATTATTTAAGTTTATTTTCGATCATATGGTCAACAGGGCCCATTGTGGCTCCTTTTGTTGGCGGATATCTGCAAACGGTTTTTGGCTGGGAGTCTAATTTTTACTTTTTAGCAGGATTTGCATTGGTATTTGCCATTTTGGAATTGATCTACAGCGGGGAGACATTGGTTCATTTTACCGAATTCCGCTTCCGTAAGATTGTCGATATCTATGTCAATATGATCAAAACGGCTAGTTTTACGCTTGGTATTGTAATGCTGGGCTTAGCCTATTGTATGGTAATGGTGTATAACATGACCGGACCCTTTATCATTGAGCATCATTTAGAACTTTCGCCCGTTATTGCCGGATATAGCTCTCTCGTTCTTGGATTTGCATGGATGGTAGGAGGCTTTATTGGAAAGGCAACCATTAATAAGCCCTTTTTCAGAAGGCTGGTTGTAAACGTGGCCATGCAACTCGTGTTTGTAGGTTTAATGATCTTCAGTCTGCAATTTATTACCAATTTATATTCCCTGATCTTCTTTGCTTTTATTATTCATATTGGTGCAGGATATACCTTCAATAACTACTTTACTTTCTGTTTGGGTAAATTCCCTAAAAATGCAGGTATTGCAGGGGGACTTACCGGAGGAATCACCTATGTAATTGTTTCTTTTTTAAGCTATGGAATTGTGAATTTCGTTCCTGCTAAAGATGAAAGAAACCTGAGCTATAGCTATCTGATTCTCATCTTACTGTCGATCATCGTGATGTTTTTGATCTTTAAAATGAATAAAAAAGATAATGCCGCGCAGGTAGAAACTGCTGCATAAAAAGCAACTAGTCCAGGAAAAGCCTATCTTAGTATAGACTATCTCCAGCTATGGCTTCAAGTAATATCCATAAAATCAGGAATTTGTTTCATCCGGTTCAGCCGACGGCGGCCATTGGGGCCGGGCCTGTGACCTACCGGGAGTTTTTGCCGGATATTGGACTTCAGGATTTTATTTACTGTTACTGGCAACTGAAGTCAGAGTTGATTTTAGCTGATCCTTACCCTTACCGGGTGGTGGCGGATGGTTGCATTGATATCTTCTTTGAACTGGATAATCCTGGAGCAA
>Ga0307414_10001514_pt1 | contig 12074 bp, 9 predicted proteins | sample DK1Ometagenome_FD_203804 | JGI IMG/M metagenome (GOLD analysis project Ga0307414, IMG submission 203804) | Maize rhizosphere microbial communities from greenhouse at UC Davis, California, United States - DK15-O-3 | ecosystem: Host-associated > Plants > Roots > Rhizosphere > Soil | place: USA...
CCCTTGAACAGGCTGCGCACCACCACGAAGAACACCGGCACGAAGATCACCGCCAGCGCCGTACCCGTCACCATGCCGCCCAGCACACCCGTGCCGATGGCGCGCTGGCTGGCCGAGCCGGCGCCCGAGGCGATCACCAGCGGCACCACGCCCAGGCCGAAGGCCAGCGAGGTCATGATGATCGGCCGGAACCGCAGGTGGGCCGCGGCCAGCGCCGATTCGACGATGCCCTTGCCCTGCGCCTGCAGGTCCTTCGCAAACTCGATGATCAGAATCGCGTTTTTCGCGGAGAGGCCGATGATGGTGATCAGCCCCACCTGGAAGTACACGTCGTTGGAGTAGGCGCGCAGCATCGTCGCCAGCAGCACGCCCAGCACGCCGAGCGGCACCACCAGAATCACCGACAGCGGGATCGACCAGCTTTCGTACAGCGCGGCCAGGCACAAGAACACCGCCAAAATCGCGAAGCCGTACAGCACGATGGCCTGCGAGCCCGCCAGCTTTTCTTCGCGCGACTGGCCGGTCCATTCAAAGCCGAAGCCTTGCGGCAGCTGGGCGGCGAGCTTTTCCATCTCGGCCATGGCCGCGCCCGTGCTGAAGCCCGCGGCGGCGTCGCCGCTGATGCGGATGGCCGGATAGCCGTTGTAGCGCACCGTCTGCGTCGCGCCCTTCACCCACTTGGTGGTGGCAAAGGCCGACAGCGGCACCGGCTGGCCCTGCGTGTTGCTGGCGTTCAGGCGCAGCAGGTCGTCGGGCTGCATGCGGGCCGGCGCATCGGCTTGCACCACCACGCGCTGCAGGCGGCCGCGGTTCGGAAAGTCGTTGATGTAGCTCGAACCCAGGCCGGTCGACAGCGTCGCGTTGATCGCGTCGAAGGTCACGCCCAATGCGTTCGCCTTGTCGCGGTCGATGTCGATCTGCAGCTGCGGCGCGTCTTCCAGGCCGTCGGGGCGCACCTGCGACAGGATCTTGCTCTGCCCCGCCATGCCCAGCAGCTGGTTGCGCGCATTGATGAGCGCCTCGTGGCCCGCGCCCGAGCGGTCCTGCAGCCGGAAGCTGAAGCCGCTGGCATTGCCCAGTTCAGGAATGGGCGGCGGGCTCAGCGGGTAGATGAAGGCGTCGCGGATGCCCGAGAGCGCACCGAAGGCGCGGCCCGCCAGCGCCTGGGCCGACTGCGCCGGGTCCTTGCGCTCGTCCCAGTCCTTCAGCGTCACGAAGGCGAGGCCCGCGTTCTGGCCCTGGCCCGAGAAGCTGAAGCCCATCACGCCCACCATGCTCTGCACTTCGGGCTGCTTCAGGATGAAGTTTTCAACCTGCTGCATGACCGCCAGCGAGCGCTCTTGCGTAGCGCCCGGGGGCAGCTGCACGTTCACGATGATGTTGCCCTGGTCTTCCGCCGGGAGAAAGGAGCTTGGCAGCCGCATGTAGGTGAACACCACCGCGCCAATGATTGCCACGTAGATGATCAGATAGCGTGCGGCACGGCGCAGGATGCGTGCAACCAGACTTTCATAGCCCTTGGCCGTGCGCGTGAAACCCCGGTTGAACCAGCCGAAGAAGCCGGTCTTCTCGTGGTGGTGGCCGGCTTCCACCGGCTTGAGCAGCGTGGCGCACAGGGCAGGCGTGAGCGACAGCGCCATGAAAGCCGAGAAGGCGATCGAGGTCACCATCACCGCCGAGAACTGGCGGTAGATGTTGCCGGTCGAGCCCGCGAAGAACGCCAGCGGCACAAACACCGAGATCAGCACCACGGTCACGCCGATGATGGCGCCCGAGATCTGCTTCATGGCCTTGCGCGTGGCTTCCAGAGGCGAGAGCCCCTCTTCGCTCATGATGCGCTCGACGTTCTCGACCACCACAATGGCGTCGTCCACCACGATACCGATCACCAGCACCATGCCGAACATGGTCAGCACGTTGATCGAGAAGCCCAGCGCGAGTAGCGAGGCGAACGTGCCCAGGAGCGCAATGGGCACCACGATGGTCGGAATGATCGTGTAGCGCCAGTTCTGCAAGAACAGGAACATCACCACGAACACCAGCGCGACCGCTTCGAGCAGCGTCTTGACCACTTCGGTGATGGAAATCTGCACGAAGCGCGAGCTGTCGTACGGAATGGTCCACTTCACGCCCTGCGGAAAGAAGCGCTCGAGCTCGGTCATCTTGGCGCGGATGGCCTTGGCCGATTGAAGCGCGTTGCCGTTGGGCGTGGGCTGCACGCCAATGCCCACCGCGGGCACGCCGTTCAGGCGCGCCGAGGTGGCATACGACTGCCCGCCAAGCTCGACCCGCGCCACGTCTTTCAGCCGCACGGCCGAGCCGTCGGTGTTGGCCCGCAGAATGATGTTCTTGAACTGCTCCACGTTGGCGAGCTGGCCGTTCACCACCACCGTGGCCGCAATGGCCTGGCCGGGAATGTTGGGCAGGTCGCCGATGGAGCCCGAAGACACCTGGGCGTTCTGCGCGCGAATGGCGTTGTTCACGTCCGTGGCCGACAGGTTGAAGCCCTGCAGCTTGGCCGGATCGACCCAGACGCGCATCGCGTTCTCGGTGCCGAACAGCTGGGCCTGGCCCACACCCACCACGCGCTGCAGCTCCGGCACGATGTTGCGCGCGGCATAGTCGCCCAGCGCCACCGGGGTGAAGTCCGGGTTGTCCGAAGACAGCATCGCGAACAGCAGGAAGTTGTTGCGCGCCTTGTCCACGCGCACGCCTTGCTGCGTCACCGCGGCCGGCAGGCGCGGCGTGGCGCGGGAGAGCCGGTTCTGCACGTCCACCTGCGCCAGGTCGGGGTTGGTGCCGGCCTGGAAGCTGATGGTGATGGTGCCCGTGCCGTCGGCCTGGGCCACCGATTCCATATAGATGAGGCCCGGCGAGCCGTTCATCTCGCGCTCGACGACGGACAGCACGCTGTCCTCCAGCGTCTGGGCCGAGGCGCCGGGGTAGGCGACGTTGATCACGATGGCCGGCGGTGCCACCGGCGGGTACTGCGAGATCGGCAGCTGGGTAATGGCGACGCCGCCCATCACCAGGATGAACAGCGCGATCACCCAGGCGAAGATCGGTCGGTCGATAAAGAATTTGGCCATGCGGGCGCGCTCCTGATTACTTCTTCTCGGCCGCGGCAGACGCCGGACCGCTGGCTGCCGCGGCCGGGGCGGAGGCTGCCTGCGCTGCTGGTTGCGCCGCGCCATTCGGCATTGGCTTCTTCCACGGCACTGCCTTCACGGGCGTGCCGGGCGGCATCATCTGCAGCTTCTGGAAGCCGTCGACCATCACCTGCTCGCCCGCCTTCAGGCCGTCGAGCACCACCCACTGGTTGTCCTTGGCGGCGCTGATCTTCACGGTGCGCTGGCTGATCTTGCCGTCGGCACCCACCACCGACAGCGTGTCGCCTTGCTGGGTGCGCGTGACGGCCTGCTGGGGAACGGTGATCGCGTTGCTGGCCTGCGCCTGCTCCAGCCGCACGCGCACATACAGGCCGGGCAGCAGCTCGCCCTTGGGGTTGGGCACCTCGGCGCGCAGCGTGACCTGGCCGGAGGACTGATCCACCGTCAGGTCGGAGAACAGCAGCTTGCCGGGCTGCGCGTACTCGGTGCCGTCTTCCAGCACCACCGTGACGCTGGCGGCCTCTTCGCCATTGGCTCGCTTGTACTGGCCCGCGGCCAGTGCGCGGCGCAGCTTCAGCACGTCGGACGCCGACTGCGTGAAGTTCACGTACATCGGGTTGATCTGCTGCACCACGGCCAGCTCGGTGGCGTCGCCCTGGCCCACCAGCGCGCCTTCGGTCACCAGCGCACGGCCGATGCGGCCCGAAATGGGCGAGGTCACGTTGGCGTAGCCGAGGTTGATCTTGGCGGTTTGCACCGCGGCGCGGCCCGCGGCCACGTCGGCCTCGGCCGTCTTTTGCGAGGCCACGGCCGTCGCGTATTCCTGCTTGCTCACGGCATTGGCCTCGACCAGCGGCTTGTAGCGGTCGGCCAGTGCCTTGGCCTGGACGGCGTTGGCTTCGGCTCGGGCCAGCGTGGCCTGCGCGTTTTGCGCGGCCGCCACCAGCGGCGCCGGGTCGATGCGGAACAGCAGCTGGCCGGCCTTCACGTCGCTGCCTTCGCGGAACTCGCGCTTCAGCAGGATGCCCGAGGCTCGGGCGCGAACCTGGGCCACGCGGGAGGCTTCCAGGCGGCCCGGCAGTTCCGTCACCAGGCCCACGTCAGTTGGCGTGGCAACCACCACGCCCACTTCAGGAGCGGGCCGGGCGCCGCCGCCGCCACCACCCGCGCCGCCAGGACCGGCGGGCGCATCGCCCTTGGAACAGGCCGCGAGCGCCAACACCACGGCAGCGGCCACGATCGCGAGGCGCGGCGAGAACGAAGATTGACGCGAAACATGCAGGAGAGGCATGCGAATCCTTTGAAGCAAAGACGGGAGACGGCGTGTTCGCGAAGCGAACAGAAAGGCAGCAAAAGCAGCCGGGCCATCGGGGAAGCCCGCTAGTTTACATACATTCATGGATGTATAGTGACAACCCCAATGGCCCTACGATACCGAAAGGGCTTGGCTTTACAAAACGGGAGACAAACAGGGTGGTACGTCGTACGAAGGAAGAGGCACTGGCCACGCGGCATCGCTTGCTCGATGCTGCGGAGCTGCTGTTTCAGGCGCAAGGCGTCTCGCAGACCTCGCTGCAGCAGATTGCGCAGCAGGCCGGGGCCACGCGCGGCGCCATCTATTGGCACTTCAAGGACAAGGCCGACCTGTTCAACGCCATGATGGAGCGCGTCATCCTGCCGCTGGAGGCCGGCCCCAGGGCCGCCGCGGCCGCGGGCATCAACGACGACCCGCTGGGCGAGATCGAAGAGGGCATGGTGCACGCCCTGACCCTCATGACCACCGACCCCCAGGTGCGCCGAGTATTCGACGTGGCCACCCACAAGGTCGAATACACGCACGACATGGCCTCGGTGCAGCAACGCCACCTGGACGCGCGCAACGCCTGCGTGGCCGATTTTGAAAAAGCCCTGCGCACGGCCGCGCGCCGCGACCACATCAAGCTGCCGGTGCCCGGCCACGTAGCGGCGCAGGGCCTGCACGCGCTGATCAGCGGGCTGATCCAGAACTGGCTGCTCGACCCCCAGGCCTTCGATCTGGTGCCCACCGGCCGGCGCACCTTCCGCGTCTACTTGGCCGGCCTGGGCTTTGCAGCATCATCCTCATCATCACGGAACTCGAAAGCCGGCATCGGGAACGAAGCTGATGAAGAAGTCGCCGTTTGATGGGCGATAATGCGTGGCTCCGGTTCTGCCGGAGCCCAGATTCCTCGCTGTATTTCAACGGATAGAATTCGGCCCTCCGAAGGCTGAGATCCAGGTTCGATTCCTGGCGGCGGGACCAAATGCAAAAGCCGGACACTTTCAAAGGTGTCCGGCTTTTTTGTTTTCTCGTCTGGGGAATGCTTTTCCACAAGCTAGAGAGCCTGATCGTCCTCCAAGCCCAAGCGGCGCCCATGCGGCTCCTATCTGGCAGAGGTCGGTCCGGCACCCGAAAACCTCATCAATCGCGACTTCCAAGCAGCGGCCCCGAATGAGAAATGCTCACCGACATCACCGAATTCCAGATCCCAGCGGGCAAGGTGTACCTCTCGCCGATCATCGACTGCTTCGATGGCCTGGTCATCAGTTGGTCGATCGGAGCGCATCCAGATGCTGCGTTGGTCAACACGATACTGGATGCAGCTATCGAGACAGTAGCCGGCGGCGACGCCCGCCCCATCGTTCACTCAGATCGCGGCGGCCACTATCGCTGGCCAGGGCTGGCTGTCGCGTATCGGAGAAGCGAAGCTCATCCGCTCGATGTCCCGCAAGGGGTGCTCGCCTGACAATGCGGCGTGCGAAGGCTTCTTCGGCCGGCTGAAAACGGAATTGTTCCACCCTCGGGACTGGAGGGCCATCCATTGAGCAGTTCATCGACGGAGTTGATTTCTACATTCCTACATCCGTTGGTACAACGAGAAGCGGATCAACATATCCCTTGGCTCTCGCACTCCCGTCAAATACCGACACAGTCTCGGAATTGCGACATAAAACCAGTCCAAGTTTTTACGCAGCCCTAGATTCAGAGCTTGGCCGCATTCAACACCGACCCTTGCGCCATGGCTTAGCAGCTCTATCGCCATTGAGCCAATGTTATCGGGCGCCGCAAACCTCATCTACGAAGACGATTTGATATGACTTGCGAATTCGAGCAGCGACTTCCGCTGTTGGGTGTTTAGCTGACCGAACCACAGGATGAGCTTGGCGAGCTCGTCATCCGCTGCGTAAAAGTAGGGGGCCGGGACGCAAAGCTCGTCTGCCAGCCGATGCGCGAAAGAAATGCTTGGCTCGTGGATTCCGCTTTCGTAGCGAGAAATGCGTGCGCTGGCAGTACCTTCATCCAATCCCGCCTTAACGCCAAGTTTGTCTTGTGGCAAACCTGCCGCCAACCTCGCAAGTCTTAAGCGAGCACCGAAGACTGAGCGAGGAGATGGCGTGAGAGGCACTCTACGATAGTCGTAAGGTTGACTTTCTTCGTCTCTACGTTTTTCGTAGAATTGAGGCTTGCGAATTCCGCTTCAAGGCAAGTCTCTACATGCCCACTCGAGCAATTGCATCCCCGCTACCTACCGCCCGGTCTTTGCGACTGCCGTCTTCGGTAACGCGTGCCCGGCCTCGGCAACCCGCGCCTGTCGTGCGCAGCCTGTCCACGGCGCGCATCGGCGCGCAGGTGAGAGCGCTTCGCATGGCGGCCGATGTGTCGGGCGGCGCGCTGGCGCAGGCCTCGGGGATATCTGCCTCGATGCTCTCGCGCATCGAGCGCGGTCTGGTCTCGCCTTCGGTAGAGACGTTGGAGCGTCTCGCGAGTGGTCTTGGCGTGCCGACGTCACGGTTCTTCGGGGACCAGGCGCGGCGTACGGACTTCTGCCATGTGCGTGCAGGGCAGGGCGTTGTCGTCGATCGCATCGGCGCTGTTTCAGACTACCGCTACGAACTGTTGGGCCACCTGCTGTCGGGCAACCTGTTCGTCGAGCCCTACCTGGTCGCGTTGCTGCCCGGCGCCGATCCGTATGTGACGTTCCAGCATCCGGGCCTCAAGTTCCTGTACTTCCTGTCCGGGGAGGTCAGCTACCGCTATGGCGCCAGGTCCGTTGCGGTGGGGGCAGGGGACTCGCTGCTGTTCGAAGCGACCGCGCTGCATGGGATCGAGGCGATTCAGAGTGGGCCGGTGTCTTACCTGTCGGTGGTGTTCACGCTCCGTGAGTGAGAGGGGAGAGCGGCGCCAATTTTCTCGGGAGAGATGCCTGGCGAGTTCTCGTACACTGGTGCGCTGCCATAACCTGTGCGTCCGCGTGTGGCGGTCCGATTGTGCTCGGGTTAGACCGAAGCTTGGTCGATTGATTGCTCGCACACGCGCCACGCGTTGCATTGCTCTTCTGCATCCCCCCCTTTCGATGTTCGGCATACCGAACATCGAGGCAGTTGCGCGGGTTGCAAAGTCTCCGAAGTGCGACATAAAACCAGGCTAATTTTCATCCGCATCTCCCTCGATCAAAGACCGCCGGAGTTCAACACGCCAGAGCCAATGGCATCAATGCGCAAGAGCGTCAGATCTGCTACGCCCCATTGACACTCGCACAGCCGAGAAGCAACAGACACTGCTCGCGGTCGCCTACGAAGGCGAGTACTGGAAACCGACGTGCGTGAACTGCGGCGTAAAGATGGTGGAGAGAAAGCCCAAAGAGGGTGGCACCCCGTTCTGGGGTTGTGTGAACTTCGGAAAGACACGGTGTCGTTTCAGGCTCTACACGCCGGCTGATCGGTAGCTTGACCGCAAGTTGCTTCGACTCACGCCGCGCGTACCCGCGGCTCGAACGCGCCAGAGCGCGCCCCACGCCACCGAAAGCACGCCTCGCGAACTTCATCGGCCAGCGCTGACAGGGCTTCGGAAGCGGTGCTGCTTTCCCCATGCTGGATCACAAACCGCGCAGGCGGCAGCGCCGGCAAAAAACTCCCCGGCGGAATGGAGCGCAGGCCGGGCGGCATACCCGAAGGCGTAAGCACGGTGATGGCCAGCCCGGCGGCCGCAGCCGAGACCAACGCCCCAGAACTCTGCGCAGTCAGCACGATCTGCCAGTCCGCCGCGTCATGGCCGGCCAGTGAAGCGAGCGCGGCTTCGCGGAACGGGCAGGGCTCCGAAAGAAAGGCCAGCGGCGCGGGCGCGTCGGGGTCGAGCAGCGCGCGCTCGGAAAATGTCCATACCAGCGGTTCCATCCAGAGCGTTTCGGTGTCGCTTCCGGCATCGCAGACCGTTCCGACCATGAGGTCGAGCGAGCGCTGCCGCACCTGTTTGGCCAGCACGGTGCTGATGCCGCCGGTGATCTCCACGTGCACGTCGGGCCGGCGCTGGCGAAAGCCCGCGAGCGCGGCAAAGAGCCATTCGCTTGGAAACCCCTCCGAGCATCCGAGGCGCAGGGTCGTCGGCGCATGGCGGGGCGCGGCGAGCCGGGAGACTGCCTGCTGCTGCAGGTTGAGGATGCTCCTCGCATAGCTCAGCAGCACGCTGCCCTGGGCGGTGAGTTGCAGCGAGCGGGTGGTGCGCTCGAAGACCCGGCAGCCCAGTTGTTCTTCGAGCCGTTTGATCTGTGCGCTGACGGCCGATTGCGTCAGGTGCATGGCTTCGGCCGCGCGGGTCACGCTGCCGTGGTCGGCGACGGAGACAAAGGCGCGCAGTTGCTGGGAATCGAGCATGGTTTCGTTCAGTGCGGTTTGTTCTGAATTGCCGCAAATTATGTTGCTTGTGCGGGTGCTGGTTGATGCCTAGCCTCGGCTGACCTGAACCACTCACGCTCTGCAAGCCATGAAAGAACTCCTCTACATCGAGACATCGCCAAGGCAAACGCGTTCCGCCAGCATCGAAGTGGCCGGCGCATTCATCAACGAGGTGAAGCGCGTGCACCCGGCGTGCCGCGTCACTACCCTCAACCCCTGGACGATGGCGCTTCCGGAGCTGTCGCAGGACATGTTCGACGCCAAGTACGCCGGCATCAACGGCGTGCCACTCACCGCTGCGCAGCAAGCGGCGTGGGACGAGGTACGGCGCATCGCCGCGCCTTTTCATGCGGCAGACCACATCGTGCTGGCGATGCCGCTTTGGAACTTTGGTATTCCCTACAAGCTGAAGCACCTGATCGACCTGGTGTCGCACAAGGACGTGCTGTTCCGCTTCGACGCCTCGGGCCTGTCGGGAATGCTCCAGACCCGCATGGCGACGGTGGTGTGCGCGCGAGGGTTGGACTATCCGCTAGGAAAGGATGGCTCCGCGCACGCGCTCGACTTTCAGCTGCCCTACGTCGAGACGTGGTTGCGCTTCATCGGCGTGCGCGAGGTGCGCTCGGTCGTGGTCGAAAAAACGTTGATGGGGCCCGAGGTCGACGCCGTCGCGCGGGCCGATGCAAAACGCCGCGCAGTGGAGCTGGCCGAGGGGCTGTGAGGGGCAAAAAGCGGGCGGTTGCGAGGGCGCGCGGAGCCTGACACCATGGCCGCATGACCACAACCACTTATCAACTCCACTACTGGCCCACGATCCAGGGCCGCGGGGAATTCGTGCGGCTCGCGCTAGAGGCGGCCGGTGCGGACTATGTCGACGTGGCGCGGCTGCCTGAATCGAAGGGCGGCGGCGAGTCCGCATTGGGCGACAGGCTCGACGACCCCGAGATCGTGCGGCCGTCCTTCGCGCCGCCGTTCCTGATCGATGGCGACATCGTCGTCGGGCAGACCGCGGCCATCCTTCTGTACCTCGGGCCCCGTCTCGGCCTTGCGGGCGTCGGCGAATCCGACGGCCTCTGGACGCACCAGCTGCAGCTCACCATTGCCGACGTGGTGGCAGAGGCGCACGACACGCACCACCCCATCTCCACCGGCGCCTACTACGAAGACCAGCGCGACGCGGCCGTGCAGCGCGCGCGGGCCTTTCGCGAAGAGCGGATTCCCAAGTTTTTGAACTGGTTCGAGCGGGTGCTGCAGCGCAATCCGGCGGGGTCGTCGCACCTCGTGGGCGATGTGCTCACCTATGCCGACCTGTCGCTCTTCCAGCTGGTGGAAGGCTTGCGCTATGCGTTCCCCAAGGCCGCGGGCAGGGCGCTCGCTGACACGCCTTTGGTCGAGAAGCTGCACGACAACGTCAGGCGCCGCCAGCGCGTGCACGACTACCTGCAAAGCCCGCGCCGCATCGCGTTCAATGAAGACGGGATCTTCAGGCGCTATGCGGAGCTGGACAGCTGAGCTTATTGCTCGTCGTCAGCTGAGCCGGCATCGTTGCGGATGCGCAGCGCCGTTTCGTACAGCGCATTGCGGGGCGCGCCGCTGATCTCGGCGGCGAGCCGCACGGCCGTCTTCACGGGCAACTCGGCCAGCAGCAGGCGCAGCACGCGTTCGCCTTCGGCGCCATCGTCGGTGGAGGCGGCCACCGGGTGCAGCACGAGCGCGAATTCGCCGCGCGTGCGGTCTCGGCCAGCGGCAAACCAAGCTGGCAACTCTGCAGTGGAAACGGTCGCAATCTCCTCGAACTGCTTGGTGAGCTCGCGGCCGACAGTGATGCGGCGCTCGCCCAGCACGGCCAGCGCGCGCGCCACGGCCTCAATGCGGTGCGGCGCCTCCAGCAGCACGACCGCGCGCCGCTCCTGCGCAAGCGCCTGCACAGCCGCGTCGCGCTCGCCGGCCTTGGTCGGCAGGAATCCCGCGAACACGAAGGCGCTGCTCTCGTCGCCGGCTGCCACGAGCCCCGCCGCGCCGATCAGCGTGGTGACGCTGCTCGCGCCAGGCAGCGGCAGCACGCGCTGGCCGGCCGCACGCACGGCCGCTACCAGCCGCGCGCCAGGGTCGCTCACCCCGGGCGTGCCGGCGTCGCTCACGTAGGCAATGCGCTCACCCTGGGCGAGCCGCGCAACCACGGTTTGCGCCGCCTCGGCCTCGTTGTGCTGGTGCACGGCCAGCAGCTGGCCGCCGGGCCGGTCGATGCCATACGCGCGCAGCAGGCTTTGCGTGTGGCGCGTGTCTTCGCAGGCGATGGCGTCCACGATCTGCAGCACGTGCAGCGCACGCAGCGTGATGTCGGCCAGGTTGCCGATGGGCGTGGCCACCACGTACAGCGTGCCCTGCGGATAATGCTGTGCACCCGAGGCGTCGCGCGCGGCCGCAAGGACGGCGCCGAAAGAAGCGGGTGCTAGTGAAGCCAATGGGTTTCTCCGAAGAAACAAAAAAAGAAAGCCGGCAGGGAGCAAGCATGAAGACAATCACAACGACGACCAAGCGTCGCGGCGATGCGGCGGAAGACGCCGCGCTCGACCATCTGCACGATGCCGGCCTGGTGCTGGTTGCGCGCAATTATCGAACGCCCGGCCGCGGCGGCGGCGAGATCGACCTGATCATGCGCGATCCGCAGGACGCCACGCTGGTGTTCGTCGAGGTGCGGCAGCGCAGCACCGGTGCGCACGGCGGGGCCGGCGGCAGCATCACGGGGGTCAAGCAGCGGCGCATCGTCTTTGCGGCGCGCCACTATCTGAACAACCTGCGCACGCTGCCGCCGTGCCGCTTCGACGTGGTGCTGGTCGAGGAGCGCATCACCTGGTTGAAGGCCGCGTTCGATGCGGGCGGGAACTGAGCGCCCGGCATAAGCTCCACACCACACACGTCTTGTTTCATCGCCCCCCGGTATCATCCCGCCCCATGCTCGAGCAACGGATTCAGCAACACTTCATCGATAGCGCCGACCTCAAGTACCAGGCCGGCCCAGTCCTCAGCAAACCCATTTCGCAAGCCATGCAGGCCCTTTTGGCTTGCGTGACCAGCGGCGGCAAGGTGCTGGCCTGCGGTGCGGGCGTGTCGGGCCTGCTTGCGGCCCAGTTCGCCGCTCACTTCGTCGGCCGCTTCGAGCGTGAGCGCCCTGAGCTGGCCGCCATTGCGCTGCCCGGCGACAGCACCGATCCCACGGCCGACAGCGCCAACGCCATCGACGCCGACCGCTTTGCCCGCCAGGTGCGCGCG
>Ga0307414_10001515_pt1 | contig 12072 bp, 10 predicted proteins | sample DK1Ometagenome_FD_203804 | JGI IMG/M metagenome (GOLD analysis project Ga0307414, IMG submission 203804) | Maize rhizosphere microbial communities from greenhouse at UC Davis, California, United States - DK15-O-3 | ecosystem: Host-associated > Plants > Roots > Rhizosphere > Soil | place: USA...
CCATCACGTCCAGGCGGAACGCGGGCACGTTCTCGGCCAGCAGCCGGCCCTTGCGGTCGAAGATGCTGCCGCGTCCCGGCACCACCGGCCTGGGCTTGATCCGGTTGGCTTCGGACAGGGTCGCGTATGCGGCGTGGTCGAGCACCTGCAGCTTGAAATACCAGCCGCCCAGTCCGAACAGCGAAATCGTCACCACGATGAAACCGAGTAGCGCACGGCGGCGGAACTGTTCGGCTTCCGCATGCGGGTTTTTCGACGGTCGGCGCGGGGGTCTCATGGCCTACTTGCGCTTGCCCAGGCGCATCGCGTCCAGCAGCAGGAACAGCGGTGGCCACAACAGCATGCCCAGCAACGGCGCCCACCAGTAATTCCATGGCAGCGCCGGCTCGCCCAGCGCGAGGTGCACGGCGCCGGCGACGACGCGGTCGTTCACCAGCAGCACGCCGATGGCCAGGGCCTGTTGCGACAGCGGGAAGAACCGCAGGCGCGCGCGGAAACGTTGCAGGATGAAGGTCATGATGACCAGTCGCAGCGCCTGTTCGCCAAGCAGGCCGCCGAACATCAGGTCGGCGACCAGGCCGACGGCGAAGGCGAAGCCCAGGCCCGCGCTTTCCGGCGCCTCGATCACCCAGTAGGCCAGGACCAGCGCCAGCCAGTACGGCCGCAGCGGCTGCAGCATCGGCGGCAGCGGCAACAGACCCAGCAGCAGCCCGAGGACGATGCTGACGGGCAGGATCCAGCCGTTGCGGGCGCGGCTCATCGACCGGGCTCCGTCGCAGGCCCGGCAGCAGGTTCGATGCCGGCGGGCCTGGTACCGGCTGGTTCGCCGCCGGGGCCGGTCGTCGTTGCCGGACCCGCCTGCCCGGTGGCTGCAGGCGCCACCGAAGGCTCGACCAATGGATCGGCCGCCGGGTTGGAAACCGTCGACGCGCCCAAAGCCACCACGCCACTGCTGCGCGCGCCGGGGGTCGGCAACCCGCTCGGCCAGGCCTCCGGTGCCGATCGCAGCAACAGCACGTCGCGACCGCGGTCGAGCTGGGCTGCCGGCTTCAATTCGCCGACCAGGAACGCGCGACTGTCGTCGCTACGCAGGCTGGTGACCGTGCCCACCGGAAAACCGGCCGGAAAGCGCCCGCCCAGGCCTGAAGTGACGATCACGTCGCCCTGTTTCACGTCGGTGTTCAAGGGCACGTCCGAGAGCTCCAGGTGGTCCCCGCGTCCGTAGACGATCAGGCGCACGCCGTTGCGCGCCACCACCACCGGCACCGCATGGTCGGGGTCGGTCAGCAGCAGCACCGTGGCATGGCTGGGCGTGGCCTGGATGATCTGGCCCAGCAGCCCGCCGGCATCGATCACCGCCTGGCCGACGTGCGCGCCGTCGCTCCTGCCTGCGTCCAGCACCAGGCGCTGGCGCACGGGATCCAGGTCGATATCGAGGATCGGCGCCAGTTGCACGTCCAGGCCGCGACTTTCGGTCGCTCCCAGCAGTGCGCGCAACTGCGCGTTGTCGGCGGCAGCAGTCTGCAGGCGGGTCAGGCGCGCATTGGCGATCAGCAGCTCGTTGCGCAGGTTGCGGTTTTCGCTGGTCAGGTGGGCGCGGGTGCCGGCGTCCTCCCGCATGCGCGCGCCCAGACGCCCCGGCAGGCCGGCCAGCCACCAGATGGGCTGGGTGACGACATCGGCCTGGACACGCAGATGCGACAGCCAACCGCCGCGATGGTCGAAGATGACCAGCGCGATGGCCAGCGCCAGGTAAGCCAGCAGCCTGAGCGTGCTGGCGACTTCGCCTGGACGTGCGGTAACGGAAGGGCCGGCGTAGGAAGGCACTTAGGTGAGGAACGAATGGAGAGGAGTGAGAAAAGAGGAATAAGCCGAAGCAACGCCGCAAAAAGCGGATTCACGGAAGCGGAAACGACATGGGAGGATGGTTGCCTTTACTCGTTCCTCGTTCCTCTCCACTCGTTTCTCCCCTCACTCCGGTGCGAAGAACTCGTTGCCGTGCATGTCCACCAGCTCCAGCGCGCGTCCGCCACCGCGGGCCACGCAGGTCAGCGGATCGTCGGCCACCTGCACGTGCAAGCCGGTTTCCTCGGAGATCAGCCGGTCCATGTCGCGCAACAGGGCGCCACCGCCGGTGAGCACGATGCCGCGCTCGGCCACGTCCGCGCACAGCTCCGGCGGGGTCTGTTCCAGCGCCAGCTTGACCGCGCTGACGATGCCGGCCAGCGGTTCGTGCAGGGCCTCGAGCACCTCGTTGGAGGTGATCTTGATCATCTTCGGCACGCCTTCGGCCAGGTTGCGGCCGGAGATTTCCATCTCGACCACTTCCGGCTGCGGATAGGCGCAACCGATCTCCAGCTTGATCCGCTCGGCCGTGGCCTCGCCGATCAGCATGCCGTGGTTGCGGCGCACGTAGTTGGTGATGGACTCGTCGAAACGGTCGCCGCCGATCCGCACCGACTGCGAATAGACAATGCCGTTGAGCGAGATCACCGCCACTTCGGTGGTGCCGCCGCCGATGTCGATGACCATGGACCCGCGCGCCTCGGTGACCGGCAGGCCGGCGCCGATCGCCGCGGCCATCGGCTCCTCGATCAGGAACACGTCGCGGGCACCGGCCTCCTCGGCCGATTCCTTGATCGCGCGGCGCTCCACCTGGGTGGAACCGGCCGGCACGCAGACCAGCACGCGCGGGCTGGGACGCAGGAACCGCGACTTGTGCACCTTCTTGATGAAGTACTTGAGCATCGCCTCGGTATAGGTGAAGTCGGCGATCACGCCGTCCTTCATCGGGCGGATGGTGGTGATGTTGCCGGGGGTGCGGCCGAGCATCTGCTTGGCCTCGGCGCCGACCGCGGCCACGGTGCGGTTGCCGCCGAAGGCCCGGTCCTGGCGCACGGCGACCACCGAAGGCTCGTTCAGGACGATGCCCTGCCCGCGCACGTAGATCAGGGTGTTGGCCGTGCCCAGGTCGATGGACAGGTCATTGGAAAACATGCCGCGGAGTTTCTTGAAGAACATCGGGGAAAGAGTCCTGCTGTGCCGAAGCGGCGGAGTGTCCGCGCGGAGGGGAATTCGGGGGTTCGCTAGACTAACAACCGACCCGGGGTGCGGCAAGCTAAAAACCCCGGAAATAGCGGGAATTCGCGCCTGCGGCGCTGCCAAGTGTGAAGTCGGCCGCGTTGCGGCCTGCGAAGTCGGGCTGGTGTGCCTCGTTCGTTCCTGGTGGGTGATGCAGCCGCCCACCTGACAGCGCGCCCATTGCGGGTGGCGCGGCTCGCTGAAGTCGCGCCTGCGGCGCTGCAAAGGGGAAAGTCGGCCGCGTTGCGGCCTGCGAATACCAGGCATGCGCGCCTGATTGACCCTTCGCAGGTGGCGAAGCCACCGACTTCACAGCCCGCATCGCGGGCGATTTGACCCAAGAGCGACTTCACCCCACCCCCCTTTGCCGCTAACCTACGCGCCTTGCGGCAACGGGCCGCCTCCCGTGAGCACGCCGATGTCCGCACTGATCTGTGGTTCCCTCGCCTACGACACCATCATGGTGTTCCCGGACCAGTTCAAGAATCACATCCTGCCGGACAAGGTGCACATCCTGAATGTGTCGTTCCTGGTGCCGCGCATGCGCCGCGAGTTCGGCGGCTGCGCCGGCAACATCGCCTACAACCTGAAATTGCTCGGTGGCGAGCCGGTGCCGATGGCCACCGTGGGCCAGGATTTCGGCCCGTACCGCGAGTGGTTCGTCGAACAGGGCATCGACATGAGCCAGGTCAAGGTCATCGACGAGCTGTTCACCCCGCAGGCGTTCATCACCACCGACCTGGACAACAACCAGATCACCGCCTTCCACCCGGGCGCGATGATGCGTTCCTACGAAAACCACGTACGCGACGTGAAGGGCGTGACCTTCGGCATCGTCAGTCCCGACGGCCGCGAAGGCATGCTGCAGAACGCCACCGAATTCGCCGAGGCCGGCATCCCCTTCATCTTCGATCCCGGCCAGGCCATGCCGCTGTTCAACGGCGCCGAGCTGCGCCACTTCATCGAGCAGGCCGATTACGTCACCGTCAACGACTACGAATCCAACCTGCTGCAGGAGCGCACCGGCTGGAGCGAGAACGAGATCATGCAGCGGGTGAAGGCCTACATCACCACGCGCGGCCCGCAGGGTTCGCAGATCCACACGATGGAAAAGACCTACGACATCCCGCCGGCGCACGAGCGCCGGGTCACCGATCCCACCGGTTGCGGCGATGCGTTCCGCGCCGGGCTGATCTTCGGCATCGAGAAGGGCCATGACTGGCTGACCATCGGCCGCATGGGCAACCTGATGGGCGCGTTGAAAGTCGAACACCCCGGCACGCAGAACCAGCGCTTCGATTACGACGGGTTCAACGAACAGTTCAAGCAGCAGTTCGGCTACTCGCTTTGAAGCAGGAGTGAGTGGAGAGGAGTGAGGAGTGAGGAAAAGCAACAGCCGGCCGCCTTTCACTCCTCACTGCGCCACTGATTCGCTCACATCACATCGGCCAGCCACAGGAATTCGGGTTCGGCCAGGCGCTCGAACTCGGCATAGGCCATGCGCACGGCATCGGTATGCGAGCCGGCGTTGAACACGATCTCCGGTTGCCTGGCCAGGCGCGAATCGACATACACCGGCATGCCGTAGAGATGGCCGAACGGCGGCATGGCGCCGAGCTCGCAATCGGGGAACGCGTCGCGAACCTCGCCTTCTTCGGCCAGTTCGACCGTCGCGCCGCCCAGTGCGCGCGACAGGCGCAGCAGATCGATACGGTAGGCGGCGGGCATCACCACCATGGCCAGTTGGCCATCGACCCGCAGGATCACCGGCTTGGCGAACCGCTGGTGGTCGACGTGCGCCGCTTCGGCGGTTTCGTGCGCGGTCAGCGCACGGATGTGGGAGAGCGTGGCGTAAGGCGCATTGCGCTCGTCGAGGAAGTTGTTCAGGCGTGGGGAAAGCATGTCAGCCTCCACTGGCGCGCGGCCGCCATCCGGTCCGGTGGCGCGCCTCCGGTTAGCCAGGCGCGGAATCCGGTGCCGCGCCGCTTGCGGCCTCGCACGGGTTGCTCCGCACCGAAAGCCGTCAGCGCGAGCTTACACCCGGGCGACGGGCGCAGACCTTCACGATCCATGACGGCGGACAGGCGGTCGCCATGCCCGTGGCCATGACTGTAGGAAAGCCGCAAGGCGACTCGCTCCCCATTCGCAGCTCACGCCGCTCCCACACAACGCACGCAAGCCTCCGAATGCCAACCGCAAGCCTTTTTGTCTTGCGCGCAAGCCTCCGAGCCCCGCGCGACCTTCCGAACCTTGCCCACAAGCTTCCAGGGCTCGCGCGCAAGCCTGTGGAGCATCGCGTGCAAGGCTCATCTGCCTTGCGCGCAAGACAAAAAGGCTTGCGGTTGGCTTTCCGAGACTCGCGGGCGATCAATCCCAACCCGGCATCTGCGATCCATCCAGCCCGCCGGTCTCGAACACCGCCGTGCGCGTGCCGCCGCCCTTCACCGGGAATTCGATCGACACCTGTTTGCTCTTGCGCAACAGTTTCCACAGCGCCTTGTCGCTGGTGATGAACATGGCGATGGCCTCGTCGGTATCCGGACGCCACGCGTCGATCGACTTCGCCGCGCCGCCATCGGCGATCACCTTCACTTTGCAACCGCCGGGACAACGGAAATCGCCGGCCTGCAGCACCAGATAGGCGCTGCGCTTCCACTCGGGGTGGTCGCGGAACACCAGTTGCACCGGTTTCGCCCCACTGCCGTCCAGGTCGACGGGATCCCTGCTCTGGATCATCGCCGAGCGCTGGATGCCGCCACCGTCGGCGACCTGCGCGTAGTTCCACAATCCCTGCAGGCGCCGCTCCTCGCGCGCGGCCTCGCCCCGGGCCTTCACCTCCTCGTAGCCGGCCTTCATTTTCCCGGCGGCTTGCGACTCGGGATACTGCGACAGCAGCGCGGCGCCATGCACGCGCGCCATTTCCCAGTTGCGCGCGGTGACCGCATTGTCGTATTCGCGCGCCACCGCGGCCGCGGCTTCTTCCCGGGCCGTCGCTTGCGCGGCGACGGCGGCGCGTCGTTCCGCCTCGCGGTCCCCGCATGCGGACAATGCCAATGCGCAGCACATCATCAGGATCGTTTTCTTCATCGCGGTTCTCCCTTGTCGATCAACCGTTGCACCGATGCCGCCACGTCGTCCGGTCGTTCCATGATCGACATGTGTCCGCAGTCGTCCAGCAGCACCTTCAACGCCTGCGGCATCCGCGCGCCGTACAGGTCGATCGCGCCGGGATCGATCACCTGGTCCTGCCGGCACCACAGCAGCAACGCCGGCTGGTCGATGCGCGTAGCGGCCTCGCCCGGCAGGAAACGCTCGTCGCTGCGCCCGATCCTGTCCAGCACGCCCTGTTCGAAGGAGGCCTGCCGCTTGCGCCAGGCGATCAATGCGCGCGACGCCGGCCACGGAATCCATGGCTTGGCGGAGTCGAGGTGGAACACCGTGTCCAGGTAACGATCGAGCGAGGCCTCGTCGGTCACCGCGAACGGGTTGCGCCCGGCCAGCACTTCCTCGCCGAAGCGGTTGTCGTTGAAGCGCACGCCGGCGGCGTCGAACAGGCCGACGCGCGCGATCTCCTGCGGATGATCGGCGGCGGCCAGGGCGACGATGCCGCCACCCATCGAATGCCCCAGCAGCACGACTTCGCTGTCCGGCTTGCGCGCAACTTGCCCGATGAATTCGGCGACGCGTCCGCTTTGCGCCACGAAGCCATAGTCCGCGCCGTCGATGCGCTCGCTGTCGCCCCAGCCCGGCAGGTCCGGGATCACCAGGCGATAGCGTCCGCGCAACCTTGTGGCGAGCGGATACCAGTTTTCCTTGCTGCCGGTGAAGCCGTGGATCATCACCACCGTCGGCGCGTCGTCATGGTCGGCTTCACGCACCGCGTACACCCAACGGTGTCCGGCCACCTGCGCCTGGCCCAGCGACAGCCCGGCACTCCAGCGTTGTCGCGCGAATTCGGCATGCACCAGCGCCAGCGGATCGCGCCACAACCACACGGCCATGGCGCAAACGAAGACGGCCGCCAGCAAGGCGACCGTCTTCGACAAACGAGGGGACAGCAGGCGACGCGACCGCAGGCGACGCGATTGGCGCATCGCTTACTTGCCGCCTTCCGCCTTGGCCAGCACCGCTTCCACCGAGGCGGTGGTGATCGGGTTGGAGCCCGGCCGCGCCCTGGCGAAGGTTTCCTGGGCGAAGGCCAGGCCTTCCGGCGTCTTCACCAGCTCTTCGTAGATCGGCATGATCAGCTTGCGCCGGCCGACCCGTTCCAGGAACGCGGCGATCGCCGGCCGCGCCCCGGCATAGCCGCTGCGCACCGCCAGCGGATACCAGCGCATCGCGATCTCGCCATTGGGGGTGCCGGTGAAGTGGTAGGCCTCGTCGAGCTGCTTGAGCTGTTCCTGTTCCAGGGTCTGGCCGAGGCCGGCGATGAAGTGCACCCATTGCTGGGTATTCCATTCCGAGGTCACCTGCGCGGCCGGCAGCTGGTTGCTGCCCAGCCAGGCGATGCGCGCGGCGTCCACGCTGGAGAATCCACGCGACTGCGCCTTCATGGCAGTCGCTGGAATACCCGGCTGGTTGAGCCACGCATCCAGTTCCGCGGCGGTGACCGCGTTCGGATTCTTCGGCAGCAGGTTCTTCTGCAGGTAGGCGACGAACTGGTCGGTATTGGCGCTCTGGAAGGCGTGCCCATCGAACCAGCCGCGCAGGAACGGATCGAACACTTCGCGGCCGAAGCGCTGCTCGAGGAACTGCAGGAACCACGCGCCCTTGACGTAGGCGACGTTGCTCAGCGCTTCATCGGGATCGCGCTCGGTCAGCGCCGGCAGGGCCAGGGCCTGGTCGGCCGGGCTCATGTCCTTCACTTCGTCCAGCAGGTCGGCCTGGTCGGTCTGGCGCTCCATCTCGGCCGCTTCCTGGCCGTACAGCGCCTCGGTGATGCGCGCCTGCACGTAGGTGGTGAAACCCTCGTTCAACCAGATGTCCTTCCAGCTGGCATTGGTCACCAGGTTGCCGGACCAGCTGTGCGCCAGCTCATGCGCGATCAGCGAGACCAGCGACTTGTCGCCGACGATCACCGTGGGCGTGGCGAAGGTCAGGCGCGGGTTCTCCATGCCGCCGAACGGGAACGAAGGCGGCAGCACCAGCATGTCGTAGCGGCCCCACCGATAGGGGCCGTACAGCGCCTCGGTGGTGGTGATCATCTTCTCGGTGTCTTCGAACTCCTTCGCCGCCTTGTCGACCATCGCCGGCTCGGCCCACACGCCGCTGCGCGCGGAGATCGGCTTGAACACCAGGTCGCCCGCGGCAATCGCCAGCAGGTACGACGGGATCGGATTGGGCATGCTGAAGGTGTAGTCGCCGGTGCGCTTGGCGGCCGGGTCGTTGTCGGCGCTCATCAGCACCATCACGTCCGGGCGGCTTGTGACGCGTGCGCTGTAGGTGAAGCGCACGCTCGGCGTGTCCTGCAGCGGCACCCAGCTGCGCGCGTGGATCGCCTGCGACTGGCTGAACATGAAGGGCAACTGCTTGCCCTCGGTCATCGACGGTTCCAGCCACTGCAGGCCCGAGGCCTCGGGCGAGGTGTGGTAGGCGACCTTCACGCTGGCGTTGCGCGCCGGCGTTTCGATGGTCAGCTTGCTGCCGTAGATCCTGTCGTTGGCGGCCAGCGCGTACTTCAATGGCGTCCAGTTGCCCTTGCCGTCGTCGCCCTCGACCTTGCTGATGGTCAGCGCGCGCGTATCCAGCACCAGCTGGGTGGCGGTCTTGTCCTTCCAGTCGAGCTTGTAGGCGGCGGTGCCGCTGATCTGCTTCTTGTCGAAATCGATGGCCAGGTCCAGCGCGAGGTCCTTGATGACGACCTTGCCGGGTTCGGCATACGAGCTCTCGTCTTCGCTGCGCGAGGTCTTCACGGCATCGATCGCCGGTTTGGCGGATTCTGCTTCGGTGGTGGGAGTCGCTTCGCGGGAACAACCGGCCGCCAGCACGGCGGCGCAGGACAGCAGCAGGAAGGCTGAACGCATTTTTCTAGGAATCCGGATCGGGGGATGCGGCAAGTTTACCCTCCTCCGACACGAGCCGTAGGAGCGGCTTCTGTGGGAGCGGCTTCCAGCCGCGGGCTTTCAGTTTTTGATCTTGTCGGATCCGGCCAGAAGCTCGCGGCGGGACGCCGCTCCCCCGCGAGCTAAACCTTGTAGCCCGTATGCACCGCGACGATGCCCGCGGACAGGTTCCTGTAGCTGCAGCGCTCGAATCCGGCCTTCTGCATCATCGCCTTCAGTTCTTCCTGCGGCGGGTGCTTGCGGATGCTCTCGGCCAGGTACTGGTAACTGTCGGCGTCCCTGGCGAACAACTGCCCCAGCTTCGGCAGGATCCTGAACGAGTGGAAGTCGTAGACCGGCTTGAACCAGTCCACCGTCACTTCGGAGAATTCCAGCACCCGCGCCTGCCCGCCCACCTTGAGCACGCGGAACATCTCGCGCAGGCCTGCGTCCTTGTCGGTGACGTTGCGCAGGCCGAAGGCGATCGTGACCAGGTCGAAGCTGGCGTCCGGGAACGGCAGCGCCTCGGCGTTGCATTGCACGTAGTCGAGTCCGTTCACCAGGCCGCGATTGGTCAGGCGGTCGCGGCCGACGCCGAGCATGCCGGCATTGATGTCGCCCAGGACGATCTCGCCCTCGTCGCCGACGCGATCCTTCAGCAGCGCGGCGATGTCGCCGGTGCCGCCGGCCAGGTCCAGCACGCGGTCGCCGCGCTTGACCTGCGCGGTGCCGACGAAATAGCGCTTCCACACCCGATGGATGCCCAGGCTCATCAGGTCGTTCATCAGGTCGTAGTTGCCCGCAACCGAGGAGAACACCTCGCCGACCAGCTTCTGTTTGTCCTTGGCGGCGACGTCCTTGAAGCCGAAATGGGTGGTGCCGGATTTGTACGGGGATTCGCTCATGCGGCCATTATCGCATTGCCGGTGTCGGGGAGCGGCGACGCGCGCAGTCCATGGACCCGGCCCCTGGACTGCGCAGGATCATTGGATCCTGCCGCCGCAATGCGTGGCGCCCGCCTTGCCCGGGGAATCGCCGCAACTGCGACCTTGCCGCTGCCGGCTGGTTTCCAGCGTCGGCTGGGCCTGGGCCGGTTTCGCGATCGCTGTTGGTCGGGCGCGGGGAAGCAAGGTGCCGCCAGTGGAGTGCCATTTGCCGACCCTGACGACGAATCCGTTTTCGGTAGCCGACAGCACCTTCACCATTCGCGACCCGTCCGGGGAAACCCAGGTCTCCCCCACCTTGAACATCGAACCTTCGTTGTTGGAGGTGTCGGCCGGTGGCACATCGGCATCCATGCTGTAGGCGACCCCGCCCGCATCGATGCCATGGATGATCACCGCCGCGTCCGCAAGCGCGGTTTCATACGCGCCGGTACGACCGCGCGCCTCCACCGTATACGACACATTGCCATCCGCGTCGGCAGTTGCGAGCGGCAACACGACCACCTGCCGATTGACCGATCCGAGCAGGCTGGCCCGGTCCAGCACGACCTGGGCGGCGGAACCACTGGCCGGGACCGTCAGCTTGCGCGCCGCATCGATCCAGCCCAGGCGATCGCGCTGGCGAACGTTGATGTGCTTGGGCAGCGAACCGTAGGTGGCATTCTTGACCGCGTTGCTCCAGCCATCGCTCATCACGTCCCAGGGATTGTCGTAAGTGTCGTCGTCGCCATCGGAGTTGTCCGAATGCGGCAACCCGTAACCGTGGCCCATTTCATGCGCCAGCGGCGCCAGGTTGCCGAACGACCACGGCGGATTCCAGGTATTGCGGATGCACTGGTTGGTGCCTTCGAGGGTGCCGCAGGCGCCGCCGCCCCAGGCGAAGCCATCCAGGTCGCCGTTGAACATCATGTTGACGCCCTGCACCGCATTGAAGTCCACCGTCGGGTCGGCGGCGGCGGCGCAGTCCTTGAACAGCTGGTCCAGGTTCGCATCTTCCTCACCATCGACGGTGGTGACGTAGAACGAACGCGGCTGCGGCAACGTGAACCAGCCGAAGGCGTTGCTGCCGGTCAGGTCGATCTTGTTGTAGGACACTTCCTTCCAGTAGTGGCCCAGCTGGCCGGGATTGTTGCCGTACTGGCCGTTGAAGAAAGTCACCGGCTTCTGCTCTTCGGCGATGTCGCTGAACTTGCAGGCCACCGTCACCCAGCGCGTGTTGCCGCTCACCGCCTTGGGCATGAGCAAAGCCTTGGAGAGACCAGGCAATTGCAGCCGGTCGGCGGGCACGATGGCGGCAATGGTCGCGGCGCCACCACCACGCTTGGCCCGCGAGAACTCGACCGCCACGCGGCGATTGGCCAGCGCGTACAGGTCCCCGGCCGCGCGCCTGGCCTGCACGGGATCCAGCACGCGACGGCGGCCGTCCTCGCCTACGAGGGTCGCGACGAACTTCGATGGTGAATGCGATTTGCCAGGCGCCGGAACCGGATCGCCCCAGCGCAACTCCAGTTGGCCCTGCACGATCTCTGCGCGGGCGCCGGGCAGGAAGCCGGCGAGCGCCAGGCCCAGGCAGGTTGCGATGATCTGTTTCATGGAATTCCCCCAAGGCCCTGCGGCCGATCCGCGATGCGACACGCTCCGCATGGTGCAACGAATGCGCCTTGCAGCCAAGGCCACGGCAGCACGGACAGCGTCTGTCTCGGCTGTTTCGTGACCCACGACCGTGTCAAGCTCCGCCACGACCACCGTTTTACGGAGCAGCCCGTGATTTCGACCCCCGATTACCGTGCCCTGCTGGACGCCGCCATCGCCGAGGCCCGCCAGGGCCTGGCCGAAGGCGGCATCCCCATCGGCGCGGCGCTTTTCCACAATGACGGCCGGCTGCTGGGCTGCGGCCACAACCGCCGCATCCAGGAAAACGATCCCTCGGTGCACGGCGAGACCGATGCCTTCCGCAAGGCCGGCCGCCAGCGCCGTTATCGCGACACGATCATGGTCACCACCCT
>Ga0307414_10001518_pt1 | contig 12061 bp, 6 predicted proteins | sample DK1Ometagenome_FD_203804 | JGI IMG/M metagenome (GOLD analysis project Ga0307414, IMG submission 203804) | Maize rhizosphere microbial communities from greenhouse at UC Davis, California, United States - DK15-O-3 | ecosystem: Host-associated > Plants > Roots > Rhizosphere > Soil | place: USA...
TGAGCTTCACGAGCATCACCGATGCGGTGGCCACGCGTTTTTTCAACCCGGCGACATCCCGGCCGGCGGTGGGCAACGCGAACAAGCTGGTAATCGGGTTGCACAACACGTTCGATTCGACAGCGTTGAAGTGGACGAACTTCAGGGCGTCGACGGCGGCATTCAGCTACACCACGGCGGCCGATACGATCAGTTTCACGATCAAGGCGCCGACCGGATTCTACGTGGCGAAGATCACGTACGCGCAAACAGGAAGCGGCTCGGTAGTGAGGACCGGGAAGGTCGCCGGCGCCGCGACATGGGTGGTGGCCGGACGGGCCATGAACCTCGGCACCTTCAGCACGAATGGCGCGTTGTCACGCACGGTCGACATCTCGGCCAAGAAGCTGACGAGTGTGCCGGTGTCGATCACCGACACGCTGTTTGCGTTTGCTACCCCGAGCCTCGGCTCGGCGACGTTGACGTTGACGGGCGCCAGCGTGTCCGTATACCTGCTTCCGAAATAGGAGTCGCTGCTGCGCACCGCCGACGCGATCCTTCGTGACAGCTGGCTGTTCGTCAACGGCCGCGTGTCGGTGCGCGTCGTCCGATCCGCTCCGCTGGAAATTTCCATCTGCGGTCCGGGACCGACGCAGCGCACGGTCACGACGGCGAGCCGACAGGATCAGTCGCTCTTCCTCCGCCTGCACGCGGAGGCGTTGATTGCGGAAGGATTCGCTTACGAGGGGTTTCGTGCCGAGCGGCGGTGGTGTGACGAGCCGCGGCGGACGGAACGACGTCTGCCCGCGTTCGGCCCCAGGGCCGAACGCGGATGGACGGAGACACCGAAGGCTCGCTTCTATCTTGCCCGGCGGCTCACGCCCGGCACGCCGTCGGGGCCCGACGCGTCCTAGCAGCCGGGCACGCGGAAGCTGCCGATGCGCGTCTTGAAATCGAAGAACCCGGTGTTCGCGTAGTACTCCTGCGTGTACCAGAACGTGCACCCGTCGACCGGGTCCACGCTCATCGTCGAGTAATCGCCCCACCGCTTGAACGATCCCACCTGCGCACCAGTGCCTTCGACCAGGCTCACTTCGTTGCCCGACAGCTGGCCCGCGGGGTCGCCGGCGTTCCGCGTCACGTAGCGGATCGACGGATACATGTCGTTGCCGGAGACGCTGAACCCGAGCGCGAGGTTGCCGCGGGAGTCGAGTGCGGCACTCCCCATCCAGCGTTGATTACCGTCATCAGGTGCGTAGGTGCCGGTCTGGAAGACGGACCAGCCGCGGCGACCCTTGCGCAGCTCCACCCACCGGATGCCGGCGTCGCTGTGGCCGCTGACGTCGACGGTGTGATTCACGACCAGCGACGAGTACGCGCCGAAGTCACGGTACTGCGCACGGTACATCGTGAAGCCGGCAAGGGCGTCGAGCGGCTCGCCGCCTTTCTGCTGGATGCAGCCGATGATGAAGTTGCACAGGTTCGAGTCGAACTCGGGCGCCGCAATGTGGGTCGGCCCGGTGAAGGTGGAATCCGTGGGGTGGTCCCAGTCGATCGCGAAGTCGAACAACCGGTACCCGTCCGGACCGGTGCCCCGCCCCCACGTCTCGTCATCCCACGCCATGACAATGGTGTTTGGCGTGCCCAGCTTGGAGGGCGGGCCGTCGAGATCCGACGGCTGCAGCGAGAAGTAGCACTCGGCGCCGCAGGGAAGCGGTCCGACCTTGACGAACTGCGCCGGCGCGCCGGTCAGCATCTTCTCGCGCTCGAAGGCGACCACTGCCGCGCCGGCGAAGCCGGGCGTGAACTGGTTGACGGTCATGTAGTAGCCGTCGGGCCAGACGCCGAACTTGGGATAGTCGTTGAGGCCGCCTTCCGTAATCACGAAGTCGTAGCGGAAGTAGCTGCCCGTCGCGTCGGCGGTCGTCGAAACCGCCACGCACTGATGTCCGTCGCGGCCGATGGCGAACTGGCTGATCATCCAGCGGTCGGCGAGGTGGTCGTAGAGCACGATGGGATCGCCGTCGTTGGTTTCCTCGCAGATGCCGCCAAACCCCTGCCACACGGCGTTGCCGGCGGCCGGCCCGAACAGGCGCTTGCCGGTCTGCTTGTCGTAGACCGCCATCAGCAGGTTCACCCACTGCACGTACTGCGTGCGCCCGACGTCACCCTGCGTATCGGGCGGCACGACGCGGAACCCGAGCAGCCGGGAATTGTCGTCATCCGAGATGCCCTCGAATGAGAGGAGCGGCGCGGGAGTGTTGCCGCTGCCCGGCGCGCGCTGGCGCAGGCGATCGGGGCCGGCGTCGGCCGGCTTCGCGCGTCCCGGCAGGCGGGAGGGCACCTTGAACGGCACTTCCTTGTCGGCCGCGCCTTCGCGCGGCGCGCCCTGCACGAGGGACGCGAGCGGCGGTGACACGTCGTGTTTGACAGCGAATCCCGTCTTGATCCCTTTGCCCTGCGCGGCGGTCGGAACGTAGACCGCCATGCCCAGCACCGCCGTGAGCACCGACACCGCGAAGGCCGTTAAGATTCGGTTCATAGCGGCATATGATCCTCTTTCCCGAGCAGGTGTCAATGACCCATTGGATGGTGGCGCTGCTGCTACTCGGCCTGAATCCGGCGCAGCCGCGGAGCAGTCCGCAGCAGGTCGAACGTCTCCTCCGTGAGCTGGCGGCCGGGCGAGTTGCGCTCCAAACCGTGCGGCTCGAAACACAGTGTCTGGAAGACGGCCGCTTCCTCCAGGCCGCGGCCCATGGCACCGGCGTGGCGATCTGGAATGGCGAGCGCCAGGGCTCGCTGACGCGCGAGCAGGTGCTGTCGCTCGTGAAGGCCTTCGTCCGCGAGGGCTTCGCGCGGATGCCCGCTTCCTTCGGCGAAGAAAAGGAGGAACGGCGGATGGCGGTCAAGATGACGTGCCGCGTGCGATTCAGCGATGGGCGCATCGCCAAGGACGTCATCCAACTCGACGAGGGCCGGCAGTCGCCGGCGCTGAAGCGGCTCGCGCGCGGCATTCTCGATGCCGCGCGAGCGGCGACGCGCAGCGCAGCGGCGGTCACGTCGCTCGACGAAGGGCTCGCCGCCATTGCCGACGGACGACTCGCCGTCGAGACGCTGCGAATCACGATGCGGGCGGGCGTGGGGACGGGCGTGCGAGAGACGACCGGAAAGGGCGGCGTGTTGCGGATTGACGGCCGGGATCTGCACGTCGAACCCGACGCCGGTGCGCCGGTGACCCGACGGCTGGAGGATGCGGCAGTGCGTGAACTGGCGCGCGTCCTCGCCGACAGCCGCTTTTTCGACCTGCCCGTGAACGTGCGCGCGCCGGAGTACGTCGATCTCACCGTCTCGGTACTCGGCCAGGAACACTCGGTCCAGGCGCGCCAGTTCTCGGGCGCGGCACAGGATCCCGCGCTGCGCGCCCGCTTCGAACGCGCAGTCGCGCCGCTCACGGCGCTCTTCACGGGCCGGTAAAGCGGGTTACACTAATCCTGCCTCGCCAGTGCCAGCCAGCCACGACCCGGAGCCCTTCGACCATGCCACTGCGTGTCGCGGCGTTGTGTGTCGCCGCGTGCCTCACGTGTCCTGCGGTTACCGCGGCACAGACCGTCTCTGATCTTCGTCCCGCCCCCGCGGCACCGGCAGCGCCGGTGCAGGCGGTTCCCGACTCGTTCTGGACGCCCTTCAAAGCCGTCCCCGACGACTTCGCCCGTCTGTTCACGACGGATACGGTTCGCATTCTCAGCCTCGGCGCGGCCGGCGCGCTCGCCGCCCACCAGTGGGACGGCAAGGGCATCGAGGAAGCCAGCGAACACTTCCGCCCGCCGGCCTTTACTCTCGGCAACGTCGGCGGCGGGTTTCTCATCCAGGCGGGCGCCGGATTCGCACTCTATTCAGTCGCGAAGCTGTCCGGCTCCGATCAGCTGTCGTCGGTCGGCGCCGACCTGGTGCGCGCGCAGATCCTCTCGCAGGGCCTGGTGCAGATCGGGAAGTTCGCGACCAGGCGATCGCGCCCTGACGGGAGCGACCGCTACTCTTTGCCGTCCGGCCACACGGCAAGCGCGTTTGCCACCGCGACCGTGCTGCAGGACCACTTCGGGTGGAAGGTCGGTGTTCCCGCGTACGCGTTCGGCGCCTACGTCGCTGCGTCGCGGATGTCAGCGAACAAGCACCACCTCAGCGACGTGCTGTTTGGCGCCGCGATCGGGATCGCGTCGGCGCGTACCGTGACCATCGGTTCGGGGCATGCGCGCTTCAACATGGGCGTCGCGCCCACGGTCGGCGGCGCGATGGTCACGTTCACCAAGCCCTAGCGTATCGCGTGTAACGCCCGTGCGCGGCTGAACGTCTTACCACTAGAACCGCGAAGCGCAGGTTCTGGAACAGGAGGGCAGGATGACCGCACGGGTGGATTCACAGGCGTATGCCGCCTCGGGCGCAGCACGCGCCATGTACCAGCTGCAGCGCGAAATCGAATCAAGCGGGCTCGAGCATTCAATCCTCGAGCTCGTCAAGATTCGCGCGTCGCAGATCAACGGATGCGCGTACTGCATCGACATGCACACCAAGGATGCGCGCGCGTTGGGTGAAACCGAGCAGCGCATCTACGCGCTCAACGCGTGGCGGGAAACGCCGTTCTTCAACGATCGGGAGCGCGCCGCGCTCGAGTGGACGGAAGCGGTCACGCGCGTCGCGGACACGCATGTTCCCGACGAGATCTACGAGCGCGTACGCCAGCACTTTTCCGAAGCCGAACTGGTGGCGCTCACCTTTGCGCTCGTCGCCATCAACGGGTGGAACCGGCTCGCCATTTCGTTCCGCGCGGTGCCCGGCACGTATCAGCGAAAAGCGGTGGCGGTGTAAGCGCGACGCGCCGATTGTCAGTCTTCACGCAACGCGACGACCGGATCGACCCGCGTTGCCCAACGCGCCGGTACGGCCGCGGCCGTCAGCGTGACCACCACGAGGACAGCCGCCGTGCCGGCGAACGTCGCCGGATCGAAGACGCCGACGCCGTAGAGCCGGTGAGCCACGGCGCGCGTGACTGCAAGGGAGAACGCCGCACCCACGATCAGGCCTGACAGCGTGAGCCTGAGTCCGTCGCCCACGACCATCACCACGACGTCGGAGATGCGCGCCCCGAGCGCGGCGCGAATGCCCAGCTCGCGGGTGCGCCGCCGCACGCCGTAGGCGATGACACCGTACAGGCCGAGGCTGCTCAGCCCGAGTCCGAGCCCGCACACGGCGAGCAGGAAGACGGCGCTCTGGCGGCGCGGTGCGAGCGCCGCCTCGAGCTGCTCGTCCAGCGTGTTCGCGTCGACGATCGCGAGATTCCCATTGGCGGCGTGAATCTCCGCGTCGATGCGCCGGGCGGCGTCCTCCACTCGATCGCGCAAGCGAACCAGCAGCGACATGCGCGGCGAGTACACCTGCGCAAATGGTCGATAGAAGGCGGACTGCGGCTCTTCGGTCAGCGATCGCTGCCTGACGTCACGCGCGACGCCCACCACCCCAATGGGCTCGCCGTCGCGTTCGCCGGCGCGAAACGTCCGGCCCACCGCCGGCTCGCCGGGCCAGAACTCCCGCGCCATCGTCTCGTTGATGACGGCGATCGATTGGCGAAGCGAGTCGCCCTCACGGAAGGCACGCCCCTGCACGAGCGGTATGCCGAGCGCCGGAAAGTAGCCTGGTGTGATGACGAACGCTCCGGCAGTGCGCGGACGTGCGCCGCCGCGGCGTTCGGTCCACACCGGCACGTCCTGTCCTGACGCTGTGACCGGACGCTCCCGCGTGAGGCTGACCGCCTCCACACCCGGCAGCGCGGAGACGCGCCGCTGGATCTCTTCGTACAGCCGCCGTCCGGCGGATTCGTCGATCCCGAGTTGATCGACGTCGAGTGAAACCAGGAGGCGGTCGTGCGTCTCGATCCCGGGGTCGACACCGAGCGTATTCACGTAGGTGCGCACCAGCAGACCGGCCATCACCAGCAGCGTGGTCGACACGGCGATCTGGCCGACGACGATCGCGTTGAGCGCCCGGGCGGCGCCCGGTCGTCGTCCGCTGCCCGGCGATGCTCGGAGCGCGTCGATCACGTCGACACGCGACGCCAGGCGCGCCGGCACCAGGCCGAACAGCACTGCAACGACTAACGCCATCGCGGCGGCGTACGCCGCCACGCGAAGGTCCGGCGACAGATCGATCGCGAACGCCACGTACGCGGGTTGGCCGGCGGACGGAACCATGGCCGTCAGCGCGCGGGTCAGCCAGCCGGCGAGCGCGACGCCGGCCCCACAGCCCACGACGGCGAGCAGGACGCTCTCCGCAAGCATCTGGCGAACGATGTCCGTCCATCCCGCACCGAGCGCGAGCCGCACGCCAATCTCACGCCGGCGATCTGCCGCGCGCGCGAGCATCAGGCTGGCGACGTTGGCGATGGCGACCGCGCTGATGAGCGCAATCACGAAGAAGAGCAGCGCGGACGCCCCGGCAAGCATGCGGCGCGCGACCGGCGGCACGCCGAAGCCGGTGGCGTCGACGACAACCGCCGCTGCGCGCGGCTCGCCGTCGCGCGCACGCGACGCAAGCACCGTGTCGAGCTGCGTGCGAAGCTGCGTCCTCGAAGTGGCCGACGTGAGCCGGCCGATCACTCCGTACTGCGGTATCTCCTGGTCGATTCCCGCTACGGCACCGCCGAACGCGGCCGGCAGCCAGAGATCGGCGGCAACGATACTGGTCGCCCCTACGAAGCCGGCCGGCGCCACGCCGCCGATCGTGATCGAATGGCTGTTGGCGCGGAGCGCACGGCCGACGACGGCGGGATCGCCGTTGAATCTCCGCTGCCACAGGCCGTAACTGATCACCGCCTCGAGCGGTCCGCCGACGCGATCGGCCTCGGAGCGAAAGAACCGTCCGACCGCTGGCGCCACGCGCAGCACGTCGAAGTAGTTGGCGCTCACGAACTCGGCTTCGACCATCCGCGACTCGCCGTCACCGGCAAGCGCGAGCGGCGAGAAGGTGCGGCCGGCGATCGTCGCGAGCGGCTCAAGGGCTGGTGCGATGTCGTGAATCTCGGTGAGCGCGAAGGGCCGGGTCTGCGGCCGGTTCGGCTCCTGGATCGCGATCATGACCAGCCGCTCAGGATCGGGAAAGGGCAGCGGGCGGAGCAGCAGTCCGTTGACGATGGTAAAGGCGGCGGTGCTCGACCCGGTGCCGATGGCGAGGCACAACACGGCGGCCAGGGTCCAGCCGCGTTGTGCCGCGAACGAGCGGAAAGCGGGGCGCAATTCAAAATGCAAAACGCAAAATGCAAAAGTCAGAAGTCGAAGCGCACGGCGAGCTGGATCTGACGTGCCGTGCCGAACGACTCGGTGCGGCCGAACGTGTTGATCACGCGGCCGAAGGACGCCGGGGTCAGGTACGTGCGCTGCGGGTTCGCCGCCCAGATCGGCTTGTTGAGCACGTTGAACACTTCGACGCGGAACTGCAGCCGTCCGAGATCGCCAAGCTGTGTGTTCTTGAGCAGCGAGGCGTCGAGCTGAACGAACTTCGGCCCGCGTTCCGAGTTGCGACCCAGGTTTCCGTACTGGCCGGGCGCGACGTCGGAGAAGGCGTCACGATTGAGCCAGCCGATCGGTCCGTCGGGATTGCCCTGCGAATCCACGCCCTCGACGCGGTTCGGCCGCTGATTGGTGAACCAGCCCTGCCCGGCGCGTGACGTGCCCAGCTGCACCGTGTAGGGCAGGCCGCTGCGCGCCAGGAGCACGGTGTTGAGCTGCCATCCGCCACGCAGCCGTCCCTCGCCGAGCGGCAGCTCCCAGATCGAGTTGAACGACAGGTTGTGCGGCGTGTCCTCGGCAGCCGGTCCCCACTCGAGATCCCACGAGGGGCACGAGTTGAAGTCGAGGAAGTTCGCGCACGGCGCCTGCGGCTGCTCGATGTCGTTCATGAACTTCGAGAAGGTGTACGCCAGGTTGAACGCGAGCCCCCTGGTGAACCTGCGGTTGAACTGCACCTGCAGTGCGTCGTACTCCCCGACGCCCGTCTCGGTGCGGATCGTGAACTGCGAGAACTGCGGGAAGGGACGGCGGCCGAGCGCCGGGTCGATCAGGTTGCCCGGCTTCGACCGCGGGTTGTTGCGCGTCCGATTGCCGACGTAGGACACCTGCGCCGACATCGACGGGCCGAGCTGCTGCTGCACGTTCACGTTGAACTGGTGGTTGTAGTTGTCGCGCCGGTTCGGGTTCATCGCGGTGCGGTTCGGCGCCGCCGCGACGCCACCCTCGAGTGGCGGCAGCGGGTACGACAGCCCCGGATTCGTGGTCTGGTTCATCGTCACCGACGGCTGCACGTTGGCGAACAGCGTGTCTCCGAAGAACGTCTGCAGCGCGAACGGGTTGTAGTAGATGCCGTAGCCGCCGCCGAGGATCGTGCGCCCGGAGCCGGTCAGATCGTAGGTAACGCCGAGGCGCGGCGCGAAGTTGTTGCGATCGGGCTCGTAGAACGGCGCCTGGGTTTCGAGCGCCAGCGTCTCCAGGTTGAAGTTGGCAAGCGTGGTGTCGTCGGTGCCCCTGAACGGCTCGCCGTAGTCGTACCGCAGTCCGAGGTTCAGGGTGAGACGGCTCGTCGGCTTGATGTTGTCCTGCACGTACGCGCTGTACTCCCAGCCGAACACCGTGCCCGGTCCGCCGTTGCCTTCCGCGGTCACGTTCTGGACGCGGTTTGCCGCGAAGTCGTTCAGCGATGCAAAGCTGATGGTCGGGTAGCCGCCGGAGAAGGCCAGCGTCTGCTTGTGGCGCACGTTGATGCCGGTCTTGACCGTGTGCGCGCCGGAGAACCACGTCACGGCGTCAATCACCTCGAACCCGGTGTTGGTTCGGTCGATGTCCTGCAACTGGCCGGGCCGCACGTCGACGCCGGTAATGGTCACGTCGGGGAATGTCTTGCCGGCTGGTGTGCGCAGCGAATCGAGATCGGGGAATGCGCCGTCGATCACCTGGTTGAGCACGAGGTGCACGCGGTTGAAGCCGAACTTCGCCTCGTTGGTGAGGTTCGATCGCAGCGTACGCGTGTAGGACACCGTCCCCGATCCGGACACGATCGGCGCAATCTGCCGCTGATTGGCGAACCGCGACGACGTCAGCACGAAGAGCGGGCCGTTGACCATTGAGTCCTGGATGTTGAAGCGCCCGAAGACGTTGTCGCTGCTCGTCGGCGTCCAGTCGGTACGCAGCGAGAAGATGTTCTCGTCGATGTCGGTCACGCCGCTGAGGCGTGCGATGCCGACGTCGGGATTGGCGGTCGCCTCGGCGGGCAGCGGAATCGTGTCGAGGATCGGCCGCAGCCGCGGGTCGACGCGTGTGCGGAACGATTCGCTCGGGACGGTGCCGACCTGGCTCGAACCGAGGCGCTTGCGCGATCCCTCGTAGTTGGTGAAGAAGAACAGGTGGTTGCGTCGCAGCGGACCGCCCAGGCTCGCGCCGTACTGTTTCAGGTTGAAGGCGGGCGCCTCCGGCGGGTCGAAGAAGTTGCGCGCGTCGAGGCTGTCGTCGCGCAGGAAGAAGTACGACGAGCCCCGAAACTCGTTCGAGCCCGACTTGGTGATAGCGGTCACCACCGCGCCTGCCGCCCGTCCGTACTCGGCGGAGTAGTTCGAGGCGAGCACCCGGAACTCCTCGACGCTCTCGCTGCTTGCCGTCTGCAGCCGCGCACCGCGCTCGCGGCCGTTCGACATGAACGAGTTGTCGACGTGCGTCGCGTCGGTGCCGTCGAGCAGGAAGTTGTTCTGCGCCGCGTCGGTGCCGTTGAAGGTGAGCGCCGCGACGCCGCTGCTCGTGGCCTTCGCGGCCGGCGAGAAGAGCGCCAGCCGCGAGAAGTCGCGGCTGTTCACCGGCAGGTCCACCACCTTGCGCGCCTCGATCGTTGTGCCGACTTCGGCGTTGGTCGTGTTGACGAGCGGCGCCTGGCCGCTGACGGTGATGCTCTCTGCGATGGTGTCGATCTCGAGCTTGAACGTCAGGTTCAGCGTTTCGCTCACCGAGAGATCCACGTTCTGCTGGATCACCGTGCGAAAGCCGGTGAGCTCGACGTGGACCTCGTACTGGCTCGGGTTGAGGTTGGGCGCGCGAAACAGGCCCTGGGCGTTGGACACCGCCACCCGCTTGTCACCGGTGCGCATGTTGATCACCGTGACCGTCGCGCCGGGCAGCACCGCGCCGGTGGCGTCGGTGACGCGCCCCGCGATCATGCCGAACGTGGTCTGCGCGATCGCCGCGCCGCTCCCCACGCTCACCGCCACCAGCACCGCCATGACGAATCGACGCAGCCTCATGACCCCTCCTCTAACATTCGTGCAAACGGGAACACGAGTGAACGCTCGGCCACCGCGAAAGGCGCGCATTATTCCACGTGTCAATAGGACAGGAGCGTCACCGCGCAAAAGGTCACGCAACGCGCCTTGACACCTCGATCCCCGCGCCATAAGCTCGCGCACCTCTCAGGCGTTTCGCAGAACAGGAGGACTCCCGTGAATCGCACATGGCTCGTCCGAGCGGGTGCGCTGCTGGTCTTGTTGGCTGGCGTTGCCGGGCCGTCGCTGCGCGGCGAAGCGGTGCGAGCTCAGGCGGTGGCGCCGGGCATCGTGGCCATCAAGGGCGCCACGATCCTGACGATCACCAGGGGAGTCGTTCCCAACGGCACGATCGTCATTCGTGACGGCAAGATCGCCGCCGTCGGCCCGAGCGTCGACATCCCGCGCGGCGCCGAGGTGATCGACGCGACCGGCCGATTCGTGTCGCCCGGCATCATCGACGCGCACGTCCACATCGCCGCCGACTCCATCAACGAAGGCGCGACCACGGTCAGCTCCATGACCGGCATCGAGGACGTCTTCGACCCGACCGACATCAACATCTACCGCGACATCGCCGGCGGCGTCACCAGCGCGAACGTGCTCCACGGCAGCGCCAACCCCATTGGCGGCAAGAACGCGGTGATCAAGCTGCGGTGGGGCAAGACGACGACGGAAGAGATGCTGTTTGCCGGCGCGCCGCCCGGAATCAAGTTCGCCCTTGGCGAGAACCCGAAGGACCTGCGCCAGGGCTTCCGGACCGGTCCGCTGCGCTATCCGGTGACGCGCATGGGCGTGGAGTACGTCATCCGCGATGCGTTCACGCGCGCGAAGGCCTACCAGCACGCGTGGCAGGAGTACGAGCGACGCAAGAAGGCGGGCGAGACGGTCCTTGAACCGCGCCGCGACCTGCAGCTCGAGCCGCTCGTGGAAGTGCTCGAGGGCAAGCGGCTGGTGCACGCGCACTGCTATCGCGCCGACGAGATCCTGATGCTCATCCGGATCGCGGAGGAGATGGGGTTCAAGATCGCCACGTTCCAGCACGTCCTCGAGGGCTACAAGGTGGCGAAGGAGATTGCCGCCCACGGCGCCGGCGGCTCGACGTTCATCGATTCGTGGGGCGGCAAGATCGAGATGAACGAGGCGACGCCGTACAACCCGGCGCTCATGGCGCGCAAGGGCGTCCTGGTGTCGCTCAACTCCGACAGCCCGGAACGCTCACGCCGCCTGAACACCGACGCGGCGAAGGCGATCAAATGGGGCGGCCTCACGGAAGACGAGGCGATGGCGCTCATCACCATCAACCCGGCGAAGCAGCTGCGCATCGACGCCCGCGTCGGCTCGCTCGAGGCCGGCAAGGACGCCGACATCGTCATCTGGAGCCATCACCCGCTCAGCAGCTACGCCGTCGCCGATCGCGTGTTCATCGACGGCACGACCTACTACGATCGGCTCGCCGACGTGCAGCGGCTCACGCGCGTGCAGCAGGAGAAGCTCGCGCTCGTCGCCGCGGAGCGCGGCGAGCGCGCCAAGCCGACGACGAGTGATCCGCAGGACAGTCCTCGCGCGATCGGCACCGGTGGTGTTACGCCTGCCGCCAACGGCACGACGCACACGAACGGCGACGGCGCCGCTGGCGACAGTGGTGCGCAGGCGTCACAAGCCCGCGGTCCGGCGCTCGCTGCCGGGGTCATGGCTATCACCAACGCCACCATCCATCCGGTGACCGCGCCGACC
>Ga0307414_10001519_pt1 | contig 12061 bp, 19 predicted proteins | sample DK1Ometagenome_FD_203804 | JGI IMG/M metagenome (GOLD analysis project Ga0307414, IMG submission 203804) | Maize rhizosphere microbial communities from greenhouse at UC Davis, California, United States - DK15-O-3 | ecosystem: Host-associated > Plants > Roots > Rhizosphere > Soil | place: USA...
ACGGAGCCGGCGCGGACCCCGGAATTGGCGGGGGAATTTCAGGCAACCCCTATGGCGGTGGCGACGGTAAGAGCATTCGTGACGGAGTGAACCCCCTTGACTGATTTCGAATGGGGTGCATGGGATTGCTTCGCGTTCGTTACGGCCGAGCGAGGCATCGACACGTCGCATATGCCGCCCCGCACGTACACTGGGCGCATCGGCGCGGCGCGCTACATCAAGCGGCTCGGATTCGCGTCGCTCGCCGACCTGATGGACTCGATCGCCACGCCAAAGCCGGTTGGTTTCGCCCAGCGCGGCGACATCATGCTCAAAGACGGGTGCCTCGGCATATGCAAAGGTTCTTACGGTCTGTTCCTCGCCGAGACGGGCTATACGCGCGTCGCAACTGTGGTATGTGAGCGCGCATGGGCTTCCTGAAAAAAGTTCTCAAAGTCGTTGCGATCGTCGCGGCCGTTGCACTTGCCATTCCGACGGGCGGTACGTCGCTGCTTGCGGTTACGCTCGGTGTGTCTGCCATCGCCGCAACGGCCATCGTTGCGGGCCTCACGATCGCGTCGTCGCTGCTCAACAAACCCAAAGTACCGAGCGTGTCCACCGCATCGCTCCAGCGCCTCAACGTGTCCATCGATCCGCGCACGCCGCGAAAGATTGTCTTTGGCGAGACGGCGATGGCGGCCGATTTGCGAGATTATGAATATACCGGCACCGACGATGAATATGTGCATTATTTTATCGTTCACGCATCGCACCGCGTCACCAGCATAGACGAGATATGGTTCGACGATAAGCTAGCGTGGAACGGCACCGTTCAGGGCGAGTTCTCCGGCTATCTGACCGTCACGACGCGCACCGAGGGCAGCGCCGCCAACGCGATCAACATCTCCGCGCGCATGGGTTCGACGCGCCGCTACACCGGCCTTGCCTATACTCACCTCCGGTTCAAGCGCACCGGCAACACAAGCAAGGCGACCAGCCCCTTCTCATCGAGCATCCCGCAGCGCATTACGACGATCGGCCAAGGCCTGCCCGTCTATGACCCCCGGCTGGACTCCACCGTGACGGGCGGCAGTGGATCGCACCGTGTCGGCGACCAAAGCACATGGGCGTTCAGCCGTAACCCGGCGTTGCAATTGCTCGCATATTTCATCGGCTGGCGCATCAATGATAAGCTCGCGGTCGGCAAGGGCCTCCCGCCGACCCGTCTCGACATGGCCAGTTTCATGGCGGCGGCCAATGCGTGCGACGAGCCAGTTGCGCTAGCAGCCGGCGGCACCGAACCGCGCTATCGGTCGGACGGCATATTCAGCGAAGCCGACGACATGGGCCTCGTTATCGAGGCGTTCAAAACGACCATGAACGCCGAACTGGACGACAGCGACGGGCGCCTGGCGCTACGGCTGTTGCTGAACGACCTTGACGACCCCATCGCCGACTTCGGCCCGGACGACTTCCTGAGTGGGCTATCGTGGTCGCCGGTCGCGGACATCTCCGACCGCTTCAATGTCGTGCGCGGGCAATATACTGACGCGCGCGATGTGTCGCTCTATCAGATGGTCGACTATCCGGAGGTGCTGCTCGCCAGCGTTGACGGCATCGAACGGTCGCACAACCTGCCGCTCCCGTTGGTCCAGTCGCCGAGCCAAGCGCAGCGCCTCGCCAAGCAAGTGCTCCAGCGTCAGCAATATAGCGGCACCCTCGAAGTGACGCTCGGCCACACCGGCTGGCGCGTGCAAAAATACGACATCGTGACGATCACGCATCCCCCGCTCGGTTTCGCCGCCAAGCTGTTCCGCGTCGCAGCCCTCACGGTCGGCACGCATGGCCAAGTGCAAATGACGCTACGCGAGGAAAACGTGGCAATCTATGCATGGGACGAAGACGAGCGGCCACCGGTCGAACCCGCCACCGTCCCGTCCTACAGCTTTGAGAATAACCCGCTAGTTCAGGGCATTGATGACGCCGCGGCGGGCACCCGTCACGAGCCGTCGAGCGCGGCCATCAACTTTACCGCTAACTCTTCGGGCGATTTGGACCCGGCAGACCAATTGCCGGAGACACTTTTAGTCCAGCGGTTCCAAGGCACTGTCGACGTGAGCGCGGATGCCGGGACGGTTTGGTCGATCGATTACGTCGACGGCCTCACTGGCGGAACTCCGACCGTATCAGGCGGCCTCGTTACGCTGCCCTCCGGGATTGTCCTCACCCCCGGCTACGCGCTCATTCGAATTAAATCGGTTCGCAATGGCCTGTCGCTTTTCACAAATCTGACGCTCACGCAATCCGTGGCGGCGCCGAGCGCAGGCAATAGCACGTCGAACTTCACCCCCGTATCGAATGACACGCTGGTGGCGGGCACCGCAACGATGCTAGTCAGTACTGGTGCTATGGGCCAAATCGACTTCTCGGGCGTTCTGTCCATCGGTGGCGAAAAGGCCAGCCCGGAAGGTTCCTTCGGGGCGGTCGCCCGTTGGCAATATCGTCTCGCTTCCGGCGGGTCGTGGACGTGGGCGGGCGCCGCAATCGACGATACGACGCCTTTGGTCATAACAGAGGTTATCGACCCAGAGTTTGGCACGATTTACACCCGCTCGGCAGGGCAGATTAACACGGCGCGCACCGTGACCGGCCTCAGCGCCTCGACGGATTACGAATTCGAACTATGGCTCTCGCGCGATAGCAACACCCCTGCCCGCGCAATCAGTTTCGGCGGCACCGTGTCGGGGGTGGGTTCCTGACGCCGCCGTCAATAGCGTAGCGGGCTGGGCGGTGCTACGGTCGGGCGCATGGCCGCTGCACAACTCGACATCGCCGTATTTAAGCGCGTGCCGTTCGCTGACGACTTGGCCATTATCGGCCCGGACTATAGCGACGCCGCGTTTTCCATGCAGATACGTCAGCGCTGGGGCGACTCGGGCGACCCGTTGCTGACCGTCGGTATCACGCCTACCTATGACCCCGCATATGTGTACTATGACCCACGTCGCAAGATAACCGTCGGCCCCACGCCCGCCACGGTGCTGGCGCTCGACGTGAGCGAGGCCGCGCTCGAAGCGTTGCCGCTCGCCGCTGACGAGGAAAAGCCGCTTGAGCTGGTTTACGATTTGCACGTCACGCCAAGCGGCGGGGTGAAGCGCGTTGTCATGGCGGGTCTATTTATCATTTATCCGGGGTCGACCATATGACGATCGCTATTCTCGACGCGCGGACGACGGAATATGTGCTGGTTGCTGCAGGCGCCGACCTTATCGGCACCTATGTTGCTCAGGCTATTGTCGCCGGAACGACCGCGCAAGCCGTGCTCGACGCCATCCTCGCCGCGGGGCTTGCAGAGGGCGTGTTCCCGTCGCTTGCGGAGGGGGAGGGCGCGACCACCGATGGGCAATATTTCTGGGTCGGGTCGGGCGGCACGGTCACGCTCTATGTGAACGATAGCGGCACGGGCGACGAGATTGCCGAGTTGGCCACCGTGGCTAGTTTTGCTGCGTCGGACGGTGCGACGAAAGTGGGGTTCCTCCAGTCTGGCACAGATTCCCGCGCGCAGGACGTCGCTGAAAAGCTATTTGAGATACGGTCTATCCTCGACAAAGAGGGAGGCTTTGCCGACGGGTCTACCAGCAATGTCGCGGCCTTCGAGGCGGCTGTTGCAGATGGCGGGGCGTGGCGCGTTCCGAAGCAGGCGCAGCCTTATGTGTGGGACGCGCAGTTTGACGTGTCCGACACGATATTCATCATGGATGCCGGCGTTGAGATTTTGGCAGATTTTTCTGCCGCGGGGACACTGGACTACATCGTTAATGCCAGAGACAACGTGGCTTTCTACTGCGCGGGCAAGTGGTCGGTCAGTTCAGCCGTCCATGACCAGCTTCGCTATGCCATCATCATCCCCGGCAGCGATAACGTGACCGTTGACGGGTTGGAGACGGTCAACCTGCTTGCTGTTCGCTCGCGCTCCTCGGTCACGCCGATCAACTCGGAGGAGGCGTGGTCCTCTGTCGTCACATCTGGCGGCAGCGCGAATATCGCGACCAATATCCATATCAGCGGAGGCGGCAGTCGTTTCAATACGCCTTGCACCGGGACGCTCACTCCCGCAGCCCACTATATCGCATATACCTTCATCTGGTCGATTACTGGTGCCCGCTATTACGGATGTCCTGGAGCGGTCCAGTTCTGGGGCGGCAATGCCAATCCTGCGAATGATGGGGCGCTCGCCAACGAGCGCAAGTGCCGTTATGGTGTCATTGCCGGTTGCTACAGCGACACGGCGATTTCCGGCATCTGGGGGTCGATGGGCCGCGACATCGACATCAACGACAGTACGGCTATCGAAAACGAGGACGTATCGCTTGACGGCGAGGGTTGCGTCGATGTCCGCTTTAATAATTGCGTTGGCAGGGACGGTGCGAGGGGCGCTGGTGCGGCATTCTTCCTCAATCGCGGGCTTGAGTATAATAACTGTCGTCTGACGGCATCCGACGCTGCGAACGACGCATTCCAGATCAGTAATCCGTCGCAATCGACCGAAAATCACAGCATCACGCTGCGTGGATGTACGTTTGAATGCACCGATACGGCCCCTTCTCGGATTATCGCTGCCGCAGTAAAATATCTCAACATCATCGATCCGGTGTTCGTCAATGTGGTTTGCACTGTCGATGCAGCAAACAACCATGTCACGAACATCGTCAATCCATCGGTGACGCTGCCCAATGCGGGCGGGATGCCTTCAAGCACTTTCACCGCAAATGCGACGTCGAACGAGCTGACGCACAGCGACGCACTTCGCTTGCAATATATTCAGCGTGTCAGGTTCACGACGACTGGAACGCTGCCTGCCCCCTTGACGACGGGAACGGATTACTTTGTCACCCCGCTAACTGCAACGACGTGCAAGGTCAGCACCAGTGTAGCGAATGCGGTCGATACCTCTCCGGTCTATGTGGATATAAGCGACACCGGGACTGGAACGCACACGATGACGGTTGCCCTGTCGGCCATTTCCGCTGGCGGCAACAATTCGGTCGATGGGATCGCGGGCCGCTGCACTATCTCGAACCCGAAAATCTTTTCGGAAGAAACGCAGCCTGCCGGATCGGTGGGAATTTACGTCGCGCAATATGATTTCAATGCTGCGCCAGTGACGATTATCAGCGATGGCAATATTTCCAACATGCCCATCGACATGCAGATGATGTGGGGTGGTGAGAACGCGGGATTTTCTGGACGTTTTCTGCTGCACGACAACATCAGCGGCAACAATATCGTGTTCTTTCAGGATAACGCTGGGGCGGCGGGGGGGTTCTACTATTGGAACAACCGCAACCCGTCGAATGCGCTGTTCAATCGGGCCTCGCATATTGCAGACCCGACAGGCGGAGTGACCGTGGACGCCGAGGCGCGAACTGCGATAAATGCGATACTGGACATTTTGGAGTCGAGCAACGCCGGGTTAATGGCGCCGTGATGGCGCCGCCAAACATAGGAGCCTAATCCATGAACCAACACGCAACCGCAATAGCCGAGGCGCTGGAGCACGCGGAGCGCACGCTTCGCAAGCACCACCGCGCGCTCGTCAAGCTGCATGCCGCACTCGCCGAGGGGGCGAAGGCGCATGGCGATCCCGTCATGGCCGCGTTGGCCGCCGCGCCGAAAAATCCGCCCGATAATGATTGATATTGGCATCCTGATAACCGGCATCACCGCTGCACTTGCGTTCCTTCCGGGGCGGGGGAAGTGGTTGCGGCATTTGCTGGTTATCTCGTGGCTTGCGTCGCTCATCGCCGCTGCAGCCGGGGCGAGCATGGCGTCGGTTGTTTTCATGCTGACCGTGCTCGACATGATTATCGCGGGCGCCGCGCTCGCCATATGCACCAACGACCCTTCACGCTACGATGCGCGCCTAATCGGTGCAATCTCCATGATGCTAATGCCCGCGCATTGGATTATGGCGTGGAGCGAGGGCACCGCAAGCTGGGCGCTCTATGCAGCCTCATGTAACGGCGCGTTCGTGGTTCAATGTTTGATCGTAGGGGGCTGGCTCGATGGGGTGGGGCGTCGTCTTGGTCGCCTCTTCGGTCGGGCTGGCGCTGTTCGGTCTGTACGCGGCGGGGGCCGGTAAATGGATTTCGACGTTGCGTGGCTGGCTCACGCGAAACTAGCATTTGCGGCCTTTTGTGGCGGGATGACACGATTGTTGTTCCGCCCCGCAGCGTCGTTCCTCAAAACTATCTGGCTGCTGTTCGGTTGCGTCACCTGTGGCTATTACGGTACGCCCGTGATATTGTCATGGTGGAACATCCAGGCGGATTATGCGGGCGCGGTTGGCGCGTCGATCGGCTTTATCGGTCTGTCTCTCGCCGAAGCGGCACTCCGCGCGGCCGACAAGATGGACGTGCGCGAATGGCTTGCGAGCCTGACGGCGCGGAAGGGAATGTAATATGACCACACTGGCGCAAGCAATAGAGACGGCGATGCTCGCCGCGCAGCACGTTATGCGACCCGCGCCACCGGCGGCGCCCGTAGTGCGCCCGCCAGCCTCTCCGGTGCATCTCCCGGACGGCAAGCGCGAGTTGGTGCGGCCCGCCATGTTTTTCGATGCGGTGCGCGCCATCACCGGCGGGCTCGATCAAGTGCAGGTCGACACGATCAATCGGCTGCTCGCGGGCGCGCCGCACTGGTCGGTCGGCTGGATGGCTTACGCGCTGGCCACCGCGTGGCATGAGTGCCGGTTGCGCCCCATCGCCGAGATTGGGAAGGGTCGCGGCCGCAAATACGGCAAGGTCGGCAAATACGGCCAAGTGCCCTATGGCCGCGGGCTCGTGCAGCTTACGTGGGACTTCAATTATGAGTGGGCCGACAAGGCGCTCGGTTTGAACGGTTCGCTGTTGCGTAACTTCGACCGCGCGCTCGAGCCGGATATTGCCGCGCGCATCCTCGTCATCGGCACGGAGACGGGCGCCTTCACCGGCAAGGCCTTGCGGCATTATATTAGCGGCGAGGTTGGCACGCTTGCGCAGTTCACGCAAGCCCGGCGCATCATCAACGGAACCGACCGCGCGGCGTTGATCGCGGGCTATGCCGAGATGTTCCAAGCGGCGCTCCAAGCGGGGCAGTGGCGTGACTAGCCGTAGCTGGCTCTCGCGCGATATGCAGCGGTTCGTTGTCGCGCTCATCATCCTTGCGCTGTTCGGCGGCGCGATCGTCGTGCTGACGTTTATAGTTGTGCCGGATGTGAACCGCGACGCGATCATCCAGCTTGTCGGCGGCGTTAACACGCTCGCGGGGCTCGTCATCGGCTTCTATTTCGGCAAGAGCGCGGGCGAGGATAAGCCGCAACCCGTGGTCATAGAGCAGCCAATGGGGGCGCCGGTCCCTGTCGAGGAGCAACACTGATGTCCCGATGGCTGTGGGCGCTGCTAATCACGCTCGCCGTTATCGTGCTGACCGGCACGGCCATTCAAGTCATAGGAGTATTTACAGATGCGTAAGATTTTCCTAGCCGCCGCCATTGCCGCCGCGCCGCTGTCCGGTTGCGCCACGATCGGCTCCCCGCCCAGCCTCGAGCAGACGACAATCGACGAAAAGGCGCTCATCACGGCGTACGCCAGTTTCGACGTGCTGCTTACCGCGATCGATGGCCTCGTGGAAGCCGGTATGCTGAAGCCGGGTACCCCGCGCGCGCTTCAGGTTCAGTCGCTCATCCGCACCGCGCAGGACGGCCTCAAGACCGCGCGCATGGTTCATGGCGCCGGATCGATTGCCGGGCTGGAACAGGCGACCGGCGCGTTCCGTTCGATCACCGCATTGCTGAAGGGAAACTGACATGGATTTTTCCAAACTGGCCGCCGACCTGCTCGGCATCGTGAAAGCCGCCGCGCCGCTCGTCGGGCTGGGCGAGGAAGTCGCTGCGGCTGAACGGCTCCTCGCGTCGGCCACGTCGGCCTATGAGACGATCAAAGGCACGCTCGGTTCGGAGGACCAGGCGGCGATGCAAGAGGCGCTAGACGTGCTCGCTGCGCGCGTCAACGATCATGCCGACCGCACGGCGGAGTCGCTAGGCTAGCGCGAGCGGCATCCGCCACACGTTGCCAAGCCTCGGCCGTTGCGGGGCAGGTATGCGCGCGCATGGCCTCGGGCAGCTTGTCGACCGGCATATTCACCCACGCGGCGAATAGCGCGAGTTGTAGCGGGTCGCGGAGCAGCGTCACAAGCCTGACTGCCTAGCGTAGGTGCGCGCGTAAATTGGACCGATTAAAACTGCTCTCTTCCATTGGCGCGTATACCGCTCGCTGAATAAGCGGCAACTCGCCGGCTTCACGACAAAGCCGATTGCGCCGCGCGTTTCCGTAGCGTGGCGCAGTACAAAGAATATCCCGCTGCGGGTTAGCGATATTTTCACGGATGGTCCTCCAATAGGCCGAGCCAAAATAGCCGCACCTTGGCCTTATATTCGCGAAATTTCTCCAGCGATTTACCGCGCGAAATATTGCGCTCCGCTTGTTTCTCGCGCTCCATCTGCCGACGCTTTTGGTTCGTTACGTGGTTGCGACCGCGATGATTCGCCTTCTGCACGTTGAAACGGCGTTCCGCCAAATCCTCGCGGGTCGCTCCGGCCTTTCGCTTTTTGCGTGGCAGGGGCTCTAGGTTCGCCCAGTCGATTCGGTCGCGGTCGGCCATCTCATGCCGGCGGCCGCTGACCGATCACCCCGGCAAAACCGCCAGCGATGACGCCGACGATAAGCCCGAGCGGACCGGCGAGCAGGAACCCGATAAAGCCGAGCGCGAGCATGGGAACGCAGCCGGCCATCACGTTTCACCCCGCAACATGCGGCAAATGCGCTTCACCGCGGGTGCTGCGTTCGGTGTCTCGGCGGCTAGGGCGCGATCGACGCGTGCCCGGAGCGTTGCGAGTGCGTCGCTGACCCGCTGGTGCGCCAGTTCCGCATCGGCGCGACCGCCGCTTGCCATGAGCGCGCCTCCGATGTAACCGATCGCAGTGGCCCCCGCCGCGACCCCATAGAGAATAAACCCGTCCATTATGCGTCCTTCCAATTAAGCGCCGCTCGCACGGCATCCGTCACTTCGTGGCCCGTCTCGCGCGTGAAGCGTTCCTCGGGTGTCTCATCTTGGCGGACTAAGCCAAGCCCGCGAAGTAAGAGAACCACGCGGTCGGCGACGGTCGACGTAGCCGCGAGTGCGACGGTCGATTCTTTCCGCCACAATTCGAGAGCCTCGCCGCGTGTCATCCGGGTCAGCGTAACCGTGTCGGCGCCCGAGCAGTTGCCGTCGGTGCGCTTGCGATATCCGATGATCTTCGCGCCGCCCAAGTCTTCATGATCGCGCCAATCGGTAACTAGCGCACCGGGGCACTGGGCTCGACCGCGCAGCAGCACAGCCCCTCCATCCCAATCATCTGGCGCGCTGTCGCCCCCGGCCCACGGTGTGAACCCGGCGCGGATGGCGGTATAGGCGAAGTGGTCGGCGGGCAGTTTAATCGAGATGGGGCATTCGTCGCGCACATCCCACGTATAGCGACCGGCGGGGCCGTTCAGCCAATCGTCCGAGGTGTTTTCGAACTGTATCTCTTCGCCATCCCGCAGCCATTCAGGCCGCACGCCGTTGCATTCGATCGGGTCGCCCCATTTGATGGTCATCTCAGTACACCACCCGACCGAGCAATTCGTTGATGTCGAGGCCGTAATCCTCGGCACGTTGACCCGCCGACATCGCGGCAGAACGATACATGTCGTCCCAAAACGAAAGGTCTGCATCGGTCGTTTCGGTATTTTCGCGATCGACATTTTCGTCAGCGAGATAAACGTCCATCGTCTTTTCGATCTTGGCCAGCTCGAAAGCCAAGAAATCATAATCGGCCTTGGTTTTCATCTCATTCACTCCTCTGTAACTCTGCGACTCATATGCCCGATGTTGACGAGCGCGTCAATAGCTATTTTCGATATCGGAACCCGGCCCACCCGCCAGCCGCTCGGATCGGCCAACCGGCGGCCCAGTCGGGCATCGTGGCCATCAACCGCTCGACCTCTTCGACGCTGCCGAACCCTTCTGGCACCTCGAAAACATCCTCGTCATACACGCCCAGCACCATGGGATAGCCTGCCGCTTTGCACAGTTCGACACCGTGGCGCTGTATGTCGTGCGCTACGGCCTGCACCCAGTTCTCCCATAGGCGCCCTGAGTAGGTATCCATCGGCACCCAGCCGAGCGGGCCGTATTTCGGGTTGGTGTTTTCCGTCATGTAGGTGATGCGAATCGGCGCCCACGATCGGCCCGAGTCGCTCAGGCGCGGCTGGTGATATGTCAGTTCGCGACCGCTCGGCAGCTTCATAAACAGCGCGGGTCGCCCGGTTTGGCCGAAGTCGCGCACCTGGAAATCGATCCGCACCGGGAACGGCGCCATACCCGACGGCGCGTGCGGTGTGGTGACGCGGCCCGGCGTCTGGATTGCTTCGATCGCCGCGCCTTCGATGCCGTGCAGTTCCGGTTGCCAGTTGATCGACTGCCCACCCGCCAGCGCGACGATGCGGGGCGAGGCGGCGCGCCACTTCACGATGATCGATTTGATGTCGTCGTCGCTCTTGCTGCCGCTCTCGGGATCGAACGCGCGCCACGCGCCTATCCAGCCCATGAAGCCGCAGTTATGCACGATGAGGTGGCCGCTATCGGTTTTAATCGTGAACCGGTTGCGCGGCCCCGCATGTGCAATGTCGTAAACGTCGCTCCAGTTCGGCGATGCGTTTTTGCATTTCGGGGACCGACCGCTTGTTAGCCATGTTTTCGCGCCGCGAAATAAACCGTAGGTTGCCCGGCTCGTAGTTCCCATCAACGTCGATGCGATCCAATTCCAATTCAGGGACGTCCCATCCGTCGAGTGTAATGAGGTAGGAGAGGAATTTTCTCTTTCCCTCGGTGCCCCCGAGCCATTCGGGGTGAACCTTAATCCCCCTGCCCGCGTAGTTTTTCGCATGGCTGCTCGTATTGCCGGGTCGGCACCGCCCGATGCACGCCGATATTCTGTTGAGCAAACGCCGGCGATGTTCAATATCGGGGAGGATGTTCTCGTAGCCCCAATATTGCTTGCGATGCTTTGAAGCTTTTTGCCGAGCGCATACATTGCATCGTGTCGAAGCGCCTTTGCGAAGGTTCGACCAATTGACGCCGTGAGGCGGCGCACCGCAAGAGCATTGGACCTCAATGTGGTGGTCTCGTGACGCTGGCGACAAGCCGATGACGGTAAGTTCGCCGAACCGGTCTCCAATGCTCGGCAAAGCATATTTGCGTCGGAATCGAGTGTCGATGCCGCTTGCCAGAAACCGCTCGTATTCACCAGATGATCCGGGGTTATCTGGACTCCATCCAATCGGATAACGGTGCGACTCCCCCGTGAAATCACTCCTGCGCTTTTTACCCATTCTACACCGTCCCAAAGTAAATCGTTGCTGGTGACGTCGGTGATAGCGACATACCCCCTCATTGTCAAAACTTGGGTAAACGGGCCGAAGCAAGCTAATTCCGCAACTTTGCCAATCTGCCGGTCGGGGTGATGCTCGCCGTGCTGTTCGGCGTAGGCGATATATGTTTCGTAAGGTATGCCGGTGATCGCGCTTGCCGACTGCAGGTAAATGTCACGCTGCGCGACGAACGTATCGATGCGCCACTGTTCGCCCGCGCCGCACGCCGCCACAACCGCTTCGATCGCGCTATAGTCGCTCGCGATAAGCACCTTGCCCGGCCCGGCGACGAACAGCCCGCGAATGCAGCCCGATATGCTCAGCAGCGCATCGCCGAAAAACCACTCGACCGCATCGAGCGACCGCGTGGCCATCACCTCGAGCACATGGTCGACCATCTCCGGCTTCCAAGCGAGCCTCGGCGCGGGATGGGCCGGCGCACCGCACCACGGGCAGACCTCGTGCGCGGGGGCGTAAGGCTTGGCGCACGCGGGGCAGGTGGCGAGCTTTGGGCCGGATTTTGGCAAATTTAACGGCTGGGGTCCCACGCCTGTTGGCCGTCCGGTGCGCGCCCCATGATGCTTCACAAG
>Ga0307414_10001520_pt1 | contig 12060 bp, 5 predicted proteins | sample DK1Ometagenome_FD_203804 | JGI IMG/M metagenome (GOLD analysis project Ga0307414, IMG submission 203804) | Maize rhizosphere microbial communities from greenhouse at UC Davis, California, United States - DK15-O-3 | ecosystem: Host-associated > Plants > Roots > Rhizosphere > Soil | place: USA...
GTGGGGCGCCACTGTGCGGTGCCGTTCACCGTCAGCCGCTGTTCGGCGCGGTTGAAGATGCGCGCCATGAAGCGGTTCGGGCGGTACAGGCCCGGATCGTCCACGCCGTCGCCATTGCCGTCGATCGCGGCGGTCTGCGTCCAGCCGCCGGCATCGAACGAATGGCCCTGTGTCTTCGTGTCCGAATAGGCGATGCTGGCGAGCAGGCCGAATCGCTCGCCGAAACTCTTCGAGACCATCGCCGAACCGCGATAGCCGACATGGTCGGCCTGATCTGCATAGGCGCCCTGGAGGCGTCCGGCGGCGACGAAGTCCTTGAGGTCGAGCGGGCGCTTGGTCTTGAGGTTCACCGTCGCGCCGAGCGCACCCTCCGGCATGTCGGCGGTGGGCGACTTGATGACGAGGATGGAGGAGATGATCTCGGGGCTCACCGATTCCAGCGCCGCGTTGCCGCCGTTGCCGGGCCCGATATAGTTGCGGCCGTTGATCTCGAGCCGGTTCTGCGAAATCCCGCGCACGGTGAAGTTCGATCCATCACCCTCGCGACGGCTGATCTGGACGCCCGTCACGCGGCTCATCGCTTCCGCCACGTTCTGATCGGGCATCTTGCCGATGTCCTGAGCGGTGATGACGTCGACGATCGACTGCGCTTCGCGCTTGACGTCGATCGATTCCTGGAGCGACGCGCGGATGCCGGTGACGACGATGTCCTCGCCGGCTGGCGTGTCCACTGCCGGACCGGCGGATTGTTGCGCGGAAGCCTGCGCTCCGCTTGCCTGATCCTGCGGGGCGGCGGCGAGGTGGCGCTGCGCGACCACCGCGCGGCGCTTCAGCACGAAGGCGTTGCCGACCTTGACCGGGACGAGATTCGTGCCGGACAGGAGCAGTCGCAGCGCCGCGGCAACCTCCATCGATCCCTTGACGCGATTGACCTGCAAGCCTTCGGTTAGGGCCGCGGGAGCCAGGACCTGAATGCCGGCCTGATGCGCAAACATCGGGATACCGGTGCGCGCGGGCTGCGCGGGTACGTCAAAGCGTCGGACCTGCGCGGTGGCTTCGGCGGGCGAAGCCACGCCGCATATGATCGCGGCGGCAGTCACCAGCAAATGAATACGCGCGTGCGTCATCCGATCCTCCCCGTTTTTATCGGGCGCCCTATTTCCGGTACGCTCTTGATAACAAGAGTCCGCGCCGGCGGATTTCCGTCAGGGTAGCGGGTTCTTTTTTCGCGCCAGCCGGATCTCGGCGGGGGTGGTGGTGACGGCGACGTCGAGCGAGGCGGCCAACGTCGCAGCGAAATCGGCGGGGCGGTCGATCTGGAAAAGCCCCACCAGTCGCTGGCCCGCCAGATCCGGGTCCGCGATCACCAGCTGCTGGCGATTGTACCGGTTGAACTGCTCGACCGCGCTGCCCAGCGTCTCGTTTTCCAGCGAGATCTCGCCGCTGCGCCACGCCAGCGATCGCTCGATCGCGGCGGGCTCGGTCGCGACTTCGGGCGCTGCCGCACCGGGCCGGAAGATGGCGTATTGCCCCGCCTCCAGAATCGTCATCGTCCCGCCGCTGTCGGTCGGCCAGGCGGCGACACTCCCTTCGGTGACGGCGACGCGCACGCCGCTGTTCGTACGGCTCACCGAGAAGGCGGTGCCGACCGCGCGCACCTGGGCGATGCCGGCATCGACGACGAAGGGGCGCTTGCGATCCTTGGCGACCTGAAACCAGGCCTGTCCTTCCTGGAGCGCGATGCGGCGGCTGTCGTCCACCATGGCGACGCGCAAACTGCTGCTGGTGTCGATGGTCGCGACCGAGCCATCGGCGAGCGGCAGCCGCCGGATCTCGCCGCGTGCGGTTGTCACGCGCTCGACCATCAGGTGGGGCCAGGCGACGATCCCGGCAATCCCCGCCGCCATCGCGCCGGCGGCGCCCGCGAGCAGCCAGCGCCGCGTCGGGGCTGCCGGGGGAGGGGCGTATGCGGAGTCGATCGGCGCGCCTCCCGTCACCGCACGATCGATCACGCTCAACCCCGCCTGCGCGCGGAGCAGCGCACCGGCGTGGCGGTGATCCTGCGCCAACCATGCATCGAGTTCGGCGCGTTCGGCCGCATCGAGCGGATGACGCAGCGCCCAGGCGGCGGCGGTCTCTTCAGCGTGATCGCGCATGCGCAGCACCTCCGTCCGACAATCTCTCCCGCTCGGGTTCGGGCTCGGTGATCAGCTTCAGGATCGCGCGCAGGCTGCGGCTCGCGTCATTCTCGACCACCGCCTCGCTCACGCCCATCGCCGCCGCAATTTCCTTCTGGGTCAGCCCTTCGACCCGACGCATGAGGAAAATCCGCCGGGCGCGCTCGGGCAGGGTCGAGAGCGCTGCCTGTACGCGTTCGAGTTCCTGACGTGCGGCGGCGAACCGTTCGGGCGAGAGCTGGTCGCTTTCCGGTTCGGCATCGAAGGCTTCCGCCAGCGCTTCGATCCGGACGACCCGTGCGTGCTTGCGCTGCCGCTGCGCCAGGTTGCGGGCCATGGTGAACAGATAGGCGCGCGGCGTCGTGACGTGCGCGACGTCATCGAGCTGGGCAAGGCGACAATAACATTCCTGCACGATGTCCTCCACGTCGGCTGCTGCGACGAGCCGTCGCCGCAGCCATAGCCGCAGGTCGCGTTCGTGCGGCAGGATCTCGCGTCCCACCCAATCGGCTAGCGCCTCGCGTTCCGTCGTTTCGCTCCTCTCACCGTCTAAGAGGCCCGACCGCGATGTTTCCGTCAACCGCGATGCTGAATCGGGTTCCTTTAGTTCCGTTCGATCCGCGTCCGCCGCTGTTTGCTCCCGCTTCGCAGATGCCGGCCACGAACCTCGCAGCTAGTTTCGAGCGGCAATCGAAGTAGGTCAACCGCGCTACGGCAGTTTGGCGCCTGATCCCGGCCGCCGATCGGTCGGTGCTGCGGGCGCTACTTCTCTTCCCCGGGGGTTTCGCGATCCGGATTTTCATAATCGATGCCCAGCTGCTGCAAGTAGCTGTCATACTTGTCCGGCTGGTAATATTGCTTCTCCATCGTCGGCCGAATCTGGGCCATCGTGCGGGTGTTCCGATCGATCGCGGGCATGTCGGTCGGCGCGATCAGCGGATCATAGGTCTGTTCTTTGAGCTGGACGTCGCGGAACCAAGCCTTGGCATCGGCTACCAGCTTGGGCGTCGTGGCGATGTCGAGGATCGTCATGGCGACTGCCTTGGCGCCTGCCACCGTGCCCTTGTGCGCGATCGGCGTCGCCATCGCCATCGCGGCGGTCGAATGGTGGAAGATCACATTCGGGATGTTGGCCGGATAGCCGATGGTGACGGTCGGCACCGTCCACATGACGTCGCCGATGTCGTCCGACCCGCCGAAGCTGGCCCCTCCGCGCGTCTGGGGCGTAGAAAGTGGGGCGACCGTGGTCGGCAGGGCTTGCACCTTCAACCGGTTCTCGGATTGCACCGCCTTCGCGAAGGCCTGATCGGCAGCGGACCACTGCGGCATGCCCACCGCCTTGATATTGGCATCGAGCGCCTCGGCGAGCGGCTTGTTGGCATAATTGGGTGCGGCAAAGCCCAGTATCTTGCGGGTGACCTTGGTACCCGTCGCGAGCGCCGCGGCCTCGGCCACCTCGTTGCCCGTTTGATACAGGTCGCGCAGCGAGGCGAAGTCCGACTGGCGGAAATAATACCAGCTGCTTGCCTTGTCGGGCACGACGTTGGGCTGGCCGCCGCCGTTGGAGATGACATTGTGCGATCGTTGCGAAAGCGGCAGGTGCTCGCGCCGAAAATTCCACATCACGTCCATCAGCGCGACCCCGTCGAGCGCACTTCGGCCCTCCCATGGCGAGGCAGCGGAGTGGGCGGTCTTGCCCTGGAATTCATATTCCACCGAGATCATGCCGGTGAGACCGAGATTGCCCCATCCGGTGCCGAAGCCGGTGTTGACGTGGGCAAAGATCGAGGCATCGACATCCTTGAACACGCCGGCGCGCACATAATAGGCCTTGGTCGCCAGAAGTTCTTCGGCGACACCGGGCCAGAGCATCAAACGGCCCTCGATGCCGTGCCTTTCCATCACATGCTTGGCGGCGATCGCGGCGGCGACCATCAGCGGCATGCCCGAATTATGCCCCTCGCCATGTCCCGACCCGCCTTCCGTCAGCGGCTTGATCTTGGCGATGCCGGGCACCTGCGAGACGCCGACGAGTCCGTCGATGTCGCTGCCCAGTGCGATCTTGGGGCCGCCCTCGCCCCAGGTCGCGGTAAAGGCGGTGGGAACACCGGCGATACCGCGCTCGATCTTGAAGCCATTCTTCTCGAGGATGGCGATCAGATATTCGGACGTCCTGATCTCCTGAAAGCCGGGCTCGGCAAAGCTAAAGATCTGGTCGACCATGACCTGGATCTGTTTGCGCTGCACCTCCACCTCGGCGAGGACTTCCTGCTTGAGCGCGGGGGTCGCTGCCGCACCAGCGGGGGCTGGAGCCAAAAGGGCGCTGGCCAGCATGGGCACCACCCCGAGGCGAAGCCCGCGCTTCCTGCGGTCCATGCTCATCGCGCCTTCACTCCGCCGGGCCTTCGAGCATCGGATATTTGACCCCCAGCTGGTCTAGGTAGGTGTCATATTTGGAGGGGTCGTAGTAATATTTCTCCATCAACGGGCGGTAGAGCGCCATGTTGCGTTCGTTAAGCCAGATCGCGGGTACGTCCTCGTCGGTCAGGATCGGGGCATAGGTGTCGGTCTTGAGCTGGACATCCTTGAAATAGGCCTTTGCATCGGCGATGAGTTTCGGTGTGGTGAGCAGGTCGAGCACCGTCATCGCCACGGCCTTTGCGCCCGCTTCCACACCCTTGTGCGCGATCGGCGTCGCCATTGCGATGGCCGCGATCGCGTTATGGCCGATCATGTTGGGGATGTTCGACGGGTACCGGATCGTTATCGTCGGAACCGCCCACATGATGTCGCCGATGTCGTCCGACCCGCCGCCCGTCGAGGGCTTGCGACTTTCCGGGGTGGAGAGCGGGGTGACCTCGTCCTTCAGCGGTTCGATCTTGCGATTGTTGAAGCTTTGCACCGCCTTCGCGAAGGCCTGATCGTCGGCGCTCCACTTGGGCATGCCGACCGCCTTGATATTGGCAAAGGCGGCCTCGGCCAACGGCTTGTTGCCGAAATTGGGCGCCGCATAGCCCAGCGTCTGCTGGGTCATCGTGGTGCCGGTGGCCAGCGCCGCGGCCTTCGCAATGTCGTTGCCGACTTCATAGAGCTTGCGGATGTCGTCGAAGGTGCGCTCGCGGAAGAAGTACCAGATGCTGGCCTTATCGGGCACCACATTGGGCTGGCCGCCGCCGTTGGTGATGATCATGTGCGAGCGTTGGGTCAGCGGCAGATGTTCGCGCCGGAAATTCCACGCCACGTCCATGATCTCGACCGCGTCCAGCGCACTGCGCCCTTCCCACGGCATCCCCGCCGAATGCGCGGTCTTGCCCTTGAAGGAATATTCGACCGAGATCAGGCCATTGTTGCCCATCTCGCCATAGCCGGTCGAGAAATCGTTGCTGACATGCCCGAAGATCGAGGCGTCGACATCCTTGAACATGCCGGCGCGCACATAATAGGCCTTGGTCGCCAGCAATTCTTCGGCGACCCCGGGCCAAAGCATCAATCGGCCCTTGATGCCGTGCTTTTCCATCACCTTCTTCGTCGCGATCGCTGCCGCCACCATCATCGGCATGCCCGAGTTATGGCCTTCGCCATGCCCCGGCGCCCCTTCGATCATCGGTTTGAGATAGGGAACGCCCGGCATCTGCGAGACGCCGAGGACGTCGTCGATGTCGCTGCCCAGCGCGATCTTGGGGCCGCCTTCACCCCAGATCGCGGTAAAGGCAGTGGGGATGCCCGCCACGCCCTTGGTGATGGTGAATCCGTTTTTGGCGAGGATGTCGGTCAGATATTCGGACGTCCTGATCTCCTGAAAGCCGGGCTCGGCGAAACTGAAGATCTGGTCGACCATGACCTGGATCTGTTTGCGCTGCGCTTCGACTTCAGCCGCGACCTCCTTCTTGAGCGACTTGGGGGCCTCGGCGTGGGCCGGGGCGGCGGCGATCGGAGCCAGGACGGCGACCGTGCTCAAGGCAACGGCGATGACGGCGCGGGCGAATATTCTCATCTCGCGGATAATCCTTTCTTCTCGTTCAGAATTCGATCTTGGCGGCCACGCGGAACGACCGGCCGACGACGTCGAAGCGACTGCGGTTGGTCTGCGCATAGGCGGGCACATTGTTGCCGTCGGGCCCGTTGCCGACCAGGACGGGCTCCTTGTCGAGCAGGTTGTTCACGATGAAAGTGAGGTGGCCTGTGCCGGCCATCGCCTCGAACTCGAAGTCGATCGACGCATCGAAATAGGTGGCGCCATCGATGTGGTTGTTGTTGATCGTGCGGAACTGCGACGTGCTGGCGGGGCAGTCGTCGTCGCACGCGATCCAGTCGTTGCCATAGACTCCGCTGGTGAAGCCGCGCGCGACCAGGTTTATGGTGACGGGATCGATCTCATAGAAGGCACTCAGGCGGTAGGCCCAGTCGGGCGAGCTATAGGTTCCCGCCGAAAGCACCCCGGCATAGTCGACGGGGAAACTGATGCCGTCGTCGATCACATTCTTGATATAGTGCGTCGCCTGGCCGTGCAGTCGCAGATTGCCCGGACCGACCGGCGTGGAGTAGCTCGCCTCGATGTCGAAGCCGCGGGTCTTCTGGGTCGAAAAGTTGATCGGCGTCAGGTCGATCGTGCTGAGCGCACCGTTCACGAACTTGATGTTGGGGCAGTAGGCCGCGATGCCCTGATCATAACATAGATCGACCGTCTGCTGCGCCGTTACCGAACCGATCGCGTCGTCGATATCGATCGAATAATAGTCGAAAGATGCGCTGAAGCCCGGCAGGAACGACGGTGTGAAGATGGCGCCAACTGTCCAGCCGTCAGCTACCTCAGGCTTGAGGTCCGGGTTGCCGAAGGCGTTCTGGACAAATTGCTGCGATCCGGTGACCGGGGCGTTTGCACCGGCCGGGATGATGACCGAGTTGGTACGCGCGGTCCCCGCGGCAAACAGTTCGTCGAGGTTCGGCGCGCGGATATCGTGACTGATGTTGCCGCGCAGACGCAGGGCGTCGAATATCTGATAACTGGCCCCGACCTTCCACGTGCCGACCCAGCCTGACGTCGAATAATGGGTGCCACGCGCGGCGGCATCCAGGTTCATTCCGTCGAATATCGGGATGGAGAGTTCGAGGAAGCCCTCATAGACGTCATACTTGCCTTGGTTGACGCGGTAATTGCCATAGAGCCAGCCGGAGTTATGGACCGGGTCCACTTCGCCGTCGATCTGCTCGCGGCGCCACTCGGCGCCCGTTGCAAAGGCGACGTCGCCGGCCGGGAGCGTGAAGAGACTGCCCGAAATGGTGGCGGCCGCGACATCCTGCTTGATTGTCTGGTAACGCAACGGCTGGAATCCGTCGTAGTAGATATAGTCGAGCGCCTCCTGCGACGGCCCTTCCGTGCCAAGGCGATCGATCGGGACGCATCCGTTGGCCGGGTCGGTCAGGGTGGAGCGGCACACGATGCTGCCATCGGCCGCGAAGACGGCGTCCTGCGCCAGCGCCATGCGCGCGTTGAACCAGGTATTGGTCAGCTCTTCGCGCGTCTTGGTCACGCCCTTTTGGTAATAGGCGTCCCACGACATCGACGATCCGAACAGGCCGACGCTGCCCTTCGCGCCGGCGACGAAGCGATACACCTCGCGTTTGTTGTTGCTGCCCGGAATCGGGAAGCCCGCGTTGGAGGTACCGATCGTGATAGAGGCCAGATTCTGCGTGGCCATCTGCGCGGCTATCGTCGGGTATTGGCTGAGAAGATAGGCATTGTCCGCGAGGATCGAAACGCCGGTGCTCGGCGTCTGCTGGTAAGAGCTGGCACTGACCGAGCGGTTATAGGAGAATTGGCCGAAGATCTCGATATCGGGCGTCACGTCGAAACCCACGCGCTGGAACAGGCTCAGGCGTTCGTCCAGCGGCACCAGCGTGTTCGTGCCGACGTGACCGGCAAGCGTCGTCTGCCAATCGCCGCCGATCATCCACGGGCCGGCGATCGTCCCATAGGTCAGCTGCGCGGTCTGACCTTCGCCGAGGAAGTAGGTGCCGCGCAGCGGGCCGCTGGAGATCAGGCCCCCCGTCGTATAACCGGACGGACCGATCCCGCCGCCGACCAGGCGTTGGGGCTGGCCGTTGGTGCCGTCATAGGCCGGGTTGTTGATCTGGAAATAGCCGCTGTCGTTCCAGTCGCGGTCGATTCCTTCCTTGCGGTCCTGATGAAACCACGAGACGTTGGTCAGAAGGTGCAGCCGGTCGTCGAGCAGCGAGAAGCCGGCTGTCCCCGAGAGGCGGTAGTTGAAGGCGTCGCCATAGGTCGAGATACCTGTGTCGGCGGAAAGTTTCACGCCATCGAAGTCGGTGTCGAGGATGAAGTTGACGACGCCGCCCACCGCGTCCGAACCATAAGCGGCCGAGGCGCCGCCGGTGATGACCTCGACGCGCTTGACCAGATCCTGCGGGATCGTGTTGATGTCGACCGTGCCGCCCACGCTGGAAGCGACCGAGCGTTGGCCATCGACGAGGACCAGCGTGCGTCCGACGCCGAGACCCCGCAGGCCGATCGAATTGATGCCCGCAGCGGCATTGGAAAGGCCGCCAGATGCGGTGCCCGAAGTGCCGCTTCCGGCAATCGCGGGCAACTGGTTGACGAAATCGGAGATGTTGGCCGGCGATTGTGCCGCGATATCGGCTTCACCCAAGACAGCGACAGGGGTCGGCGCACTATAGCCGTCGCGCACGATGCGCGAACCGGTAACGACGATGCTGCTCGTCGGGTCCTCGGCGATCTCGTCGATGGGTGCCGGTATTTCCTGTGCCATGGTCGGCGCGACCGAGAGCAACGGCGCCGCCGAAGCCAGCAGTATCTTGATGGTCGCTATTCGCGATTTGTCTCTTGCGGTTGAAGTCCGCGCCCCGTCTGTCGTGCTTTTATACGTGACCCCATGCATCGTTAAGCTCCCTGCGGCCTGAACCTTGTCTGCCGTAGGCGTCCCACCCCATGAAAATGGAAGGTACGAGCTTGGTCACACCGGCGAGGCGCCGGTCAGCGGAATCCGCCCCGCTGTTTTCCCATCGTTTCGACCCACCCCCGCAGTAATTGCGAGGACCATTTGCCGGAAGTGCCCGTTGGCCCGTGGCCTTCGGTGCTCCTTGCCGGACACTGGCGATCCTAGCGGGAAGCGGGTGGGCGATCTCACGAAAGATCAAGCATATCGGGTCAAATGATGACTGATTCTGTCTTCAAAAGCCATATCTGCATAAAAATCATGTGCGACTCCGGCTGGAGGCGCAATTTACGATCAACGCTGTGCTGAGTGATTCGAAAATGCGGCGCAGCACCCCGATTGCGCACTCAAAGCCAACGCAGCCAATCAGGATGAAATGGAATTTCTGCACAAGTCACGCCTATCGCGCCGGAATTCATCACATAAAGCCTTTTGCCGACCGATAAGTTCGGGGATGCTGCTCTTTGATATCTGTTAGTCTCGCCAAGTCTCTTCGTGTCATCCCGATGCGTTGTTGCCGCCGATCGGTCCAGGAACAGGGGTCCAATTCCTATGACGAATACATTGCGTAACAAGCGCTTGGCCAAGCAGCTGCTCTTCGCGGCAACCGCGCTGGGGCTGGCACCGGGAACCGCGGTACTTGCCGCGCCCGTTCGCGTGACCGCCTCGCCCGACGGCGCGTTGTTGCCGGTGGAAGTGGACGCGCAGACGGGCAAGGTTCTGCTGGTCCTGCCCGCGTCCGACGCGGATGGCGTTTCGGGTCGCTATTTGTTCACGCAGGCGATCAAGACCGGGCTGGGTTCCGCTGCGATCCGCATCGACCGCGGTATGCAGGGCGACACCAAGGTGCTCGCTTTCCGGCGTTTGGGCGGCAAGGTCGCGGTGGTTTTCGAAAACCCGCGCTACCGTGCGACCGGGGACGCGGGCGTTGCCAAAGGCGCGCGCGCCAGCTTTCCGTTCAGCACGGTCGCTATGCTTGAAATCGTCGGTGATGCCCCCGTCGCAGGCCCGGTCAAGGTCGATTTGACTCCATTTTTGATGACGGACGCGATGGACTTGGCCGGGGCGATCGGGGCAGAGGCCAAGGGTTACAAGCTTTCGGAAAAGCTCAGCGCGGTCGATACGGGATCGGTCAAGGTCTTCCCGCGCAACATCGAATTGGAAACGGTGCAGACCTTCGTCGCCGACACGGCAGGGCGCGAACTCGACACGCTGGCGCCCGACGGCCGCGCGGTCAGCTTTACCGTCCACTCCTCGTTGGTGGCCTTGCCCGAACCTGGATATGTGCCCCGCCGGTTCGACATCCGCTCGGGGGCGCACGCGACGCAGATCTATGACTATGGCACGCCGCTTGGCTCGCCAATGTTGGTCGAATATGCCAACCGTTTCCGCCTGGAAAAAACGGACCCGACCGCCGCGCGTTCGACGGTGAAAAAACCGATCATCTTCTACATCGACAGCGCCGCCCCCGAGCCGCTCCGCACCGCGCTCGCCGATGGCGTCCGCTGGTGGGCCGATGCCTTCGACGCAGCCGGCTTTATCGATGCCTTCAAGGTCGAAACCCTGCCGCCCGGCGCCGACCCGCAGGACGTGCGGTACAATATGGTCAACTGGACCGACCGGCAGAATCGCAGTTGGTCCTATGGCGGGGGTGTCATCGATCCCCGGACCGGAGAGATCATCAAGGGCAATGTGGTGTTGGGCGCGCTGCGCGTGCGGCAGGACATCACGATCTTTGAAGGGCTAGTCGGAACCGCGCAAAATGGCAGCGGTGGCTCGAACGATCCGGTGCGCGCGGCGCTGTCGCGCATCAGCCAGCTCGGCGCGCATGAAGTCGGCCATTCGCTCGGCTTCGTGCATAATTTCAAGGCCAGCCTGCAGGACCGCGCCTCGGTGATGGACTATCCAGGGCCGAAGGTCCTCATCGATAATGGCAAGCTGGACCTGAGCGATGCCTATGCGTCCGGTATCGGCAATTGGGACAAGTTCACCGTCGATTGGCTCTATGGCCAGCCTGCGCCCGGTGCCGATCCCGACGCCGATGCCACGGCCAAGGCCGACGCGGCGCAGAGGGCGGGAATCGCCTTTGGGACCGACATCGACGGCCGCGCCGCGGATCTGGCGGTCCCGGGCGTGAATATGTGGACCGAGGGGCAGGACACGCCCGCTGACCTCGCGCATACGATGGCGGTACGCCGCATCGCCTTACAGACCTTCGGCCCGAATGTGTTGCAGCCGGGAGAACCGCTTGCGAACCTGCGCCGCAAGTTCGTGCCGATCTGGCTGTTCCATCGCTATTCGATCGACGCCACCGGCAAGCTGGTGGGCGGTGTGCGCTACGATTACGCCGTGGTCGGCGATGGCAAGCCGGCGCCGAGCCCGGTTCCGGCGCAGGAGCAAATCGCCGCGATCGACGCGATGGTGGCGAGCCTTTCCGAGCGTGAACTGACGGTGCCGGCTGCGCTGTCGATGATGCTGTCGAGTGGAACGAGTGCCCGCCGCGATGCCGAAATGGCGCCCGAACTGTTCCTCGGCGCCGGATCGGCGGTCTTCGATCCGCTGGTGGCCGCTCAGGTGGCGGCGCAAGTCACGCTCGACAGCCTGCTCGCGCCGGCGCGCCTGACGCGCCTGCACATCCAGCATGGCTATGATCCGGCACAGCCCGGGGTGATGGCACTGCTCGACAAGCTGCGGCCGGTTATCGGTGCGCACGACCATGTCGTCGAGCGGCGCGTCTCGCAGACGACATTGCTGGCGATCGCAGCCACTTCGCGCGATCCGGCGACTCCGGCCGATGTGGGGGCGGTGCTCGATGGTTTCATCAAGGAGATTGCGAGCGGCTTCGCCAATACGCAGCGGAAAAGCGACGAAGGATTGTGGCTGCTGTCGATGGCAAGCACGCTGTCGGA
>Ga0307414_10001521_pt1 | contig 12055 bp, 13 predicted proteins | sample DK1Ometagenome_FD_203804 | JGI IMG/M metagenome (GOLD analysis project Ga0307414, IMG submission 203804) | Maize rhizosphere microbial communities from greenhouse at UC Davis, California, United States - DK15-O-3 | ecosystem: Host-associated > Plants > Roots > Rhizosphere > Soil | place: USA...
CCCATCCGGTAAGATTATTGATTTGCTTGAAATTGAGCATTTAAAACATAATTAGACTGGCGAAAATAAAAAAATAATCTCCAATTCAGGGCATTTTAGCACTTTTTAAAAGTTAATAGATGATTGACTTGAGGAGGGAAGTTTATAAAATTCACCTACCTGAACTGAATTTGAGCTTACATTTGTTAATAATAGTAAATCATAATACCATGAGTGAAAAACCTAAAACCTTTCAAGAGTTGATCAACGGGGACAAACCTGTGTTAGTTGATTTCTTTGCCACCTGGTGCGGACCTTGTAAGATGATGCAGCCAATATTGGAAGATACTGCCAAGCAATTAGGTGAGAAAATTAAGATATTGAAGGTGGATGTGGATAAGAATCAAGCTGCAGCGAATAAATTTCAGGTGCGGGGGGTGCCGACTTTAATTCTTTTCCAGCATGGGAAGATTCTTTGGAGAGAATCAGGAGTAGTTCCTGCGCATCAACTAATAGCTACTATAAATTCTGCTGTAGCTCAGCAATAGATTTTAACAAGGTGATCAAAGTCATTTCGTGTTTCAAATTGAACCCCTACTTTTGAGTAGATTTAGGGAAATGGGTTACGCCAATCAATTATTTACAATCTTGTCAATAATCAAAGTAACCTGCTCAGTTAAAAATTGTGGCGACAGTGGTCAGTCGACTGTTGCCTGTGGACAATTTCCTGTTACTAATGGGCCAATTTCCCTTACTGGAAAAAGTCAGACAATTAAATTAAAGTGATATGATAATCGAACAAATTTATACAGGATGCCTGGCCCAAGGTGCTTATTACATTGAGTCAGATGGAGAAGCCGCAGTCATAGATCCATTGCGGGAAGTGCAACCCTACATCGAGAAAGCAAATCGTCGGAATGCAAAGATAACGTATGTCTTTGAGACGCACTTCCATGCAGATTTTGTATCAGGACACCAAGATCTTTCTGCAAAGACAGGTGCACCGATTGTATATGGGCCTACTACAATAAAAATGGGTTTTGAAGCTATTGTGGCTGAAGATGGCCAAGAATTTCAAATCGGAAAAGCGAAGGTAAAAGTGATTCATACGCCAGGTCATACGCTGGAGAGTTCGTGTTTTTTACTTTATGACGAAGAGGGGAAGCCTGAAGCTATTTTCACCGGGGATACCTTGTTTATAGGTGATGTGGGGAGGCCTGACCTGGCTCAGAAAGTTCAGGAAGATTTGACCCAGGAAAAATTAGCTGGTTATTTATATGAGTCTTTGAGAAATAAAATTTTGCCTTTGCCGGATGATCTGATTGTGTATCCAGCTCACGGAGCAGGTTCTGCCTGCGGCAAAAATATGAGCAAAGAGACTTCTGATAGGTTGGGTAACCAAAAGAAAAGCAATTATGCGCTCCAGGAAATGTCGAAGGAGGAATTTATTGATAAGCTAATTACAGGTTTGACTCCTCCTCCCGCTTATTTTCCCCAAAATGTCATGATGAACATTCAGGGGTATGATAGTTTTGATTCCGTGCTGGAAAGAGGAGCGAAGCCTTTGTCCCCTGCGCAGTTTGAAGCAGCTGCCAATGATACAGGCGCATTAATTTTGGATACACGGGACCCTCAAGTGTTTGCAAAAGGCTTTGTTCCCAATTCTGTAAATATAGGGATAGATGGAAGTTTTGCTGTGTGGGTAGGTGCAATGATTCCGGATTTGAAACAGGAGATTTTAATTGTTGCGGAGAAAGGAAGAGAAGAAGAAGTAATCACCCGGCTCGCACGTGTGGGATATGATTACTCGATCGGTTATTTAGCCGGAGGAATAAAACCCTGGGTAGAAGCTGGATTTGAGATTGACCAAATTGAATCTATTTCTGTAGCCGAGTTGGCTAAAAGACAATCTGAAAATCCGGATTTAAACATCCTTGATGTGCGTAAGGAAAATGAATTCCTCTCAGAGCACGTAGTAAATGCCGAAAATGCCCCACTTGATTACATCAACGAGAGCATGCTTAAAATCAACAAGGATCAGCCTTATTATGTACACTGTGCCGGTGGTTATAGATCCATGGTTTTCAATTCGATCCTTCGCGCAAGAGGTTTTGACAATTTGATCGATGTGGACGGAGGATTTAAAGCCATAAAGGACTCTGGGGATTTTAAGGTTTCAGAGTTTGTTTGTCCAACAACGCTATTGTAAGAATCAAGAGCCGAGAACTAAAGAATCAAGAGCCAAGTATTAAGTACAAAGTAGGAAGTATCAAGTAGAACAATTGCCAGAGGTAATTAATATTGGTAGCCATGGGATCGGTCCACTGTCAACTGCAAAGAATGTTTGGTGTAGGATGATTGATGTAGGGTGCTATGTTGGGTGTGGGATGTTTCAATGTGCCAGTGTTTTATTTTATAAATGAGGGGCGTAGCCCTGACCTTTTAATAGAAAACAAGGGTTCAGCCGGAAAAGCAAAGGGGCATAGCCCTGATATCTTCAATAATCTTTAAATAGTAAATTTTATTGATCTGTGAGGACACAGACCAAGGCAGAGAGCCAAGTTTATAGACTTAATTATCAAGCAGCGGAAAAAGAAAGTCAATTACTAAGACTCTCTGATCAGAGTGGCTAATTAAAGGGTATAGCCCTGAAACCTACTCTTACCGGAAAAGGCAGGAGTTATGAATCAAGTGTTCAGTCGCAGTAATCAATAGGCACTCACATTTTAAGTATCAAGCCTTAGTATTAAGAGAAAAGTGTGGGGTGCCAAACAGAGTATGTAGTGGCTACTTTATAACTTTATAACTTTACCACTTTTCACCTCAATAACTAGCAAAATGAAGCACTTTATTGATTGGCTGAGTCAACCCTGGCCATGGTATGTAGCCGGACCTCTAATCGGGCTAATAGTTCCTGCTTTATTGATTTTGGGCAACAAGAGCTTTGGTATATCTTCTTCCTTACGCCATGTGTGCGCGATGTGTATTCCAGCAAACATCCCGTTCTTTCATTATAATTGGAGAAAGGAAACCTGGAACCTACTATTTGTATTGGGCATATTATTGGGCGGTTTTGTCGCGACCACCTTCTTTTCCAATCCTGAAGAAATGAATATTGCTCCCCAGACACAAGCCAAGTTAGCTGAATTGGGCATCACAGATTTTTCAGGTTTGATGCCCCGGGATATTTTTACTTGGGAGCAGCTTTTTACAGCTAAAGGTCTTTTATTCTTTATAATCGGCGGTTTTCTGGTGGGTTTTGGCACCCGATATGCCGGAGGATGTACTTCTGGGCATGCGATCATGGGAATCAGTTCATTGCAGTGGCCCTCATTAGTGGCAACAATTTTCTTCATGATAGGCGGCTTTCTCATGACCCAAGTCTTATTGGAGCCACTTATGAGATTGGTAGGTCCTTAAATTTGACAATGTCATGATAAAAAAATATACATATTTAAAAGAGGTGCCAAATTCACTAGAGAATGGCGAGACAGGCCTGGCCCTTGTGAAATATCTGATTCTTGGAATCCTATTCGGAATCGTGTTTGTAAAGGCAGAGGTCATTTCTTGGTTTAGAATTCAAGAAATGTTCCGACTGGACTCCTTTCACATGTATGGAATAATTGGATCAGCGATAGTGACAGGGATTATTTCCATCCAGTTAATCAAACGATTTAACATCAAATCAATTTCCGGGGCGGAAATTATAATTCCAAAAAAAGAATTCCGCAAAGGACAGATTATCGGTGGATTCCTGTTTGGCCTTGGCTGGGCAATTACCGGTGCTTGTCCAGGTCCACTTTTTGCACAAATCGGAAGTGGTTTTACTGTCGTAATTGTGACCTTACTTTCTGCAATAGCAGGAACATGGGTTTACGGAAGGTTTTCTGATAAGCTCCCAAACTAAAGAATTTTTTCTTGGTCTTAAATTACCTCTTGAAAAGTCTAGCTCATTCTCCAGTTTTGGACGGACGAATTTGTAAATTGATTCGCTATTATGGAGGGGAAACTTTTATTTAAACTAGAATGCCATGTATATAAAACTATTGCTAAAGAACTTAATGATTGGGCTAATTATCTTTGGTTGCCAAGGGAAAGGTGCTGATAAAAAAGGAGATGAGGAAAAGGTGCTTTTCAACCAAGAATTGACTGATGAACTGAAGAGGATGGTTGAAATTGACCAAATTGCGGCACGTGTTCCTGAAGGAAAATACAAGGAATTGTCAAACGAAGAGTGGGACGCTTTTAAAGACAGTGTCTTTACCACACACCAAATACGATTACAACAGCTATTTGAGCAATATGGATTTGTTGGGTTTGATTTAGCTGGAGAGGAAGGTTCTCAAAATTTTTGGTTGATGGTTCAACATTCAGATCATACGCCTGATTTTCAAAAGAAGGTTTTGGAAAAAATGAAGATTGAAGTTGATAGAGGAAATGCAAAGCCAAGCAATTACGGGCTATTGGTTGATCGTGTCAAAATTAACACAGGCGAAAAACAGGTGTATGGAACACAAGTGACCTATAATATGGAAACAGGGCAAGCCTTTCCTAAAAGTTTAGAAGATAGTGTGAATGTAAACCAAAGAAGAGAGTCGGTTGGACTTGAACCACTAGAGGTATACCTCAATACAATGACAGAGATGCACTTCGAAATGAATAAGGAGAATTATTTAAGAAAGGGAGTGACCGAACCTATGTTGTATGATTTGGGGAAATAGCAACTAAGTAAAGTTTAGGGAACTGCTTTGAACAATTCTGCAAATCATCACGTTTGCTAAAGTAAGCGCAAGAAAAGCTGGGATTTTAATTATTTTTGGCAGATGAAAATAATTGAAGAAAATATTAATCGAATTCAAAAACTATGTGAGAAGTATAAGGTTCGTACTTTTTCAGCATTTGGTTCGGTGACACGTGGCGAGGATTTTAGTGATGAGTCTGACATAGATTTTGTAGTGGATTTCTATGAATCCGATCCGTTTAAATATACAGATTGTACTTTCACTTTAAAGAAAGTTTAGAGAAGCTGTTAAAACGTCAAATTGACTTGATTGAAGAAAGAGCTATTAAAAATCAATTTTTTAAAAGGGAACTAGATAGTACAAAAACCTTGATCTATGAGCAATAGATCAAAAGCTTAAAGCCTAGGATTTTTTTAACTAATTAGTGTTTACTTAATCAAAAACTTTCCTGATAATAAAGCGGATCAGAAATATGGCTAGGACTATTACAGATCCGGCTATTACAAACTCCATGAAGTGTTACGAATAATTAATTTGCAAGGTAAGTAGATTAACGTGTCAATAATAGAATTGGAACATGTTTTTGAACTTATCTTCCGTACTTTTGTGGGCCTATTAAATTACAATGTTTCAATGAATTTACTTTCTAAAAGACGAATAGCCCTTGGCGCCTTTTTCTTTTTTGTCGGATTGTGCTTCGCCTCTTGGGCTGCCCGTATTCCTGATATTCAGGCCAAATTTGAGCTTTCTGAAGGCCAACTTGGAACATTATTGTTGTTTTTGCCTTTAGGATCTGTGATAGGATTGCCTATTGCTGGCTGGGCAGTACATCAATATGGAAGCCGCAGAGTGGTGATGATCGGTAGTATTGCATATGCGATAACTTTACCTTTAATCGGGCTGGCCCCTTCTACCTGGTTGCTTCTTCCGGTACTTATTTTATATGGAATGCTGGGGAATGTCATGAATATCTCGTTGAATACCCAAGCATTGGGACTTGAAGACGAGATGGGTAAAAGTATACTTGCTTCTTTCCATGGGCTATGGAGTATGGCCGGATTTACTGGTGCTGGAATTGGCGCCTTAATGATATTTCTAGGTTTGTCTCCTGCAATACATTATGGAATAGTGATGGTGATTTCATTGGCAATTATTTTAGCGGCACAGCGGTTCATCATCAAGCAGGAAGCTACATCCCAAGGTGGGGGTATGGTATTAAAAAAGCCTGATGCTTTATTAATGCGGATAAGTTTGATCGCATTTCTAGGAATGATGTGTGAGGGCTGTATGTTTGACTGGTCGGGGGTATATTTCAAGAAGGTTGTTCAATCTGATCCCTCACTGGTTGCACTTGGATATGTGGCATTTATGGCTACCATGGCATCTGGAAGATTTATTACTGATAAAATAGCTGCAAGATTTACTAAAGTAGCCGTAATTCAAGTGAGTGGGCTTCTTATTTCCCTGGGCTTAGCTATTGCAGTAATCTTCCCAACGGTAGTGATGGCGACTTTTGGGTTCTTCTTGGTGGGATTTGGCGTAGCTGCAATTATTCCTCTTTCATATAGCATTGCGGGCAGATCAAAATTATATTCTCCCAGTGTAGCACTTGCTTTGGTGTCCACGATCTCTTTTTTTGGGTTCTTATTAGGACCACCATTAATCGGGTTTATCGCGGAGTTATTTGATCTGAAGACTTCTTTTGGGATGATCGCGGTGAGTGCATTGGGAATTACTTTACTTTCCAGTTTCCGCAAGCAAGTGTTTTTGATTCCGGTGAAAGCTACTTTAAAACATTAGCATTGGAGAATACGAGGCCATATCAGTTTTCTAAGGATTTTGAGATTCGTTCCTATCAGGTTCATCCAAATGGGAAATTGAGTTTGACTGCTTTAGCGGATATATTTCAGGAGATAGCTTGGCGGCACGCTGATTCGGCTGACTTTGGCAGGACTCTGGCGGAGCAAAATCAATCCTGGATACTTTCAAGAATGGAAATTCTTTGCGAAAAACTACCATCATGGGGAGATTCTATTAAAGCTTATACCGCCGGAAGAGGGGTGGATAAGCTATTTGCATTCCGGGAATTTCTAATTACAGATCCAAATGGCAGAACTATTGCTAAGGCCATGAGTTCTTGGGTGCTGATGAATATGGCTTCTAAACGATTATTAAGACCTGAGAAAGTACTTCCTTCAGCACTGTTTGACCCGACAGAGAAACCAGAGACACAGCCCGAAAAGATCAAGATTATTGGAGAAAAGATCAGTAGCGAGAAAGTAAAGGTTAGGTATGCTGATCTAGATCTGAACAATCATGTGAATAATACATCGTACATCCGCTGGGTAGAAAATATACTGATGGAGAATGATTTCAATAAGCCCAATTTTTTGATCAATTACCTAGCAGAATGTCTACTTGGGGATGAGGTGACTATCAGTCTTTGGAAAAATGGAGATGATTATTTTGTCCAGGGGACAGTAGGAGAAAGGCAAGTCTTTACTGCAAAAGCAAGCGATTAGTTGCTTTACAGGCTGCTGTTTTAACTTTTAAACCCCACTGATTCAGGTGAATGAAGAGAAAATGAAGGTTGTTTTTGTTCTTTTTCAGGATTATTGCCTTTCATTTTGTGGATAATTAGGATATACCAATTCTTCTGTTCACCTTTGTTGTCATAAAGGCGCTGTTTTCACGAACAACCTTTTTACTTGAAATAAAGTATGCGTTGATTTTCAACCTGCTTAAGTAGCAAATTCAAGAGTTTCCCCTCGCACGGTTTTAATTCTTCATCTTTCTACTTTTTTAATTCAAGAAATGATCTCGGTCATTTTTCGAGTTAAAACCTGCAGACACCTCCTACGGGAAACTTTAGTATTTATAAATTTAATTACATTTCTATTAAGACAGTAAGGTTCTCAGAATCAGAATTATCTGAATTCTCCCAAACACTAAAAAAACGAGTTTACGGACATTTCAAGTCCTTAAACAAATCAAAATACGGAAATACCGAAATGGTTTTAAAATCCATTCTGTTACTTTCCCTGTATATTGTGCCCGTAACTTTGGTTATCACTGGAGTAGCTACTACCTCGTTCCAATTATTTGCATGTTATTTCTTATCTGCTTTCGGCATGGCTGGAGTGGGAATGGGAGTAATGCACGATGCGATCCACGGATCATATTCTAAACACAAAAAAATCAATACCTGGATTGGGTATACATTGGACATGGTCGGCGCAAGCTCCATGGTATGGCACCTGCAACACAATGTGCTTCACCATAGCTTCACTAATATAGACGAGCATGATGATGATATCAATGCCCCGTTCTTCTTAAGATTCTCACCTAATGCAGCCAAAAATGGCCTGCACAAATATCAACATCTTTACGCTTGGTTCTTTTATTCGCTTTCGACCCTTTCTTGGGTGACTGCAAAAGACTTCATAAGATTTACTAGATATTACAAGAAGGGTCTGGTAAAAGGAGGGAAACCTGCTTACAGAAAAGGTATTGTTAAATTAGTTTTCCTTAAAATTGCTTACTTCTCCATCATACTTGGATTGCCGATCATCTTCTCACCATTTTCTGTTGGGTTGATACTATTAGCTTTCGTCATGATGCACTTTGTTACCGGCTTCATCATTACGATGGTCTTTCAGATTGCCCATATTGTAGAGGTAGTGGATTTTCCAAAAGCTGATTGCGAAGGAGTTGTAGAAGGTGAACGGATACTTCATCAATTGGCTACCACTTGTAATTTTGCCCCAAAATCACGCGTTTTAGGCTGGTTTATCGGAGGACTTAATTTTCAAGTGGAGCATCATATATTTCCGGATATTTGTCATGTACATTACCGTGAAATAGCACCTATTGTCAAGGCTACAGCTGATGAATTCAATGTGCCTTATTATTCAAAACCACATTTTTTAATGGCTGTGTTGGACCATTTCAAAATGCTCTATGTATTGGGTAACTCACCCGCTATGGAGCCAATTAAAGCCTAATTTTATGAACACAAATAACAGAAATACAAGACCTCCTCAGGCAACAAGAAAACCACGCCCTGCTGGTCGGCCTGCTCAAACAAGTAAGAAAAAAGAATCAAAGCTTGATCCTAACTTATTTGTAAAGAAAGCCCAACCAAGTGGAAAAGAGGGATTCAGGTCAGATACTACATTTGATAGCCTTGCTTTAAATGCTTCTTTGTTGAAGAATTTGGAAGCAAAAGGGTACGAGTCAATGACCAATATTCAGGAGCAGGCTATACCTTCTTTAATGGAGAGACGGGATCTGCTGGGCATATCTAATACTGGTTCAGGCAAGACTGGAGCATTTTTGATACCAATCATTGAGCATGCCAAACTTGATCCTAATAATTTTACTGCATTAATTGTCACCCCGACACGAGAACTTGCGTTACAGATAGAGGAAGAGTTCAAAAGTTTGAGCAAAGGAATGAATTTATATTCCAATACCTTTATAGGTGGCACGAATATCAATTCTGATTTCAAAGCATTGAACAGAAAACTTCATGTGATTGTAGGTTGCCCAGGTAGATTATTGGATCTGGCTAACCGGAAGCTGCTTCATTTGAACAAAGTGAATACGCTTGTTCTGGATGAGTTTGATCGAATGTTGGATATGGGATTTGTGAACGATGTGAAAAAAATAGTTCATGCAATGACCAGTAGAAAACATACCATGCTTTTCTCGGCAACGCTTGAACCTACTCAGAAGAAATTGATCGATAGCCTTCTTAATAATCCTGTAGAAATTAAGGTGAATAATGGAGGAACGACAAGTGAGAACGTAGATCAGGAAATTGTCCGTGTACCAGAAGGTAAGGATAAGTTTGATGTCCTAGCAGGACTTTTTAAAGGTGGAGACCTTGAAAAGGTAATTATCTTTACTGAAACCAAAAGACTTGCCGATAGGTTAAGTAAGAAATTAAATCAGTCCGGTATTAAGTCTGGGTTGATTCATGGAAATAAATCCCAAAACTTCCGAAATAGAACCATCGATGAGTTCAAGACCGGAATGATTAGAGTGCTGGTAGCAACAGATGTTGCGGCCAGAGGTATAGACGTGGCTGACGTGTCCCATGTGATCAATTATCAGCTTCCCATGTCTATGGATAGTTATATCCACAGAATAGGCCGGACAGGTCGGGCCGGAAAAACCGGTAGGGCCATAACATTTGTCAATTAAAATCGCCGAAATGTCAAAAAACCAAAACACATTCATTAAAAAGCAAAAAGCAGAACTAAAAAAGAGAAAAAAGAGAGAAAAACAAGAAAAAATGGCTGCTCGCAAGGATCAGCCGAAGAGCGGAGACCTGGATGATATGATCGCGTATGTAGATGAATATGGAAATATCTCAGATACGCCACCAGAACCAGAACCCCCTAAACGAGAGAATTCACAGAATCCTCCGAGAAATACACAATATCAAAAATTTAATAGAAACACCAATTTAAAAAGTTAGTAATCATGAATGAAGGAACAGTAAAATTCTTTAACACAACCAAAGGCTTTGGTTTTATTACACCAGCAGACAACAGTGAAGATGTATTCGTACACCACTCAGGTTTAGTACACGAAATCCGTGAAAACGATCGCGTTACTTATGATGTAGTTCAAGGTAAAAAAGGCGTTAACGCGGTAAACGTTAAAGTTAGCCAGTAATTCCTCTGGGATCTTCCCAGCCAAGAAATACAATTAGTATTATGCCTGCAGATCTTTGATTTGCAGGCATTTTTTTTTAGCCACTAAGCGCACAGAGGAAGACGCAAAGGGCGCAGCGTGTGAAGGTAAGTTTCCATGTCTGTGTGAAGTTTGCAACTTCTCCTTCTTATAAAGGTCTTCACACCAAATTTTTGTTCAGTAATTATCATCTAAAGAACCAATCTTTTTATGCTTTTGTCCATTTTATCTCATTTGTAAGCGTTGATCCTGCTTCAATCTCATCAAGATTTTTCAGCGTGACCTGAGCGATTTGGGCTAAAGCTTCATATGTCAAAAATGCCTGATGTCCGGTGATCAGCACATTGGGAAAAGTCATTAGTCTAGCTATCTGCTCATCGAGCAGAAGTTCCTCTGAAAGATCCTTAAAAAATAAATCTTCTTCTTGCTCATAAACATCAATCCCCAAGTACCCAACCTTTCGTTTTTTTAAAGAATCTATTACGGCTTTAGTTTCTATAAGCGCTCCTCTGCTGGTATTAATCAGAACAACTCCCTCTTTCATCTTCTTCAGGGTATGGCTATTGATCAAATGGAAGGTTTTGGGAGTTAGAGGACAATGCAATGATACAATATCACAACCTGAAAGTAATTCATCCAAAGAAAGATATTGGACGCCAAGATCTTTTAATTCTTGATTTTCATGGATATCAAAGGCTTGCACCCGGCTGCCAATCCCAATCATTATCTTACAAAAAGCACCTCCAATGGCACCTGTTCCGATTACGCCAACAGTTTTACCATTGATATTAAATCCTGTAAGTCCTTCCAGCGAGTAATTGTTGTCCCGAACGCGGTTGTACGCTTTGTGGGTTTTGCGTGAAAGTGTCATCAACAAGGCAAGTGCATGCTCTGCTACAGCCTCAGGACTATAGGCTGGTACTCTGCAGATAGTCATGTCGAGTTCATTTGCAGCCTTTAAATCAACTTGATTGAACCCGGCACATCGAAGTACAATATTTCTTATCCCTGTCTTATGAAGCTTCTTTAATATTTTAGCAGTGAGGTAATCATTCACAAAAGTGCAAATTGCCTCGTGCCCTTCAGCTAATGCAGCAGTTTTGCTGTCTAGTTTAGCATCAAAAAATGTGAATTCATGACTTGAATTCGGTAGATGAATATTGAAACTTTCTTTATCGTAAGATTTGGAAGAAAAACAGGCTATTTTCATTTCATTTGGTTTGAAGTTGATAAATGGAAAATCTATATGATTAGCCTCAATGATGCCAGTAGCCAAAAATCCTTTGCTCTACTGGATAGGAGACCGAAGACTGGTGACCTGCCTTTGCCGGTCAGGCCATAGCCGTCAGTTTAAGGGAATTTTTTTTCGGCGAAAAATTTTGGGACATGGACGCAGATCCGCCTTGGGATCTTTCTTCCTTTTACCCATATTTGTATTTGTTTTTTAGTTGAAAAAGGCGGTTCACTGGTCGGTTTTCCGCCTTTTTGCTTTACTAATATAGTGATAATAATCAGGTTAAAGGAATAATAATCAGGGGATTTACAACAAAAAGAACAAATTTTAGCGGAAAAAATCAATTCCGCTTTTTGTCCGGACAAGATCAGTGAACTTGCTAAAGACAGTGGTTTTT
>Ga0307414_10001522_pt1 | contig 12055 bp, 15 predicted proteins | sample DK1Ometagenome_FD_203804 | JGI IMG/M metagenome (GOLD analysis project Ga0307414, IMG submission 203804) | Maize rhizosphere microbial communities from greenhouse at UC Davis, California, United States - DK15-O-3 | ecosystem: Host-associated > Plants > Roots > Rhizosphere > Soil | place: USA...
CCGGCCTGCTTTACCGGGCGGTCGGCGTGTCGGTCGCGCGGGCCAATGGCGACCCTGACAATGAGGCTGATGCCTTCAAAGCCTGCAGCTTTGCTGATGATTTGCTGGCCGATCCAGCCCTGCGCGCCGAGGAAGCAGGCCCCCTCGCCAGCCGCGTTTCGCGCCATCCCGCTGTCCGCGCGGCATTGCTGGAGCGCCAGCGCGCCTTCGCCAGCCAGCCCGGTGGCGCGGTACTGGACGGGCGCGATATCGGCACCGTCATCGCGCCAGATGCCGACGCCAAGCTGTTCGTCATCGCCAGTGTCGATGAGCGCGCCAAACGCCGTCATGCCGAGCTCAGCGCGGGGGGCGAAACGCTCTCCCTCGCAGGCATCACCGCCGACCTTGCCGAGCGTGATGCGCGCGACACAAACCGCGCCGATGCGCCTCTGCTTCAGGCTGCCGATGCGGACTTGCTGGATACAAGCAATTTGGGTATAGGCGCAGCCGTTCAACATGCGATTGCGCTGGTGGACGCTCGCCTGAAGAGTCGCGGTTAGACGGCTTGGATGAGGCGCTTCGCTTTTGCGAGGCGCCCTTTTGCTTTTCCCAAAGCCCGAGTGTCCAGCAATATTTCGCATGGCGAATGCCAGGGCGGCATGAGGTCGTCCGGGCAGTGTGGCCTAAGACCGCCGGAGACAACCGGCTGGCCAGCAACGACTTGAAGGACAAAATCTCATATGGCCTCAACGGCAAATCCAACGCGCGATGATTTCGCAGCGCTCCTCAATGAAACACTCGGTGGTGCAGATGGCGGCTTTGAAGGCCGCGTCGTAAAGGGCACAGTCACCGGCATTGAAAACGACCTCGCCGTCATCGACGTAGGTTTGAAGAGCGAAGGCCGCGTGCCGCTGCGCGAATTTGCCGCACCGGGCCAGAAGTCCGACCTCAAGGTCGGCGATGAAGTCGAAGTTTATGTCGATCGCGTCGAGAACAGCAATGGCGAGGCCATGCTGTCCCGCGATCGCGCCCGTCGCGAAGCCGCATGGGACAAGCTGGAATCCGAGTTCACCGAGAGCGCCCGCGTTGAGGGTGTCATCTTCGGTCGCGTCAAGGGCGGCTTCACGGTCGATCTCGATGGCGCCGTGGCATTCCTGCCCGGCTCGCAGGTCGATATCCGCCCCGTGCGCGACGTTACGCCGCTCATGGACATTCCACAGCCTTTCCAGATCCTCAAAATGGATCGTCGTCGCGGCAACATCGTCGTGTCGCGTCGCGCCATTCTGGAAGAGACGCGCGCCGAGCAGCGCAGCGGCCTCATCCTGACGCTGACCGAAGGCCAGATCATCGAAGGCATCGTCAAGAACATCACCGATTATGGTGCGTTCGTTGACCTTGGCGGCATCGATGGCCTGCTGCACGTTACGGATCTGAGCTACAAGCGCATCAATCACCCAAGCGAGATGATCAACATCGGCGACACGGTGAAGGTGCAGATCATCCGCATCAACCGCGAAACGCAGCGCATCAGCCTTGGCATGAAGCAGCTCGAGAGCGATCCTTGGGAAGGCGCAACGTCCAAGTATCCAGTGGGTGCAAAGCTTTCCGGTCGCGTCACGAACATCACCGAATATGGTGCCTTCGTGGAGCTGGAAGCTGGCATCGAGGGTCTTGTCCACGTTTCGGAAATGTCCTGGACCAAGAAGAATGTTCACCCCGGCAAGATCGTTTCGACGAGCCAGGAAGTGGACGTCATCGTTCTGGAAGTCGATGCCGAGAAGCGTCGTATCAGCCTTGGCCTCAAGCAGGCGCAGTCCAATCCTTGGGACAGCTTTGCAGACAAGCACCCGGTTGGTTCGACCGTCGAAGGCGAAGTCAAGAACGCCACCGAGTTCGGCCTGTTCATCGGCCTGGATGGCGACGTCGACGGCATGGTCCACATGTCCGACATCGCATGGGGCATTTCGGGTGAAGACGCGCTCAACCTGCACCGCAAGGGCGAGATGGTTACGGCCATCGTGCTCGACGTGGATGTTGAGAAGGAGCGCATCAGCCTCGGCATGAAGCAGCTTGAAAAGGGCGCTCCGGCTGCTGGCTCTGTCGGCCGCTCGGCGGGCGCTGGCATCAACAAGAATGAGACCGTCACGGTCACCGTTCTTGAAGTGCGCGATGGCGGCCTGGAAGTTCAGGCCGGCGACGATGGCGTCACGGGCTTCATCAAGCGCAGCGACCTTGGCCGCGACCGCGACGAGCAGCGTCCAGACCGCTTCCAGGTCGGTCAGAAGTTCGATGCACTGGTGATCGGTTTCGACCGCTCCAAAAAGCCGAACTTCTCGATCAAGGCTCTGCAGATCTCCGAAGAGAAGCAGGCCGTGGCGCAGTATGGCTCGTCCGACAGCGGCGCGTCGCTGGGCGACATCCTGGGCGAAGCGCTCAAGGGCAAGAACTGAGTTTAAACACTCAGGGTCAGTTTTGACCCGATCGAATAATAGCGGGCCGGTCGATTCGTCGATCGGCCCGCTTGATTCTGCGACTTAAGCGCTGATTCTACTTGATTTGGCGCCGCTGTGTGGCAGAGCGAAAAATAGTCACGGCGCTGTAACCGATTGGGGTATCGGGAATCTCGCCGGGGGCTTGGGGGGCCGGTTTCGGCCATATGGGAAAGTGGCAGAGATGATTCGTTCTCAGCTCGTACAAAAGCTTGCAGACTTGCACCCGGATTTGCACGGCGCGGAAGTTGACCGCATCGTGGATATCGTGTTCGATTCCATTTCCACGCGTCTGGCCGAAGGTGGCCGGGTTGAGCTGCGCGGCTTCGGCGCATTCACCACCCGCGCGCGCGATGCCCGCACGGGCCGCAATCCACGCACCGGAACGTCGGTCTCCGTACCGCCAAAGCGCGTGCCGCACTTCAAGCCCGGCAAGGAAATGCGCATTCGCCTCAACGCAGGCGAATGACGGCAGCAGCGCAGGCTGCTGGCTATACTCCAGACTGTGATTTGATGGATCAGCTCTAACCAAAGGGCTGGCCCCGGCGCTGCGAGCATGGCATGGACGGCGCGCACGAACCTTGGGCGGACGTGGCGAAACCGGTAGACGCAGCAGACTTAAAATCTGCTTCTCGGCTGAGAGTGCGGGTTCGAGTCCCGCCGTCCGCACCATAGCTTTGGGTTCTGCTGCCTTGCGTCAGCTTGTGGGAGCCCGCAGGCCGTCAGCTATAATTTATCGCGCCCTCGATCAGCACCGGATGCAGCGCTGATAGATCAACACCATCAAGGCACCCGGCGTTGACGGCATATTTGTCGGGGAATTTGCGCATTTTGTGAAACGTATAAATGCCGCACCGGCTGCAGAAATAATGGATCGCGACGTTTGTGTTGAACCGATATTCGGAGAGCAAATCCTTTCCGGATTCGATCGCCAGATCATTCTGGTCACAGCGCACCATGATCGCGCCGTGCCGTCTGCACATGGAGCAATCGCATCTTGCGGAATAGTCGAGCGACAGGTTCGCCGTGAACGTCACACAACCGCAGTGACAGGATCCGTGATAGCGCTGCATCTGCTCTCCTTGTCGTCATGACGCCCGCCATTGTTGCCCATCGACGCTACAGATGCCAGCCTCCGCTCGCATGACGAGGGTGGAGGTTTGCCCTTGGTTTCATTCGGCCCGCGCCTGCTCCAAAGCTGCCCTTCCCCGCAAGTGATTTCACCTGCGCGCAAAATGCTCTAGAGCCTTGGCTTCACTCGAAGGCTGCGATGATTCATCCGATCCAGAACAAGTATAATCGCCGCTGGCTGCGACATGGTGTGGCGGCGGCGCTGATGCTGAGTATCGCGGCCTGCAACGGGCAGCGCGACAAGAGCGCCGTGCAGGTGGATGTCATCGGCGAACCCGACCAGATGGCGCGGCCTCTGCAGAACAGCATGTCCGCCGCAGGAAAGCTCATTCTTGGCGCCACGGCGCAAGGTTTGCTCAGCTTCGATGCCAATGGCGAAGTCGTCGGCGCGATGGCGGAAAGCTGGATCGTGGAGGATGGCGGCCAGAGCTTCATCTTCCGGCTCAAGCGCCTGAACTGGCCCGGTGGCGAACCGGTCAAGGCCGAGCAGGTCGCCCGGCTGTTACGTGAGCGGATGCGGGCCAATCCCTTGTCACTCGCCGGGCTGGAGCCTGACGTGCGCGCCATGACCGACAGGGTGATCGAGATTCGCCTGGACGTGAGCCTGCCCGCCTTCCTGCAATTGCTGGCCCAGCCGCAGCTGGCGATCCTGCCGCGTGGAGGCGGGACCGGGCCTTATGAAGGCGTGGACGACAAGGGCGCCGCAGATCTGATCCCGGTCGTCCCTCCCCTCGCTCCATCCTTAGAGGTCGATGAGGAAGAGCAGGTCACGCCGCAGATCGATCACCGCCATTTGCGGGCCATGCGTGCGTCCCTCGCACTCGTGCGTTTCAAGGCGGGCGAGAGCGATCTCGTGCTGGGCGGGCGCTTCCAGCATCTGCCGCTCACCAAGGTTGTGGGCCTCACGCAGAACGAGGTGGAATTCGATCCCGCGCCCGGCCTCTTCGGCCTGGGCTTTACGAGCAAATCAAAGTTCCTGGACGATCTCGCTGTGCGCGATGCGCTGGCCCGCGTGGTGGACCGCGCGCAGATCGGCGCGGCGCTTTCCCTCCCGACATGGGCAACGCGCGTCTACCCCATGCCCGGCCCGTTGGAACTGGAGCGGCAGCCCAGCGCGCCCGCATGGACCGGCGAGCCGATTGCGGAGCGGATCGTCTCGGCGCGTGGCATCATCGAGCGTTGGGTCGCCGCGAATGGGGAACCGCCAATGCTGCGCATCGCCCTGCCGGAAGGGCCGGGCGCCTCCTTGCTTTTCCGTCGGCTGGCGCGCGATTTCGGCCAGATCGGCGTCAGTGTCGATCGCGTCGCGATGGATGAGGCTGCAGATCTGCGGCTGATCGATGAAATCGCGCCGTTTGACAGCGCCTTTTGGTATCTGTCCCGGCTCGATTGCGCCGGCGGCCTGCGCTGTGACAGCAGGGTTGCGCCGCTCCTTGAGCAAGCCCGCAAGCAGCAGGATCGAGACGAGCAAGCCCGGCTGCTTGGCGAGGCGGAAGAGGCCACCGTCGCTTATGCGGGCTTCATCCCGCTTGGCCAGCCGATCCGCTGGGCGGCGGTCGGGCGGCGGCTGACGGGCTTCCAACCCTCGCCGCGCGGCGTGCATCCATTGAACAGGCTCATCATCACCCCCAGATAATGCACGCGTGGCATTTCGCGCGCTTTGACAAGGATTGCTGCGGCGATGGCCAAGCCTGATTTCCGTATTGATGAGATGGCGGCGCAATTTGATCGCATGCCCGGCATGGGTCGCGATCCCCAGTCCGTGCGTCAGCGCATCGAGATGATGGAGCAGGTGCTCGAAAATGTTTTCACCATTCCCGGCACGCGGTTTCGCGTGGGGCTGGATTCGATGGTCGGCCTTATTCCGGTGCTTGGCGATCTGGTGACGGCTGCGATGGGCGCGTGGATTGTTTGGGAAGCGCGCAATCTTGGCATGTCACGCTGGCAACTCATCCGCATGAGCGCCAATATCGGTGTCGATACTGCCATCGGTGCAATCCCGTTCGTGGGCGATGCTTTCGATCTGGCCTTCCGCTCGAACAGCAAGAATCTGCGCATCATCCGCAAGCATCTGGACCGGCACCACCCCTCGACAACCATTATCGAGGGCTGATCGCCGGGTCAGGTCCGGGACCTGATGCGTACCGATCGACCTAGAGCCACCTCCTGATTCTGGCGTGCGCACGCGGTGTATTTCATGCGCAGGTCAAAGCAAATCTGCACCTCATCCAGCCAGCCTTGCCGCGTGAGGCGGACACGCACGGATGTCTCGGGCAGGACTGGCTTCTCCCGCGCATTGGCAGCGACGATCGCCTGCTTGAAGGTTTCGACGGTCAGCGCTTCGGCTCGCGCGAGCGCAGCCATGTCCGGAAAGCGCAAGCGACCATAGAGCCCCCTCGCCTGATCGAAATAGGCCTTGGGCGGACCCCGCATACAGGTGCCATGCTTCGCCCACTCATGCTGGAGCAGATCGACTGACGGCGTTGCGCACAGGTTTGCACGCAGGATCGCGGGGGTGAGCCGCTGCGCCGGACGGCAATATTGCGGCCAGCTCTTGCCCGCACCGTTGGGCCACAGACCATGCAGCACAAAGCCGAACCGGTTGCCGCTCCGCCCGCATTGAAAGCTGCCAGCCTCGCTCCCCCGCGTGCAATATTCGGGCGACCAGCTCAGCGCCAGCGTATAGCTGCGGATCGGCATGACTCGGCGCGGCTGTGACTGGCTCGGCTGGGACAGTTTCGGCAGCGGCAGGGTCGCAGGCAAACGGCAGTTCCCAAGCTGCGCCTGAGCAGCACCAGGAAGCATGATTGCAAGTGCAATTGCGAGAGCCCCAGGCGATCCTCGCAACCGCTCAGGCATTGCTGAAATCAAGCCCGATATCTGCCGCCGGGGCTGATTGGGTGAGCCGCCCGACGCTGATATAATCAACGCCGGTCATAGCGATATCCCGGATCGTCTCCAGCCGCACTCCGCCCGATGCCTCGGTCGGCACACGCTTGCCGACCAGCGTCACCGCGCCGCGCAGCACATCGGGCGCCATATTATCGAGCAGCAGATGGGTCGCGCCAGCCGCGATGGCAGGCTCGATCTGATCGATACGATCGACCTCCACGATGATCTGCGCGATCCCGGCATCCACCGCACGCCGCACGGCCTCGCCCACCGAGCCTGCCACCGCGACATGATTATCCTTGATCATGGCGGCATCCCACAGGCCCATGCGGTGGTTCTTCGCGCCGCCCATGCGCGTGGCATATTTCTCCAGCACGCGCAGGCCCGGGATGGTCTTGCGGGTATCGAGCAAGGTCGCGCCCGTCCCGGCGATGCGGTCCACATATTGGCGCGTCATGGTGGCAATGCCGCACAGATGCTGGACGGTATTGAGCGCAGAGCGCTCCGCCGTGAGCATCGCGCGAGCAAGCCCATGCAACCGCATTAAGTCGGTTCCGGCTGCGACCTGCTCCCCCTCGCCCACCAAAAGCTCAATCTCGACCTGCGGATCAAGCGTGCGGAAAAACGCTTCCGCAATCGGCAACCCCGCGACCGTCACAGCATCGCGGCTATCCATCACGCCGCTGAACATCGCATCGGCGGGGATGACGCTCTGCGAGGTGACATCCTGCCCGCCCGCGCCCGAAGGCCCGCCAAGATCCTCAGCGAGCGTCGAGGCGATGAATGCGTCGAGATCGAAGCCTTGCAGGGCGAAGCTCAAGGACGCGCCCCGACATCACCCTTGCCCACCGTGCCGCTCGCCATCTCCAGCATGCGATCAAGGCTCTTGCGTGCGCCGAGGCGCAGGGTCTCGTCCATCTCGATACGCGGCTGCATGTCACGCAAGGCGATATACAGCTTTTCCAGCGTGTTGAGCGCCATATAGGGGCAGATATTGCAATTGCAGTTGCCATCCGCACCCGGCGCGCCGACGAACGTCTTCTCCGGAACCGCTTTTTCCATCTGGTGGATGATGTGCGGCTCGGTCGCCACGATCAGCGTGTCGCCCGGCATATTCTTGGCATAAGTCAGGATGCCGCTGGTCGAGCCGACATAATCGCTATGGTCGATGATCGCGGGCGGGCACTCGGGATGCGCGGCCACCGGCACGCCCGGATATTGCGCCTTGAGCTTGAGCAGCTCCGTCTCGCTGAAGCTCTCATGGACAATGCACACGCCGGGCCACAGCAGCATGTCGCGGCCCATTTTGCGGTTGAGATAGCCGCCCAGATGCTTGTCCGGCCCGAAGATGATCTTCTGGTCCTTCGGCAGCTTGGCGAGAATCGTCTCGGCGGACGAGCTCGTCACGATGATGTCGGAGAGCGCCTTCACCTCGGCCGAGCAATTGATGTAGCTGAGCGCGATATGATCGGGATGCGCGTCGCGGAAGGCTTTGAACTGCGCGGGCGGGCAGCTGTCTTCAAGGGAGCAGCCAGCATCCATATCCGGCAGGATCACGATCTTCTCGGGGCTGAGGATTTTAGCCGTCTCCGCCATGAATCGCACGCCGCAAAAGGCGATTACGTCCGCATCGGTCTCCGCCGCCTTGCGGGAAAGCTCGAGCGAGTCTCCAACAAAGTCCGCAAGATCCTGAATTTGCGGCTTTTGATAATAATGGGCGAGGATGACCGCATTGCGCTCTTTGCGCAGACGGTTGATCTCTCCGAGCAGGTCGATCCCCACAAGGCTCCCGCCGACCCCACCGCGTGCGTCCATTATCGAATCTCCTGCATCAACATGCTCCGCAGATGGCCCCGGCGCAGCGCGGGTTCAACCTGTAATCGCGTCTGCCGCCCCTTTGCGCAGCGCCCAAACGTCAAGCCCATCCTGCCGAGCCAGCCCGCGCCGCTCCATATCGATGAGATGCGCAAGCACGGATCGCCCGGCCGCGCCGTGCAGATGCGCGCCTAAGCCTGCATACATGGCGCCCACCATCGCCGGGATCGCCAGCGCCCCTTCCCGCTCCAGCAGGCGCATGATCTGCCCCTCGCGCATCTTGCGATGCCCGAGCATGCCACGCGCGAAACGCTGCGGCTGGGTGATCGGCTCGCCATGCGCGGGGTAATAGATGCTGTCCGTTCGGTTCACGAGCAGTTCGAGCGAGGCGAGATAATCGCTCATGTCGCCATCGGGTGGTGAGACGACGCTGGTGGACCAGCCCATCACATGATCGCCCGTGAACAGCGCACCCTCCTCCTCCAGCGCGTAGCACAGATGATTGGAGGTGTGCCCGGGCGTGGCGAGCGCGGTGAGGGTCCAGTCAGCGCCGGTGAGTTGCCCGCCATCGCGCAGCACCCTGTCCGGGGCATAGGCGGAATCGAAAGACGCGTCGGCGCGCGGGCCATCATCATCGAGCGACAAGGGCGCGCAGCCGATGATCGGCGCGCCGGTGCGTTGCGACAAGGGGCGCGCGGCGGGGCTATGGTCACGGTGGGTGTGCGTACACATGATCGCGATGACGGCTCGCCCATCGATGGCCTTTACCAACGCATCGAGATGGGCATCCTCCGCCGGACCGGGATCGATCACCGCAACATCACGCGCCCCGACCAGATAGCTTTGCGTGCCCTGATAGGTGAAGGGCGAGGGATTGGGCGCTAGAATGCGATGGACGAGCGGGGAGAGCCGCATCGAAACGCCGGTATCTTCGGATATGGGGGGCTTTTTGCTGGCCATCAGTCCCATGTGTCATGCAGCGGGGCGAATGCAAGCCTTGCGGGGCCTAACGTTGCAGGCGATGCGCGACGGGCAAAGAAAAAGGCGCGAAACCCGATTCCGCGCCTTTCAATTGCGTATCGCGACAGGATCTAGGCCTTGGTCAGGCCTTCATCCGTGAGCAGCTGCTCCAGCTCCCCCGCCTCGAACATTTCCATCATGATATCCGAGCCGCCAAGAAATTCGCCCTTCACATAAAGCTGGGGAATGGTCGGCCAATCCGAATAGCTTTTGATGCCCTGACGGATCTCCTGATCCTGCAGCACATCGACCGTCTCGAAGTTCGCACCAAGGCGCTCGAGGATGGCAATCGCCCGGCTGGAAAAGCCGCATTGTGGGAAAAGCGGCGTGCCTTTCATGAACAGCACGACGCCATTCTTGCTGACAATCTCGCTGATGCGGGCGTGAGCCGGGCTGGTTGGAACTTGATCGGTCATCGTCTATCTCCGGGGCAACAAGGCAGCCTGTTGCAAAAGTTGATGCGCCTCAATTGGGAATGGCGGTCGTCAGTTGCAAGGCGTGAAGTTCGCCGCCCATCCGGCCACCGAGCGCGGCATAGACAGCGCGCTGCTGCGCAATCCTGTTCATACCCCGAAAGCTTTCGGAGACCACATGCGCGGCATAATGGTCACCATCGCCAGCAAGGTCGGTAATCTCGACCGTCGCATCCGGGATCGCGCTGGTGATGAGCGCTTCGATATCTTGTGCGGCCATTGGCATGATCTTGGCTCAGCTACCCTGCATGAACTGGCGGCGCGCCTCGACCGTCTGATCGCTCAGCGCTGTGCGGACCTGCTGCTCGTCGGTTTCAACACCAGCCGACACCAGATCGCCGAGCACCTTGCGGATCACATCCTCATCGCCCGCTTCCTCAAAATCTGCCTGCACGACAGCTTTGGCATAGGCGTCCGTCTCTTCCTTGGTGAGGCCCATCAGGCCCGCAGCCCACTCGCCGAGAAGGCGGTTACGTCGCGCGGCGACGCGGAAGGCAAGCTCCTGATCGTTGGCGTATTTCGACTCAAACGCCTTTTCGCGATCCTCAAATCCACTCATCAAAGAAACGCCTTTATTCTGGGGGTAATTTCGTCTGCTCTATTTAGGAGGGGCCGCGCCGGATAGCAACGCATAGCGGCTGATTTCAGGCCGCAGCAGGCACCAGCCACGGGCGCCGCTGCGCATCCTTGGCCTCGAACCCTGCGATAACATCGCCCTGCGCCATGGTGAGGCCAATTTCATCCAGCCCGCCCATCAGGCAGCCCTTGCGGAAGGGATCGATCTCGAAACTGAAGCGATCCTGAAACGGCGTGGTGACGCTCTGATGCTCAAGGTCGATGCTGATCGTGTCGGTCTTGGCGACTTCCACCAGCCGGTCCACGGCTTCCTGCGGGAGAACGACGGTGAGAATGCCGTTCTTGAACGCATTGCCCGAGAAGATATCAGAGAAGCTGGGCGCAATCACCGCCTTCACGCCCATGTCGGCCAGCGCCCATGCCGCGTGCTCACGGCTGGAGCCACAACCGAAATTATCGCCCGCCACGATGATCGGCGCGCCCGCATAGCGCGGATCGTCGAACACATTGCCCGGCTCCTTGCGCAATGCTTCGAACGCGCCCTTGCCAAGGCCGGTGCGGCTGATGGTCTTGAGCCATTCAGCCGGAATGATGATGTCGGTATCGACATTCTTCATGCCGAACGGATAAGCGCGGCCTTCGACGATGTTGACGGGTTCCATCATGGTCCTGCGGTTTGGAAAGACTGTGCAGCCAAGTGGCCGATGCTATAGCGTGCGTCAAGACCGGCGGAAGTTTGCGCGAGAGGCGTTGGCGACATGAAGGACATGGAATGGCGCCCGATGCGCGCGGACGATCTGCCAGCCGTGGCGGCGATATCGGCGGCTGTGCATGGCGATTTTGCGGAGACGCTGGCCACCTATGAGGAGCGACTGGCGCTTTATCCTGCCGGTTGCGTCACCCTTGAAGAGGCAGGCGTCCCCGTCGGCTTCCTGATCAGCCACCCCTGGCATGCAGGCCAATCGCCCGCGTTGAACCAGCCGCTAGGCGCCATCCCGCACGAAAATGCCGATTATTATCTACATGATATCGCGCTGCTGCCGCAAACGCGCGGATCAGGCGCGGGCAAGGCAGCGCTGGCCTTGGTGATCGCCCAGGCGCGCTCACGCGGCTTCAAGCGCGTCACTTTGGTGGCGGTGAATGGTGCGGACCGTTTCTGGTCTGCTCAGGGCTTTGAGCACGCCAAGACGGGGGAAGCTGGCCCATATGGACCGGGCACATTTGCAATGCATCTCGCGTTATAGGGGGCAACCAACGCCGCACCCCAGCAGTTTTGCCGATGAATTACTGGCCGTTGCTAACTGGTTTTGCGTGTGCAGGCTTCACTGAAGCCTGGCCGAGACCGACCGCCATCGCCGCGCTACCGACCGCGCCGAGCACGAGGATCCAGAAAATCTTTTTCATTACCGCCCCTTAGCCCTTATGCTTGTTCGTGCACCATTAAATCACGAACGTCGGCAAGTCGACCCCTGATTGCAGCAGCTGCAGCCATAACGGGGGAAACCAGATGCGTGCGCGCACCCGGACCCTGACGGCCCATGAAATTGCGATTGCTTGTCGAGGCACAGCGCTCGCCGCTCGGCACCCGGTCGGGGTTCATGCCCAGACACATCGAGCAACCCGGCTCGCGCCACTCAAAGCCAGCGTCGGTAAAGATGACATCCAGCCCCTCGGCCTCCA
>Ga0307414_10001523_pt1 | contig 12051 bp, 9 predicted proteins | sample DK1Ometagenome_FD_203804 | JGI IMG/M metagenome (GOLD analysis project Ga0307414, IMG submission 203804) | Maize rhizosphere microbial communities from greenhouse at UC Davis, California, United States - DK15-O-3 | ecosystem: Host-associated > Plants > Roots > Rhizosphere > Soil | place: USA...
ATAGATGTTATGAACAGGTTTTCGCTATGCATCGCAGTTGTCCTATTGACCATGGCTTGCGGCAAAAAAGACAACCCTCAACCCGAAAATGAGTTGACTTACAACGGGCAAGCCATCTCGTTAGCCAGTGCCAGCTATATCATCGCCAATGACTACGAGTCGCTGGAGGTATACAGCGAAGACCAGCAATGCATGATCAACATCCTTTTGAGTAAGCTTGGCAACGAGGTGGCACAGGGCACATACACCTATGCCAATCAGAATAATAATCCAAACTACAATCCTTCGGAAAACTTTTGGTATGGACACATCTTGGTGGCAGATGAACCGGTGGATGAAGTGGTTTCCGGTTCGGTCAGTATCCGCAAAACAGGAAGTAATTACCAAATAACATTCGATTTGGTTGCCGAAAAGAGCACGATTAAAGGAAGGTATGCAGGGCCGGTGAACATTAGCCCATAAAATGAGAGCACGATGAAGACGATTTGTAAGATAAGGTGCTGTTTTGCAATCAGGGCGGCTGGAAAAATATTATACAAGAGATAATGAGCACGATACGGTTCATTGGCTCTAAAAAACTAAGCGAAATGAAATTCAGTTTAACATGGGTATGGATAGTGGCATTGGGAATTGCGTTGGGATGCAAAAAGGAAGGTAATGGCCCACATGTGGCGCAGTGTGCGCTGCCAGATTATAAGGCGGTTTCGCAAGGTAATTTCGGCCGGCCATGCGGTATAGCGGTTTCCAAAAGGGGAATGGTCGCAGTGAATGCATATAACGGATTTGGCGAATATGGTGGAGCATATGGTATCCTTGGAAAAACCAGGGTTTGGCGCAATTACAGTGACTTTCTGACTAAGGCCGCTCCTGTGGCTGAATGGGACAACCGAGGGGCTGAGGCGTTGGCTTTTGACAGCAATGATAACCTATATGTGGCCGAAACCGAGCAGGTTGCAGGCATTGCCGTTTATCGTAAACAGGTGTTTACGATTTCTGGGCGACCAGACGTTGTCACTTACCAGCATGTCAAAACTATACAAGGCGGATTTGTGAACCCGCGAGGTCTGGCTTTCGACAGCCAGGACAGGCTTTACATCGCAAATGATGGTGTGGGAAACATCATCCGGATGAATAGTCCGCTTACCTCGGATGTGAAGCAACCCATCGCCTCAGGTTTTGGCAATGTCAAAGGGTTGGCCATCTATCAGGATACGCTGTACACCACAACGTTTGGTGAAGACGTCGTGATGAAGCATACTTTAAATGGGGATGGGTCGTACGGTACAATTGTGGGCATTGCGAGGGGTATCGCCAACCCGGTCGATATAGCTGTAACGGATGGGGTGTTGGTGATCAGTTCGCCGGTATCTGGCATGGTTACCCTCCTTAACCCACAGGGGTTCAACGGTCCATCCGTGAGTTACAATGATTGTGTTAAGGAAATAGCTGTAGGTCGCAATTTGTTCGGATTGGCATTTGTGCCCACGCCAAGCAATGGTGTGGGCTTATTGGCCGCCCATCTCGATCAGAATAAAGTGATTTTTTACCAACCATAATGATTGAGGTTAAATTATTACACCATGAAAGCACTTCAAAAATTAATATTTTCTGCCATGTTGATCTGCCTGATGTCGGCATGTAAAAAAGATAACAACCGTCCAGACGAACAGTCAGGAGATGTGACCATCCGTGTCGAAACGGCCAGCGGAATCACCTATAAGGTGTATGTCAATGAAAACCTGGGTAGCTACAAAGGCATCCTGGTGATGGGTAGCGGCAATGACCCTGGAAATCCTAGTCCCGGCAGCTTGGACGGGGGGCTTGAAAATAACACCTGCAAGAAAGCAGCAGAAAACGGTTACGTGGCTGCCGTGGTGCAATACCGCGCTACACCGGGGAATGCCGATTGGAATGGCAGCGCCACCATGGTAGGACAGGATTACGCCACGTGCATCAATGCTTTGTCGGCAAAATATGGAGTGGACAAGTCCAAGTCCGTGGTGGGTGGTGTATCGTATTCTTCGGCCATGCTGCTTACCAATATCGTCCTTTCGGAAACCCTCAAACACACCAAAGGACTGCTCGCTTCCTGCTGGACGGCTGATGCTTGGAGAGCACAAAACTTCAAAATTCCCGTATTCAACATCGTATGCAACTGCAACTGCGATGGCGGCGGGCTCACTGGAGCGGCGCTTATGGCGCAAATTAACCCGGCAGTAAAAGCGCAAAGTGAAGCCGTGGTAGACAATAGTTGCAATACACATTGCGGCGGCAATTGGGTGGATCCGCTCTATACGAAAATGACAGCTTGGTTAAATTAATTCACATAACATTCAAATTCCATGAACACAAAACAATTTTCCCTCGTACTGGCCATTTGCATGATGTTACTTGGCGGGGTACAACATGCAAAAGCACAATTCCCCGTGAAATTCGGCATTGGATTGGAAGTCGGTCTTCCGCTTACAGAAGGCTTGGCGGAACACATGCTGGGTATCGGTGCCACGTTCAATGCCAGCTATGCTATGCCATTCCACGAGCCCTTGGACGTGATTGCCTCCGTGGGATACCACCGGTTTGTGTATTATGAAAGACTCGAAGGCGTAAATAATCCGCAGTATGTGCCCATAAAACTGGGAGCGCGATACAATTTCAATACGGCTTTTCCCGTGTTTGCCAAATTGGAATTTGGTCCGGTGATTTCCCTCCAGGATGCTGAAGTGGGAGAAGGCACGAGCTTCCTAGTTTCACCGGGTGTTGGTACCCTATTTGGTCCCGTCCGTGCCGAGCTGAAATATGAGGAATGGATGAATTCAGGAATTGCGGACTTTGGGCTGCTCTCCCAATCCTTTTTGGGACTCAAATTCACCTATGAATTCTAATATGCACCGCACACACCGTGTGACTAATTGTTCGAAATATGAAACATCTTGTTACCTATATCTTTCCATGGTTGGTCGGGCTGCTGGCGATGGTAAGCTGCAAAAAGGATGGTACATCATCCGACCAACAGGATAATCTGGCCAACACCCTTTTATACGGTCATTTTACTGACGATGCCCTGTCAGACGATAATAGGCTTTTTGCTATTAGATTGCATGAAGGGGGTACATTCACCTGGTACGATGCTGTCAATACCTTTTCTGGCGAATGGTCGCAGGAAGGGAATAAGGTTGATTTTAGGTTTACGGAAGGCGCATTCAACCGCTGGAGTGCGACAAGAAATCGAGATGAGCTGGTAGATATCATTGGTCCAACTCCTGCAAATTATTTTCACCTGGTCAGTATCCGTATAGCCGGTACCAGCGGCCCTAACCCATTGAAGGGAACTGAATGGCGGGAAATCAACGAAAATAATCGCCAGCTAACTATTTTTCCCAGCCAACCGGAAGGCTTGATGCAAGTCGTGGGGGTAAGACTGCGAAGCTTGGGTAGCGAAGGCTTGATTTTTAAGCAAGTGGATAGACAGGTCTTGTTGCCAAATGACAGCTATGCTGGACAGTATATCACTATGCTCATTACGCATGGGAATTTCTTGGTCATGTATTGTTATGAGCCCACCCCTTATTCAGGGATGAGCAAATTCACAACGTATACCTACTTATTGAAGTAATAGAAAAGCAAAAATGAAATAAGAAATGTTAAAGCCATGTAGGCTGAATGAATAGCAAACTTAAAAAAAGGATTATGAATATAGTTAAAAAAGCACTGGTATTGCTGTTATTGACAAGCGTATTTTTTGCCTGCAAAAAGGACAATGTCAATGCGGGCTTTGATCTTAATGAAGATATAGGCGGATACGTAGTCATTGGCAAAATAACGCCTGTAGAAAATATCCAATCCACGTTTATGATCACATTCGACCCATTGGTCAAACGCGCAACATTCTATGATGGCTCCTCGCATATTTATTCGCACCGTTTTACGGTGAGCGGGAATGAAGTGCACATCGATATGGATAATCAGTATTTGAAAATCAGTATCAGGGAGGGGGCGATCGCTTCTTGGGATGCTGGCGATTCGGAGTTTGCAGCCAATATTGTGGACAACTCACTTTCCCTACACAAGATACCGGATAGCAATGTACTACCTGGCCAATACGAACGTACCCAATGGGCAACTAATATTCCAGCGTATTTCATTCCATATTTCAGGACCCATCTGGCGGTATCCACAGACAGTTTTGTGTTTGGTGTAGACGAGGACACTGAGCCGACAACAGCATATAAATTGATCAATAACATGGCAGCAGATCACCTCACGTCGGTAATGTCCAACGATGTCCGAATACGGACCCTGATGATCAGGATAGGTAATCACATGGAGGTGGTGCGTGTGCGGTCGTTTTTTAGCAACGGGGCCATACAAGGTTTTGAAAGCACGCAATATGCACGTAAGTAAAGGAGAACGGATCGATCTAAAAGAAAATTCTAAGGCGGTTGGTGACAACATCCAGCCGCAGGGTTTGTTTATTAAGTGCGGATTTGGAGTAAAAGTAAGCTTTGGCATACCCTTATCATGTTGGTTTTATAAGTATATGCTTACGCTTTCCGTGTCGAAGACTCGCGCACAATCAATTCTGTTTTTAAGGTAATCACCTGATGATCGATAATATCAAAGTCTTGATCCTGAATGTGTTGAATAAGCATTTTGGCGGCCGCTTCTCCCATTTGTACCGCTCGGTCGTTAATAGTGGTTAGGCTGGGTTCGATAATCTGCGCAATAGGATAATCACTAAAACCGACTATTGCGACTTGTTCTGGTACGTTTATTTTTCGTTTATTAAGAACCTTTACCATACTGGCAGCTGTGTAGTCGTTAGCACAAAAGACACCATCAGGTAGCGGATTTAATTCCAATATTTTTTCAGCACATGTTAGCCCTTCTTGATAACTTAAGCTATGGGTCACAAAAATATGGTCGTCCCTAAGAGGCAGATGGTATGATTTAAGCGCTGCTTTATACCCCTCTAGCCGAGCCCTGAAAATTCCGGTCGATTGATTACCTGCTATATGCACGATATTCTTGCAGCCGATCTTTATCAAATGTTCCGTTGCGTTGAATGCCGATTCAAAGTCATTAATCGTAATTTTGTTGGTGTCGAAAGTTTCTGGTGTTCGATCGTAGAAAACGACAGGAAGTTTAGTTTTAATGAGTTTTTTGAGATGATCAAAATTTTTGGTTTCCATTGCCAAACAGATAATCATACCTTCTACCATCATGTTTTGTAGATTCTGAATGATCTCTTTTTCCATTTTGTAGGAATCTTTGGACTGAAAGATAATAACATGATAGCCACTCTTATATGCATAATCTTCAATACCGCTAATCACACGGGAATGGAAATCAATATCTATCCGTGGAGCGATAATCCCTATAGACTTTGTTTTTTTGCTTCTAAAGCTTGAAGCGATAGCGTTAAGACGAAAACCCGACTGTTCAGCTTTATCAGAAACCAGTTTTTTAGTTGCTTGACTTATTTTAGGGTGATCAGAAAGAGCTCTCGATATGGTTGAAGGCGAAAGATTAAGTTCTTTGGCCAGATCTTTTATTGTTATGGGGGTCGTTTTTTTTTCTTTCATCTCGATATCAAACTATTGTCCGCTCGTTAGACTTACCGTACTACGCGAGGCGAAATAACATAAAATTAGTATAGCAAATAAAGATAAGAAAAATTTCCACGCAATGCCGTCTTTGTGCAATTTAGTGACAAACGTTTGCATTAATTTGTTTTATTGCCATTTATTTTCATTTTATTTGCTTGTCTATTTTTATATATAATATGTTATATATGAATATGTTGAGTATAATTTTAGAAAGTTTAAGTACCGTTGTAAAGTAAATTTTATTAGGCAAATGTTTGCATTAATTAATCTTATTCCTTAGTTTAGATTTACATTTTATAACCTCGATAAATGATGATATATGACTTTAGAAACTAATCCTAAAATTTCTTTCAGCCAAAAAAGAAATCAAGCAGTCATTAGGTGGATAACCTTCGTTGCTTTCAATTTCCTCTTGTTTCAATCTGTACTGGCACAAACAAGAGCGATTTCCGGTAGGATTACCGATGCGCAGACAGGAGCAACAGTATCAGGGGTCAGTGTGGTAGTCAAGGGAGGATCCCAAGGCGTAAGTGCAGGGCAGAATGGAGAATATAATATATCAGGTGTAGCGGATAATGCTGTCTTAATATTTTCCATTTTGGGATACAGTACACAGGAGATAGGTGTCGACGGACGATCTGTACTTAATGTTTCGCTGCAGCCCGCAGCGAATGAACTAGAAGAGACCGTGGTCGTGGGATACGGTCGTCAGAAAAAGCGAAATCTGACAGGATCGATTGTTTCCGTAAATAGCGAAGAGATCGAAAAAACAGCATTACAGGATCCAATATCTATTTTGCAGGGACGTGCAGCGGGTGTTCAGATTACATCCAATTCGGGCGCTCCAGGTAGCGAGATGACTATTCGCGTGCGGGGTAGCTCCTCGCTGAATTCTGGGAACAATCCACTTTTTGTTGTTGATGGTATTCCGATCGAATCGGGATCCATGTCCAACCTCAATGGCACGGAGGGCTTCGGATTAAATCCTTTGGCCGCCATAAATCCAGGAGATATTGAATCAATAGAAATATTAAAAGATGCGGCATCCACGGCTATCTATGGTTCGCGGGCTGCGAATGGTGTGGTGATGATCACCACCAAAAGAGGGGCGGAGGGTAAGGCCATTGTGGATGTTAATTTAACCACCGGTGTAAGTGAGTTAACGCGCAGGTTGAGTGTGTTGAATGCCACACAATATCGTCAAGCTATTATCGATTCATACAATAATATGGACAATCCGGAAGAGCCCTTCTGGACGATTTTGGATTCATTGAGTGCAACAAATAATGGAGATGTGGATTGGCAGAGCGAGTTGATGCGTGTGGCACCACAGTATAAAGTAGATTTATCTATTCGAGGAGGAAGCAAAACAACGCAATACGCTTGGAGCACATCGTATCTGGATCAAGATGGTATTATTTTGAATTCCAATTTTAAGCGACTCACCTCCCGGTTGAATACAGATTTCAATATTACGGATAAGCTGAAAATTGGCCAAAGTATTTCATATACGAATGCCATTAACAATAGGATCAATGCTGCCGGTGCCGGCAATTTAAGTGTGATCCGGGAATTGCTGGTCCGTCCACCTATTATGTCTATGTACTTGCCAGATGGTTCGTTAAACGGTTATAGTTTAGGGAGACGGAACCCGGTAGGTATTGCCAAATATGCGACAAATCTAAATAAAAGCAACCGGATAATAGGCAGCCAATACCTCGAGTATCAGATTATACCCGACCTTATTTTCAGAAGTAATTTAAATTTCGACTTCACATCAATGAAGGAAGATGAATTCATGCCGACAATACTGGATTACAGAGAAGGTTATAATACGGGTGCGGTTAGAAGCAGTACCAACATGAACTGGGGGAGTGAAAGCTTTTTGCGCTATACCAAAACAGTCAATCAAGATCATAATTTTGGAGCCTTGTTAGGGTTTAGCTTACAGAGCTGGCGCTATGATCGTACAGGGCTAAATGGCATGTTTTTTCCAAGCGATAATATCAGGACATTGAATGCTGCAGGTACGATCTCTAACAAAGATGCGAATGGTGTAGATATCAATGTTGCTTCCGAACACGCGATGCTGTCTTATTTTGGTCGTGCGTCCTATGATTATCAAGGGAAGTATCTGGGAGAAATCAACCTACGTTCCGATGGTTCATCTAGATTCGGTAGGCAGAAGCGATTTGGTTACTTTCCTTCTGCATCGGTTGGTTGGCGCTTCTCACAAGAAGATTTCTTCAACGCTAACGTAGTCAACGATGGTAAGATACGCTTCAGTGTAGGTAAGACGGGTAACGAGGCCATCGGAGATTACACCTCTCAAGGCGAATTTGTTGTTGGTGCCAATTACCTTGACTTTTCTGGCGCAGCTCCTACGGTTATGCCGAATGAAGGCTTAACTTGGGAAACGACGACACAATATAATGCAGGTCTGGATCTGGCGTTTTTTTCGAACAGAATCACCTTTACAACCGATTTGTATATTAAAAATACCGACGACCTGTTATACGACGTTCCTATTCCTACAACAACCGGATTTGGAAGCTTCATGCAGAATATTGGTAGTATACAGAATCGTGGTGCGGAGTTCTTGCTGACCACTAAAAATATTTCCCGAGAGAAATTTTCATGGGCAACAAACCTAAACATCAGTTTGAACCGTAACAAAGTCTTATCACTACCGGAAAATCTCTTGACAAACGGATATATCCAAAATGGAGCATACCACATCTTACAGGAAGGGTTGCCTATCGGCGTATTCTATGGATGGCGCTTTGACGGGGTATATGCTCGTGATGAAGACAATGTGAATGCGATCACGCATGGTGCATTAGGGCCCTTATTTAAAGGTGGCGACCCCATCTGGAACGATCTAAACGGAGATGATTTTATTACGCCTGATGATCGTCAGATCATTGGTATGGCCGAGCCTAAGTTCTTTGGAGGCTTTGGTAACGACTTTACGTACAAGAACTTTGCATTGAATGTGTTTTTCCAGTTCTCATACGGCAATGATATCTATAGCGCGATAAACCAAGAACGAAATTCTATCGTGCGTTATAACAACCTATCAGCAGATGCACTGAACAGGTGGCGAGAGCAAGGTGACGTCACAAACTACCCAAAACCGGTGAGGGATGACCCAAAGCAGACAGATAGCCGTGTGTCCAGCAGATGGGTAGAAGATGGTTCTTACATCAAATTGAAAAATGTTAATCTAAGATATACGTTTGCCAATAGTTTAGTGAACCGGATCGGACTGCGCAAGGTCGATGCTTTTGTAACTGGTACCAATTTGATCACATGGACAAAGTACACTGGATTTGATCCGGATGTCAATTCCTTTTCTGGCTTGCGTGTCGGTGTGGATCAAGGTTCTTATCCGCAAAGCCGTATGTTCATTTTCGGGTTAAATATTGGTCTTTAATAGAATATATTATGAAAAATACGAATATAAAATTTCTGCTATTCACGCTGATCGTACTGGTTAGTTCATGTGCAGACTCATTTTTAGATAAGGAGCCGATCAGTGGCTTTTCGGCTAAGGGATTTTACAAGAATGCAAGTGATGCGCAGGCCGGTGTATATGGCATCTATAATTCGATGCAATCGGCTTTTCGCCAAAATTTTGCCTTGTGGGGTGAAGGCCGTGCCGACGCCGTATCAACCAATCAGGCGGGCGATCCCCTAGCGTTGACTCAAAACGACCTCACGCCGGTTATGCAGTCTGCCCGTTGGGATAATCTCTATACTGTTATAAGCCGGGCTAATTATGCAATCAAATATATTCCCCAGGTGTTTGACTCAGAAGAAGGCACCTTGCGTAATCAATTAATAGGGCAGGCTAGGGCATTACGGGCTATCGCTTACTTTTATGCCGTGCGTGTATGGGGTGACGTTCCGCTAATTATGGAACCTTTCGAAAGCGTTCAACAAGATATTTTTTCCACCCGAACCAATCAGGAAGCTGTGCTGGATATGATTGAAGAAGACCTCCTCTATGCATCTACCTATTGTGCAGATAGTTACACAGGCGCACGTAATCGCGTAATTTTAACAAAAGGAGGTGCAGATGCGTTCTTGACGCAAGTCTACATGTGGCGCAAAAAATACCAAGATGCGATCGATGCCGCTGAGCGTGTTATTGAAAGTCCCTATTACTCCTTGGTTTCTATGCAAGACTGGAACAAAATATTTACGGATGGGATGAGCAATGAAAGTATTTTTGAAGTCGGTTACAATGAAATTCAAACTAATGCGCTGCGCGTCATCTATGCTCTGGGCTCTGATAGCTACTATTTTCCCAGTTTAGCATTTAGAAGCACATTTGAAGATGGTGACCTACGAAGAACCCGTATTTACGATGTCACACAGACAGCGCCACGTAAAATATGGAAGTTTTTTGGTGAAGGATTTAACGACGAAAGCCCGGATCCATCTTCAAATAATATTGTTTTGGTGCGGCTAGCCGATATCATCTTGTTAAAAGCGGAGGCTCATGCCAATCTAAACGAACCGGATCTAGCCCTTCCTTTATTGAACCAGATAAGAAGACGTGCCGGCTTAGACAATCTAGATTTGTCTGCATCCACCGCTTTGTATGGCGATTTGGCGTCTGCCGTGTTGCACGAGCGCGCGGTTGAATTGTGTTATGAGGGGCATCGTTGGTTTGATTTGGTTAGAACCGGCAAGGTGGTCGAAGTCATGGGGCCAATTAATGAGATCAGTGATACCCGCAATTTTGTGTGGCCTATTCACGAAGACATCATCAACCGGAATCCAAATATCGATCAAAATGAGTTTTATAAATAACTTTCAGTTGGTTTCAAAATATATACAGATGAAAAATATAAAATTAATAAGACCTCTTCTGCTATCCTACGGTGCTATTTTGATCTTATTCAGCAGTTGTGAGATACAAGAAGATTTCAAATATCAGCCATCCAATGTCGATGGCAAATTAGACATAAACGCCTGGGACTATATCCAGCAGAGCGATTCACTGTCTTTCCTGCAACAGGCAATCACGTATGCAGAGGTTCAATCCTTGTTTAATGGATCGGAAGCGAAAACCTATATTCTTCCTAACAACGCGGCATTCAGGACTTATCTACGGGAAAATCAATACAGCACAGTAGAAGATATCCCTCTGCCCATATTGCGTAATATATTACGTTACCACACGGTGAAGGATCGCGTTATCTTCACGGATCCTGCATTGGCGCCAAGTAATCGTCCCATCGCTTATGAGACGGAAAATGGTCAGGTGATGTACCTTTCGCACAACAGCAGTTTTATCGGATTGATCAATGAGGGCACCAATGTACAATGGCAAATCCGGACGTCAAATCTGGAGCCGACCAATGGAGTAATTCATGTCGTCAATTCGGTTGTCTATTATTCCGCTCCTACAGGTGAGGCTGCCGCACCCAATCCTAACCTCATTCGTGATACCATTTATCCGAAACAGGATACCTATGTCAATGGTGGTCCGCTCGATGCGGGTAAGAATTTTGGAACAGCCGAAACATTGCGTCTTAAAAATCTTAACGGCAACAGTGAAGTAGACCGTCGTGTTTACCTGCTGTTTAATTTTGACGATTTTAAGAAAGAAGGTATCGTGACCGATATGCAATTGAAGATCCAGACAGCTTTTACAGCTGGTAAGGGGGTATTTACCTACTTATATGATGTGCCAGGATACACAGATTGGACGGAGACAGCCATTAATTTCAATACGGCACAAAAGCCTCCTGTTGGTACTAGCCCTATTGCCAGTTTTATTGCGGTTAAGGGGCAGCCATTTGTTTTCGATGTTACAGGTTTTTATAACACAACGCCCGATCGCGAACGTGTGACTTTTATGTTGGATGCGCAAGCGGGCTCGGATGAAACAACAGATCTTGCTTCGAAAGAACACCCGACATTGGCACCCCCCATGTTGATTGCCATATTAGCTTCAGGAGTAAGTACATTGACGTTGGATGCAAATGCAGGTATCAACGTATCCAGTGGCGGCGTGTTTGTGATGGATAAAGAGATCTTGGAGGTAAGTGGAGCTGCAGCGGCTGATATTGCTTATACCGTAGATGACATATCGTCAAATGGCTGGTTGATCAAAGGTGCAAATATCCTGCGACCAGGTGATCGGTTTACACAGTTGGATATTGACCTGAAGAATATTCTCTTCATCCACAATGGAGAAAACAATGCAGCTAGTACGATTGGTTTGTCTGCTAGGGATAGATCGGGAGGATTGGTTGATAATATATCGGTTGATATTAATGTGCAATAATTTTAAAAATACTTCTGGTATGGTAAGAAAGTTTGATTTCAGTCCGATTGGCCGTACGTTGCTGTGTATGGGCCTCATGCTGGCTACTATGTCGTGTTCGAAAAGTGCTGTTAACGAAACAGGTCAGGATACGATAAATAC
>Ga0307414_10001525_pt1 | contig 12047 bp, 8 predicted proteins | sample DK1Ometagenome_FD_203804 | JGI IMG/M metagenome (GOLD analysis project Ga0307414, IMG submission 203804) | Maize rhizosphere microbial communities from greenhouse at UC Davis, California, United States - DK15-O-3 | ecosystem: Host-associated > Plants > Roots > Rhizosphere > Soil | place: USA...
CCTGGTCCGTGACGGCCGAGCAGGAGTGCAGGACGAAGGATCCCAGCTGGTGACCTGGGCGCTTACCAAGGCTTCCGCTCCCCCCGAATGGTGGCTCGATCTGTGTGCCGGTCCCGGCGGCAAATCGGCGCTGCTGACTGGTCTGGCACCCCCGGACGGCAGCCGAGTGCTCGCCTCAGACATAGCGCCACATCGGGCGCGGCTGGTCGCAGCAGCGGTCCGGGCATATGCCGAGCGAGGACTGGGGCCAACCGTGGTGGTCGCAGACGGCCTCCATCCGGCATGGCGAGCCGGCTCATTTACTCGGGTACTCGCCGACGTGCCCTGCTCCGGGTTAGGTGCGCTGCGCCGTCGGCCCGAATCCCGCTGGCGGCGCGGCCCAACCGACGTGGAGCAGTTGCATGGTCTGCAACTTGCGCTGCTGGCGTCGGCGATTGATAGCGCGGCTCCGGGTGGGGTCGTCGGCTACGTGACGTGCTCGCCGCATCGCCGCGAAACCACTGATGTATTAAACGAGACCCTCGCCGTACGCACCGACATCGAGGTGATTCCAGCAGCTGAGCTGCTGCCGGACGTGCCGAACGTTGATCTCGGGCCGTACCTGCAGCTTTGGCAGCACCGCCACGGCACGGATGCGATGTTCGCGGCCTACCTTCGCAAGACTCGGGCTTGATTGCCTCGCTCGCCAAGCTCGCTGTATCCAATGGATCGCTCCGCTCACTGCGATGTTCGCTGGAAGCCGCCGTCTTCGTCGAATCCGACGAAACGACTGTGTCTGGGAGTCAGCTCTGGTTTCTGCACGCTTCGTCACCTTCTCCTGCAGATCCGGCGGCGCGAACATCGCGGGCACGGATCGCGCGGTTGAAAGCCGACCAGGACAGCGGCGCGCGCGATCAGGCTTAAACACTAGAGTCGACTCGTGGCCCTGAGAATCATGCCGAGCATCTTGTCGGCCGACTTCGCGAACCTGCAGACTGCCATCGAATCGATCCCGAGCTCGGATGCCATACATGTCGATGTGATGGACAACCACTTCGTACCTAACCTGACGCTAGGACTTCCCGTCGTAGAATCCATTCGCAAGATCACCGACAAGATCTTGGATATCCACCTGATGATCGAGCAACCCGATCGCTGGGCGCCCGGGTATGCCGAGGCGGGGGCCCAGTCAGTCACGTTCCACATCGAGGCGGCGCAGGCGCCGGTAAGGCTGGCCCGAGAGCTGCGGAATCTGGGCGCCCGGGCTGCTATGGCCCTCAAACCGGCCACCCCGATCGAGCCCTACGAGGAGCTGCTACCTGAGCTGGACATGGTGTTGATCATGACCGTAGAGCCCGGTTTCGGCGGTCAAAAGTTTCTTGATCTTTGCTTACCCAAGATCAAGAGGACCCGCGCAATGCTGGACAAGCTTGGTGGTGACATCTGGTTGCAAATCGACGGCGGAGTCTCGGCTGAGACGATCGAACGGTGCGCGGCAGCCGGCGTTGACTCTTTTGTCGCCGGCTCATCCGTTTTCGCCGCAGACGACGCCGACGCCATGGTGGCCAAGCTCCGCGAGCTGGCGACGGCCGCGGCCTAAAACTCGCATTGCAAATCGCCGAGCTTCTCTGTAGAAACCTACGTAAACCTAGTTTCCTGACGGTCGGCGGATTCAAGCGGTCGTCGCAACGATGGGTGGGTTTGACAGTAGTTCGCCGAAGGCCTCGGCTGGGGTTTTCCAGCCGAGGGTTTTGCGGGGTCGTGCGTTGAGTTCGGCGGCGACGAAGGCTAAATAGTCGGGGTGGTAGCCAGACAGGTCGGTGCCTTTGGGGAAATATTGCCGCAGCAGCCCGTTGGTGTTTTCGTTGCTGCCCCGCTGCCATGGCGAGGCCGGATCGCAGAAGTAGATGTCCAGATCGAGTGCATCGGCGATCTTGAGATGCTCAGCCATTTCTGGTCCTTGGTCCCAGGTGAGGGTTTTGCGTAGCAGCTGCGGGATCTGGCTCATCGCGGTGATCATGGCGTCCCGGACGGTGACCGCGGTGTGGTCGGTGGGCAGGTGCAACAGCGTCGTGAAGCCGGCGCTGCGTTCCACCAATGTGCCGATCGCGGATCTGCCGTTTTTGCCTAGGATCAAATCACCTTCCCAATGCCCAGGCAGCGCCCGATCTGCCACCTCGGCGGGCCGTTGGCTGATGTTGACCATCGTCAGGAAGCCAAGTCAACGTAGGTTGCGACGGAGAGTCGAGTTAGCCCTGACGTCGGCGCAGGTAACGCTCGAATTCGGCCGCGATCGCGTCGCCAGTGGCCTCAGGCAGTTCGGTGGCATCCTGCATCTGCTCCAGCGAGGCCACGTACTCAGCAACCTCGGAGTCCTCGGCGGCCAACTCATCCACCCCGCGTTCCCAGGCTCGCGCTAGCTCGGTCAGCTCACCAAGATCAAAAGAGGTGTCGAGCACCCGCTCCAACTGCGAGAGCAGCGCCAGGGTTGCCTTGGGGCAGGGTGGGTGCGAGACATAGTGCGGAATAGCGGACCACAGCATCAGGACTTCCACTCCGGCCCGTTCCAAGGTCTCGCCCAGTACGCCGATGATGCCGGTGGGGCCCTCATACGTCGATGGCACCAATCCGAGGCCCTTCATCAACTCCCGATTGCCCGTCGACACTGACACCGGAATTGGCCGCGTGTGTGGGGTGTCGGCGAGCAGCGCGCCTAGCAGATGCACCCGTGTCACATTTGCCGAGCTGAGCGCGGAAGCGATCAAGGTGCTGAACTGGCGCCATCGCAGATTCGGTTCCAGGCCTTGGACCAAGATCACATCACGGCCGTCCGGAAGCTCGGCGATCTTGAGCTCCGTCGTGGGCCAGGTGATCTCGCGGTCATCGTCTTCGGTGAGGACTACCCGAGGCCGGTTGACCTGGAAATCGTAGAAGTCGTCTGGGTCGAGCGCGTAGACGGGTTGCGCGTCGTAGGCCTCGGCGAGATGTTCGATGGCTCCGGTCGCCGCATTCCCCGCGTCGTTCCAGCCCCCGAAGGCCATCACCACCACCGGGTCGACCAAATCGCGCAGGTCACGGCCGGCCGAGCTGGGTGAGTCGGGCATGTGCCTCACTGTAGCCGTCAGTGTGGCGATGAATGGCCGCTCCACATCGTGGTTAATGCTGACCGAAGGGCGCTGTTGGCGACTATTCTCACGAGATGCCCGATGGCCCGCGTGCCGCTCAGTCGCCGGCTGACCTCAGCGCACCGGTGTCAAACATATCCAGCAGCGGCGATCTCCGAACCACCCTTTCGCAGCGCGTCGTGATTGCGGATGGGGCCATGGGCACGATGCTGCAGCGCTACGACTTGACGCTGGAGGACTTCCAGCAACTCGAGGGTTGCAACGAGATCTTGAACATCACGCGCCCAGACATCGTCCGGGCGATTCACGATGCCTACTTCGATGCTGGGGTGGACGCGGTCGAGACCAACTCGTTCGGCGCGAATCTGTCCGCTCTGGGCGAATATGGCATCGCAGATCGGATCGGCGAGCTAGCCGAAGCCGCCGCCCGAATTGCTCGGGACTCTGCCGACGCCTACCGCACACCGCAGCGGCCACGCTGGGTCCTTGGCAGCCTCGGGCCGGGCACCAAACTGCCCACGCTTGGCCATGTCCCTTACGCCCGGCTGCGGGACGCCTATCAGCAGCAAGTCGAGGGTCTCATTGCCGGCGGCGTCGACGCGGTGCTGATCGAGACGTCGCAAGATCTGCTGCAAACCAAGGCGGCCACGCTGGGTGCCAAGCGAGCACTGGGGTACGCCGGGCGTGATCTCCCCGTCATCGTGCACGTGACGGTCGAGACCACTGGCACCATGCTGCTCGGCTCCGAAATCGGTGCTGCTCTCACGTCGCTGGAGCCGCTGGGCATCGACATCATTGGCCTGAACTGCGCGACCGGCCCGGCGGAGATGAGCGAGCACCTGCGGCACCTGTCCCGATATGCCCAGATCGGCGTCAGCTGCATGCCCAATGCCGGCCTGCCGCAGCTGACGGCCGACGGCGCGGTCTACCCGCTGCAGCCGGTCGAGCTGGCTGACGCCCTCGAACAGTTCGTTGGCGAGTTTGGACTCGGACTGGTTGGCGGCTGCTGCGGCACCGGGCCAGAGCACCTGCAACACGTCGTTACGCGCCTGGAAGGCCGCCACATCGCTGTCCGATCGCCGAAGCACGTCCCGGCCGCGGCGTCGCTGTACGCCGATGTGCCGTTCCGCCAGGACATCAGCTACCTCTCGATCGGGGAACGGACCAATGCCAACGGGTCCAAGGCATTCCGGGAGGCCCTGCTGGCCGAGCGCTGGGACGACTGCGTCGACATCGCGCGATCCCAGATCCGCGACGGCGCCCACATGCTCGATCTGAATGTCGACTACGTCGGCCGAGACGGCGTCGCCGACATGCGAGAGCTGGCATTCCGGCTGGCGACCGCCTCCACGCTGCCCATCGTGCTGGACTCCACCGAACCGGCGGTCCTGCAAGCTGGCCTGGAGTGTCTTGGCGGGCGCGCGGTAATCAACTCCGCCAACTACGAGGACGGTGACGGGCCGGATTCCAGATTCACCCGGGTCATGAGGCTGGCTGCGGAGCACGGTGCGGCGGTAATCGTGCTGACCATCGATGAGGATGGCCAGGCGCGTACCGCGGACTGGAAGGTACGGGTCGCGCAGCGGGCAATCAAGGAGATCACCGAGAAGTGGGGTCTGCGGCAGGGCGACATCATCATCGACTGCCTCACCTTCCCGATCGCCACCGGACAAGAGGAAACCCGCCGCGACGGCATTGAGACTATCGAGGCCATCCGCGAGGTCAAGCGGCTTTTTCCAGACGTACAGACCACGCTTGGCCTGTCCAACGTCTCGTTCGGTCTGAATCCGGCGGCTCGTGTGGTGCTCAACTCAGTGTTCCTCAATGAGTGCATCGAGGCCGGCCTCGATTCCGCGATTGTGCACGCGGCCAAGATCATTCCGATGGCTCGGATCCCTGATGAGCAGCGTGAAGTAGCGCTCGACATGGTCTATGACCGGCGGCGGCCAGCTACCGCGACCGAGCCCGCGTACGACCCGCTGCAACGCTTCCTCGAGCTCTTTGAGGGAGTGACTACAGCCGACGCCAAGGCCGAGCGTGCCGCTGAACTGCTCAAGTTGCCGGTTGGTGAAAGGCTGCAACGTCGCATCATCGACGGTGAGGGCAAGGGCTTGTCCGATGATCTTGATGTCGCAATGGCGGACGGCAAGCCGGCGATGGAGATCATCAACACCGACCTACTGGCCGGCATGCGGGTCGTCGGTGAGCTCTTCGGGTCGGGTCAGATGCAGCTGCCGTTTGTGCTGCAGTCCGCCGAGGTGATGAAGACGGCAGTCGCCTATCTGGAGCCTCACCTGGAGAAGACCGACGCCCGCGGCAAGGGCACCATCGTGCTGGCGACCGTCAAGGGCGATGTGCACGACATCGGGAAGAACCTCGTCGACATCATCCTCACCAACAACGGCTACACCGTGGTGAATCTGGGCATCAAGCAGCCGATCAGCGCGATCGTCGACGCCGCCCAGCAGCACGACGCTGACGCCATCGGCATGTCCGGGCTACTGGTGAAATCCACCGTCGTGATGAAGGAGAACCTCGAGGAGCTCAACCGGCGGGGGATTGCGACGGCGTACCCCGTCTTCCTCGGCGGAGCGGCGCTCACCCGGGCCTACGTCGAACAAGATCTTCGGGAAGTGTTCGCCGGCGAAGTCCGCTACGCCCGCGACGCCTTCGAAGGTCTTCGGCTGATGGACGCTCTCATGGCGGTCAAGCGCGGCGAAGAGGGGGCTGCGCTGCCGGCGCCACGCGAGCGGCGGATCAAGGCGCGCGGTGCGACCCTCGTGCAAGATAGCATTGAGACTCAAGCCCAGCACCGCTCCGATGTCGCGGTCGATATTGACGTGCCGACGCCGCCGTTCTGGAGAGACCGGATCGTCAAGGGCATCTCGCTGGCCGATGTCGCGGCCTATCTCGATGAACGGGCGACATTCATGGGCCAGTGGGGTCTCAAGGGAACGCGAAATGGACTGTCGTACGAAGAACTGGTGGAGACGGAAGGCCGGCCACGGCTGCGGATGTGGCTGGACCGCATTCAAACCGACGGGATCGCTGAGTTCGCCGTGGTCTATGGCTACTGGCCCTGCTACAGCGAAGGCAACGATCTCGTGGTCTTCCATCTGGGCGCAGATCCGTCCGACCCGGCTGCGGAGCTACAGCGCTACAGCTTCCCGCGACAGAGCCGCGGCCGCTTCCTCTGCCTCGCCGACTTCTTCCGCGATCGTCAGCTGGCGGCCGAGAAGGGGCCCGATGTGGTGGCATTTCACCTGGTCACCATGGGATCACAGGTATCGAAGGTGACGGCGAGCCTGTTCGAGCAGAACGCCTACCGGGACTATCTGGAGCTGCACGGGCTCAGTGTTCAACTGACCGAAGCGTTGGCTGAGATGTGGCATGCCAGGATCCGAGCTGATCTTGGCTTCGCACCTGATGACGGTCCGATGGAGGAGATGATCCGGGACCAGGCCTACCGCGGCTCGCGTTACTCCTTCGGCTATCCGGCCTGTCCCGAGCTAGACGATCGGCGCAAGCTGATGGCGCTGCTGCGTCCGGAGCGAATCGGCGTCGAGTTGTCTGAGGAGCTCCAGCTGCATCCTGAGCAGTCCACGGATGCAATGATCGTGCACCATCCGGAGGCGAAGTACTTTAACGCGCGCTGATTTGCGCCAGTCGCTGCGGCTGGAAGAATGGCCGCGCCATGAGCGACACGACAACCTCCACACTGGCAGCCGCGCTGTGGGATTTCGACGGCACCCTCGCCGACACCGAGCCGCTCTGGATTGGCGCGGAATACGACCTGATCGACCGCCTGGGCGGCACCTGGTCCGACGAAGATGCCGAACAGCTAGTGGGAAACTCGCTGCTTGATTCCGGCTCCTACATCCTGAACGCCATAGGCCGGGTGGACCTGAGCCCTGCATGGGTCGTTGATCAACTTCTGACTACGGTCGTCGAGCACGTCCGGAGCAACCCGATTGTCTGGCGTCCTGGAGCCATCGAGCTCCTCGAGTCCTTTGCCGAGGCGGGCGTGCCTTGCGCCTTGGTGTCGGCGTCGTACCGAGTGCTGTTGGACGCGGCACTCAGTCAACTTCCCGAGGGCATATTTCGGGTGACGGTTGCCGGCGACGAAGTGAGTCGTGGCAAGCCGCACCCCGAGCCCTACGAGAAGGCATGCACAGCCCTCGGCGTATCGGCACGTCACTGTGTGATCCTTGAGGACTCCGAGACCGGCTGCCGCGCCGGCAATGCATCCGGTGCCCTCGTCGTTGCCATCCCCAATCGGGTAGAGATTCCGAAGGCTCCGCGGCGACTGCATGTGCGTTCCCTGGCTGAATTGGACGCAGCAACAGTGGCGCGAATGCTGGAGCAGTTCGATGGGGACTGATGGCCGCGCCCGCCTCGTACTGGCTGTCGCTGCTTTGCTGGTGCTGCTCGCTGGGTGTCGCATCCCCGGCGAGCGGCCGGCGCCCACACCGACGGCAAGTTCCACGCCTCGACCGTTCACCGTGATGTCGACCGACCAGATCCGAGTCACCGATCCGGCCGCCATCACCGACGCCGCCTCCACCGTGCTGGCGCTGAATGTCTTTCAGCGGCTAATGACGGCCGATCCCGGGGGCTCGGTTCTCAAGCCGGACGCTGCTCGCGACTGCCTGTTCACCACGGCAACCAGCTACACCTGCACCCTCAACGATGACCTGGCGTTCCACAACGGGCATCCGCTGACCTCCAGCGACGTCAAGTTCAGCATCGAGCGGGCTTATCGGCTCAATGTCCCAGGCTCCTCAGCGCCGGCACTGTCATCACTGCGCAGGGTCCAGACCCCCGACGAGAAGACTGTACGGTTCGTGCTGAGCAGGCCCGACACCCAGTTCGGATGGGCGCTGGCATCTCCGGCGGCGTCGATCGTCGATGAAGAGGTCTACGACACCGATCGGGTGCGGGATCCCAATGATTCGATCATCGGCTCAGGTCCCTTCCTGGTCACCAAGTACACCGGTAACCAGCTGCAACTCAGCCGGTACGACGCGTACGTCGGCCGTAATCCAGCCCGGCTTCCCGCTCTGGTGTACCGCAGTGTCGCTGACTCCCCAACGATCGAGGACGCGATGGCTCGAGGCGTTGTCGACGTGGTGTGGCGCGGTCTCGACACGGCAGCCGTCACCCGATTCAGCCAGCAAGTGCAGCAGAGCCCCGATCATCTGACCGTCGGCGGCTTCACCCAGGGCGTGTTGGGTGGCGCCCGGGTGCTGCAGCTGGAATGGTCCCCAGACTCGAGCATGCGGTCGAATAAGGGGCTGCGGCAAGCCATCGCGGTCGCCTTGCAGGGTGATCGCACATCCGATTCCATCGTCCCAACTGGTGTTGTCGGCCACAGCGCGGCGTTTCCGCTTGGCGGAAAGGCCAAGCCAAAGGTGACCTGGAAGAGCCGCATCAACCTGACATTGGGCTATGACGCTTCGATGCCCAATGCCCAAGACCTTGCGATGCAGATTCGCAGCCGACTCGAGAACACTGGAGGGTTGAGCGTGCAGCTCAGGCCGGGCGACCTGAACGCGGATCTGAATCTGCTCGACCGGAAAGCGTGGACTTCGACGGCACTGGCATGGCTGCAGCCCTATCTGGACGCGCCGCTGCCGGCTGTCGACTCGACGGTAACCACTATCGAGGTCGAGTTTCGTGCTACCACCGACAGCGCCGCTGCCAACCGGCTGCTGGCCACGCTTCAAAAGCAGGCCGCCCTCGATCTGATCATGCTGCCGATCAGTCAGTCCGACGAACATTTCTACGTACGCCGCGGCGTCGACATGTCCGGTGGTTCCTTCGGCCCAGGATGGCAGCTGGGCTTCTTCGGCATCAGCAATGCCTGAACACGAGCAGCTCTCCGGCGTCCGACGAGGACCACTCGCGGCGGGGGAGCGGATTACCCTCACCGATCCGAAAGGCCGGCGGCATTCCGTAGTGCTTGCTGTCGGGGGTCAGTTCCATACCGCCAAGGGCCCGGTCAGCCACGATGAGCTCATCTCTCAGCCCGAAGGGATTGTGGTGAGGTCAACAGGTGGCACCACGTTCCTGGCCATGAGGCCGCTGCTGTACGAGTTCACCGTGACGATGCCGCGCGGGGCGGCGGTGATCTACCCGAAGGACGCGGCACAGGTCCTGATGAGCGCCGACATCTTCCCCGGCGCTCGGGTGCTTGAGGCTGGTGCCGGATCTGGTGCATTGACCTGCACGCTGCTCCGGGCGATCGGTCCGAGCGGGCACCTGACCTCCTACGAGCGTCGCGAGGACTTTGCCAGTCTGGCTAGGCGGAATGTGGAGAACTTCTTCGGCGCCAGTCCGCACAATTGGGACTTGCGGGTCGGCGATGTGGTTGAAGCCCTCAGCGAGGAGCCGTTGGACCGGGTGGTTCTGGACATGCTCGCCCCCTGGGACTGCGTGAGCACAGTGGCCGACGTGCTGGTCCCCGGCGGAGTGTTCTGCGCGTACGTCACAACCACGACGCAGCTGGCCCAGACGGTAGAGACGCTGCGGGTCCATACCGGCTTCACTGAGCCCGAGGCGACAGAGTCGCTGATCAGAGCGTGGCACGTGGAGGGACTTGCGGTGCGTCCAAGGCATAACATGGTGGGCCACACTGGATTCGTGATCACTTCCCGGCGCATGGCTCCAGGGTTCATAGCACCGTTACGTAAACGTCGCCCAGCGCCCGGCGCGTACGGCGATGATTACAAAGGACCGCACAGTCTGCCCGGGTAGGGTCTTGACAGGAGGTGTGTCATGACCGGATCTATCCACGATCGCGGAGCGTATGAGGACCGCGAATCTTTGATAGCCCAGATTGGTGCGCTCAGAGATGAGATCGATCGGCTCCGGGAACGTGTTTCCTCCCATCCACATGACATTGCGATGCTTGAGCGGCGCCTGGCTGATGCGCGTTCGGACGCTCGGACTGCCGCTGCCAATAATGAGCGCCTCGCAGCCACGCTGCGGGAAGCGCGCGACCAGATTGTGTCGCTGAAGAGTGAGGTGGACCGGCTAGCGCAACCCCCGGCGACCTTTGCCGTCTTCCTTGCCTGCCACGAAGATCACACTGCGGACATCTATACGTCTGGCCGCAAGATGCGGGTCAGCGTCAGCCCTGATGTTGAGCTTGAGGCGCTATCACCCGGCAAGGAGGTGATGGTCAACGAGGCGATGAATGTCGTGAAGGTCCTCGAGTTCGACGAGGTCGGCGAAGTCGTGCTGCTCAAGGAGATGCTCGAGGGCGGTGATCGCGCGCTGGTGATCGGGCATGGCGATGAGGAAAGCGTCGTCCGGCTCGCGTACCGGCTTCGTGATCAACACCTGCGCTCCGGAGATTCGCTGTTGATCGATCGCCGGGTGCACTTCGCGTACGAGCGGATTCCGAAGCTGGATGTCGAGGAGCTGGTGTTGGAGGAGGTGCCAGACATCGACTATTCGGTGATCGGTGGCCTGGGCAACCAGATCGAGGCGATCCGGGATGCGGTCGAGCTGCCTTTCCTGCACAAGGAGCTCTTCGCCGAACATGAGCTCAAGGCGCCCAAGGGCATCTTGCTCTATGGGCCGCCAGGCTGTGGCAAGACTTTGATCGCCAAGGCGGTGGCCAACTCGCTGGCGAAGAAAGTCAGCGAGCGAACCGGTGAGGAAGGACGCAGCTTCTTCCTTAATATCAAGGGACCTGAGCTGCTGAACAAGTACGTCGGCGAGACTGAGCGGCACATCCGGCTGGTCTTCCAGCGGGCCCGCGACAAGGCAACAGACGGTATGCCGGTGATCGTCTTCTTCGACGAGATGGACTCATTGTTCCGGACCCGCGGATCGGGTGTCTCCTCCGACGTCGAGAACACCATCGTGCCGCAGCTGTTGAGTGAGATCGACGGCGTCGAGGGTCTGGACAATGTGATCATCATTGGCGCCTCCAACCGCGAGGACATGATCGATCCAGCAATTCTGCGGCCCGGGCGCCTGGACGTGAAGATCAAGATCGAGCGGCCTGATGCCGAAGCTGCTCGGGAGATCTTCAGCAAGTACCTCACTCCCACGTTGCCATTGCATCCGGAAGATCTTGCTGAATTCGATCATGATCCGCAGATGTGCGTACAGGCCATGATCGACCGCACGGTGGGTCGGATGTATGAGGAGTCCGAAGAGAACCAGTTCCTGGAAGTCACCTACGCCGGTGGGGACAAGGAGGTTCTGTACTTCAAGGACTTCAACTCCGGCGCAATGATCCAGAACATCGTCGACCGGGCCAAGAAGATGGCGATCAAGGACTTCCTGGAGACCGCCGTACGGGGGTTGCGGATCGGTCACCTGCTGCAGGCCCAACTTGACGAGTTCGCCGAGAACGAGGATTTGCCCAACACCACTAACCCGGATGACTGGGCGAAGATCTCGGGCAAGAAGGGCGAACGGATCGTCTTCATCAGGACGCTGATCTCCTCCAAGCAGGGCACCCAACCCGGCCGCTCGATCGACACAGTCTCGAACACAGGGCAGTATCTGTAGATCCTTCGATCTCCCGATTGTTCGTTTCTCCGTATCAAGGCCACATATGTGAGCGATTTCGGCCTATCCCGCTCTCACTCGTGGCTTCGTGCGGAAAACGCGATCAAGAGGAGGTCAGACTCGGCTCGTGCTGTCCGTATGTGTCGGGGCGGCGCGGGAGCTGTTGGCACGGGCGTGCTGGATGAGCTGTAGCCCAGCACGCCAGCCGATAAGGAACAGCGCCAGAACACAGCTGGCAACGATGATGAAAGACAGCTGTACGCCTCCACCGGTGAGCATCCTCAAAACCATGCCGCCGATGACGGTGCCCAGCCACACTGCTACACCGGATTTCACCGAGACCGGATGTCGCCACGTCCGCCCAATGAGGGTGCCCATTAGGCAGCCAGCGAGGAATGGCCAGGCCGTGTGCGC
>Ga0307414_10001526_pt1 | contig 12042 bp, 7 predicted proteins | sample DK1Ometagenome_FD_203804 | JGI IMG/M metagenome (GOLD analysis project Ga0307414, IMG submission 203804) | Maize rhizosphere microbial communities from greenhouse at UC Davis, California, United States - DK15-O-3 | ecosystem: Host-associated > Plants > Roots > Rhizosphere > Soil | place: USA...
ATCACGACGTACTCCAGGGCAGCCTGATGTAGTCCACCGTGGGCATCAGGCGCATAGACCAAGGCTTCGGGATGCTCTGGATCGATCATCGGATTCTTGACAAGATCACCTTTGACGTAGTGCACTCCCACGGCACCCCTGTGCGGCTCGGCGATGCAGGTGATTCCGGCACTGTCGGCCAAGATCGAAGAGCGATCCTTATCGGCAACGGTGAGGCTGTGGTACTTAGCCGTGGCCGAACGCGCCGGAGAGTCAAGGATGCTACTGCGGGGTCGTGCTGCTCGTAAGCAAACGCAGTCACCGCTTGGGCTACCAACAAGGCGGCAGCAGCGGCGCCCGCGACAGCGATTGTGCGGAGCGGTTTCATGACTCCTCCTGCACTTCGTAGATCTCTTCAGCCACGAGTCCATGCGCCTTGCGATGGACTGTCGTCGCGGCATCGGCGTTTGGGGCCTCGAGGAGGCAAAGAACTTTCCCCGCTGCCCATCCACCCAATAACGCAGGTAACTGACGTCGTTGCTGCCCTGAATCTGCAGCGACGAGAGTGCGCCACGTGGGGTAATTCTGATCAATGAATTCCCGCTGCGGCTTAAGTCGGGTATCCCCGGGAGCAGTCAATGCCTAGCCTTATGCCATGGCCGTGAGGGACTGGGGTGACCGGCCGCTGCTGTTGGCGGTCGACGCTGATGCGCGTCTGCTCGGAAGGATAGAGGGGGAGCTGCAGCGGGCGTTCGGATCGGATTTTCGCGTACGTGGGGAGCTTTTCCCGGAAGAGGCTCTGCGAACGCTCGAGGGAGCGCATGACCGCCATGAGCGGGTGGCGGTCGTCTTGGTCGACGACTCGTTGCCCGACGACGCTCGAACCAAGATCTTTGAAACCACAAGGAGACTTCATCCGAACGCACGGCGCGCCCTCCTCGTCCCGTGGGGCGCCTGGGCACATCCTGAGTCGGCACACAAGATCTTGCGAAGCATCGCCGTTGGCGACATCAGCTACTACGTGCTTAAGCCGTGGATAACTCCCGACGAGCTCTTCCACCGCGTCATTGCCGAGTTCGTTCAGGAGTGGTCACGCAGCGAGCCGACGAACTTTCGGGAGGTTGTCGTCGTTGCGGCGCAGCACAGTGGCCGGGCGTACGCGGTGAGCGACCTGCTGAACCGGAACGGAATCCCGCACGCCTTTCGCGCCCGTGCCTCCGAGCTCGGTCAGCGTGCTCTCGATGACATTGGGCACCCTGAGGGTGAGGTAGTGGTATGGATGCCAGCCCTCGGCGGCACCACCTTGGTGAATCCAACGGATACCGAAATCCTTGAGGCCTGGGGGATCCCCACGACCTTGAGAGATGTTGATCATGAGTTCGATCTGCTGGTCGTCGGAGCCGGACCCGCTGGCCTCGGGGCAGCCGTTTACGCCTCCTCGGAAGGTGTCCGCACCATCGTCGTCGAACGGGAGGCTATTGGCGGCCAAGCCGGGACTAGTTCCCTGATCCGGAACTACCTCGGCTTCTCCCGGGGACTAAGTGGCGCCGAACTGGTGCAGCGTGGCTATCAGCAGGCGTGGGTTTTCGGCGCCCGCTTCGTCGTCACCCGGGAAGTGGAACAGCTTATGCCCCAAGACGGTGGCGGGTTCGTGGCGCAGGTCGGAGACGTGGGAGAGGTCAGGGCGCGAGCTGTCGTAATCGCGACGGGGGTCTCATATCGACGCCTTGGAGTCCCGAGCTTGGAGCAACTCAGTGGTCACGGCGTGTACTACGGAGCCAGCGTGTCGGCTGCGCAGGCGCTGGCCGGGCTGCGGGCCGGTGTTGTCGGTGCCGGTAACTCGGCGGGTCAGGCCGCCCTGCACCTTGCCAGATATTGCGCATCCGTGCACATGATCGTTCGAGGTCCCAGACTGTCGGACAGCATGTCGGCGTACTTGGTAGACGCCATTTCTGCACTGCCAATGATCAAGGTCCACTTGAACACCGAGGTGGTCGGCGGTCACGGTGACGGACAGCTGGAATTCATCACACTGCACAATCGCAACAACGGACAGGAGCAGCAATTGCCTCTGGAGAGCCTGTTCGTCATGATCGGGGCACGGCCACGGACTGATTGGCTCCCAGTGGAGGTTGACCACGACCCGTATGGCTTCCTCTACACCGGAGCCGACGCCGCAGCCTGTGTCTCCTGGAGGCTAGAAAGGTCACCGCATCCTCATGAAACGAGTGTCCCGGGACTGTTTGCAGTCGGCGATGTACGAGCCGGCTCGGTCAAACGCGTGGCATCTGCGGTCGGAGAAGGATCGGTTGTGGTCTCTGAAATCCACCAGTTCCTAGCCACACCGCAGGCCTGAGGTGGCGCAATCCACGCGCTCCGGGCCGCGGGTAGCCCTGACCGCGGCGATCTTGGCGGTGCCGCTGCTGGGTCTTTTTCTGCTGCTTTGGCGACCCGAGCTCGACCTTCGCTGGGAGCACCATCCGGCGCACTTCTGGTTGGTCTTGATCACAGCGGTTCTGTCGGCTGTTTTGGCGTACGCCACCGGTGAGGCCGCGGGACGCCGCGGGGATGCCCGGCTGCTTTACGTCTCACTCGCTTTCTTGTCCTCTGCCGGCTTCCTCGCCCTGCACGCCTTGGCAACGCCGGGTGTCTTGCTGGGCAAGAGCAACACAGGCTTTCAGATCGCCACACCGGTGGGCGTGGCAATCGGTTCGGTGTTTGCGGCACTGTCGACAGCGAATTTTTCTGGTGACAGCGCGGTTCGCCATGTGCGTATCGGCAGACGCCTGCAATGGGCATTAATTGGCCTCATGGTCGTGTGGGCAGTTTGGTCGCTGGCGTCGCTGCCGCCACTGAACAGGCCGCCGCAATTCGCGGAGGGTTTTCCTCTGCTGCTTGCCGTGCCAGCGGTGCTGCTCTACGGAGGTAGTGCAGTGCGTTACGTGCAGTTATGGCGGCGGCGTCCTTCCTTGATGCTTTTGGCTGTGCCGTCGGCATTCATCCTGCTGGCGGAGTCCATGATCGCGATGGCCTTTGCACCTAACTGGCGCCTTTCCTGGTGGGAGTGGCACGTACTCATGCTTGCCGCGTTTGCACTGGTCGCATTGAGCGCACAAACGTCGTGGCGTGAGGAAAGGTTCGCGGAACTTTATCTTCCGCAAACCAGCGCCGGGAGCCGGGAGATCAGTGTGCTCTTCGCGGATCTCCAGGGGTTCACGGCATTTTCAGAGATGCATCAGCCCGACGAAGTTGGGCGGATGCTCAATGAGTACTTCGCGGTTGCCGTGCCTGCGGTCACCTCACCGTACGGCGGCGACGTTGATCGCATTATCGGGGATGCCTTGATGGTCACCTTTAACAAGCGTGGCGATCAACCCGATCATGCCGAACGTGCCGCCGGCGCAGGCCTTGCGTTGCAGATGGAGACGTCACGAGTCGCCGAGCAGCATCCTGGATGGCCGCGATTCCGAGTGGGAATTAACTCCGGCCAGGTCTCCGTCAGTTTGTTGGGCGCGGCAGGCGGGCGTACGCACACCATCGTTGGCGACACGGTCAACATCGCCTCGCGGATCGAAGGCCAAGCGCCACCAGGCGCCGTCGCGATCGGCCCTGACACCAAGGCCCTGCTGCCGGAAGCGGTAACCACGCGGCTGGGGCGCCTGGAATTGAAGGGCAAGCAGGAGCCGCTCGAAGTGCATTTGCTGACGTCGCTTGGGAAGCATTCCTAGCTCTTCCTAGCCTGCCGATCTTGGTCATTCCCACTTGGCATCCGCTATTTTGACCTCGCAATAGGTCAGATGATGCGGAGTCCAAGTAAGTGGTGCCAGGTGGAGATACCCCTAGAGCGCATGATCAATAGTGCAACTAATTATCTCAAAGAGATAACGGTTGGCGCTCCGTCGTACTAAAGCCACCTGGTCCTTGCTCCCTACTGGCGTGCACGCCTGCACCGTAGAAGTCCGCGCTGATCGGTATGTCGCGGCTGCCTCGCTCGGTGCCATTCGGGGGAGATTCGCCACTTAGCATTCATAAGGAGCCCGATGATCAAGTGGATTGTCAGTGCAGCCCTGAGGTTTTCTCGGCTCGTGGTGGCGGCAGCCATCGGGATCCTTGGAGTGGGTCTGTTTCAACTTCACAACGCGGCAGTCGATGTCTATCCCGAGTTCGACCCGCCCGCCATTCAGATCCAATCCGAAGCTCTCGGACTGTCAGCCGAAGAGGTCGAGCAGCTGATCACTGTGCCGATCGAACAAGACCTGCTCAATGGAATTCCATGGCTTGAGCACATTCGATCAAGGTCGATGCCGGGACTTTCGGCAATCGACCTGCAATTCGAGCCCGGGACTGATATCTGGGCTGCGCGGCAGCTCACCCAGGAGCGGATGTCTCAAGCCAAGGCGCTGCCCAACGTCGGCACCCCGCCGATGATGATCCAACCGACGTCGTCGACGAGTCGAGTAGCTATGGTCTCGATGCGATCTGACACCGTCTCAGAGATGCAGATGTCGGTACTGGCCCGCTGGCAGATCCGGCCTCGGCTCATGAGCATCCCCGGCGTCGCGAACGTCTCCGTCTGGGGCATGCGGGATCGGCAGTTGCAGGTTCAGGTCGATCCGCAGCGGCTTCAATCTCGCAAGGTCACTCTCACCCAGCTCATCGAGACCACGGGCAATGCGCTGTGGGTATCGCCATTGAGCTTCGTCGAAGCGTCGACACCCGGGACCGGCGGCTTTGTCGAGACACCGAATCAGCGCATCGGCGTGCAGCACATTCAGCCGATTAGCACCCCCGACCAGCTAGCGAATGTCGCAGTCGAGGGCGCGCAGGCACCGGCGCTACGGATTGGCGATGTCGCCAGCGTGACCGAGGACCATCAACCGCTGATCGGCGACGCCAGTCTGGATGGCGCGCCCAGCTTGATGCTGGTCGTCGAACGATTCCCCGACGCCAATACGGCCCAGGTGACCAAGGACGTCGACGAGGCGCTCGAGGCGATGGCCCCTGGCTTGTCCGGCATCGAGATGGATGATCATGTCTTCCGGCCGGCGTCCTACATGACCGCCGCCCTGAGGCATCTAGGTGTCGTTGGTCTTGTGACCGCGCTGGTGCTCGTGGTGGCCGTAGGCGCGCTGCTCATCTCATGGCGGGCGATCTTGATTCCAGTGGTCGCCGTCCCGCTCTCTCTGATCTCGGCCGCCTGGGTGCTGCATCTGCGCGGTGAAACGCTCACCATGATGACTCTGCTGGGCCTCGCCGCCGCTACTGCAGTGGTGGTCGATGACGCCTTTGGCGATGTAGCCGAGATCCGCCGGCGCCAGCTGGTCGCCGGGTCAGATGGACCGCCGCTCAGCTCAATCATCGGCGATGTCGTGACGGCACGGCGGGCCCCGCTGCTGGTCGCCTCTGTCCTTGCCATCTTGGCTTTGGCCCCAGTCTTGGCAATCGGCGGAGTTTCGAACGCCTTTACCTGGCCAGCGGCTGGGACCTACGTTCTTGCGATTGTGACCTCCTTGGTCGTGGCTCTGGTCGTTACCCCTGCGCTTTCGGTACTGCTCTTCCGGGACGGCCGGCAGCCGCTGCGGGAAGGCCCGCTTGATCGCTGGATACGCAGTGGAGCTGATCGCATTGCTGTGCCCGCGCTCAGCAAACCAGGATGGGTAGGTCTCGCCACCGGCGTACTCGCGGTGGTCGGAATTCTGGTCGCGACGTTTGCTGCCAGTGGCCCCGTAATGCCGACGCTGCAGGATCGCAACGTACTGGTCCGCGTGCAGGCTGCGCCAGGTACCTCGTTGCCGGAGATGAACCGGATCACCTCGGTTGTCGCTGGCGAGCTGCGAGGCGCGCCGGGAATTGAGTCCGCGGGAGCTCACGTGGGCCGCGCCGTTACTTCTGACGAGATCGTTGATGTCAACGCTGGAGAGATCTGGCTGACTGTGGCGCCCGGTGCCGATTACGACGAAACGCTTGCTGGGATCCGGGACATCGCTGCCGGATACCCGGGATTGCAGACCAGCGTGCGGACCTATGCCGAGGACCGTGTGGCAGCTGCTCGGGACCAGGTGAGCAATGAGCTGGTGGTACGGGTATATGGGTCGGACCTCGCCACGCTCCGAAGCACCGCAGACGACGTCGCTAAGACATTGGGCACTGTCAGCGGTGTGCTGTCGCCCAAGGTGGAACCTCAGGTGAGTGAGCCAACTTTGGAGATCGAGGTCGATCTCGCCGCCGCCCAGCGTCATGGGCTTCGTCCCGGCGATATCCGCCGTGAGGCCACGACGTTGATCTCAGGCTTGGCGGTCGGCAACCTCTATGAGGAGCAGAAGGTCTTTGACGTCGTGGTCTGGGGCGGACCGGCAATCCGGCAGAGTCTTTCCGATCTGGAGTCGCTGCTCATCGACACACCGTCCGGCGGCCAGGTACGGCTTGGCGATGTGGCAAAGGTACGTATCGCTCCGGATCCGGTCGCCATTGATCACAACAGCGTGTCGCGAAGCCTCGACGTGACGGCCACGGTTAACGGACGCAGCGCCGCCGATGTAGCCCAAGATGTGACCTCGCGACTGCGTGGCATGTCATTCCCGTACGAGTACCACGCAGAGGTGCTCGGAGATGCCTCTCAGCAGCAGGCCAGCCACTATCGGGTCGCTGCGATTGCCGCGGTCGTGGTGTTACTGAGCTTCCTGATCTTGCAAGCGGCGACCGGGAGCTGGGGGCTTGCGGCAGCGTTGCTGGTGACTTTGCCAGTAGCAGTTGTCGGAGGAGTGCTCGTCGCGCCGTTGGTCGGCGGGGTCGCCTCAATCGGTGTCTTGGCTGCCCTCTTCGCCCTGCTCGCGCTGGCCATCCGCCAGGCTCTGGTCTTCGTACGCCGTGCTCGAGAAATCGGCGATGAGCCGGAGACGACTCCAGACCAGGCGGTGCGGCAAGCACAGCGGGAGCTGGCGCCGTCAGTGATCGGCGTCGCGCTTATTGTGGCGGCGATCATGGTGACGCCAGCTGTCATCGGCCGTACGGCTGGCCTTGAAGCGTTGCATCCGTTCGCGGTCAGCATGCTGGTTGGCCTGGTGACGGCGACGGCCGTCTCACTGATCGCAGTCCCCACTTTCTATCTGGCGATCGCCAACCGCGCCACGCGTCCGGCGACTGGCGCCCCTGCACCCGCATCCGAAACTGAGGTGGATTCATGAAACTACGTAGTTTGGCCGCATCGGTCGCGGCTCTTGCGGTGATTATTGGTGGCGGCAGCGGGTGCAGTGAGGCCGGTGCGTCGAACGAAGAAAACCCCGAAACGGCAGTGACCGTCGAGACAGCTGAAGAAGGACAGCCGGCGCGTATCACCGTCAGCGAACATGCTGAGCAGCGGCTTGGGCTTCGCACGGAACCGGTCCGGCCGCTCACTGGCCGGGCCAACGGGGCCACCGAAGTCATCTCGTACTCAGCGGTCGTCTACGACGCTGATGGAAAATCCTGGGCGTTTTCAGCACCGGCGCCCCGGACCTATATCAGAGTGCCCATTCAGATCAGCTTGATCGCAGGAAAGACCGTCCAGCTCAAGAGCGGCCCGCCGGTAGGCACGCAGGTCGTTGTCGTCGGTGCGCCCGAGCTGGTGGGGGCCGAGGCCGGGATCAGCGGTGAGGAGTGATGCCAGACTCTTCGGACAAAGAACCGCGCCAGACCCTGATGCGGTGGATCGTCAAGACCAGCTTGAACTACCGCTTCCTCGTCGTCGCCATCGGTGCGTTGCTTATGGCCTTTGGCGTCGCAACCCTGCCATCGACAAGAGTTGATGCCTTTCCGGAGTTCGCGCCTCCCCGCGTTGTCATTCAGACTGCCTGCCTCGGCCTCTCCACCTCCGACGTGGAGCAGCTGGTAACCGTACCGCTGGAGCAGGCTTTGAACGGAGTGGATGGCCTCGAGGACATGCGGTCCAAGTCGGTGCCGCAGCTCTCCGCGATCGAGCTCATCTTCCATCAGGGCGTTGATGAGCTGCACGCCCGCCAACTGGTCCAGGAGCGGATGACACAGGTAGCTTCCACACTGCCGACCTGGGCAGCACCGCCGGTCATGCTCGCGCCGGTCTCGGCTACTGGCCGGGCGATGCAGATTGGTATGACATCAAAGGACCATTCCTTGATCCAGATGTCGATGTCGGCCTACTGGACGATTCGGGCCCGCCTCCTCGCCGTCCCTGGCGTGGCCAACGTTGCCCTTTGGGGGGAGCGCCTGCAGATGATGCAGGTGCAGGTAGAACCGCCCAAGATGGAGGCGCAGCATGTCGCACTGAACGAGGTCATGGAGGCCACGGCCGATGCGGTCGATTCTGGACTGCTCCGCTTCTCAAGCGGTTCGATCATCGGGACTGGCGGCATGGTGGAGTCACCAAACCAGCGAATCAATGTGCGAAACGTGCTGCCCATCATCACTCCTGATGATCTTGCGAAGGTGCCGCTGCACGCTGATGGGACTGGCAAGGGTGTCAGGATCGGCGACGTCGCCCGAGTGGTCGAAGATCATCAGCCACTTATCGGCGATGCGGTGATCGACGACAGCCCTGGCTTGCTGCTCGTGGTCGAGAAGTTGCCGTGGGCTAACACCGTCGAAATGACCAAGGGCGTTGATGATGCCATTCGCTCACTGGAGCCCGGCTTGCCGGGAGTGCAGTTCGATACCACGATCTTCCAGCAGGCTAACTTCATCACGTCTGCGATTCACAACCTGACAGAGGCATTGGTGCTGGGGTTCGTGTTCGTCATCGTGATCTTGGCGTTGTTCCTCTTCGAATGGCGTGTGGCGCTGATCAGCATCCTGACGATCCCGCTCTCGCTGATGACGACTCTGCTCGTTCTGTATTGGCGAGGAGAAACGATCAACACCATGACTTTGGCCGGTCTGGTCATCGCACTGGGAGCGGTGGTGGACGACGCAATCATCGATGTGGAGAACATCGTGCGCCGACTACGTCAACACCGGTTGTCTGGCGGCGAAGGCTCGACCGCATCGGTGATCTTGAACGCCTCACTGGAGGTGCGGGGTCCAATTGTCTACGCGACCTTGATCATTGTGGCAGCGGCGGTGCCCGTGTTCTTGCTCCAGGGACTGACGGGCGCTTTCTTCCGACCACTGGCGCTGTCCTACACACTCGCCATCGTGGCATCGCTGCTTGTCGCGCTGACTGTCACACCAGCGCTGGCCTTGATCTTGCTGGGCCGGTCCAAGATCGAACGGCGGCAGTCGCCTGTAGTCGGAGTGCTGCAGCGCGGCTACACCGCAGCGCTCTCGAGGATCGTTCTCCGGCCTCGGCGGGCGTACGCGATCTTCGGTGTGGTCACTGTGATAGGCCTCGCACTGACACCCCTGCTCGGCCAGTCCCTCTTTCCCGGCTTCAAGGAACGGGACTTCCTGGTGCACTGGGTGAGCCAGCCCGGGACGTCGGCAGATGAAATGCGCCGTACCACCCTGGCAGTCAGCAAGGAGCTCCGCGAGATCCCCGGCGTACGAAACTTCGGCGCCCACATCGGTCAGGCGTTCCTGGGCGAGGAGGTCGCCGGAGTCAATCTCGGCGAGAACTGGATCAGCATCGATCCATCGGTGGACTACGACAGCACCTTGGACCACATAGAAGACGTCAATGATGCCTATCCCGGCCTCTTTCGTGAGACCCAGACCTATCTCGACGAGCGCATTGAAGAAGTGATCTCCGGTGGCAAGGAACCGATCGTGGTTCGAGTCTTCGGCCAGAACCTCGACGTGCTACGCGAAAAGGCCGCGGAGATCGAGGAGATCATGGGCACCATCGAGGGCGTCCAGGACCAGCACACCGATATTTCGACCGATGTCCCCCAGCTCCAGGTGGAGGTCGACCTGGCCAAGGCTGAGAAGTACGGCCTCAAGCCTGGAGACGTACGCCGGGCCGCCGCGACTTTGGTCGCCGGTGAGGAAGTGGGCGACATCTTCCGTCAAGGCAAGGCGTACGACGTCGTGGTGTGGAGTACGCCGCAGACGCGCGCCAGCGTCCCCGACATCCAGAACTTGCGGATCGACACACCATCGGGAAAGACCGTGCGGCTGGCCGATGTGGCCGAGGTGTCGCTGCAACCGAGCCCCAACGCCATCGATCGTGAAAACGACTCTCGTCGGCTCGATGTCAGCGCGACCTTCGAGGGCGACCTCGGTGCTGTGGTTGGGGAGCTCGAGCAGGAGCTCAAGGGCGTCCAGTTCGAGCAGGGATATCACGCTGAAATCCTCGGCGAGTGGCAGGAACGACAGTCGGCCCAGCGGACCCTGCTGGTCACTGCGGTGCTCGCGGGAGCTGCGATCTTGCTCCTGCTGCAAGCATCGTTCGGCAGCTGGCGGCTTGCCCTGCTGAGCTTCCTCACTCTTCCGATGGCATTAGTAGGCGGGGTCATCGGGGCCTTCCTCGGTGGCGGAATCGTCTCGCTCGGATCGCTCGTCGGATTCTTCACCGTATTCGGTATCGCAGCTCGAAACGGGATCTTGTTGATCAACCATTTCCAGCACTTGGAACGCGAGGAGGGCATGGCCTTCGGGCGAGACCTGGTGGTGCGTGGGGCTCGAGAACGGCTGTCACCGATCTTGATGACCTCGCTGGCTACGGGCCTGGCGTTGATTCCACTGGTGATCTTCGGCGAACGTCCAGGTCAGGAGATCGAACATCCGCTGGCAATTGTCATTCTTGGCGGCCTGGTTACCTCGACGCTGCTCAACCTCTTCGTGACTCCATCGCTGTACCTGCGCTTTGGCAAGTCACGGAAGGAGCAGGAGCCCGAAGCACCCGCTACGGAGCCGGAGCTTCAGCCGGCGTAGCTGGTGTCGGCTGCGTCCATCATCGATATGGTGCATGCAACCTACGTTCACGCAGGTTGCATGCGCTCTGCATAGGTTGCAACATGTGCAGACCGTCAGAAAGCTACGTATACGTAGGTTTCCGGCACCCGCCACAGACCTGCAAATTGGGGTTGGTCGGCGTAGCGTCAGAGGCAACCGAGGAGGAGGCGGTTTCGATGTTGTCAGAGCTCACACCCGTACCCACTTTGCCGACAGCGGACCTGTCCAGGGCCCGAAGCTTTTACGAGGGCACGCTCGGGTTGACACCCCAGAATGAAGGCATGGGCGGCGTGGCCTACAGATGCGGTGATGGCACCGTCTTCGTCTTCGAATCCGAGTACGCCGGCACCAACAAGGCCACCGCAGTGAACTTCAATGTTTCGATGGCGGAGTTCGATCAGGAGATCGGAGCGTTACGCGACAAAGGAGTCACGTTCCTGACCTTCGAAGCGGAGGGCTTGAACTGGGACGATGGCATCGCTTCGATGGGCGAAGCCATGAAATCGGTCTGGTTTGCCGATCCGGACGGCAACATTCTCAACGTGACCGCGGCCGAGATGTAGCCAACGAGCCCTTTATGATCTTAGGGGCAGGTGCGGAGAGTCCATCCAGGTGAGGTTGGATCCGGAGGTGGCTTAGACTCCGCGGCATGGAGTATCGACAACTCGGCCGAAGCGGCCTCCGGGTATCAACCATCACCCTCGGCACGATGGGTTTTGGCGGCACTGGCTGGGCTACACCCGTGGGCCAGATCGACGTGGAGGGCGCGCGGAAGCAAATAGGTCTGGCGCGCGACGCCGGGGTCAATCTGATCGACACTGCAGACGTCTACTCCAGCGGGCTGTCCGAAGAGATCTTGGGCAAGGCGCTCGGCTCTGATCGCGATGAGGTGCTCATCGCGACCAAGGTGCGGCTGCCAATGGGTGATGGCCCTAACGACGCCGGGCTCTCGCGACATCACATCATTCGGAGCGCTGAGGCGAGCCTGCGCCGGCTCGGCACCGATTACATCGATCTGTACCAGGTGCACGAGTGGGATGGCCAAACTCCGCTGGAGGAGACGCTGCAGGCGCTCGATGATCTCGTACGGTGGGGCAAGGTGCGCTACATCGGCTGCTCCAACTACGCCGCGTGGCATCTCATGAAGGCGCTGTGGATCGCCGATCGGAAAGCTCTAACACCTTTTGTCAGCAACCAGCTCTATTACTCGTTGCAGTCACG
>Ga0307414_10001527_pt1 | contig 12036 bp, 19 predicted proteins | sample DK1Ometagenome_FD_203804 | JGI IMG/M metagenome (GOLD analysis project Ga0307414, IMG submission 203804) | Maize rhizosphere microbial communities from greenhouse at UC Davis, California, United States - DK15-O-3 | ecosystem: Host-associated > Plants > Roots > Rhizosphere > Soil | place: USA...
GCGATCTTCCGGTCCGGCCGCTGGTGATCACCAATCCACCCTACGCCATGCCGTACATCGATCTGTTCATGGATCGCATCATGGACCTCGTCCACAACGACGGCGTCACCGGGGCGATGCTGATGCGTAACGAAGTCGATTGCGCGATCTCTCGTCGGAAGTTCTTTGAGGACAATCCCTACTATTTCGGGAAGCTCGTCCTCAACTGGCGTCCGCGCTGGATTCCGGGAAGCACAGGGTCTCCGCGCCACAACTATGCGTGGTACATCTGGAGCCCGTTTGCAACCGATCCTACCATCAATTATGGAATGCGTCCAAAATGAGCCATCGGGAAGTCATCTTCGACTTGGAAACAGACGGACTTCTCCCCGAAGTCACGAAGATTTGGTGCATCTGCTTGCGGGTCATCGAAGACGACGTGGAGGGTCCGACCTATTCCTATACTGGCGACGAGATCGATGATGCCGTTGGTGTCCTCGAAGAAGCTGACGTGCTGATCGGCCAGAATATTCTCGGATACGACCTCCCTGTCATCGACAAGCTCTACGACGACTTCCGCCCGAAGGAAGGCCAGATCATCCGGGACACGCAAGTCCTGTCGCAGATGATCTTCGCCAATGAGAAGGACAAGGACTACGACCGCCATCGGCGCGGTACATTGGAAGGCAAGCTGATCGGTCGTCACGGTCTGGAGGCTTGGGGCCAGCGCCTTGGACATTACAAGGGTGACTATGCCAAGGAAATGAAAGCCATGGGCCGCGACCCGTGGAAAGACTTCGACATGGAGAAGGGCGTCCCCTATTGCGAGGACGACGTTGAAGTCACCAGCCGCTTGCTACGGAAAATCCGTGCCGTGGAATGGTCCGAAGAGGCGGTTGTTCTCGAACACCAGATCACCGAACTCATGTCGTTGCAGGAGCAGTATGGCTTCTGGTTCAACCGCGCCGCCGCGCAGGAAATGGCCGACGAGCTCGAAACGGAATACGACAAACTGACCGAGATCGCCATCGCCCATTTCGGTCGCTGGTGGGTTCCGTCGAAGAAGTACAAGGGCGAGCCGCGCGAAGAGTTCGGTGAGGATGACACTCGCTCGATCTGGGGTGAGGTCTCGGTCGAGAAGCGTGAAACCCGCAACGTCAAGACCAAGGAAGGTCCAACTGCTGGCGTGATCACGCGCTTCTCGTCGGATGCGCCTTACTGCAAGGTCGAGATCAAGGAGTTCAATCCGAACAGCCGCGTCCAGATCATCGATCGCTTGAAATTCGTCTACGGCTGGGAGCCGGTCGATTTCACTGAAAAGGGCACGCCGGAAGTCAACGATGAAGTGCTGCGCGGTCTGTCGAAGCACTGGAAGATTTGCGAGACGCTGGCCGAACTGTTCTTCTACTCGAAGATTTTGGGTCAGGTCGCATGGGGCAATAATGCGTGGTTGAAGCTGGTCGATGCGGCCGGATTCATTCATGGTCGATGCAATGCCGGTGGCACGCGCTCCGGCCGCGCGTCGCACTCGAACCCGAACATTGCGCAGGTCCCGAAGGTCAAGGTCGTTGACGTGATGGACAAGGAGACCGGGGAGTTCAACCCGGTCGTCATGATCAACGGTGTGCCGCTGGCCGACTGCTTCGACAGCGAAGGCAAACCGAAGAAGAACGTCCTGCTCAAGGGCCGTCCGGGCGACTACGGCTGGAATTCGCGTAACCTGTTTGGCGCGCCGACGATCGACGGTCACCAGTGGTGGTTGATGGGCTGTGACTTGAAGGGCGTCGAACTGCGCTGCTTCGGACATCACCTTGCAGAATACGATGGTGGAGCCTACGCCGACATCGTCATCAACGGTGACGTTCATACCGTCAACCAGAACGCCGCTGGCCTGAACTCCCGCGACAACGCGAAGACCTTTATTTATGCGACTCTCTACGGCGCGGGTGATGAAAAGATCGGGTCGATCGTCTGTATGCCGAACACCGCCGTCAACATCATGAAGGCGCGTGGCCGGGAGCTCAAGGCGAAGTTTCAGGAAGGTCTTCCGGCCTACCGGCAACTGGTCAAGCGGATAGCCAAGGAAGCCCGTCGCGGCTACCTGATCGGTCTCGACGGTCGCAAGCTGTGGGTGAAGTCTGCACACTCTGCACTCAACCTGCAACTCCAGTCAGATGGTGCCTTGCTGGCGAAGAAATGGGTCGTCCTTTTCTACCAGTACATGGAGGAGGCTGGTTATCGTATGGGCTGGGATGGTGACTTCACACCGGGACTTTGGATTCACGATGAAATCCAGTGTCCGTGCCGGACCGAGGAAATCGCGATCCACGCAGCGCAGCTTTGCAAGAAGGCTGCTGTCGATGCCGGAATGCATTTCAATTATCGAGTACCGATCGAGGCGGATGCCAAGGTCGGCCGCACGTGGGCGGCTACCCACTAAAGGAAATGAACATGAACGACAAAACTTACCAGCTTCTCTCCAACGTTGGTGACGATCTCAAGGCGCTGGCTGGCCGGGCTGACAAGCGGATCATCGTCCGTAAATCCGGTAAAAATGCTGCGCGGATGAAAGCATTCGACGTGCTGGCGGAGTCTGGCGTCGTCAAGATCGAAACGCCCGATGAAGGTGTCTTCACCGTCACGCTTCTGCTCTAGGAGATCGCCGTGCCGAAATTTCTTATCGAGTACCGGATCACCGGCCGACGAACCGATTACATCGAGGCGGATTCCAAGGAACATGCCGAGGAAATCGCCGACGCGATGATCGAGGATGATACCAAGGAAGAACATTTTCTTGATCTCGAAGAAGCGGACGACATCGACTACTCGATCTCTGAAATGTTCTCGGTCATCCGTGACGGTCAGAGGATCAGCACGACCTACGTGCGTGCAACCGACGAGAGGGTGGTCGATGCATCGTAGAGCCAACCTCGTCGCCCTCGCCTTTGCCGTGATCCCGGCTTTGATGTTTGCCGGGATTATCTGGATGAAGGCATCCGTCTGGACTGAATGCCGCGTCGATCGTTCGTGGGCTTACTGTGTTCACCTTATCGGTGGGAGATAGAAATGGACATCGTGAAATATCCTCTGACCGGGTTGAGTGCAGAAGACCTGCTCGATCGTCTGGAGGAAGAGTGCTCTGAACTCATCCACGCGATCGTCAAGCGGCGTCGGTTTGGCGTCGGCTCGATCCATCCACGTACCGGCGAGACGGCCGAGGAGCGTGTCATTTCCGAGGCGAACGACGTGTCGATCGTACTCTCTGAGGTGTATTCGCGCATCGGTTACAGCGGTTCTTTCAAACCGTTTCCTTCACCAGTGCGCGGGGTGAGTGCAGAAGATTGGGGACTCATGTGAGCGAGAAGATGCCAGACCTCTACGAAGCCTTCAAAAGCACCGAGCAGAAATACGGTCTTGAAGAAGCGATGCGGCAATGGAAAGAGGCGGAAGGTCGTCTTGATGCCGAGCGCGCCGCCGCCGCAAAACTTCTCTGGGAGGCTGCGGCGTTCCTCATAATTATCAACCTCGTACTCTGGATATGTCTCTAATGGCCACGAAAAACCAAGTCATCAAAGTTACCGCCGACGATTGGTCCGGTATTTATATCGACGGTCGTCTACGTGCCGAAGGTCACTCGATCCCTTTCTTCCAACTGATGGAGGCATTGGACGAGTTTACGACCAACAAAGTCAGTTATTGGGTCGAACTCGAAGCCGATCATCAGTGGATTTGCGATCGCGGATCGCTGCCTGACACGCTGGTGGAAGTCGTGTTCGATGTCAATTGTCTCGTTCCGGCCGGATTGATCTGGAACTGATGCCGATCGTTTACAACCGGTCAAAATGGTCCCCGGCGCGCGCCGTCTATGTCGGCCGGGGATCGCCTTGGGGAAACCCCTTCATCATGGGTACGCATGGCTCACGTGCCGACGTTCTCTCAAAATTCAAGTGCGAGGTTCTCCCGAACCTTGACCTCGAAGAACTCGTAGGCCGGGACCTCTCTTGCTGGTGCTGGCCAAAACCCTGTCATGCCGATCTCATCATTGAAGAGATCGCAAAACGCTACGGAGATAATCATGAGTAAATATGGCTGGATCGGCGTCGATCTCGATCGCACGATGTTCGAATATCACACCAATCCACAGGGCTACAACCCGCTTGAAATCGGTGAGCCGCTGTGGGCTATGGTCAACCGTGTCAAGAATTGGTTGATGAACGGACAGGAAGTCCGCATCTTCACCGCCCGCGTTTCCGGCTTCGATCTGGACACGGCCGATGGCAAGGAAGCCCGCGCGCTGGTCGTGGAAGCGATCCACGCGAAGCTCGAATCTGTCGGCATTCCGCCGTTGAAGGTCACCAACGAGAAGGATTATCACTGCATCCAGATTTGGGATGACATCGCCGTCGCCGTCTGGCCGAACACTGGAAACCCGGTCGTCATTCCGTCGTCCGATCGTTAACAAATATGGTTAATTTTTCTTGACAAGGCCGTCAAGATAAACTAAACACCATATCACTCGAAAGGAATTCCCCGACATGCTTCTGGCGCTAGTTTTCGATACCGAAACCACGGGTTTCGTGAAGTTCAAGGAACCGTCCGTTTCTCCTTCACAGCCGAACCTCGTGCAGCTTGGCGCGCTGCTGGTCGATCTGACCACCGGCCGCGAATATGCAGCGATCGACCTGATCGTTTATCCGGCCAACTGGCAGATTCCACAGGAAGCGGCACTGGTTCACGGTGTTTCGCAGGGTATTGCCGAGCGCGTCGGTGTCAATCTCGACACCGCCGTCAACGCGTTCATCGAACTGGTTGAAGTCGCCGACGTGGTTGTTTGCCACAACGTCGCATTCGACAAGGTCGTCATGGAACGTGCCGTTGCGATGGTCAATCTCGCAAATGGCGAGGAAGTCGTTAACCCCTTCGAGGGCAAGGCGATGTTCTGCACCATGAAAGCCGCTACGCCGATCGTCAAGAAGAAGGGCCGTCGCCCGCTTCACGACGCCGACTACAAGTGGCCGAAGCTGATCGAGTGCATGGAGTTCTTCTTCAACGAAGGACTCGAAAACGCTCACTCCGCCATCGTTGACTGCCGGGCGACCGCCCGCGTTCTCATCGAAATGGAGAACAAGGGATTGATCACGATCCCGACCGAAGCCTGATAACAGCGGGCGGGTGAAAGCCCCGCCACCGATAAGAGTTAAGAGATAAGAGAGAAGAGCTATGACCACCGAAACGGCAACCATTGCCGAGCGCGCCTTCCGCGCTTCGCTTGTAAAAACCCCCACATTGTCGGCGCTCAAAGATGAGCACGAGCAGAACGTCGCAGCGACGATCGAGAGCGCGTCTCTTGCTCTGTTGCAGCGCGCTTACGCCCTTGGATTTGAAGCCGGTCTCGCAGCACAGACCGTCTAATCGGTCAAGGAGAACCCGTCATGGCAACCATCAATAAAGCAGAACCGCTGGACTTCAAGAAGATGTTCAACGGCTGGGTCGAGGACACGCAGAAAGCGTGGGGACACGACCGTAAGAAGACCCTTGGCGGTTCCGAGGCGTTCGGCTGTCTCCGCAAGGCTTGGTACAAGCGCAACGGCACGCCTTATGACGCTGACTACGAGGAATCGTGGGGCGCTCTGCGGCGCGGTGACATCATCGAAAACCATCTGGTCGTTCCGGCGATGGAATGGGCGGCGAAGAATTTCAACTTCGAACTGATGATGGCTGGCGATACCCAGATCACGCTCTTCGACCGGGAAACCATGGTCGATGTTCTGGATGGTGACGGCAACATCATCGGCGAAGAGCCGGGCGGACTGTCGGTGACGCCGGACGGTTTGATCCGGGGCGTGGCGCGCAATGCGCTGGCGAAGTACGGGGTTCCCGATTTGGGAACCGACTGCTTCATGCTCGAAGTCAAGTCGATCGATCCGCGCGTCGATATCTCGGAAGAAAAGTCGATCCACCACGGACAGGTCCAGATTCAGATGGGTCTCATGCGCGAGAACACGGCCTTCAAGCCCAACTTCGCCGTGATCCTCTACATCAACGCCTCCTTCCTTGATGACATCGACGTGTTCATCGTCCGGTTCGATGAGAAGAAGTTCAAGATCGCACAGGACCGCGCCCGACTGATCTTCAAGACGACCGATCCGACCAAGCTCTATCGCGAAGGCGTGATCGATGGCACCTGCCAATACTGTCCGTTCCAAGGCACCTGCCTGACGGACGTTCAGAAATCCATGCCAGCCAAGCCGACCAAGGGTGGCGAGGAAAACCCGGACATGCTGTCCGAGCTTAATGCCGACCTGATCGCCCGCCGTCGTGTGGCGTCGAAAAAGGAGAAGGCAGCGAAACAAGAGGTCCAGCTTATCAACGAGCAGATCAAGGAAATTCTCCGCGATCACAACACCTCGAAGGCCAAGGATAAGGAAAACGGCTGGTCGATCTCCTATTCCATGGCGTCGGGCCGCAAGACCTTGAGCAAGCAGGCGCTGATCGATGACGGCATCGATATCGAACCATACATGACTGCGGGGAACCCCTACGAAATCCTCCGGGTCACGTTCACCGACATGACGGAAGAAGACGTTTAATTCTTCTGTCAAGTAAATCTTGACGGGCCTCCGGCTCGCAAGCCAATGCCAACGCTAAAGGAGCAAAAATGGCAAATGAAGTAGCAACACGGAGCCGGACGGAACTGGCACAGGAATCGGCTTACGATCCCTTCGCACAGGCCGGTCAGGACATGGCAGGCGCTGCGGCGCTCTATGCCAAGTTCAACGGTAATTCCGGCGAATTCACCTACGGCGCACAGGCCGTCGAGGTTGAAAAAGGCGAGCGCATGGCAGCGAACGTCTACGGCGCGCGCCGTGGTCATATCTGCTGGGTCGAATCGGAAGTCGCCGAAGAGATCATGGTGCCCCTGATGCAGGGTCCGCCGCCACAGGCGCACACCCTGACCGACCACGGTCCGTACAAGAAGTACGACGACGGCACGCAGGACGGCTGGTCCGAGCAGTTCGCGATCGAATTCCGCCTTCTGGGCGAAGATCACGACGGCGCGGAGATCACCTACAAGACCTCCACCAAGTCGGCGATGCGTCCGCTGGGCGATCTCGTGAAACAGTTCGGCCGCGAATACAAGTCGCATCCGGGTTGCGTACCGATCGTTGAGTTCGGCAAGGGCGACTACATGCCGAAGGAAAAGAAGCACGGGAAGAAGTATTTCCCGACCTTCAAGATCGTTGACTGGATTGATGAAGAAACGCTTCTGGCGCAGTACGGCGACGACGCCAAGGTTGAAGAAGGCGAGACCAACGACAACCTGATCGAGGCACCGAAGGCTGCTGACAAGCCTGCGGCGACGACCAAGCCGAAGAAGACTGCTGCGGCCAAGGTCGCTGCTGCTCCGGCACCGGAAACGGTCGAAGAGGAAGACCCGGAAATCGCGGAAATGCTCGCCGCTGTCGCCGCCGCCAAGGCTGCGAAGGCTGCGAAGGCGAATGCCGCTGCCGCTCCGGCTGTCGATCCGAAGGCTGCTGCCCTCGCCAAGAAGAAGGCCGAACTGGCTGCACAGCTTGCAGCCATGGAAGCCGAAGAAGCTGGTGACGAAGATGCTTCCGAGGAAGACGGTTCCGCCGAAGATGGTGCTGATGAAGCTCCGTTGCAGGCTGCGCAGGTCTCGGAAGACAAGCCCGCCCCGGCCGCTCCCCGCACGCGTCGCCGGTCGTTCTGATCCCGACTGGAGCCCGGTTCGCCGGGCTCCGCAATCCCCGAAAATCCGACAAAGGACACAGACATGAACATCGTGACACGCATCCTCTCCCTCTTCGGCCTTGGCGGCAAAAGCCTTGATGCCATCCTCTCCACCCTGACGAAGCTCGACGCCGAGCTCGAAGCTTTCGAAGCTGCCGAGCAGGCCAAGGTCGCCGCTCTCGAAGCGCAGGTCGAACGTGCCAAGGCCGAGGCGGCTGAGAAGTCCGCCAAGATCGAACGCGCCACCCGCGTCCGCGCCAAGGCGAAGGAATTCGTCGCCTAATGGTGATCCTCACCCTGATTGTGTTCCTCGACTCTAACCAGTCGGGGACGCCTTCGGTGTCCCAGCAGATGACTCCTTCAATGGAGGTCTGCCGGATCGCTGAGAAGATCGCCCGCGAAGAACTCGCAAAACTCAATGAGGTACGGTGGCATGTCATCCCGTCAGACATGCAGTCCTCCTGCAAAACCCTCTAGGATTCCCGATGATTTCCGAACGCATTTTCGCCCATGACAGCAAGGGTGTCCTCCGGTTCTGGCAGTACGAGGTCGAAGGTTCGACTTGGCGCGGCATTTCCGGACAGGTTGGCGGTGCCGAGACGGCTTCCGGTTGGACGCATTGCGTTCCGAAGTCCAAGGACACGGCCGAAGAGCAGGCAATTTTCGAGGCTGCGGCCGAAGAAAAGAAGAAGCTCGATCGCAAATACCGGCGCACCGTCGCCGAGCTCGAAGCCGGTGGTATTTTCACCCAGCCGATGCTTGCCCGCGAATACGACAAGCTCAAGAAGCCCCTGACCTTCCCGGTCTTTGCACAGCCGAAACTTGACGGCATCCGCTCGTTGACGGCGGAGACTGGTGCGAATTCCCGGCAGGGTCAGCCGATCAATTCCGTCAGCCATATCCTCGAAGAACTGGAGCCGGTGTTCGCCGAATTTCCTGATCTGGAGATCGACGGGGAACTCTACAACCATGAATTCAAGGACGACTTCAACACCTTGACCAGCGTCATCCGCAAGGGTTTCAAGGTGGACAAGAAACGTCTCAAGGCGGGCGTTTCCGAAGAAGAGCAGCGCGCCGAATTGCTTGCCATCCAGCAGTCGCTCATCCAGTACCACGTCTACGATATCGTGGACACCGGCCTGTCCACCGAGCACCGCAACGACTTCTTGGTCGATCTGTTCGATCGCTTTCACTGTCCGTCCGTCCGTGTCGTTCCGACTTGGATCATCCATTCGCAGGAAGAGCTCGATCGGCTCCTCGAAAACTGGCTGCTTGAAGGTTATGAGGGCCAGATGGTCCGCATCATCGACGCGCCATATGAGCACACCCGTTCGGCGGCGTTGCTCAAGCGGAAGGACTTCTTCACGCAGGAATTCAAGCTGCTGCGGATCGAAGAAGGCAACGGCAATTGGAAGGGTTACGCCAAGCGTGTCGTGTTCGCGCTGGAGGACGGCCGGGAGAATGAAGCCGGTATCCGGGGCAACATGGAGAAGGCCAAGGAACTGCTCGAAAACAAGGAATATTACGAGCAGGGCTGGGTCACCATCCGCGCCATGAAGCAACGGACTCCGGATGGCAAGCTGCGCGCGCCGGTCGCCATCGATTTCCATCCGGAAGGGCGGAAAGACTAATGGCAAAAGCCGTCATCCATGTGAATCGTCATTTCATTGCGGCGAACGCCAAGGATGGCGGCAACCGCCCGGTCTACACGGTGAAGATCGGGCGAAACAAGCCGAGATATGGACGAGAAGTCATCATCCATGGACCCAGCCGACTGGTCTACGACGGGCGCACCCTTTCCTGTGGTGCGCGGGCGTGGATCGAGACGCACGCGCTGGTGACCATCGTTGATGAAATGTCGTTCGAAGAAGCCAGAAAGGCCGACACGTGAGCATTACCCTTTCACCACAGCAGGATGTCGCCATCATTGCCTTCAAGCAGTGGTACCACGCCCTCAATCCGCGTGAGTTCTCACATATTGACAGCCAGTGGGACCCGGAAGCCAGTGAGTTTGTCGAAGTCCCTAAATACAGCCGGGGATACGATCGCGCGCCGGACTTCCTGCTTGAAGGGTTCGCCGGTACCGGGAAGTCCACCGTTCTGCCGTTCCTTGTCGAGGCGACTGGACTGGCACCGAACCAGATCATCTTCTGTGGTCCGACCGGCAAGTCCTCGAAGGTCATGACCAAGAAGCTGCGGGCCGAAGGGATCATGACCACGGCGACGACGATCCATAAGGCGATCTATCGTCCGAAGGCGCTGGAAGCCTATCAGATCGAGCAGGAGCTTTTCGCAGCACAGCGTGAATACAAGATGGCCTGTGATGCCGGAAACAAGATCGCCATCTTCGAGGCCAAACAGAAGGTCAAGAAGCTGGAGAAGAACCTTGAACGGTCCTACGACGAGAACGCGCCGAAGTTCCAATTGAACCTCGATAGCTCTGCCGATTCCGCCAGCCTGATCGTCGTGGATGAGTGTTCGATGGTGGATAAGGACATGGCGGAAGACCTGCGCTATTTCGGTGTTCCGATCCTCGCAATCGGCGATCCCGGCCAGCTTCCACCGATCAGTCTGGCCGGTCCCGGATTCTGTAACCGCACATCCGATGCCGCGCTGACCGAAATCCACCGGCAGGCGCTCGACAACCCGATCATCTGGGCGTCGATGCTGATCCGCGAAGGCAGGCAGGTCCCCATGGGCGTGCATGGTGACGGTCAGTTGCGTGTGATCGACCGCGATGACGACGACGTGACATTCGACCTCGATCTCGATGCACAGATCATTGTCGGCCGTCACGAGAAGCGTTGGCAGATCACTCGCAAATTGCGGAAGATGTGCGGCCTGAATGCCGATGGTCCGGCAGAAGGCGAGTTGATGATGATCAACCGCAATTCACGCCTCTACGGGAACCTTGTAAACGGCTCGCCGGTCATGATGACCAAGAGCGTCGGTGAACTGACCTCCGGCCGGGTTTCCTATGTCGCCGACGTGAAGGATGAAGACGGTAACGAGTACACCCTGAAATGCCTGCAAGCGACGCTCGAAGAGCATTACATGGGGAAGAATTCGGCATCCGCGCAGAAGCGTGACGTATGGCGCGCCAAGCAGGACGAACGCATCCATGAACTGGATTATGGTTATGCGATCACCTGCCACAAGGCGCAGGGATCACAGTGGGACGAATGCGTCGTCCACGATGAAAGTAATGTGTTCCGGAAGGACGCTGATCGCTGGCTCTACACTGCCGTGACCCGCGCCGCGAACAAACTCACGCTCGTAGTGTAAAGAAAGGCTTGACATGATCATCGCAATGACAGGGCAGAAGCGATCCGGCAAGGATACCGTCGCCCAATTCATCCGGGACAAATACGACTTCGAACCCGTCGCTTTCGCCGGGACGCTCAAAGGCATGATGCGCCTGCTCCTCCAGTCGGCCGGGATGAGCGACAAGGACATCGAATATTACATGGAAGGCTATGGCAAGGAGATCGGTATCCCTGCCTTGCAGGGGAAGTCCTGCCGCTACGCCATGCAGAAGCTGGGAACCGAATGGCGCGATTTCATGGGCGCGAAGCTGTGGTCCGACATCGCCAAGATGAAGGTCGATTCGGTCGATGACGCGATCATCACCGACATGCGCTTCCTCCACGAGGGCGACTACGTCGATGAAGAAGGCGGCACCAAGGTCCGCGTCCGTCGCGCCGGTCAGACCATCGCGGCCGACGCCCATCCATCCGAAACCGAAATGGAAAAGATCATCGTGGACGCGACGATCTTCAACTTCGGCAGTCTCTCCGACCTCCAGCAGGTCACGGACATCTTCGCCTACGCCCTCATCAACAACCAAGACCTCGCAACGGTCGCCAAGGAATGGTTCAACTAATGAAAATCGCAGCAAATCTCCTCGCCGACAGCATCAGCGAAGATGGTGTCCGCATCACCACGCTGGAACTCCACTATCACCGGTACATCCTGCCGGAACTCAACACTCACCGCGCCATCAGCAAGAACGGCGCGTCCAGCCGGGCGATCCCGACCGCCAAGCTGGTTGAAATGTGCGAGCGTGAACTGGTCGAGCCGCTGGAATGGGGCCTCCACCAGTCCGGGATGCAGGCCTTCACCGTCGCCGATGCCGCTCTCGAAGAAGAAGGCCGTGCCATCTGGAATGCTGCGCGCCGGGACGCGATCCATCACGCTGTGGCGCTGAACGAGAAAGGTTTCGCCAAGCAGATCGTCAACCGCATTCTGGAGCCGTACCTGTCCACCCGGACGGTCGTCACTGCTACCGATTGGGCGAACTTCATG
>Ga0307414_10001528_pt1 | contig 12031 bp, 12 predicted proteins | sample DK1Ometagenome_FD_203804 | JGI IMG/M metagenome (GOLD analysis project Ga0307414, IMG submission 203804) | Maize rhizosphere microbial communities from greenhouse at UC Davis, California, United States - DK15-O-3 | ecosystem: Host-associated > Plants > Roots > Rhizosphere > Soil | place: USA...
TCTCTAATACGACGGCTTCCATATTTTCACTTGGACTACTAATTTGTTCCAAAATACTTTCGGTTTTAGAATCTGAAAGCACTTCAAATGACACGCCTCTAATCTGACATTCTTTTTGAATTTCGGATGTATCGGGCAATAAAAATGAACCGCCTCTATAGTTCAACAGCCACTTCACCTTGAGTTCTTTATTAAGTACCCAATAGGTCATACCGTAAGCCTTTAAATGATTTTTTTGACTCTCCGTATCCATAGGAATTAGCACGTAGGATGCGAACGTATGAATTGTAAAAAATAAAAATAATATGATAGATAGGGTTTTCTTCATTGACCGAAAGGTAATGAAAAATTATAATGACTTAAAATGCTTTAGGGAAATATTAAGTTTTATAATTTAAAACGGAACATCACTATCATCGTCATCGTTAAACGAACTTCCAAAAGCTTGATCTGGGCTTGCTTTGAAATTATCAGATTTAAAGGTATCATCATTAGCTGCCGCATTCATTTTAGAATGAAATTCGAATGGCGAATCAAAATTATCCAGATTATCAAACTTACCTAAATGTCCAATAAATTTTAAACGAATGTTTTCCAAACCTCCATTACGATGTTTTGCCACAATAAATTCCGCTTGTCCTTCCGTTGGCGAACGTTCTTCATCATCCCATTCATCAATTTTATAATACTCTGGTCGGTAAATAAAGCTTACAATATCAGCATCTTGCTCAATGGCACCAGACTCACGTAAATCTGAAAGCAAAGGTCTTTTGCTACCACCACGGGTTTCTACTGCACGTGATAATTGGGATAATGCAATAACCGGCACATTTAATTCTTTTGCCAATGCCTTTAAGTTTCTCGAAATCATAGAGATTTCTTGTTCACGGTTTCCGCCATGGCTACTACCGCCTGTCATTAATTGTAAATAATCAATCATGATTAATTTAATGCCGTGCTGTGATGACAAACGACGTGCTTTTGCTCTTAAATCGAAAATAGACAGCGAAGGTGTATCATCAATATATAATGGTGCTTTTTCAAGGCCTTTTACTTTAACGTTAAGCTGTTCCCACTCGTGTTTTTCAAGTTTCCCTGTTCTTAATTTTTCTGAAGACAGCCCTGTTTCACTCGAAATTAGACGCGTAATCAACTGTACAGAAGCCATCTCTAAAGAGAAAAATGCAACGGGGATATTCAAATCTACTGCAATATTTCTTGCCATAGATAAGGTTAGCGCCGTTTTACCCATACCAGGACGAGCAGCCACAATAATTAAATCGGATGGTTGCCAACCAGAGGTTAATTTATCCAATTTTGTAAATCCTGTTGGAATACCGCTTAATCCTTCTTTATTGGATATTTCCTCAATCTTTTTCTTGGCCTGAATCACTAAATCTTGTGCCGTTTCACTGGATTTTTTAATATTTCCTTGAGTTACTTCGTAAAGTTTAGATTCGGCATTATCCAATAAATCAAACACATCTTTGGTTTCATCATAGGCATCTTCAATAATTTCACTGGAAATTTTGATTAAACTACGTTGAATATATTTTTGTAAAATGATACGTGCATGAAACTCAATATGAGCCGATGATGATACTTTTTGGGTTAATGAAATGAGGTAAAAATCACCTCCAGCCAATTCTAATTTTGAATTTTTTTTAAGCTGTGTTGAAACGGTTAATAAGTCGACCGGCTCACTATTTTCGAACAACTGATAAATGGCTTGAAATATATGTTGATGGGCTTCTTTGTAGAATGCATCGGGACTTAAAATATCAATAACCTCATCAACCCCTTTTTTATCAATCATCATAGCCCCTAATACAACTTCTTCTAAATCAAGCGCTTGAGGAGGTATTTTTCCTTTTTCAAGACTAATTAGCGTGCTTTTATCGACTTTATAGGATTTAATTTGTTCTGGTTGTTTCATAACTACGAAAATAACTAATTACAAGAGTTTTTAAGCATTGTTTAAATTATGATTGTTAACCACCCATCAACAATCGAACTGTTAACAACTTAAAAATATTGTGAATAAGCATAAAAAAATCTGAAGCCAAAGACTTCAGATTTTTCTATGCTATGATTTTAAAAGGATTATCCTTTGAAGACTCCCATGTTAGCATATTTTTCCATACGCTGATCTACTAATTCTTTTGCTGATAAGTTTTTAAGAATATCATAATACCTTACGATCGCATTGCTAACAGATTTAAATGTTTTTTCTCTGTCTCTGTGAGCACCACCTAGAGGTTCTTTTATTATTTCATCAATCAACTTTTGTTTTTTCATGTCAGTTGATGTTAGTTTTAATGCTTCGGCAGCCTGTTCTTTATATTCCCAACTATGCCAAAGAATGGAAGAACATGACTCTGGTGAAATAACAGAATACCATGTGTTTTCCAACATCAATACCACATCGCCAACCCCAATACCAAGCGCACCACCAGAAGCGCCTTCACCAACGATAACGGTGATAATTGGCACTTTCAATCGTGTCATTTCAAAAATATTTCTAGCAATGGCTTCTCCTTGTCCGCGTTCTTCAGCTTCTAAACCAGGATATGCTCCGGGAGTGTCAATAAGTGTTACCACAGGAATACCAAATTTTTCGGCAGATTTCATTAAGCGTAGTGCTTTACGATAGCCTTCTGGATTTGCCATTCCGAAGTTTCTATACTGACGGGTTTTGGTGTTATATCCTTTTTGTTGCCCAATGAACATAAAACTTTGGTCGCCAATTTTTCCCAAACCACCAATCATGGCTTTATCATCTTTAAAGCTTCTATCACCGTGAAGTTCTAAAAACGATTCACCACAAATGGCACGAATATGATCTAAAGTATAGGGTCTATCTGGGTGTCTGGATAATTGAACACGTTGCCAGGCCGTTAAATCTTTATAAATCTTGGTTTTTGCATCGATAAGTTTCTTTTCAATTTGTGAACAAGTTCCAGAAACATCTACTTCACTTTCTTTACCTATTACTTGACATTTTTGAAGCTGTTCTTCAAGCTCTTTAATAGGAAGTTCAAAATCTAAATATTCCATAAGAATTTATGATTCTATTTTTTATTAGCTTACAAAGATAAAAAACTTTAATTCTGTTTGAATCCTAAGAAGCTTTTCTTTTTAGCCTACTCATGTTTTTTAACACGGCATTCAATAGTACTGTAACAATAATAATTAATGCGCCGTAATAAAAATTGGAGCTCATTTTTTCTTTTTCAGGAAATAAAATAATGGCAATAATTATTCCATAGATAGGTTCCAAATTATAAGTGAGAACCACTGTGTACGGACTAATATGCCTCATAACATAAATGGCAGCGATGAATGCATACGCGGTACAAATAGATCCTAAAATGAATAAATACCAAAAATCAATTCCATTTAAATTAAAAAACTGTAATGAAAAACCACCTTCAAAAATGAGTATAAAAATAGTGATGAATAATACCCCACTGATAAATTCATAAAATGAAATGACGGTTGCTGTATGCTGTTTTAAATAACTCCCATTAAGTACTGCAAACAGTGATGAAAAAAAGGCCGCTAAAATACCCAGAACGATACCTTTTATATAGTTGATTTCGCTTTGTGTTATTACAAAAACACCAAGAATCACAAATATTCCAAAGAAAATTTCGTACCAAATGATACGTCGCTTGTGAATGATTGGCTCTAATATAGAAGCGAAAAAAGTTCCCGTTGAGAATACGGCCAAGGTTATTGAAACATTTGAAGCATCAATGGCTCCAAAAAAAGTGATCCAATGCAATGCGATAACAATGCCTGCAACAGATAGTTTTAAAACAGATTTAAGGGGTATTTTAATCTGAATTTTGGCTGCTTTAACATAAATGAATATTAAAATAGATGCAATTAACATTCTAAACCAAACCAAAGGTACTGCGGTAATAGTAATAAGTTGCCCTAAAATGGCCGTAAAACCAGCTATGAAAACCAAAAAATGTAAATGCAGGTAATTCTTGAGCCTATCGTTTAGCATTCCGAAGAAGAAATAAAGCGATGATGCCAAAAATAACATTTGGAAACCATGCCGCAATGACTGCAGGAAAATCAGATTGTTCTGCCATAACACCAAAAATTTTATCGAAGAAAATAAAAACCATGGCTATGCAAATCCCAACGGCTAAGTTTATTCCCATTCCACCACGTCTTTTAATAGATGATACCGCCACAGCAATAATTGTTAAAATAAAAACAGATACTGGCAAACTCCATTTTCTATAAAGCACCAATTGGTAACGCCCCACATTTGATGAGCCTCTTAATTCTTCTTTTTCAATAAATTTTATTAACTCTGAATAAGATAAAATTTCGGCAATGTAAATTACAGGGGTTAAATCCTCGGCATCAAAAGCAAACAAAGTATCTTTTTTAGTTTCAATTTCTAGTTTGTCTGGAATATCAGCAATGGTTCGTTTTGTATAATTTGTAAGTGTATATAAAGTATCTTCATCACTATATCTAATAATGTCTGCCGTAATTTTGTGGGTCATCACATTATCCTCAAAGTGTTCTAAAATAAAATTAGTCCCTTGTTTGCTTTTTGGATCATAACTACTCACATAAATAAGTTCTTTCTCATTTATCTGCCTAAAAACGTTTGAATTCTCCACATCACTTCTTCCTGTTTTAAAGTATTTATAGTCAAATTCATTAAAGCCTTTACTCGCAATGGGGGCTAAGTATAAACCTAATACCAAAGCTAAAATAGAAGCAATAATAGCTCCGTAAATATAAGGCCTTAAAAATCTAGAAAAAGAAACCCCTGAACTTAAAAAGGCAACGATTTCTGTATTATTGGCAAGTTTGGAAGTAAACCAAATCACGGATAAAAATAAAAATAACGGGAATAAGAGATTTGCAAAATAAATGGTGAAGTTTAAAAAATAAACTAGCACTTCATTTATAGGCACATTATTATCTAAAATCTTCCCTATTTTTTCGGCTAAATGCACGGTAATACCAATAGGAATGAACAGCAATAACATTGCGGTAAATGTAAAAAGATAACGTTTTAATATGTACCAGTCTAGTATTTTCAATTTTGGTATTTGATATTAAATTTTATATTGATGATTTATAATTGAAGTAACTTTTAACTTTTAACTTTTAACTTTTAACTTTTAACTTTTAACTTTTAACTTATAATCTATTATCCATTTGTTTAACCATTTTGTTTTTCCAATCATTAAAATCTCCCGCTAATATATGTTTTCTGGCTTCACGAACCAACCATAAATAAAAACCTAAATTATGAATGGTGGCAATTTGTTTTCCTAATAACTCATTAACTATAAATAAATGTCTTAAATACGCTTTTGTATAATCTGTATCTACAAACGTTATTCCCATATCATCAATAGGTGAGAAATCCTCTTCCCACTTCTTGTTCTTTATATTGATAGTCCCATAAGCTGTAAATAACATCCCGTTTCTGGCATTTCTAGTAGGCATGACGCAATCAAACATATCTATACCTAACGCAATATTTTCCAAAATATTTATTGGTGTACCAACACCCATTAAATATCTTGGTTTATCTTCAGGTAAAATGTTGCAAACTACCTCGGTCATAGCATACATTTCCTCGGCTGGTTCACCAACAGACAAACCTCCAATGGCGTTTCCAACAGCACCAGCATTTGCTATATATTCAGCAGACTGCATTCTTAAATCTTTATAAGTACTTCCTTGAACGATTGGGAAAAAAGCTTGACTATAATCGTATTTTAAAGGCACTTTTTCCAAATGATTAATACATCTATCCAACCATCGATGCGTCATGTGCATAGATCGTTTGGCATAATTATATTCGCATGGATATGGTGTACATTCATCAAAAGCCATGATAATATCCGCCCCAATGCTTCGTTGAATTTCCATCACGTTTTCTGGCGTAAAAACATGGTAACTTCCATCTATATGTGATTTGAACTTAACGCCTTCTTCCTTGATTTTCCTGTTTGCAGACAGAGAATACACTTGATAGCCACCTGAATCGGTTAAAATATTCCTATCCCAATTCATGAATTTGTGTAATCCGCCAGCTTTTTCAATAACTTGGGTTTGTGGACGCAAATATAAGTGATAGGTATTTCCAAGAATAATATCAGGATTAATATCATTTTTAAGTTCACGTTGATGAACACCTTTTACTGTGGCAACAGTTCCAACAGGCATAAAAATAGGTGTTTCAATAACACCATGATCCGTCGTCATTACTCCTGCTCTTGCTTTACTCTGTGTATCTTGGGCTTTTAATTCAAATATCATAATGAGAAATAATAAGTCGGCAAACCTACATATTTTTTTAATTTTAAAATGATTTTATATCATTTAAGTAAGCCATAAAATCATAATTTATTCTAATAAATACAAAAGTAAATTGCACGAAAGAACTAACACATTATTTTTAAAATATGAAGCTTTATCAAATTTTTTTTAAACTCGCATTTTCCTTAAAAATAGAACCTTAATCTTTTGTAAAACTATCTTAATACCTTATTTTTGTCAAGCAAAATTAACAAATTAGATATGCCGAACACTAAACATTTAGAAGATTTAACCATTCAAGTTAGAAGAGACATCTTACGCATGGTTCATAAAGTAAACTCTGGTCATCCCGGAGGCTCATTAGGTTGTACAGAATTCTTGGTTTCATTATACCATGAAATTATGGAAAGGAAAGAAGGTTTTGATATGGATGGTATCGGTGAAGATCTTTTCTTTTTATCTAATGGCCACATCTCACCTGTTTTTTATAGTGTTATAGCTAGGGCAGGATATTTTCCTATTGAAGAATTAAATACATTTAGATTACTTAATTCCCGTTTACAAGGACATCCAACAACTCATGAAGGTTTACCTGGTGTTAGAATCGCTTCTGGTTCTTTAGGTCAAGGAATGTCTGTAGCTTTAGGTGCCGCACAAGCAAAAAAGCTGAATCGGGACAACCATTTGGTTTACACATTACATGGTGATGGCGAACTTCAGGAAGGACAAAATTGGGAAGCCATTATGTATGCTGCTGGTAAAAAGGTTGATAACATTATTTGTACCATCGATTTAAACGGACAACAAATTGATGGTTCTACCGAACAAGTTTTACCAATGGGAAGCATCAAAGCTAAATTTGAAGCATTTGGATGGGATGTTATAGAAATAGAACAAGGCAATAACATCGCCGCTATATTAAAGGGAATGGCTGAAGCGAAGTCTAAAACTGGAAAAGGCAAACCTGTTTGTATACTTTTAAAAACAATGATGGGTAATGGTGTCGATTTTATGATGCATACACATGCTTGGCATGGAAAAGCACCAAATGATGATCAATTAGCGAAAGGTTTAGCCCAAAACCCTGCAACTTTAGGCGATTACTAATAATAAGACCAATTAAGAAAATGAAAACATATACATATACAGAAAAAAAAGATACTAGAAGTGGCTTTGGAGCTGGTTTAGCTGAATTAGGAAGAACAAACCCTAATGTGGTAGCTCTTTGCGCGGATTTAATTGGGTCTTTAAAAATGGAAAAATTTATTGAAGAAAACCCAGAGCGTTTTTTTCAAATTGGTATTGCTGAAGCTAATATGATGGGTATTGCTGCTGGTCTAACCATTGGTGGCAAAATACCTTTTACTGGTACGTTTGCTAATTTCTCAACAGGTCGTGTTTACGATCAAATTCGCCAGTCTATAGCGTATTCAGATAAAAATGTTAAAATTTGTGCATCGCACGCTGGTTTAACTTTGGGTGAAGATGGTGCAACGCATCAAATTCTTGAAGATATCGGCTTAATGAAAATGTTACCGGGCATGACCGTTATCAATACATGCGATTACAACCAAACCAAAGCGGCTACTATCGCTATTGCAGATCATCACGGCCCCGTATATTTACGTTTTGGAAGACCCGTAGTTCCTATATTCACTCCAGAAGACCAAAAATTTGAAATCGGTAAAGCAGTCATGCTAACTGAAGGTACCGATGTTACAATTGTGGCTACCGGACATTTAGTTTGGGAAGCTTTAGAAGCTTCAAAAGTATTGTTTGAAAAAGGTATTTCTGCTGAAATTATCAATATTCACACCATTAAACCTTTAGATGAAGAAGCTATTCTTAGATCGGTTTCAAAAACAGGATGTGTTGTAACTGCTGAAGAGCATAACTATTTGGGTGGATTAGGAGAAAGTGTTGCGAGGGTTTTGGCTTTGAACAATCCAACGCCACAAAAATTTGTAGCAACTAACGACACCTTTGGCGAATCTGGAACTCCTGAACAACTTATGAACAAATACGGATTAAACAGTGCCGCCATTGTTGAAAAATCGTTATCAGTTATAAAAAGAAAGTAATAATATTCGTTTGGCAACGTTTTTGATTTAGTACAATATCTATTTCAATGAGTATATAATTTACATATAAAATTATATACAATCCATTTTATCAAATTATATAAAAGTCAAAAAAAATTATATAAAGGATAAATATTAAGGACTATATACTTTTGAAAAGTAAAAAACTCAAGTCAAATTTAAAACGAATCTTATGAAAAATTTACAGAACAAACTCAATGCTAGTAAAAAAACTATTTTACTAGCATTATTTTTAGTATCAATATCATCTTTCACTTATGCTCAATCTGGTACAGGATTTGGTATTAAAGGAGGTTTAAACTACAGTGCCAATGGCGATTATTTTGAATCTATAAGTAGCAATGCCCAAAATCCTGATAGAAATGTTGGCTACCATATTGGTTTATTTGGAAAAATAGGAAATCAAATATATTTTAAACCAGAACTTGTATATACCAGCACCAAAAGTGATTATAATGATGATAGTTTTGAAATGCAAAAATTGGATGCACCTTTGTTGGTTGGCATTAAAGTTATAGGACCACTTAGCGTATTTGCTGGACCATCATTTCAATATATTTTAGACTCCGACTTTAATGGCATCGCTATTAATGATATTGAAAATGATTTTAGTGTTGGATTGAATTTTGGAATAGGCCTTAACTTTAACAAACTTGGTATTGATGTGAGATACGAACGGGGCTTTAGTGATAACGAAGCCACATTTATAGGCAATAACGGTATTGATACAAGTAGATTAGATACAAGACCAGATCAACTTATTTTGAGTTTGTCATTGTTATTGTAACTTTAAATTTAAGATAAAAAAAACCTCACTAAATTATAGTGAGGTTTTTTTATACATTTTTAGGAAACTTTACTTAGCATCCAGATAGTCATAGATGTCATCTCCATCAGCATCTGTAAATGTTATAATAGTACCAGTATAAGTGCCATTTTGTTCTTTTACTATTTTATTTAAAAGCAGTTGATTGGTTTGTAAAGCGGTATCAATAACCTCTTGTTTTGTTGGTTTATTAACTGTTGTTACTACAATTTCATTTTTAGTTAAAACACCATCACCATCATCATCAGTGTCTGCATAATCTGGGTTGAAATCACCATCGGTATCATCATCATCTGGATCATTTTTATTTTCAAAATTAACCGTAAATTCACCATTTTCAGTTAACTCTTCCAAATAAGAAGGAATACCATCTCCATCAAAATCGTTTTGATACATTCTTAACAATTCAAACTTAAAAATAATTGGAGAATAAGCAGGAATGTTTGCTTGAGCATTAGAAAAATATCCTAACCCAGAAGGTAAAAACATAACACCAACTCCTTTATTCATAAAATTTACAGTGCCATCATCGTTGTCAGCAAAAGATTCAGCAGTATTAAAATCCGGCAATACTTTTCTCCAACCAGGAATTAAATTGATTAACTCAAATGTTACTGGATTTACCGCACTATCAAATATTTTATTATCTAAAGTAAAACCTTCATAATTAACAAAAACGTTATCAGCAAAAGTTGGCGAGTCTTCCCCTCCACCTTGATTTAGTTTAAGAACATAAAATTCATATTCTGTCTTTTCAAACGTTATTATTTTTGTAGAAAGATTAGGGGAATTCTTTAATATAATATGCCCATCTGGCACTACTTCACCATCCGCTAATTTAGTAATGACAAGATCTGAAATACTTGGATTCGGATTTGCTTCAAAATCTGCAGAATTATAATAATGGGTTTCCAAATATTTAATCAAAGAATCTTTATCTTTTTTCTGCTGGTCATTTCTATCTCTAGGAGGTGTTGGCGGTGTAGCATCATCATCTTTATTACAAGACGACAAACCCAATGTTAAAAACAACATAAGTATCCCTATCTTTCCTAAATTCATTTGTAATTTTCTATTGTTTTTTTCTAATTTCATATAACACAATATATAATCAAGCAACATTTACTGATTTAAATGGTAAATGTGTCATTATTGTTTATTTTTGAGGTCGCAAGATACAATTTTAATATAATCTTGCACAAGAACATTAACGTAGTTTTTATAATTATTATATGCGAATTGATAAGTATTTATGGTGTGTTAGGTACTATAAAACAAGAACATTAGCTACTACTGCTTGCAAAAAAGGACATATTAGGGTTAACAATGATATTGTAAAGCCTAGTAGGGAGGTTTATGCTCAGGATAAGATTGAGATTAGATTAAACCAAATAAAATATCAAATTACGGTGAATGACATACCTGAGAACCGAGTTGGAGCCAAATTAGTTGATATATATAGAACAGATCACACACCTAAAGAACAGTTTGAGGCACTAGAACTTTTAAAATACGCCAAAGATTATTATAGAGAAAAGGGCGTTGGAAGACCCACCAAAAAAGATAGAAGGGATATTGATGAATTTAATGATGAAAATGAGTAATTTTATACTTCAATTTACCAAAACCTATGGAAATTAAAAACAACATTATATTAAACCACGATGAAATCAATCATAAAATTAGGCGTATTGCGTTTCAAATTTATGAAGCAAATGTGAATGAAAAAGAAGTTGTTTTGGCTGGCATAGATAGCAATGGCTATATTTTTGCGAAAAAATTGAAATCTGTTCTTCAAAAAATTTCCGATATAGATGTCATTCTATGCAACGTAACGATTGATAAAAAAAATCCGTGGTTGGATATTAAAACATCATTGTCTCCTGAGGATTATAAAAACAAATCCTTGGTGTTGGTTGATGATGTATTGAATTCTGGAACAACATTGATTTATGGCGTAAAACATTTTTTGAATGTGCCATTAAAACAATTTAAAACGGCCGTTTTGGTAAATAGAAACCATAAAAAATATCCTGTTAAAGCCGATTTTAAAGGCATTTCGTTATCGACTTCCTTACACGAACATGTACATATTAATTTAGACGGAAAATCTTTTGAAGCTTTTTTAGAATAAATTCAATAACAACTCTTCAACAATATTTATCTCAGTTTTGTTATCTGTTGTGATTTTTGTTTCGGCTAGATTATAAAATTGAGACCGTTCAAATAAATGTTTCCCAATAAATTCAGTCAGCAAATCGTCCGTTTCAATATGTGCAATTAAAGGGCGTTTTGACTTTTCATTTTTTAATCTATCAACTAAGGTAGGTATGCTTGTTTTTAAATAAATACTTTTAGAATTTGAATCGTTTAAAATAACATCCATATTATTTCCGTAACAAGGCGTACCTCCACCCAATGATAAAACTATATGATCTTTACCATCTAAAATTTCTTTTAAATAGATTGTCTCCAGCTTTCTAAAATAGATTTCACCTTTAGCTTTAAATATATTTCCAACAGATGTTTGTTCCATTTTTTCTATATAATCATCTAAATCAATAAAATCGTAATGCAGTTTATTTGCTAAAATCTTACCTACAGACGACTTTCCAGAAGCCATGTACCCAATTAATATTACATTCATTTTTTGGCTTTTAAATTGATTATTAAAAACATATATATTCGTGCGGCAAAAAAACAAAAAATTATGTAAAAAAAGCATTGTTTTATTAATTAAACATTTTATATTTGCACCCTCATTAAAGAGACTAGACCTGGTAGCTCAGTC
>Ga0307414_10001529_pt1 | contig 12031 bp, 4 predicted proteins | sample DK1Ometagenome_FD_203804 | JGI IMG/M metagenome (GOLD analysis project Ga0307414, IMG submission 203804) | Maize rhizosphere microbial communities from greenhouse at UC Davis, California, United States - DK15-O-3 | ecosystem: Host-associated > Plants > Roots > Rhizosphere > Soil | place: USA...
GGTCGATCGTGTCGCCATCGGCGAAGTCGGCGATGCGGTCGGCGGTGCCGGTCGTCGCGCCGCCGAAGTCGCCGTCGCGGAACAGGAAGATGTCGTCACCCGCTCCGCCGACGAGCGTGTCACGTGCCGCGCCACCGATCAGTGTATCGTTACCGGAGTTGCCGAAGATCGTATCGTTGCCTGCAGCACCATCGATCTGGTTGCCTCCGCCATTTCCGCGAATGACGTTGGCCAGTTCATTGCCGGACGCGTCGATCGCGGCGGAACCGGTAAGATTCAGCTGCTCCTGATTTGCTCCGAGCGTCCAGTCCACTCCGGCCTTGACCGTGTCGAGGCCCTCGCCGGCGTTCTCGGTCACAACGTCGCCGGCGTTGTCGACATAATATGTGTCATCGCCGGTCCCGCCCGACAAACCGTCAGCGCCGCCGCCGCCGTTGAGGATGTCGTCGCCGCCGTTGCCACTCAGCGTGTCGTTGCCGGTTTGGCCGTGCAGGCTGTTCACCGCGTCGTTGCCGATCAGCGTGTTGTTTAGGCCGTTGCCGGTGCCGTTGATCTGGGACGAACCGGTCAGAGTCAGGTGTTCGACGTTGGCGCCCAGCTTGAAGCTGACGCTGGACTGCACCGTGTCGGTGCCGAAGTCGGTCGTCTCGCTCACCCGATCGCCGGCATTGTCGACTATGTAGAAATCGTTTCCGGCCAAGCCCAAGAGATGGTCGGCGCCCGCGGCCCCGTCGAGCACGTTGGCCACGTTACTCCCCCGAATGGTGTTATTGAGCGCATTGCCCGTCCCGTTGACCGCCACGCCGAGGAAGGTGAGGTTCTCGACGTTGTCGCCGAGCGTATAGTCGATGGTCGAGACCACCGTGTCGGTGCCTTCGCCAGCGTTTTCCGCCACAACGTCGGAGACGGCGTCGACATAATAGGTATCGCTGTTAAAGCCGCCGGTCATGATGTCGGCGCCCGTGCCGCCATTCAGCACATCGTTGCCCGACCCGCCGATCAGCGTGTCATTGCCGGCATTGCCCAACAACCAGTCTTCACCCGAACTGCCGTCGAGCAGGTTCGCGGCGCCATTGCCGCGCAGGTAATTGTCGAGGCCGTTACCGGTCCCGTCGATCGCGGCCGAGCCGATCAGGGTTAGATCTTCAATGTTCGACCGCAGCGCATAGCTGACCGACGAATTGACCAGGTCGCTGCCCTCGCCGACATATTCGGAGATGATGTCGAGGACATTCTCGATGAGGTAAATATCGTTGCCGGTACCACCGTAAAGCCGGTCAGCGCCCGTGCCCCCGTCGAGCCTGTCGTTCCCCTCGCCACCGTATACGCGGTCGTCGCCTCCGGCGCCGTTGATCACGTCGGCGTCCCAGCCCCCGTATAGCCAATTGGCGTCCCAGTTTCCGATAATGAGGTCGGCGTAGCTCGAACCCTCTACATGCTCGATATTTGCCAGCGTATCGGTTCCGGCACTCCCGCCAATTGCCTGGGCCCCGGCGAGGCTGAGATTTACAGTAACGGCACCACCGTTGTCGCTGTAATCGACCAAGTCGTTGGCGCCCGCCCCACCGTCGAGGGTGTCATTGCCAGCGCCGCCTTCCAGATTGTCATCGCCCGCTCCGCCCAAGAGCGTGTCGTCGCCTTCGCCGCCGTGGAGATGGTCATGGGCATTGCCGCCCGACAGGCTGTCGTTGCCTCCGCCGCCATCTAGACGGTCGTCGCCATCTCCGCCGCTGATCGTATCGTTGCCGCCATTGCCCCAGAGCCTGTTGGCGGCCGAATTTCCGGTGAACGTGTCAGCGAAGCTGCTTCCCCAAATGTCCTCAATCCCGGAAATTGTGTCGATGCCGGACCCGCCAGTGTTCTGCGCGGTCGTCAGTCTGAGATCGACCATGACACCGGCGGCCGCATTCAGATACTCGGCAGTGTCAATTCCCGCTCCGCCCTGCAACTCGTCATTGCCGACGCCCCCGTCCAGCCGGTCATTGCCCGCGCCGCCGACAAGCAGATTGTTGCGGCTATTGCCCCAGAAAACGTCGTCGAAGCTCGAGCCGAGGACATTTTCGACATTCATCAATACATTGCCGTAATTATCGGCGGCAATCCCATTTCCCTCTTCGTTTAGCTGTAGGAACACGCTGCCGGACGCGTTGGCATAATCGACCGCGTCGATGCCAGCGGCACCGTCGAATAAATTGCCGGATTGCCCATATGCCGCGCCGGTGATCAGCCGATCATTGCCGTCACCGCCATAGATGCTTGGCCCTCCGTGGAGCGACGATACTAAGTCATCGCCCGCCCCAAGGTGGAAGGAGCTGTAGTAGCCGTGGTCGCCGATCACGAGGTTATCGTCGAATTCCGTCAGTCTCAGATTTTCAATGCGCTCGACATTCTGGATGGTGCCTCCGGCGATAATCAGCGGGTCGCCGGACTCGAACATCGCCGTATCGATGACGACCCCGGTGGTGGCCCCGCCGAGGGACAAGTAGAGATAATCATCGCCGTCTCCACCATCGACGTCGTCGCCGTAGCCGGCCCTGAAGGCATCGTTGCCGTCGCCTCCAGACAGCACGTCATGCTCTAGCCCCATGTCGTCATAAATTGGATCCATGCCACTGACGAAGATGCCGGCCGAACCGATGCCGTCGTTGCCGGCCCCGCCACTCAGGATGTCAGCGCCTGAGCCACCCCAGATTCCATCATTCTCGCTGGAACCGACGATAGTGTCGTCACCCTCGTCGCCATGGTATCCGTATGGCGACGAGTAAGGGTAGCCATAAGCGTAGATGGTATCGTTGCCGCTGCCGCCGTAGGCCCCGACATAGGCGTGGATAATGTCATTGCCGGCATCGCCATAGGCCATGCAAATCGACGTCCCGAGATTGGTGTAGATGGTGTCGTTGCCTGCGCCCCCGCGAAGCTCGCTGACGCCTTCGCCGGGACGACCGTCGACTACGTCATCGCCGTCGCCACCATCCATCATATAGGTGCGACTTCCCGCGATCAGATGGTCGCTTCCACCCATCCCCAGCACAGTGCCAGCGGTGAAAATGACGGCGCTGTCTGCCGCGTTAATGGTGTCGTCGAAATTGCTGCCCTGGACCCAATGCACATTTTCAATGCCGGTGATCGTGCCCCCGCCGACCGTTTGCGAGGCGAGGCTGAAATCGACGGTGACCCCTGATGACGCGCCGAGGAAGCTGATGAACAGTGAGTCTCCGCCAGGCCCATTGGCGCCGCCGTCGACGTCATCGCCGTAGCCCGCGTAAATTTTGTCGGAACCAGCTCCGCCGTTGATCACATCATGCTCGGCCAACGTGTCGAATGAAGTCATGTCGTCGTTGTTGGGAAGACCGTCGTCATTGTGCGAGTACAAGACGTCGTCTCCATCAAGGCCGGAGATGGTGTCTGCCCCTGCACCGCCGACCAAAACGTCGACACCCGACCCGCCAGTGATTACATCCGGCCCTACATTGCTCGGCTCGATTACGAGATCGAGATTGATGAGCTGGATTCCCGTCGGCGTGATGATCGAGAGGAAGTCACCGTCATCGCTGACCCGCATCATCTCCCCGGGAAGTGGCTGGGTCCCGGTCGGCCATTCACTCGGGTGAAACGCATAGGCGCCGACCGGGTACGTCGCATCGATCTCCCAATCGGAGGTGCGGATTACCGCCACCTCGTCGGAACCGGCAACAAGTACGAACAGCTTCGTTCCGTCCGGACTGAACGAAACAGCCGCGGCGTCTCTCAAGTGCGGATACTTGGAACCGAGCGAAATATTGGTGCTGAGGTCACTATTGTAGACGACCATGGTCTTGCCCTGGACGACCAGGCCGCCGTCTGGAGATACCGCTCCGACCCGCGTGTTGGGACCGGGGACAGACGCGCCTGCGTAGGGGTCCGGATTGCCATAAACCTGCCGACCGGTGCCATCTTCCGTATCGTAGGTATAGAGAGGCCAGGTGATGCCCGAGGACTGAGCCATGAAGTAGGTCGCGTCGGCCGAAACGGCGATGGTCGAATAGGCAGGCATGGCGCCTGACGCCTCCCAATAGTCGCCAGTTTCAAGGTTCACTACCCGCAGCGGCCCGCTGACCTCCTGCGAAACCACTACCGACCCGTTGGCCAACCAAGCTACGTCGTGCAGCGCGGAGACGCCGGAAAGGCTGAAAGTCGAGACCGATCCATTGGTCAGGTCGATGCGATACAAAATGCCTGCGCCCCCGGCAGGCTGCTCTTCGACAATCGCGAGGTAACGCCCGCCCTGGGAAATATCGAGCGCGCCCAGTTTCGTGCCAATGGTGTAAGAGGTCAGCACGTTGCCGGTCGCGGTATCTATGACAGAGAGCGTGTTCCCGGAAACGGAGTACAGCTTCGACGCATCGGACGAGAAAATGGCATCGGCATTGGCGCCGGAAGCAACGGTCCGGATGGCCCCCTCTGGCTGAGTCATTGGCATGTAATTCTTCCCCCGCAACTCTGACTTTACATGGTCGTCCTGCCGAGCATCGACGCGAGCCAACCAAATGCGTAACAATCTTGCTCGGACTGGCAAGAAGAAATACCCGCCGGTGACACCGTTAACTAGATGATGAAATCGCTGACCATGAGATTGTGCAGCCCGTCAAGCCGGATCCAGAAGTCGGCAGCTCCGTCCCCGTCGACATCGCCCTGGATATAGGTGTTGCCGTTGATCTGCTGATAGCGCAGTTGCCCTGCGACGCCCGTAAAGGCGCCGGTGCCGAGAAAGCTGAACGACTGGTCGCCGGCAAGGCCGATGTTGGAATCGACGTTGCCGAGGTTGATGATGTCCTCGAATTGCACGAAGTCGTGAATCCGATCGGCGGTCGAGCTGGTCATGCCCGCGAAGTCGCCATCGTCGAACATGAAATTATCTTCCTCGGCGCCGCCGTAGAACCGGTCCTGGCCGGTGCTGCCGTCCAGAACGTCATTTCCGCTTTCGCCAAACAGGATGTCGTTGCCGCCGCCACCGCGAAGCGTGTCAATGCCGTCGCGGCCGTAGAGCAAATTACTGCTGGAATTGCCGATGATCAGGTTGTTGCCGGCATTGCCGTAGCCGCGCAGGTCGCCAAAGCCCTCGGCCAGCTCGAGCTCCTCGACGTTGGCGCGCAGCGTGTGGTTGATCGAGGCGACGACGAGGTCGGTTCCTTCGGCGCCATTCTCATAGGCGTAGTCGGTGCTGTCATTGACATAGTATCGATCGTCGCCGGTGCTGCCGTACATGCGATCGTAGCCGAAACCGCCGGTCAGCGTGTCGTTGCCCGCTCCGCCCAGCAGATAGTCATCGCCCCAGTCGCCGTTGAGGCTGTCGTTGCCGTCGTAGCCATAGAGCTTGTTGGCTTCGATGTTGCCGGTGATCAGATTGCCGAGGCCGTTGCCCTTGCCGATGAGGGCAAAGCCGGTCAGCGTCAGATTTTCGACATTGGCCCGCAGCTGGTGGTCAACCGATGAGTTGACCTGATCGGTGCCCTCTTCCGCATTTTCATAAGCGAAATCGGTCGCATCGCCGACCGTGTAGGTGTCGTCGCCGGTGCCGCCATACATTCGGTCGTAGCCGTCGCCCCCGAGCAATCGATCGTTTCCGGCCCCGCCAAACAGCCTGTCGTCGCCGCTCCAGCCTTGGACATTGTCGTTGCCGCCGTTGCCGTAGATGGTGTCGTTGCCCGACCCCGCGTCGAGCTCGTTCGCGCCGCTGTTGCCGACGAGGATATTGTCGGCCGAATTGCCGAAACCGTTGAGATCGGCTGTGCCGGTCAGGGTCATGTTTTCGCATTCGGTCGGCATGAAGCGGCTGACCGAGGTGATGACGGTGTCAACGCCCTCGCCGGCGAATTCGTAAATCGTGTCCTCGGCGGAATCGATTACGAATGTGTCATTGCCGGTGCCGCCATAGAGCGTGTCGACCCCACTCCCCCCGTCGAGATGGTCGTTACCCCCGTCGCCGCGGAGCATATCGCCGCCGAGCCCGCCGTAAAGCTGATCGTTGCCATCCAGCCCGTTCAGCCTGTTCACGCCGTCGTTACCGATCAGGATGTCTGCATGAAGGCTGCCATTGATGCCTTCGATGCCGATCAGCGTGTCGAGGCCCTGGTTGGTATTCTGGACGCCGCCAATCGCCAACGACACGTTCACGCCAACGGCGGAGCTGGTGTAGCTGACCCGGTCGGTGCCGAGGCCGCCGTCCATGAAGTCGTCGCCATTGCCGCCGGCGAGGTGATCATCGCCGTCGCCGCCCGACATCGAGTCGTTACCGTCGCGACCGTAGAATTGGTTGTGGCCGGCGTTACCGATGAACGTATCGCCGAATTCGCTGCCCCACACACCATCGATATCGACGAGTTGGTCAACGCCAATGCCGGCCGCATCACCGCTGCCGGCCGACCGCACCTGTCCCAGCGTCAGGTCAGCGATGATTCCAGCAAGAGCGGTCTCATAGTAAATCAGGTTCCCGCCGGCGCCACCGTCGTAATAGTCGTCGCCCGCACCTACCGAGGCGAAGATTTCATCGAACCCTTCGCCGCCATATACGATGTCGCTGCCCGGACCGTCTGTGATGATGTCATCGCCCGAGCCGCCGTCGATGATGTCGTCGCCCGCGCCACCATCGATGTCGTCGCGTTCATCGAAGCCGTTGATCGTGTCGTCGCCGTCGAGGCCAAAAATGATGTCGGTGTCGACTGTCCCGTTGATCGTGTCGTTACCGGCAGTTCCATTGATTGTCGGCATAAAGTCTCTGTCCAAACCTAGCTACGAGGATCCCGGAGGAAATCAGGCGCGGCAGCTCAGGCAGCGGACGCTGCCCGTGACGAAGCTGGCTTGCGGTTGAATTCCCCCGGAACTCCAATTGAAACCCACGCCAGCGCTTGGGCAGCCGATGACGTGACTGGGATGCTAACTTCGAACGGACTGAAATCAACGAATTTTCATCGTTAATGACAAAACTGCAGGAAATACTCGTCGACTAAATGATGAAATCGCTGACCTCCAGGTCGTGTAACCCGTCAAGGCGGACCCAGAAGTCGGCGTCCCCGTCGCCGTCGGTATCGCCCTGGACATAGGTGTTGCCGCTGATCTGCTGAAAACGCAGCTGCCCCGCCACGCCGGTGAAGGCACCGTTGCCGATGAAGGCGAAGGCCTGGTCGCCCGCCAGACCGCTGTTGGCATCGACGGCGCCGAGACGAATCTGGTCCAGTCCGGCCACGAAGTCGTGGATGCGCTCGGAGGTCGAGCTGGCCATCCCCGCGAAGTCGCCGTCGTCGAAGATAAAAACGTCGGCGCCGGCCCCACCGTAGAAGCGGTCCTGTCCACTACCGCCGACAAGGCCGTCGTCCCCGTTTTCGCCGTAGAGGATGTCGTTTCCGGCATTGCCTTGCAGCGTGTCATTGCCGTCGCGGCCGTAGAGCAGATTGGCGCCCGAATTGCCGAGCATGAGATTGTTCGAGGCATTGCCATAGCCGCGCAGATTCGCGCTGCCGGCTAGCTCCAGTTCCTCCACCTCGGCGCGCAGCTGATGGTTTATCGAGGCAATTACCCGGTCATTGCCTTCGCCCACGTTCTCATAAGCGTAGTCTGTGGAATCGGCCACGATATAGAGGTCGTCTCCGGCCCCACCGTACATCCGGTCATATCCGGAGCCGCCGGTCAGCGTATCATTGCCCTCGGCACCGAACAGATAGTCATCGCCCCCGCCGCCACTGAGGCTGTCGCTGCCGGCATAGCCGTACAGCCTGTTGGCGTTGGCGGTGCCGAGGATGGAATTGCCCAGGTCGTTGCCCTTGCCGATGAAGGCGCTGCCGGTCAGGGTCAGATTCTCGACGTTGACGCGAAGCTGGTGATCGACCGAAGCGATCACCTGATCTTGGCCCTCGCCCGCTTCCTCATATGCATAATCGTCGGCATCGTTGGCGTAGTAGCTGTCGTCGCCCACCCCGCCATACATGCGGTCGTAGCCTGCCCCGCCTGTCAGGCTGTCGTTGCCGATTAGGCCGTAGAGATAATCGTCCCCATTGCCGCCCTCGAGCGTGTCGTCGCCGCCGTTGCCGTAAAGCTTGTCCGCCCCGTCGAGGCCGCTCAGCAGATTGGCCGCGTCATTGCCGCGGATGATGTTGGCGAGGCTATTGCCGGTCCCGGCGACCGAACCGGAGCCGGTAATGCGAAGATTTTCGACGTTGCTGCCCAACGCATAGGCAATCGCTGCCCGGACCTCGTCGGTCCCGGCCGAGCCGGCCTCGGTGACCACGTCACCTGCTTGATCGACCATGTAGATATCGTCGCCCAAGCCACCATTCAGCTGGTCGGCACCCGAACCTCCGTCGAGGGTGTCGTTGCCACCGAGGCCATCAAGAATGTTGGCGGAGCCGTTACCGGTAATGATGTCCCCGAAATTGCTGCCGGTGACATTTTCGATGTTGGACAGTTGGTCCGAGCCGACGCCGTCCCAGTTCCCGTTGGTGGTCGTCGACACTCCCGTTGCCAGATTTACGGTGACCGGGGCAGTCGCATCGTCGTACATGGCCCGGTCGAGCCCGGCACCGCCGTTAAGCGTATCGTCGCCGGTCCCACCCCGCAGGATATCATTGCCACCATCGCCATTAACATTGTCGTCATAGGCCCCGCCGTCGAGCGTATCGTTGCCGTCTGCGCCATTGATTGTGTCGTTGCCGAAGCTGCCGTTGATGACATTGGCGACATTGCTGCCCGTCAACGTATCGTTTTCCGCGCTGCCGACGAGATTTTCGATTGAAACAAGCGAAATGCTGGCGCCTGCTGACGAGGCTGTCCCCAGCGCGAGGTTGGCGGACACTGGCCCCGGACCGATGATGGCCGTGTCGATTCCGCCACCGCCGTCGAGGATGCCGCCACCGCCACCGGAGATCAGCGTGTCATTGCCAAGACCGCCGGTGATCGAATCGTTCCCTGAACCGCCATCCAAAACATTATCGACATCGTTACCGATGATCGTGTCATTGCCCGGACCGCCGGTCGCATTTTCGATGATGACGCCGTGTGCGATGCTGAGGTTCCCCACGCCAGCCTGAAGATTCGAAAATGTGCCGGGATTGAGATTGATGAGCTGATCCCCGCCCCACGGCGAATAGATTTGGTCTGTGCCGCCGCTATCGAACACGCACATCGCACCGACGAAATTTCCATAGTATGTGTCATTGCCCGTCCGTGTAGTCGTCGACAGGCCATACAGCGCTGATATCGCCAGAATGTCGGCCATCATCGGCGTGATTAGGTAGTTCTCGCTGAAGGATTGGCCGGCGAAGTAGCTGTTATCCGTTTGGCTGAAGTAGGACATGACGCTCATCGCCCAGCTGTCGTTGTAGAACAGCGCGTCGTAGGGAAAGCTGGCCTCGCCGTTGTAATTGCCGGCGTGGCCGAGGCCGAGAGCATGACCGATCTCGTGAATGTAGGTCTGGAACGAATAGCTGGTCAGGTCCGTGCCATAGTCCACCAGCCAATTGCTCGATACATTGACGAAGGAACTGGTAATGATCCCGCTCGACCAGTTCGAGTCCGAATAGGCGCCATCGTCCTCGTCGTCGAAGATGATCTGCCCGCCGCTCGTCACCTGGACGAAGTTGACGCCGATGATGTCGGTCCAGGTCTGGAGCGCGGCGGTGGCCAGCGTCTTTGCCGCCGTGGTCAATCCACTCAGGTTGACAGTGATCGACCCACCCTGCGTCACGTTGAAATGATGGTCGTCGCCGCCCCAATAGCCGTTGACCAGCTGGTCGGCGATCTCGTCCACAGTCGCCACTGGCGGAGGCGCGTAGGTGCTGACGCTGAGCTGGTAGGTGCCGGCATAATCGTCTTCCCAGGCACCGACGTCGATATAGTAGGTCCCGGTTTGATCGGCCGTGAAGGCGAGCTTGCTGTCCCGGACGATGCCCGGATTGATGTCGTCATTTTCGAACAGCAGGTTGCCGCTTGAGTCATAGATTCGCAGATAGGCATCTTCGAGCGTGAGGCCGTCGAGCAGCACGCTGATCGACTGGCCGGCCGTCAGGTTGATCTTGAACCAGTCGTGGTCGCCGACGACTTCAAGCGTGTCGCTGACCGTGCCGCCAACACTGATCGTTGCTGTCGTCGTGCTGTCACCTGGAATGTCGACCACTTACCCCAACTCCCCGGCCGTCTGCGGCCAAAGCCGCTACTTGCCCAACTATAGTGAATTTTTGATTTCGCTCGATAGTTTCACCGCGTCGCACTTCCGGCGACTGCATTCGCAATGGCCAGCGCGAACCGTTCGATCGACCGGGAATCGAGCTGCCGGTCACTGACTGCCATCTTTTGTTCCGGCAGAGTCTTTCCGTCGTGCAAGCTGATCCGCGCGGCTAGCGAAGAGGCCGATACGACCCGGATTTCGACCGAAAAGTCGGACGATAGCTTCCGGGTGGCGGCACGAACTGCCGTGCAAATGGCGTCACCGTTCAGCCCCTCCGGTAGCTTGTCGGCGCCGCTCACGATGCAAGCCGGAGATTCTTCCGTGGATCCTGCCATTGCGCAGGCGTTCCCTCCGATCGATCCGGCCATCGCCACCGCCAGCAACAGTTTGATTTTACGCACGAAATTACCCGTCCTCTAATGGCAACGCTTATCGGTGCCGCCAATTCGAGGCAAGCGCCAATTGCTCGCTAGCGAACGATCGTTTCACCGCGGGACATGACAAATTCGACCTTCTTGAGGACCGTCACATCCTGCAGCGGATCGCCGCTCACCGCGATGATGTCCGCCGCTTTGCCGGGTTCGATCGTGCCGATCTCGCGGCTCAGGCCCAGCAGGTCCGCGGCATTGACGGTGGCCGCTTTCAAAGCCTCGACCGGCGGCATCCCGAATTTCACCAGCAGCTCGAACTCGTCGGCGTTGCGGCCATGTTTGGAGACGCCGGCGTCGGTGCCGTAGGCGATCTTGACGCCACCCGGATAGGCCTTGGCCAGCGATTGTCCGGTGATCCCGATCCGCCATTCAATCTGCTGCTTGACCGCGCCGGTATAGGCATTGGGATCCTTGGCGAGCCGTTCGATATAACCATTTACCGTGGACAGGGTCGGCACATAGTAAGTGCCCTTGGCCTTCATCAGCCTGACGATCTCGTCATCCATGACCGTGCCATGCTCGATCGAGTCCGCTCCGGCCCGGAGGGCGAGCTTGATCCCGTCGGCGCCGTGGGCATGGACCGCGACCTTGCGGCCATAGGCATGGGCCGTTTCGACCAGCGCCCTGGCTTCGTCCTCGAACATGCGGGTGGCAAGCCCGGTCCCGCTGTTGACCCCGCCGGTCGTGGCGAACTTGATGACGTCGGCGCCGCGGTCGATCTGGCGGCGGACGACCCGCCGGCAGCTTTCGACGCTATCGCAGAGGTTTTCCGGGTTCGGCTGCCAATGTCCGACCAACTCGTCGTTTAGCGCGCCGCGCCCGTCCATATGGCCGCCGGTGGTCGAAATGCTCTGCGCAGCATCAACGATCCTTGGGCCCTTCACCCAGCCGCGCGCAATCGCCTCGCGCAGCGCCAGGGTAACCCCTTTGTCGTCGCCGAGGTTGCGAACGGTGGTAAAGCCGGCGCGGAGCGTCTTCATACCGTTCATTTCGGCTTCGAAGGCCTGGAGCGGATGATCGTCACGAACTTCGGCCAGCAGTGCCTGCTCGCCGCCCCGGTCGGACGACAAATGGACATGGCTGTCGATCAGCCCCGGTAGGACGGTCTTGGTGCTGAGATCGATGAACGGCACGCCAGGCTCGATCCGCGCCAGCCCGTCGGAAACCGACAAGATCCGCCCATTGTCGACTACGATGGTCGACGGCCCTCGAACCGACCGGCCGGGCACGTCGATCAATTTTCCGGCGTGGATATAGGTCGGCGCCGCCTCAGCTCCGGCCGCCGTCAGCACGGCCAGCGCCGCTCCTGTCACAAGTTTCCGCAAGTCCCTGACCCTCCGAATGAATCGGGCGGTAGCTTAGGCGGCGAATGGCTGCGCGCAATCGGGGTGTCATCCGTTCGTCG
>Ga0307414_10001530_pt1 | contig 12030 bp, 17 predicted proteins | sample DK1Ometagenome_FD_203804 | JGI IMG/M metagenome (GOLD analysis project Ga0307414, IMG submission 203804) | Maize rhizosphere microbial communities from greenhouse at UC Davis, California, United States - DK15-O-3 | ecosystem: Host-associated > Plants > Roots > Rhizosphere > Soil | place: USA...
GCTCTTTCTGTGCTCATTATCGAACCGTAATAATAGACTTCTCCACCAAAAGGTAAGATGTTGCTATTATTTGTGGTGTTAAACAAGTCCATTTTTTAAATTTTATATTTTTTTTGGTAACCCAATTAAATAAGAACATTTTTCCTTTTCAATGGTCCGGTTATGCTAAGTGCTACTAAAACTAGAAAATTTTTATGCACGGTGATCTCCACAGGTTTCATCAATTCTTATCTATATAAATAATTTCAGGTAGTGACTTGGCATTCAATGGTTATAGGATTTATATCAAGTTTTTTATACATTTCAGTTAATTGATTCCCATTTGTATATTCCGATGCTCCATATTCGAGATAAATTTTAGCATTTAAATCGTTATTCAATTCGTATTCCTTTTCAAATACAGAGCAATTGATTCCTTGAATTTTCAGTCGAATTTTGTTGTTTATGATATCTTTTGATTTTAGGAAAAAAATACTAATTCCGTCAAAATCCGAAATACTTGTTTCTATTCTTTTTTCCCCTGAAAACACTTCCACTATTGATCTAATTAATGTGTCTTTAGTCTGCTTTTCAATAGTCAATAAATCAACTCTAAACTGAGTTTTTTCAGTCGAATTTTGTCCATTCGTTTGAATTGAAAAAAGAATTATAATTATGTAAACCAGGTGTTTCATAAATTGCAGAACATGTTTGTGCAAGATTTGTACAAGTTCCAATTATAGCATAAATTTTATACGGTATAATATAAAGTTATTTTTCAATTTTTATTTTCATCAGATATGTTTTTCCTTTTACTATATTATCGGCTAGAGCAAACCCATATTTTGAATCAATAAAGTCAATGGCATAAATTCTGTTATACTCAGTGAATATCGTAATTTCCCAATTTTTTCCAGAGTTATTTGAAATAGAAATTGCTCCATTAGGAAAAAAATTTTGAGAGTGATAACTTTCTCCGAAACCAATTAAAGTGGTTTCATCAAAAATATGTGTTTTTATATTAAAAGGAATTTGGAATTCGGTTGTTACATTAAAATCTGTTTTTATGACACCTTGACCAATTAAGTAAAAGATATTTTCAAAAGGTAAAATTTCATATATATGAGATTCAGAATTTAAATTTTTTAGTTCCCAACTATTTCCGTAATTAACGCTTTTTAAAAGAGTTCCGTTGAGTCCGGAAAGATAAATTTCTTCATTATCTGTTTTTACAATATCAGAATAAATATTGAATCCTAAATCTATTTCAGTCCAGGAGTTTCCAGAGTTTTGAGTTTTGAGAACGTGATTTCCAAGAACAAATCCTAAATTAGAATTAATAAAAAAAACTTTTGTTAAGTCATTTCCACCTTGTATTCTAGTTTGTTTAAATGTTATTCCACCATCTAAAGTTTTAAGAAGCGAAAATTCATTTCCAATTTTTCCTAATACAAATCCTGAATTTTTGTTTTGAAATTGTATGTCTATTAAGTCGAAACTTGAAGAAAATAGCAAAGTCCAATTTAAACCAGCATTGTCGGTTTTGAGAATTTTACCTTGTGTGTCAATTGCAAATCCAAAATTGTTGTCTACAAAATCTATTTCTTTTAATTCATAATCTAAAATTATGTTTTCAATGCTGATATTAGTTATAAGAAGGTCTATTATATCATTTTCATCTATTTCATCATTTTTTGAACAACTGAAAATAAATAAAATTATTACTAGGTAGCTAAAAGCTTTTTTCATGTTTGTCTACGGTTCAGGTTATCAGTACTTGCGTGGGTTAGCACTTAACTTTGCAAGTACAATCCAAATTGAAAACCCTTAAGGATTTTCCGCCTTAAACCGAAGATAGCAAATACGCAGGAATTTCAGAGAGGAAATTCCTGCGCAATAAACTATAGCCGGTATTGTGTGAGGTTTTTTATTTTTCAAAGGTCATATAAGTGGTCGGATTTATTCCAACGCTTGGATAAAGATTTTCAATTTCAAATTTTGAATTATTCATAATTTCAATTTCAAATTCATGTGTTGTAGAATTGTCCGAATTAGGAGTTAATTTAATCACGTTCCCGATTATTTCATAAGTAAATTCATCTTCGTTTGAGTTATTAGGTTCTGATTTTATAACTGTATTTACGTTTATAAAATTCAACTGAGAACGTCCACTTACAGGTGAAGTTTCCGAATAGATTCCACTGAGGGTTTGAGTATTATTATCGTCGTCATTATTACAAGAAGAGTAAATTCCGATTAAGAAGAGTAATATTATTATTTTTAGATATTTCATAATTCTATTTTTTCTTTAGATGTTCAAATACGGATTTGGTTGCGTCAAATTACGCACGACTTTTTAGGCGATGAGTAGTTGTGTGGGTTAGCACTTAACTTTTCAAGTCTGCTTTGAAAATCCACAGGGATTTTCAAAGCAGACGAGAACAAGCAAATAACTTATAGCCATTGTGCGTCCTTACTTTTTTACTATTCAAGTTCAATATCCATGCGTCGAAATAAATGGTCTTGAATGGTTATAATGTGTTTTACCATTCCATTAAATATTAAATTGCCTTTCAAATCTTTTACTTTCTGTAAAACCGATACCTCAAATGTTCCATTTGGACGTTCAATAAGTCCGATTGGTTCAACATTTGGGTTTATTTCTGTCCATTGCCTTGTCCAGTATTTTCTAACTTCTTCGTGTCCACTTACATATCCACCTTCAAATGCTTTTGGCCATTCTACTTTTGGGTGAAATGTAGAAAGTGCGGAATCTATGTCCCGAGAGTTAAAAGCCGAATACGCTTTTTTAATTATTCCTTCAATTTGGCTGTTCATATTTATTTTATTTTTTTCTGAGCTGTTTCTCTTATGGCGCAAACGTGTTTGGCTATGGTTTCGTTGCGTGAAAATCCGCAAGGATTTTCCGCCGTAAACCGAAAATAGCAAATTTGCTAGACTTTCCGAGAGGAAAGTCAGAAGCAATGAACTATAGCCGGTGTTGGCACTAGTATTTTTTTTCAATTTCAATAATTTCATTGATATAGTTAAAGGTCGAATTTCTATTAATTATGAATTGCTTATATCCAGATAATAAAATTATAGGAACATCAATATTTGATGCGTCGATTATATTGCAACCTTTAGGTAGTTTACCTCTTTATTTCTGTCAATTTCCGACACCAAATTATTGATTCTAACTAGGTCATTTGAGTGCAGTTCAGATTTTAATGGAGATGATAAATATTCAAATCCTTCCATTTCTCCTGCATACTTAATAATATTTTTTTCTATGTCAAGCTGCAGTAAATGTATCCCTCCGTCATCGTGTGAATTGCCTAAAACAAGGCCGCCTTTTTCGCCATTAAAAACAATTTTTAAATCATTTAGTTTATGAATTTCCTCAATAGAAAAAATCAGTTCAGTTTTTGGAATTGTAGAGTCAAAATTCCATTCCCATTTTCCAAGTCCAAGTTTTGTGCAAAGTTGGTAAAATTTCTGCCCAGTTATCATAAATCATTCATTAAAGGTGGTAAAACACAAGGTCGTAGTTTATATTAGTGCCAACTAGTTATAAGTGCACCTTTCCTCTCCTTATTCAACCAAATTGCAGGGATTAGTGCAATTTTTAAAAATATTTCCGTTTAGTTTTAGTTTAAAACTTTATCAAATATAGTCTATTCTTAATTTTACAATTTTAACTATTTTTCAAGTATTAAGTCAATAAAATCAGTCCAAGTGTCATTTTCTAATTTTGTGTACCACTTGCCAATAATTTTTGTATTCTCCTTATTGATGGTTCCAATAAATTTCAAGCTATTGCCCTCCATCTCAAACGCATTATTAATTAAGGAACTGTGCATGATGCCTTCTTCACCTTTGGTATTGAAGTAGTGCATGGTTGCCTTATCAAATGCGTTGTCTGGCTTGATGATTTCAAACGTTTCGCTTCTTTCATGTCCCATTTTTACATCTGCTTTGTGCAAAATAAAATGCCCATCCAATATGAATTCATAACTGTCAATGCCCATGAGCGCGATAGTATCTTTTCCAGTTTTGACGGTGCCAATTGTTTTCCAAACACCAATAAGTCTGATGAAATTACTGTGCTCTATTTTTTTCATGTCGCTTCCATTTAGGTCATTAAGTATGGTGGAGTTGTTCCGCCAAGCCAATAAGAATGCCTTCAACGCCACGAATATAACAAAGCCTATATACGTTCTCATAATTCACAATGTCGCCAACCAATTGCGCACCATGTTTTTTAAGTCTGGCTACCGTATCATCAACATTTTTAACGGTGAACATAACGCGTAGGTAGCCCAGCGCGTTTACTGGTGCGGTACGATGATCTGCGATAGTTGGCGGGGTAATGAATCTTGAAATTTCCAATCGGCTATGCCCATCTGGCGTTACCATCATGGCGACTTCTACATTTTGGGAACCGAGACCCGTAACACTGCCCGCCCATGCGCCGTCTATATTAAAACGACCTTCCAGATCTAACCCTAATTCCATAAAAAAAGCGATGGCATTATCTAGGGATTCTACCACAATACCCACATTGTGCATTTGAATGACGTTGTTATTTTTCATAGGTTATTTTATTATTCCTTTTTTCCTTTAAAAGTGGCGTAAATTGCCATGGCATGTCCGTGTCCTAATTCAAACTCATCTTTAAGCCAATTGGTAATTTCGGTTGCTTTAATGGTTTTTACAAGTTGTCCGTTTTGCATGAAACCTTTTTGTTCAGCCAATTTTTTAAAATCGTCAGGACTTTTGCCTGTCTTGGTTTTTATGTTGTCTATATACGCTTGAAATGACATATTTAAATAGGTGTTTTATTGAGTTTAGAAAAGTAAAAATAAGCAACTCTATGATTATGAAAGTTATAATATTAATTTGGAATATAAGGGCCTCCAGTTTCTCCCCAACCCCATTTAGGCATAGGTTCATTGGTATCCATAGGATTTTCGGTTAATTGGGAATTGATAACAGCAAGTCGTGTTCCCCATTCAATATAGCCAACAAATGCCGATCGAAATTCTGGGTCACTTTTTAAACCAACTTCGTCAGCCGTTTGAAGTAAAAGATGTACCCAACGCTGACGTTTTTCTTCCGTAAGCATTTTACCAATATGTTTGCCAATCATTATGGAATGGCTGCCATTGTCTTCTTTAGTGTAAAGTTTCTCTCCACCAAAAACTTCGGCAACGAAATGGGCAACGTGCGTAACATGCTCTGGGGACATCGTTTTGAAAACGTCTCCTAATAAATCGTCTTTTAAAACCTTGTCATAGAATTTTGAAAACAAGGTTTCAAAAGTTTTTATGTCGCCTGCCCATTCGTATAGTGTTGGTATGTTTTTCATATATTTTGTTTTAAATATGATCTAAAAGGATGATTATTATCTTTTATACTTTTCCTTTATGTTTTGGGTCATAATCTACCATCCATTCAATACCATATTTATCTCTAAACATCCCAAAATAAGAACCCCAAGGGCTGTCGCCAATAGGCATTTCAATAGCACCGCCTGCGGAAAGTCCGTTATATAATCTATCGGCTTCTTCTTTACTTTCTGCACCAATAGCAATTTTAGACCGGTTTTCATTTTCATTAACGCGTCCCATACTTTCAGGTACATCATTAGCCATTAAAACATTGCTGCCAATGGGTAAAGCAATGTGCGCAATCATGTTTTCTTCTTTTTTCTCAACAGGACAGTGTTCTGCCATGTCTTTAAAACGCATGATATTTGCGAACTCACCGCCAAATACGGATTTGTAAAAAAGGAATGCTTCTTCTGCATTTCCATTGAAATTAATGTAAGGATTGATAAGTGCCATAATTTATAATTTTTGGTTTTTAATTGTTTTGACTTTGTTGAATATTTAAAAGTAAAATTTAATTATGACATGGTAACGGTACAAAAGCGCAAAAAAAGAGGTTATTTACGACAGGGTCTACGTCATTGCGATGAGGCGCGACGAAGCAATCTGTTTCATTACGAGCAAGTATGACGAAGCAATCTTATTATTTGGATTATTTTTTTAATAGATAGAGAACATATGCCTAAGAAAGCAATCTTAATTTAGTAATAAACATAAAATTAATATATTATGAAACACCCAGGAGCCACATCCACATGAAGGAGAATGATTATTCAGGGTGTTGTATATAACCTTAATTTAAAATAATATAAACAGATGAAAAATAGAATAAAAATTTTATCAGGCATACTTGCATTGGTACTCATGTCTTGTGGAAATTCCACAAAACAGACTGGAAATGAAGGTATGGAGGGAACTAATGGCACTGTTGAAACGAATGGTACAACAGGAAATGGAACATCGGATACTTACTACTCAAGAGATCCTGAGGTAAATGATAACATCACTGGGGATGATAATACCAATAACAATAGCAATATGCAGAGCAATGGTACTATAAACAACGCCCCAGCTAATGGTACAGGAAGTACCACAGCTCAAGACCGCAATCTTACGCAAGAACAGTATGATAAACAAAGGAATGCGCAAATGTATACGGATTTAAAAATGACAGATGAACAAATACAAAAGTATGAGAGTTCATCACGCACTTCCATGGATACTTGGATGAAAGATAATCCGAATAAAACAATGACCGTTCAAGAGAGAATGAAAATTCAGAGAGATAATTTGCAACCCATTTTAGATGAGTCGCAGTTTCAAAATTATGGACAATGGTCAACGTCCAATCCATATAGAAATTAATTTAATCCATTAATTTTAAATAAACCCTTTATGCATTATGTATAAAGGGTTTTTTGATTTTTGGTGGGTGTTTGAAGTTTGATAGTTTTGTAAAAGTTATTAACTTCGGACAATTAGCAGATTAATTCAATTAACCATTAATATGCCTTGGAATCCTAACACATACAACCAATTTAAAACCATTCGTTACCAGCCTTTTTTTGATTTGTTGGGAATGATATCAGACGAAGACTTAAAAACTGCTGTTGATATTGGTTGCGGAACGGGTGAACAAACGTCTATACTCTCTGATAGATTTGATACCGCTACTTTTTTAGGAGTAGACGCTTCCAAGGAAATGCTTGAAGAATCTAAACCATTTGCGAATAACAGAATACAATTTAAAAATACGACCATAGCCAATTTTGTAAAAGATGAAACGACTTGGGATTTGATTTTCAGTAATGCTGCTTTACATTGGGAAGACCAGCATGCAGTATTATTCCCGAAGCTTATTTCGAAACTGAATGATGGCGGACAATTTGCAGTACAAATGCCGGTACAAAATGAAAACGTACTCAACCAAATACTACTAGAATTAGTGCAGGAAGAGCCTTTTGCTGGGTTTTTAGGCGGATGGAAAATAACGTCGCCCGTATTGTCTATAGATGATTATGCACAACTCATGTTTGATAACGGGCTTACCAATATTCAAGTCGTTAAAAAAGTATATCCCATCATTGCGGAGTCCCCCGAGACTTTATTTAAATTTATATCTGGCTCTGCTTTAATTCCATACATGGAAAGATTATCTGAAAGCCAACAAAAGCGTTTTGAAACGGAATATAAAAGCCGAATTGAAAATGCATTTAAGCGATTTCCTGCTATGTATTCCTTTAAAAGAATATTGTTGTATGGAAGGAAATAAGTCTTTAGAAAGGAAGGTAATAACCAAATTACTTTGAGAGAGGTTTTAGAATAAAAAAGCCGCAGATACATATTCATCCACGGCTTTAAAACACACTAACATAATAAACTCTCTCACATCTTGTTTTATTTGGAAGATTTGGAATTTCCATTACTAGATAACATCAAACTATAAACAGTTGTTGGCATTTAATACCTAAAATCATAATTTTTGAAACGCATTATCATACAAGGTGTTTTTAAGCCTTTGGTATTTTTCAAGATGGTATTGAAAACTTTTTCGAAGTTGTTCATACTCCCTTAAATAAGCCATGTCGCATTGTATATCATCACATTCCATAACTTTTTTATAGGTATTGGAATAAGATAAAACAGTGTCTAAAAGTTGTTTGTTCGCTTTTTTGCGTTTAGAAAACAGCATTAAAATTTTTTTTGGAATCTCATTGCCATGTATGGACTGCGCATATAAATTTAAAAGTTTATCAACTTCATTATCTATGTATTGAAGCTGGTTTATCCAACCTTTTAGTTCTATAAAATTGTATTTGTGTAAAACATCTACATCAGGATCGTGATTTTCAATTTTTTCCATTAGTAGTATATTAAATTTTTTTCCTGTGCTTGTTGATTAACATCAATCACCTTTAGTTCTATCTCTCCCGTTGGGAATTCCCATTTTACAATGTCATTTACAGAATAGCCAAACAGAGCAGCTCCCATAGGAGTGAGTATGGAAACCTTATTGTTCTTGATATCTTTTTCTGATGGTTGTACAATTTGAATGGTCTTTTCCCATTTATTATCAGAGGTTACTGTAACAATACTATTGATACGTACCACATCAATAGGCATGTCTTCTTCATCTACAATGCGAGCCGTTTTTAACTCTTCCGTAAATTTTCTCAATGATTTTTGAATTTCATGATCACCTACATATCCAGAGATATTGAGTATGCGCTTAATATATACATACTCCTTTTTTTCTAACACTAAACTTCCGTATTTCATTTTTCTCTTTATTTATGGGAAAATCCCTCGTTGTACATATGCTTTTTCAATTCTTATGATGGCAATACAATAGGCCGCTGTTCGCATATCGATGCCTTCTTTTTTGGCGTATTCATGAACTTTATCAAAAGAATTTTTTAATTTCTTCTCTAGTTTATCCATAACTTCATCTATATGCCACATTTCACCACTTCGATTTTGGAGCCACTCAAAATAGCTAGCGATAACACCTCCTGAATTACACAAAATATCAGGTATAATAGTGATTCCATTATTTATAAGTATTTTTTCGGCTGCTACATCTGTTGGTCCGTTAGCACCTTCAGCGACTAACCTTGCCTTGATATTTGGTGCATTTTCGTGAGTTATCTGATTCCCGAGGGCTGCTGGAATACAGATATCACAGTCTACGCCAAAGAAATCATCCTTTTCTATCATAAATGCTTCCGGAAAACCAACAATGCTTCCCCTATTGGAATTACTGTAGTTATATAACTTTTCTACGTGAATCCCTTCTGCGTTATACAAGCTTCCAAAAGCATCCTGAACAGCTACTAGTTTTGCGCCTTCTTGTTCTAAAAAGTAAGAAGCCCAATAGCCCACATTACCAAAACCTTGTACTATAAACCGTTTTCCCTGAAGGGTTTCATTATTACTGTTTAACCAGAATTTAATATTCAAATACACACCAAATCCTGTGGCTCTATCGCGACCTTCCAATCCGCCACTTTCTATAGGCTTTCCTGTGACCACATGTTGGTTTGCCGAACGTTCTGCTGGGGGTCTGGTACTCATATAGGTATCAGCAATCCATGCCATGGTTTGGCTATTTGTGTTGAGGTCGGGTGCAGGAATGTCATGCTCTGGCCCTATGTTGTCTGCCAAGGCAAACGTGAATCTCCGTGTGATACGTTCCAATTCACCCTGCGAATATTTTGAAGGATCTAACTGGATACCGCCTTTCCCGCCACCATAAGGTAATCCGGCAAGCGAGGTTTTCCAAGTCATCCACATGGCAAGTGCTCTGGCCGCATCAATATCCACTGTGGAATGGTAACGCAATCCGCCTTTATAAGGTCCTAGGGCATTATTGTGTTGTACCCGATAGCCTTTAAAAATCTCAATGTCACCGTTATCCATTTTCACTGGAAAATGAATGACAATTTCGTTATTAGTAATACTTAAAATTTTACGGATACTTGGCTGTAAATTAATGTGATTGGCAGCCCGATTGAATTGCTCCATCACATTATCCATCATCCCTCTTTTTGACACTTTTTTTATCTTAGAATTTAATTCTTCTATTACTGTTTCCATGATATTGTTATTTTATTTTTAATGAGTGATATACACTTTAATGGCATTTTTGCAAAACGTTTTCATAATACATTCAGATCATTTCGGATAACTACAAGATTTGTATTTGAATGTTTGCTATCATTTATTTGAATTATATCCATTTTATGATTTGCCATAGATTTTACAATTAATTCATCATATTCACTGCATGACCATACCAGGTGTTTTTGATTTGTAAGGACACATGTTGCAACGTGCATACAAGAGGGACATATATTAAATGGATTTGGCTTCATAGTGTTATAATTGTTTTTTACCATTAAAACAATATATATGCCAGTGCATGCCATAAAAAGATTGAAAGAGGTAAGTTGTTTAAATACAGTGATTTAAATAGTATGTGATTATAAATGGAAAAGTAGAGGACTGGTACATAATTACCCAGTTGGGGCAAAATGTTCCGAAAATGTTAATAGGATCTGTTTGGTTTATTCCGAAAGCTTTTGACGAATGGTTTTTCTATCAATGCCAAGAATTTCTGCGGCTTTGGTTTTATTGTTATTGGTACTATTCAATACCTTTTGTATGTACCGTTTATCCATGTCCTTTAAGGAGATGAGTTTTTCACTTGAAAATTCAATATTAAACTTAAGTGCGTGGGGAAGATGTTCTATGTCTATTATTTTATCGCACATAATGACCGCACGTTGAATCACATTTTCCAATTCCCTGATGTTTCCGGGCCAATCATAGCGTTGTAGTATATTTAATGCTTCCGGACTTATCTTCACAAAACGGTCTTTGTATTCTACACCATATTTAAATAGAAACTTATCCACTAACAACGGAATATCTCCTTTGCGCTCTCTTAAAGGTGCCACATGGATTTCCACTACGGTAAGTCGGTAATACAAATCTTCTCGAAAGGTTTGTTTTTTTATCATGTCCAGCAAGTTGCTATTGGTGGCTGCAATAATGCGTACATCTACTTTCTCGGATTTTTGGGAACCTACTTTTACAACTTCTTTTTCCTGTAAAACACGTAATAATCTGGATTGCACCGCTAACGATGCATTGCCAATTTCATCTAAGAAAATGGTACCGCCATGGGCAGCCTGAAAATAACCATCCCTATTAGAATCAGCTCCTGTAAATGCACCTTTAACATAGCCAAAAAGTTCTGCTTCTAAAAGATTTTCGGGAATGCCACCACAATTCACCGAAATAAATGGGGCTCTGGAGAATTTACCTTGATAATGGATGGCACGCGCCACTAATTCTTTACCAGTACCGCTTTCACCATGTATAAAAACAGTGGCTTTATTGTCTTTAACGCGTTCTATAATTTGTATGACCTTATCAATCCTTTCGGAAGCGCCAATAATATCTCCATAAGCTTTTTTATCTTCTAGCTTAGTAATGTTTTTAGAGTGCATCTGGCTTTTAGATAGGCTGTTATCCAAAGCGGCTTTTAGCTCTTCCTTTGTGAAAGGTTTTGTAAGATAGTCTACTTTAGATTTTATGGCTGCTAACGAATCTTGTATGGAAGGGTATCCCGTAACCACGAGTTTAGGAATTTTGGGGTAATGTTCGGAGACAAATTTAATAAGTTCAAATCCATCAACCTCTGGCATTTTTAAATCCGTAATGAGTAAATCAATGGAAGTATCCCTTAGAATAGCTACAGCTTCCTTCACCGAAACGGCTTTGTAAGTATGATAGTTCCACGATTGCAAATGACGCTGTAATAACTCCAAAATATGGATATCATCATCAACAACCAATATGTTTTCTTTTCGGAACTGCATCATCATTATTTTGGTAATGTAATTGTAAAGGTAGCACCTTTAAGCGGATTATTCTCTGCCAAAATAGTGCCCTTATGGCTCATAACAATACCATGGACCACGCTTAAACCCAAACCCGAACCTTCTCCCACGGGTTTTGTGCTATAAAAAGGTTGAAATACTTTTTCTAAAGCCTCATCGCTTAACCCGGTACCTTCATCAGAAATTTTAAGAATTACTTTCTTTTTATTTTGTGAAGCCGATATGGTTACCAATCCGTTTTCTGGTGAAAA